>ERZ813253.13-NODE-13-length-88833-cov-8.537788_pt1 | contig 88833 bp, 80 predicted proteins | sample MGYA00520893_ERZ813253 | MGnify/ENA primary metagenome ERZ813253 (study PRJEB31669, sample SAMD00080414) | marine metagenome | biome: oceanic hadal pelagic zone biome; feature: marine hadalpelagic zone; material: sea water | place: Pacific Ocean:Izu-Bonin Trench...
TACACTCTTTCCCTACACGACGCTCTTCCGATCTAGATTCCATATCAGGTAAAACTGCTTCCAGTGCCCTTCGAGCTAATTTACCATGGCCGATTTCCCTTCTTTTCGGTGATCCCATAAAACCTGTTTCACCAACGGAAAATGGGGGGAAATTGTAATGGAGCATAAATTTGTCCTTATATTCACCCTCCAAAGCATCAATGATCTGAGAATACCTTTCAGTTCCCAGAGTTGCAGCCACAATTGCTTGCGTTTCTCCTCTGGTAAATAAGGCAGAACCATGGGTCCTCTCCAATAACCCTACCTCTATATTAATGTCCCTAACAGTTTTACTGTCTCTCCCATCAATTCTTGGTTGGCCTTCTAATATTCTTGTTCTAACGATATTTTTCTCTATAGATTTAAGTTCATCCTTGATTTCAGAAGACCCATACTCTTTTTCTGGGTTTTCATCAAGAATTTTTGCTTCAGCTTCGAGTCTTATTTCTTTTAATTGCCCTTGTCTGGTAGCTTTGTCTGAAATTTGATATGCCTCATTTAATTTACTCTCACTTAAATTAAGGATCTGAGTAGATAGGTCGTGATCTGTTGGTATTGCTTCATATTCCCAAGCTTCTTTACCAATTTCTTTTTGCAGTTCTTTGATCGCATTGATAACAGGTTGCATTTGTTCATGACCATATAGGACGGCATCCAACATAACTTCTTCTGATAATTCATTGGCCTCAGATTCAACCATTAATATGGCTTCACTTGTTCCAGCGACAATCAAATTCAATTGTGAATCTGACATGTCTGATAATTCTGGATTTAGGCAATATTTGTTGTCTATATACCCTACCCTTGCGCCTGCAATGGGACCATCAAAAGGAATGCCAGATATGGAAAGTGCTGCTGATGCACCAATCATTGCAAGTATATCCGTCTGTATTTCAGGGTCCATGCTCAATAATGTTGCGATAACTTGAACTTCGTTCATAAAACCTTTTGGGAAAAGTGGTCTGAGAGGTCGATCTATCAACCTTGATACCAATGTTTCTTTTTCACTCGGTCTGCCTTCGCGTTTAAAAAAACCACCCGGGATTTTCCCAGCAGCATAAGTTTTTTCTAGGTAATGTACTCCTAAAGGAAAGAAGCTTTGTCCTGGCTTTGGCTCCCTTTTAGCTACAACAGTAACTAAAATTGTTGTACCTCCTGATGAAATTACAACTGATCCGTGTGCTTGTCTTGCTATTTTCCCTGATTCTATAACTATGTTTTGGTTCCCATATGGGATGGTCTTTGTTATTACTTTCACTGTTAATCCTTTTTTTAGAGAATACTAAGAAAACCTAGTTTCTTTTGATTTTTACCTTACTTCCTTAAACCTAATTTAGAAATTAATTGTTGATATTGACTTATATCTTTATTTTTTAGGTAATCCAGCAGCTTTCTTCTCTTGTTTACCATCATTAGAAGTCCTCGTCTTGAGTGATGATCTTTTTTATGTAAATTAAAATGATCCATTAAAGAATTTATTCTCTCAGACAAAAGAGCCACTTGGACCTTGGTTGACCCAGTGTCTTGATCAGACAGTTGATATTCTTCGATTACTTCTTTTTTTGTTTCAGCTGTTAAAGGCATATTTATTACATCAAATATTATTTTCAGACGCTATTCTACATAATTTATTGATGACACAACTAGATAATAATTAATTAATTAAAATTAAAAACTCTAATGGGTTTTAAAAACCCATCTTTTTCAATACACCCAAGCCCAACAATCTGATCATTATGATCATAGACCCTTAGACTTTGATTCAAAAAGGCAGCATCGGGCTGCAACATAACTTTTTGACCTTGAATAAAACAAGAGCGATATTCTTCGTTTATATTTACTTTGGGTAAAAACTTAATCGCTGTATCCAATGGCAACAAGTAACTGTGTAATTCCTGACTTTTTTTTGCAATTTCAAGTTGCTTCAGTGTAATCAAATTTTGACAGTCAAGTAAATCAATTGAGATCCTTCTTAGTTCAGTGACATGTGCATATGTGTTCAGCTGGATTCCAATATCTTCTATCAGAGTTCGAATATAAGTACCCTTGCCACAATGGACAATTAGTTCTAACAAGTCTTCTTTGTAATTTTTTAAACAAATACTGTGAACCACTATTTGTCTACTTTTTCTGGGCACCGTTAAACCTTTTCTTGCATACTTATACAATCTAATTCCATTAACTTTAATTGCAGAAAACATAGGTGGCAATTGTTCTGATTTACCAATAAATAATTTCAAAACTTCTTCAATTTGTTCATTCTTTAATTTTTTAAATGTTTTTTCTACTAATACACTTCCTTCACGATCAGCTGTTGTCGTTTTAATGCCAAGTTTTGCGATTACACGGTAGGTTTTTGACGATTCAATTAAATATTTTGAAACTTTTGTTGCTTGGCCAAAACAAATCGGTAGAACACCAGTTGCAATTGGGTCCAAACTACCTGTATGGCCTGCCTTTTCTGCTGCAAAGAGCTTTTTGATTTTCTGCAGTACCTTATTTGAAGTTACACCTGATGGCTTATCCAGTAATAATATTCCATTTATTTTATTTGTTTTTCTGGTCATTCATTATGGCTTTATCTATTAACTTGTTCATGTACAAGGCATCCTGTTCTTTCGTATCATAAATAAATATCAGATTTGGTAATTTTTTTAACTTTAACTGGGCACTCATTTCTTTTTTAAGAAAGCCAGTTGCTTTTCTCAAAATTGATTCAATTTGTTTGGTTTTGCTTTGGCTATTTAAAATAAGAAAATAAACTTTGGCAGTGCTGATGTCCTTAGTAACCCTAACTTCACTAATAATGACATTCTTTAACCTTGGGTCATTTACTTTGAATGAAAGTAATTCGCTGAGTATTCGTTGAATTTTGACTTCAACTCTTTTATTGATAGTAAATTCATTAGGCATCGATTACTGATCTATCTCAAACTTGGTATAACATTCAATTTGATCACCAATTTTAACGTCATTATAATTTTTAACACCAATTCCACATTCTGTTCCAGATTTTACTTTGTTGACCGAGTCTTTGAATCTCTTTAGTGATTCAAGTTCTCCTTCATAGATCACCGTGTTGTCTCTTAAAACTCGGATAGGATTGGATTTGATGACCGTACCCTCGATTACTAAACAGCCTGCTATTTTACCAAGTTTTGGTGAATTAAAAATATCCCTAACTTCTGCAAGCCCTGTTATTTCTTCTTTAACAATGGGTGTTGAATGACCTTCAATAATGTCTGAAACATCGTCTATTGTTTCATAAATCACACTATAGTATTTAATCTCAACATCAGATTCTTTTATAATCTTTCTAGCACCGGTGTCTGCTCTCACATTAAATCCTATAATGAATGCATTTGAAGCAGTAGCTAAGTTAATATCAGATTCACTAATACCACCAACTCCTGAGGATATAATATCAACTTCAACCTCATCGGTTGACAGATTCAGTAAAGAATCCTTTATTGCCTCAACACTACCTTGCACATCAGCTTTAACTATCAGAGAAATTGTTTTCTTGGAACTGTCCATAGATTGTTCCATGAAATTTTTCATTTTTAATATTTTTTGATCGTTTAATTTGTTAACTCTATTTCTGTCTTTCCTAAGAGTTGAAATTTCTTTTCCTTGTTTTTCATTGCTCACAACCCTTATTTCATCTCCAGCATTTGGGGTGGAAGATAATCCAAAAACCTTTACAGGCATGGAGGGAGTAGCAAAATTAAGTTCCTTATTATTTTCATCCATTAGGATTCTTGCTTTTCCAAATTCTTCACCAGCGATAATTAAATCCCCCTTGTTCAATCGCCCCTCAGTAATTAAAATTGTTGCCACTACACCTTTTCCGCTTTCTATCCCGGATTCTATGACAACACCAACTGCTCTGCCTTCCTTTGACGCTTTTAGATCTAAAATATCAGATTGTAAAACGATGGTTTCTAATAAATTTTCAATACCATCACCGGTTTTTGCTGAAACATTAACAAATAGACAATCGCCACCTAAATCATCTGGAACAATTTCATTTGCAATCAGTTCATTTCGTACTTTCTCAATATCCGATTCAGGTTTATCAATTTTATTTATAGCAACGATGATAGGGACATCAGATGCTCTGGCATGCTCAATAGATTCAACTGTTTGCGGTTTCACCCCATCGTTTGCTGCAACGACAAGAATGATAATATCGGTAACATTGGCACCGCGTGCTCTCATATTGCTAAAAGCGGCATGTCCTGGTGTATCTAAAAATGTGATGGACTTTGATTTATGTTCTATCGAGTAGGCGCCAATGTGTTGCGTGATGCCTCCGGCTTCTTTATCTACAACCTTACTGTTCCTAATGTAATCTAATAGTGATGTTTTTCCATGGTCAACATGTCCCATAATAGTCACAACTGGGGGTCTATCGACTTTTTCGTACGTATTATCTCCATCATCAAATAAGGTGTCCTCAACTGTTCGTTCATCCATCGGAACTGCTTTATGTCCCATTTCTTGAACGATCAAAATTGCAGTTTCCTGATCAAGATTATCGTTTGCTGTAGCAATAACACCCAAATTCATCATGCTGGTGATCACTTCATTAACTTTCATGGATAATTTTTGAGCAAGTCCCTGCGGCGTAATGGCTTCAGGTATCACCACCTCTTTTACTACGGGTGAGGTAGGTTTCTCGAATGTATGTGCTTGATCAAGTATTGCTGAGCTGAGAGACCTTCTAATCTTTCTTTTTTTTCTTTTCTTGACTTTTCCTTTTACGTGAAGCTCTTTAATAAGATAGGGGTCTTCATCAACCTGGTTTTTTCTTTTTTTCTTTTTAGGTCCTTTATCTTTTTTATGAGAAGTGTCTTTGAGTTTTTCATCGGTTACAGAAATCTTGGGTTGGTCCTTATCGGTGATTTCAGCAGGTGCACTCTCCAGTTTTTGATTTTGAATTTCCTCTTCAATTTGTTTTAGTTTTTCCTGCTCCAGTTTTTTTTGTTCTTCAAGCTCTTTTTTTGCCTGATCAATCAAAGTTTCTTTTTTCAGATAGGTTCTTTTTTTTCTAACTTCAACGTTTACCGTTCTTGATCTGCCAAAACTTCCAGATAGTTTTAACTCACTCTGTGATCGTCTATTAATGGTTAATTTTTTAGGTGCCGATGAAGCTGTTGATTTCGTTCCATGGCTTCCCCTTAAATGGTTTAACAACAGCAGCTTTTGGTCGTTTGAGACTACATCGTTTTTATCTGTTACATCAATTCCAGCATCATTTAATTGCAATATCAGTTTTTCACTGGACAACTTTAATGCCGTGGCTAGTTTGGAAATGGTTGTTGTTGACATATTTAACTACTCCTCCGATCCAAGTTCTTCTTCACTAATGTCATCATCTGGAATGACCTCACCTGCTTTGAACCAGTCTTCTCGTGCTTGAAGTATAACTTTTGCTGCTAAATCCTCATCCAATCCATCAATCTCCTGAAGGTCATCAACCGATTGTTCTGCCAGCTTATTTTTGGTATTAACCCCTGCTCTTGCTAGTGAAAATGCAAGCTCTGGTGTCATTAATGGAAGCTCAAGGAGGTCATCGGAAGGTCCGTGAATATCAAGGTCCTCTTCTGTGCTGATTGCCTCAATGAGCAATTGGTCTTGGGCTCGTTCTCTAAGTTCAGCAACCAATTTCTCATCAAATCCCTCAATTTCTTCCAGTTCATTAATGGGAACATAGGCAATTTCTTCAATGTTAGAAAATCCTTCTTGTGCCAATAATGATGCTACATCTTCATCAACAGAAAGTTTATTTGTGAAAAGGTCGATAATCTTTTGCATCTCATGTTCATCTATTTCCTGTGCATCAGCCTCGCTCATTACATTCAATTTCCATTGTGTAAGATCACTGGCCAGCCTTATATTTTGACCGCCTCTTCCGATTGCCTGAGAAAGCTTAGCCTCTTCTACTGCAATATCCATCGAGTTAGTCTCTTCATCAACAATGATTGAGATCACATTTGCTGGTGACATAGCATTTATAACAAATTGAGCAGCGTTATCTGACCACAAAATAATATCAATCCGTTCACCACTAAGTTCATTCGAGACAGCTTGAACTCTTGAGCCCCTCATGCCAACACAAGCACCAACAGGATCGATTCTTTTATCCTCAGAAGTTACAGCTATTTTAGCTCTCAGCCCAGGATCCCTCGCTGCCCCAACGATGGAAATAAGATTTTGTCCTATTTCAGGAACTTCTATTTTAAATAATTCAATTAAGAAACTAGGCTCGACCCTGGACAGTATTAAAGGAGGTCCCTTTAGGTCTATATTGATTTCTTTTAGTATTGCCTTTAACCGGTCTTGAGGTCTAATCGGTTCTTTGGGGATAGTTTCTCTTCTGGGTAAAAAAGCTTCTGCGTTGTTGCCAAGATCAAGATAGTAGCCGCTTCTGTCCAATCTTTTTACAACGCCCCCAACTAATTGACCAACTTTATCCTGATAAAGATCTATAGTTTTCTGTTTCTCAGCCTCTCTTACTTTCTGAACAATAACTTGCTTGGCAATTTGTGCGCCAATTCTATCAAAATCAATCGATTCTATTTCTTGTTCAACGTATTCGCCAATTTGAGCAGACGCATCAATTTCCACGGCATCAATCATTCTTAATTCAAAATCAGGTTCTTCTAATTCTCTTGAATCGTCGGCAAAAACAAACCATCTCCTGTATGTTTTGTAATCTCCTGTTTGCCGATCAATCCTAACGTTAACATCAATATCTTCAGCGTATTTTTTCTTAGTTGCAGATGCAATAGCACTCTCAATTGCATCAAATATAACTTCCTGTTCCACATCTTTAGCTGTGGAAACTGCTTCAACAACTTGTATGATATCCGCGTCCATTGTTCACCTATATTATTTTATTTATGTTATTCAAATGCAGGTACCAGCCTACAAATTTCAATGGCATCCATCTGTATGTTAATTTTCTGGTTATTTTCGACAATACTAATACTGTCGTCTATCCTTTCTAATAATGTGCCTTTATAAATCTTTCGGTTATCGATTTTTATTTTTAATTTTATCTTAATGACTTTGCCGATAAATTTGTCGTAATGTTCTTTTAAAATGAGTTTCCGATTCAAACCTGGCGATGAAACTTCTAAATTATAGTATTCATTCAAAGTATTATCATCATCAAGTATTGGTGAAATAGCATTGGTTATCTTTACGCAATCATCAATTTTAATACCCCTTGTATGATCGATATAAACAATTATCTTGAGTGATTTTTTTCCCTGGTGACACTCTATATCTATAAGTTCATAGCCCATGATTTCAATACTTGTTTGAATCATTTCTTGTATTTTTTCTCTCAAATCGCTCACATTAAACACCAAAAATAAAGCCCCAGATACGGGGCCAAACCAAAAAATGGTAGCGGGGGCAGGATTTGAACCTGCGACCTTCGGGTTATGAGCCCGACGAGCTGCCAGACTGCTCCACCCCGCATCTGTAGGTGAATGATACTAACTTTTTATCATCAATCTAGCAATAGATTTGATGAAATAATCTGTCGACAAAAATCCAGTACGGGTTTGGGGTATAAACCGATTAAAAGTATAGCTATTCCTGTGAATGATACGACGGCCTTTTGTAAAATCGTAGATTCTAGTTGTCCAATTTCCTGATTTGTTTTCTCAAAATAAATAAACCAAATAACTCGCAGGTAATAAAAGGCAGCGACAACGGTCATGAGAATGGCAATTATGGCTGTATAAATCATATCGGCTGCAACCAAAGAAGATAAAACACTCCATTTCGCATAAAACCCAGCAAAAGGAGGTATTCCAATCATACTGCACATGGTAAACAGCATAATTAATGAGAGCCATGGGTGTGAACTGTTTAAGTCTTTGAAGTCTTTGAGCAACTTCACTTCACGTTGCTTCGTGGACAAGACCTCAATAACCATAAAGGCAACCATGGTCATTAAAACGTATATTAATAGGTAAAATAATGAACTTTCCAAGCCGTCTTTAGTTCCAGTAGCGATTCCTAAAAAGATAAACCCAATATGCCCTATAGCCGAGTATCCCAATAATCTTTTAAAATTATTTTGGCTAATTGCGATTAAATTCCCAATAATTAATGAAATCATTCCTAAGGCATAGATCATGACAACCCAAGTTTCTGAAATACTTATAAATGCATCAATCAGCAGTCGATACAACAGAGCAAACGCAGCAATTTTTGGTGCTGTGGAGATAAATAAAGCCACTGGTGTTGAAGCGCCTTGGTAAGTATCAGGAACCCAGCTGTGAAAAGGAATCGCCCCAAACTTAAAAGCAATGCCACATAAAATAAAGCCGACTGCAATTTGCAGCTCCAAGGTATTGTTAACAATCATAACGTTTAACAAATTAATATTGAGGGTTCCGTAAATTCCATATATCAGAGATATTCCATATAAGAATATTGCTGAAGCAATAGCACCAAGTATAAAAAATTTCATTGCCGCTTCGGTGGATTCAATTGAATTTTTGTTTGCTGCGACTAAACCGTAAAGCGACAGAGCCAGTGTCTCTAATCCTAAATAAATAGTTAATAAGTTCGCAGCAGAACAAATAATTGATATTCCTAGTGTTGCAAACAATTCAATTAACAATATTTCACTCTGATTTATTTTTTCATTAATTGTCGTAGACAGGACAACTAATAAAACAGCTACGTACGCCGATATTTTTAAACCAATAGCCAGTGGATCGATGATAAATTGACCATTAAACAGAATTTCCACATCGTGGTTGAACAAAGGCACAGCTGTTGCTGTTGCAATGACAAGAGTTAAAACAGCAAGAATCTGTGATGTTGATCTATGGGGCGTACGAATAAAACTGTTCACCAAGACCATCAAACAAATTCCCGCAGCTAATGTTAATTCAGGGATGATGGGCTTTATTATGTTAATCATTAGTCTGATTTATAATTTTGAAAAAGTTATATGATTCACTAAGTTTTCTATGCTTGTGGACATTATTTCAACAAGTGGTGCAGGCCATAGACCCAAACTTAAAACCAAAAATGCCAAAGTTACCAAAGGTAAAGCTTCTATCACAGTCATCTCCTGCATTCCTGAGATTCTTTCATTCAACGGTTTACCAAAAATTACTCTTTTAATTAACCACAGTGAATATGAAGCGCCGATAATAAGGGTTATTGCAGCAAAAAATGCAACCCAAAGATTAATCCTGAAACTGGCTAAAATGATAGTGAATTCTCCAACAAATCCAGACGTACCGGGAACAGCAGCGTTGGCTAGTACGAAAAATACCATTAAGGTTGCAAATTTTGGCATGGAATTAACAACGCCGCGGTAACCTGAGATCAATCTGGTGTGCAACCGATCGTACATAACCCCAACACACAGAAATAAGGCCGCAGAAATCAACCCATGGGATATCATCTGAATCATAGCTCCAGTAAGTGCGAGGCTCATTGTTTCAGAGCTAGCCGTTTGGGTACCGATATTAAAGAAAACAAATGCTCCAAGGGTTACAAAACCCATATGTGATATTGATGAGTAGGCTATGAGCTTTTTCATATCGGTCTGCGCTATTGCCACCAGACCGATATAAATAATTGCAACTAATGACAAAGCTATCATAAAGCTAGAAAGATAAGCTGATGCGTCGGGTGCGATGGGCAGACTAAACCTCAGAAAACCATAACCACCCATTTTTAATAAGATTGCTGCCAAAATCACAGATCCACCTGTTGGTGCCTCCACGTGAGCATCCGGTAACCATGTGTGAACTGGCCACATTGGTATTTTGACTGCAAAGGCAAATAAAAATGCCAGGAAGATCAGTAATTGTTCACGCATTGACAACGGAACAGAGTGAAAATCTGATATCGAATAACCGCCTGTTTTAAAATAAAGATAGATCAATGCAATCAGCATAAATACCGAACCCAGAAACGTGTACAAGAAAAATTTTACAGTTGCATAAACCCGGTTGTTGCCTCCCCAGAGGCCAATAATGATGAACATGGGAATAAGCATTGACTCCCAAAAGAGATAAAATAAAAACCCGTCCAAGGCACAGAATACGCCAATCATCAATCCTTCCATAATTAAAAAAGAAGCCAGGTACTGGTGATATTTTTGTTTTGGTGAAGTTCTTGAAGTCACAACAACCATAGGAGTCAGTAAGGATGTCAATAAAATTAATGGGTATGAAATACCATCAATTCCAAGATGGTATTGGATATTAAATTGGTTTATCCAGTTGACTTGTTCAACAAATTGGAACTGATTCAGACTTGGATCAAATTTGATGCCCACAAACAGGGCAAATGCGAACACAAACAACGATGCGAGCAGTGCCAACCCATAGGCTTTCCCTGCATGCTTATCCCCCATTAGGACGATGGCAATGGCAACAACGATGGGGATGAATATAAGTAAAGACAGCATGATCAGTTTTCTATTTACACCCTCATGATTTGATAATTACCCAGGCAAGCAATAACGACAGGCCTATCACCATCATCAAGGCATAATGGTATATATATCCTGTCTGCATCCTTTTGGTAATTGTGGACAATTTTTGAATTCTAATTGCTGTTCCATTGACCAAAAAATCATCAATAATTTTGATATCCCCAAATTTCCAAAAAACCGAGCCTAACTTGGCAGTATTTTTTGCAATGACATTTTCATAAAAATGATCAAAATAGAATTTATTGACCAACACCCTATGTATCGTGGTGAATTGGTTACTTATTTTGTATGGTAATTCAGGTTTTTTAATGTAACCAACCCATGCTGCAAATATGCCAATAACAGAAAGATAAATAACCGGTCCAGAAAAAGAATGGATCAGAAAAGACAAAGGGCTTTGATATTCAAAACCAAACAGTTCATAGCTCGATATCTGACGGATTGAGTCCGAGAAAAAGTCACCAAAAACCAGCACTCCAAATGTTGGCCATGCAATAAGTATAGAAGGAATGGACAATAAGATTAATGGGATCAAAATTACCCACGATGATTCCTTAATTTTTTCTCTGCCTTTGAATCTTGATTGACCGTGAAAAACCATAAATAAGAATCTGAACGTATACAGTGCGGTTACAAAAACACCAATCAAAACACAATAATAAGCAAATTCTGATCCCACGGTGGAAGAATGGGCAACTGCTTCAATTAAAGCATCTTTTGAGAAAAATCCGGCAAATCCAGGAAAACCTATCAGTGAAAGCGATCCTATCAAAGCAGCCAGATAGGTGATAGGCATGTATTGCTTCAATCCGCCCATTTTTCTTATATCTTGTTCATGGTGCAGTGCAATGATCACTGATCCTGCTGCTAGAAATAACAAAGACTTAAAAAAAGCATGGGTCATTAAATGAAATACGCTTGCCGAATATGCAGAAACTCCAGCAGCAACCATCATATATCCCAATTGGGATATTGTTGAGTAGGCAATTATCCTTTTAATATCACACATAACAATGCCTAATAATCCAGCGCATAAAGCAGTGGTTGCACCAACAATCAAAACCACTGACAGTGCCACTGAAGACAATTCAAACAAAGGTGACATTCGAGCCACCATGTAAACCCCGGCAGTTACCATGGTCGCTGCATGAATCAGTGCTGAAATTGGGGTTGGGCCTTCCATAGAATCTGGCAGCCATACGTGAAGTGGCATTTGGGCAGATTTACCCATTGCCCCGAAAAATAACAAAAGACACGCCAGGGTGATAGCTGACACAGAATAACCGTTGGTTATGGAAATCTTTGCCTTGACCAGTTCTGTGCTTGAGTTAAATATCGTTTCATAATCAAGTGAACCGATGATTGAAAATATGACTGCTATTCCTAAAAGCAGTCCCATGTCACCTACTCTATTCACAATAAAAGCTTTAAAATTTGCCTGAATGGCCGATTCTTTTTTGTACCAAAATCCAATTAATAAGTAGGACATCAAACCAACGCCTTCCCATCCAAAAAATAATTGGAGAAGGTTGTTTGACATCACAAGCAGCAACATTGCAAAAGTAAACAATGATATGTAGCAGAAAAACCTATGGTAACCAGGATCATCATGCATATAACCGATACTATAAATATGGACCATCAAAGATATAAAAGTCACAACAGCCATCATGCTGACAGTCAGATGATCAATTAAAATGCCCGCTTTAAAATTAAACCCAGCTATTGACATCCATTCATAAATGTTTTGGTTTAGAAACAAACTCGGATTCAGGAAAACTTCCACCAGAATCCAACAAGAAATTGAGAAGGAGATAAAAATACCAAGTGTTGTTATCCAGTGTGTAAAAGATTTGTTTATCTTAGACCCAATAAGACCGGCCAACAATCCACTGGCCAACGGTGTAATCAAAGCAATTAAACTTAACTCGTACACAGATTTATTCTCTTAATGTTTGTAATTCCTGCACGTCAATTGAGTCTTTATTACGATAAAGTACAACCAATATGGCAAGGCCGATAGCTGCTTCTGCAGCGGCAACTGTCAAGATAAAAAATACAAAAATCTGACCGGTAATATCTTGATTAAAGTAAGAAAAAGCAATGAAATTAAAATTGACTGCGAGCAGCAATAATTCGATGCACATCAACAAGATGATGATATTTTTTCGGTTGATAATAATACCCATCACACCAATTGCAAATACGATTGCAGCCAAAGTTAAATATGATTGAAGAGCTAACACTTAATTCTTCTCACTTTTTAAATCAACTAATTTCATCCGTTTTGTCGGGTCAATATTGACTTGTTCGCTGACTATTTGTCTTTTCAAACCTTCGCGGCGTCTCAAGGTTAGAGAAATAGAAACAACGATTGCCAACAGTAAAATAAATCCTGCTATTTCAAACGAATATAAGTAATCAGTAAACAACGCTGTTCCCAGCAGTGTTGTATTACCAACACTGGTGTCTAAAACGCCGATTGGCGAGGATGCCATGGAAAATTGATCCGACCGGATCCAAATTAAAGTGATTAATTCACCAACAATAATTAGTCCGATAAACAGGGCAAATGGAGCTATTTTGTTGAATCTAGATGTCCGAATAACATCGCTGATATTCAACATCATCACAACAAATAAAAACAAGACCATAACAGCACCGACATACACAAGAATCAAAACAATAGCCAAAAATTCTGCTTGCAACAAAAGCCACAATGCGGCACTCGTGATAAAACTTAGAATCAGTGATATGGCTGAATAGACTGGGTTTTTAAACAATATAACGCCAAGACTAGTGAGGATCAATATTGAGGAAAAAACATAAAATATTATTTCAATAAATGCCATGTTCAGTTATTTATAAAGGTGGTCTTTTGCTTTTTTACGCACAATTTTTTCACCGTATTCGTCTCCAAGTTGCAACAACATTTCTTTGGTTTGGAGTCTCTGGTGGTTTTCAGTCATGTGGTATTCAAAGATATCGGTTTCCACAATTGCATCTACTGGGCAAGCTTCCTCACAAAAGCCACAGTAGACACATTTGAAAGCATCTATATCAAATCGTGTTGTTCGTCTTGTTCCATCTTCACTTTCTTCTGAATCCATTGAAATAGCGTTGGCAGGACAAACAGCTGAACACAGTTTGCAAGCAATGCAACGTTCTTCGCCGTTTTCGTATTTCATCAAAGCGAGCTTGCCTCTAAATCGATTAGAAATGGGTGTTTTAACTTCTGGGTACTGAACTGTGATTTTTGGTTTGAAGAAGTTTTTCAGGGTTACTTTTAAGCCCTTTAATAAATCTATCAAGGTTAAAGTTTTAATTATATATAGAATTTTCATGCAACTTTCCAAGGGCCTACATTTGCCAGAAACATGACCCCTTCTACACCGATCCAGATAATTGTTATCGGTATAAGCACTTTCCAGCCTAGTTTCATGATTTGATCGTATCGATAACGGGGAAATGAAGCTCTCAACCAGAAAAAAGTAAATAAAAAGAAACTGACTTTAACCGCTAGCCAGAGTATGCTCGGTTCCATTAAAAATTCCAAAGAAGTATTCATTAAGTAATTGGATCCTGCAAAAAAACTCTCCCATCCTCCTAAAAACATGATTGATGTTAGAGTTGCAATCAACAGCATATTGACATATTCAGCCAAAAAGAATATTGCAAAAGGTGCACCTGAATACTCTACATGGAAACCAGCGACAATTTCCGACTCTCCTTCTGCGACATCAAAAGGGTGGCGATTTGTTTCGGCAATACCTGAAATAAAATAAACAAAAAACAATGGAAACAAAGGGATCCAAAACCAGTGTAAGATTCCTCCTGATTGAGCGGCAACAATATCACCTAAGTTTAGACTTCCTCCAGCCATTAAGACTCCAACCAGGGCAAACCCCATTGCTATTTCGTAAGCGACCATTTGAGCTGCAGAACGCATTGCACCTAAAAAAGCATATTTTGAATTGGAAGCCCATCCAGCTAAAATTACCCCATAGACACTGAATGAAGTTAGGGCCAGAAGATACAGAATCCCCGCATCGATGTCAGCAATAATAAAGGTTTCATTCAAAGGAATAACCGCCCATGCTGCAAGAGCTGGAATCAGTGACAGCAAAGGCGCGGTTAAAAATAAGAAACGATCGGCATTCGATGGCACAATCACTTCTTTTATAAAGAGTTTAATCACGTCAGCAAAGGGTTGAAACCAGCCCTTGGGGCCAACCCTGTTTGGGCCAATTCTTTGATGCATGAAAGCAATGACTTTTCTTTCGAAAAAAATCAAAAAAGCGGCACCTAATATTAAAGCAACAAGCAAAATAATAATTTTCATAAAAGGGAGCACAAACCTAATGCTCTCTGCTGGCAAGAAGTCAAAAAATATTGTTAAAAACTCATCCATTTTTATTGGTCTTCATTGAATTGAGACAGTGCATCCTTGGTTTGTTGCAGCGGCCTAGATCTTCTGGTGATTGAATCAACATCGTATAGATGAGAGGATACCGATGAATAGTTTTTGGTTGTTTTTAATACTTTTTCTGGGATCTCCAGAAGTCGATTACGGGTGTTTTTTGTTTCATCAATAAATTTTTTAATTTTTTCTTTCAAATTGTCCAGCGAGGGCATGGGTAATTTTGACCTTTCAATGATTTGAAGTAATAATTCTTGGTTTGAAGGGTGGTCTTTAGCCAGATCAAGTTGAAGATTGAAATCTTGGATCATGCCAGATGCATTAATAAATGCCCCTTTGGATTCATACGGTGTTTTTAGTGGAAACATAATGTCTGCATTCTCTTTCATAAAAGGGGTGATAAAAGGTGAAAACTGGACGGTGGTTTGGCTCCCAACAATTGACTTATTTAGTTTTTCTCGATACAGACAGTCTTCTGGTTCAATTCCATACAATACAATGAGTTGATGATTTTTAGTGCATATCTCAAGGGCATTCAAACCTAATTCATGGCTTTCTCCGAAAGCTTTTCTATGCGGGATGCAGCCGGTTATATAAGCACCTGTTGCATTGGCTCCGTGGGTCAATTCACCTAACGATGAATTGCTGACATATGATAAAAGATTGAGATAACTTCTAATCAAGGCATATTTGGAGTGGCTATGACAAAGAAGGCCAGATAACAAGAAACTCTGTTCATGATTAGCTAAGGATTTGGCTATTTGGTAATGAGAAAGTGAAGGCGTTGGTAATGCATTCAAAACATCTTCAATATGAGACGGCAGTTTGTTTACTGCATCATCATTTGAGGCTTTCAGAACCAACGCTAAATTCTCAGCTAGGGCTTCCTGGCCTGATAAAATAAAATTATCTATTGGAAAGTAATATTCACTGTATTCTTGATTTATAAAATTAACTGCAGCACCTTGATCAGCTGCTTTTTTTACCCAATGAGCAATTAGAGGGGTTTCCTTTCTTAAATCTGAGCCGACGATCAGAATTGACTTCATGTTTTCAATTTGGTGCGGTCTGATATCAAAATTTGGAAATATTGGATCCAAAGAATCTCCTGTAAAATCAATTTGCCTGATTCTATGGTCAATGTTATTGAAACCCAAACTTCTCATTAAGTATGCGTACAAGTATTGCTCGTTCAGTGCAGTTGATGAAGAAATTAGAGCTGCAACCCCATTTTTACTTTTCTTGTTTTGCAGTGTTATTAAAACTTTGCTAAAAGCATCAATTGCTTCTTCCCATGTTGCCTCTTCCAGAGCTCCATTTTTACGAAGCATGGGTACGGTCAGTCGATCATCGCTATATATGCCATCGAATGCAAAGCGATCTCGATCCGATATCCAAACTTCATTAATTTCTGGATTGTCTTTAGGAACAATTCGTTTGATCTTATTGCCCTTAACGTGTAAAAACATGTTTGAACCGACACAGTCATGGGGAGAAACACTTTCGATTTGATCGAGCTCCCAAGTCCTATCTGTATAACGGTAAGGTTTGTTATTGAGTGCCCCAACTGGGCAGATGTCTATCATGTTTCCAGATAATTCATGATCAACTGTTTTACCTATGAAGGTACTGATCGTTGAAGATTCACCCCTACCAATAGTTCCAAGCTCTGGCAATCCAGCTATTTCCGTACCAAATCTGACACATCGTGTGCATAAAATACACCGAGTCATATCGGTGGATATCAAAGGTCCTAAATTAACATCCGGTAAAGTTCGTTTCTTTATTTCGAATCTTGATTCATTCCTGCCATGACTGTAAGCCAAATCTTGCAACTCACATTCACCACCTTGGTCACATATTGGACAATCCAGTGGATGATTGATTAGCAAAAATTCCATGGTGGCTTGTTGTGCCAATTCAGCATTCTTGGACGTTGTCTTAACAACCATCCCTTCAGAAACTTCTGTTGCACAGGCCGGTAATGCATTTGTAGAGTTCTCTATTTCAACAAGACACATCCGGCAGTTTGCTACGATAGAGAGTTTCTCGTGATAACAAAACCGAGGAATATGAATGCCTAGTTGATCAGTTGCCTCTATCAGCATTTGACCAGAATTAACTTTATATTCTTGATCATCAATCGTAATGGTAATTTTAGGCTCACTCATGATTTGATCCTTGTATTATGCTGCGATTGACTTTCCATGATTATTAATCATGTACTCAAATTCACTGTAGTAGTGTTCTATAAAACTCTGTACCGGCCAGGCAGCAGCATCTCCAAACGCACATATGGTATTTCCTTCTATTCTGTTCGCTACATCAACCAATAATGTCAAGTCACTTTCTTGACCTTTGCCTTGAGTGATTTTTTGCAACAATCGATAAAGCCAGCCGGTTCCTTCACGGCATGGGGTGCATTGACCACAATTCTCTACATAGTAGAATCGTGAAGACCTCTTCAGCAATTCAACCATGCAGGTTCCTTCAGCAATCACGACTACCGCACCTGTACCTAGGGCAGAACCCGCACTCGCAAGTGATTCATAATCCATCGTACAGTCGGCAATGACATCTCCTGGTAATACTTTTGTGGACAAACCGCCAGGAATGACGGCCTTTAATTTTTTATTGTCCAGCATACCTCCTGCCCTTTCTAATAAATCTGCAAATGGAATACCCAAAGGTAATTCATAGTTACCGGGTTTGTTAACATGACCGGTGATAGAAAAAATGTTTGTTCCGGGTGACTTATCGGTACCCATGCTTTTGTACCATTCGGTACCTTGTTCTATGATTTTAGGAACACTTGCCAATGTTTGGGTATTGTTTACAGTTGTGGGCATTCCATAAAGACCAAAATTTGCAGGAAATGGAGGTTTAAATCTTGGTTTTCCTTGCTTGCCTTCGAGTGATTCCAAAAGCCCAGTCTCTTCACCACATATATACGCACCTGCACCTAAAAAATTATATAGATCAAAATTAACACCTGAACCAAGTATATTTTTCCCCAATAAGTTGTGTGTGTATGCTTCTTGTAATGCAAATTCAACAATTGGGTAACAATCCTTTATAAATTCACCACGTACGTAGTGGTAACCTACGGTCGCATCCATAGCAAAGCCTGCAATGGCCATTCCCTCGATAAGAGCATGTGGGTTTAACTTTAAAATTTCTCGATCATGACAGGTACCTGGTTCACTTTCATCAGAGTTGCAAACAAGGTATTTCTGTTCTGTTGTTTTTGGCATAAAATCCCATTTTAAGCCGGTTGGAAACCCAGCCCCGCCTCTGCCCCTAAGTCCAGATGTTTTAATTATTTCAACAATTTTTTGTCGAGCCTTATTACCCGGTTGTCCTTGGAGGATTTTTTTCCACTGCAGATAACCACCCGATGCCATGTAATTTTCAATCTTCCATGATTCAGGTTGATGGATGTTTGAAAAACAGATTGAATTCTCGTGCATCATTTTTGCTGTTCCAATTTTTCCAAAATCTCATTGACCTTCTCAATATTCAGATTCTCAATATATTGACGGTTTACCATCATCATCGGCGCCCCTGTACATGCAGCTAAACATTCTTCTTCTTTTTTCAGAAAAATTTTCCCATCTTTTGTGGTTTCTCCCAATTTTATATTCAACCTATCTTCAACATGATGAACGATCTCATCAGACCCAGATAACATGCATGATATATTGGTGCAAATGGCTATTTCGTTGCATCCAACCGGCTCTGTTTGAAACATCGAATAAAACGTTGCCACTTCATAAACGTAGATGCATGGCAGATCTAAATAGTCTGCAACTGCATCCATTAGTTCGGGAGTCAAGTACCCTTGGTTGTGTTCTTGGACAGCGTGAAGTGAGCCAATAATGGCTGACCGTTGCTTACCCACAGGGAATTTTGCAACCCAAGTATCAATTTTCTCTTTAATGTTTTCAGTCAGTTCTACGGTTTCTGTATTTTCAGTACTCATTGCATTCAACTAACGATCAAGTTCACCAAACACAAGATCCAGCGTTCCAAGAACCGAAACAACATCCGCTAACATGTGTCCCTTTACCATTTCATTGATGGCAGCTAAATGAGCGAAACTTGGTGCTCTCACTTTCAGTCGATAAGGTTTATTGGCCCCATCAGACACAATGTAAACACCAAATTCACCTTTGGGGCTTTCAACAGGGAAATATATTTCGCCTTCTGGTACTGAATAACCTTCAGAAAATAATTTAAAGTGATAAATTAAAGATTCCATATCGTGTTTCATCAAGTCACGTTTAGGTGGAGTCAGTCTATTGTCTTCAATGATTACTGGACCAGGGTTCTTGTTTAACCACGCAACACATTGCTGAATAATCAAATTGGACTGTCTCATTTCTTCAACCCTGACTAAATATCGATCATAACAATCACCGTTTAAACCTATAGGGATTTTAAAGTCCAAAAGATCGTAAACCTCGTAGGGTTCTTTTCTTCTAAGGTCCCATTCCACCCCCGATCCCCTTAACATTGGTCCACTAAAACCCAGCTCGATAGCTCTTTCAGGCTCAACAACACCAATATTTACTGTTCGCTGTTTCCAAATTCTGTTGTCTGTCAAAAGTGCCTCGTATTCGTCAACTTTGCTTGGAAATCTCTCAGTAAAATCTGCAATAAAATCCAATAAAGTCCCTTCTCTGTTGTAATTAAGTTTTTTAACTTTTGACTTTGAAATAAACTGGTTGGCCTTATATTTAGGCATTTCTTCAGGAAGATCCCTGTAAACTCCACCTGGGCGATAATAAGTCGCGTGCATTCTGGAGCCTGAAACAGCTTCATAGCAATCCATTAAGTCCTCTCTTTCTCGGAAACAATAAAGAAAAAGAGCCATTGCTCCAATATCAAGACCGTGACAACCGAGCCATAATAAATGATTCAAAATACGGGTGATTTCATCAAACATTACCCGGATATATTGGGCTCTTATAGGAGGCTGGACGTCCAATAGTTTTTCAATTGCAAGAACGTATGCATGTTCACTGCACATCATTGAGATATAATCAAGACGATCCATATAGCCAATGCTATGGTTGTAGGGTTTGGTTTCGGCTAATTTTTCTGTGCCTCGATGCAATAAACCTACGTGGGGATCAATCCGATGAATAACTTCTCCATCCATTTCCATGATCAGCCGCAAAACCCCGTGAGCAGCAGGGTGTTGGGGACCAAAATTTAAAGTGAGATTGCCAGAATCAGCCATAATTATGAATTCTTTTTCTTGCGTATTACTTTTGGTACAGTCGGTCTGGTGGTGATTGAAACAGGTCGGTATTTAACTTTTTGTTCCAAATCGTCATGGAAGACCTCCAAATTCCCTGCCAATGGGAAATCTTTTCTAAAAGGATGGCCAATGAAACCATAATCGGTAAGAATCCTTCTCAAGTCTGGATGGCCATCAAAGTAGATTCCAAATAAATCAAAGGCTTCTCGCTCAAACCAATCAGCTGAATTCCAAATGCCAGTTACCGATTGAACAATTGGCGGATTTTCACTACCAGTGAACGTTTTTAAACGAATCCGCCAATTTTTGTCTATCGAAAGAAGATGGTAGATTACAGCAAAACGTTTTTCCTGATATTTTTCATCTGGATCTGGGATGATGGTATTTTGTTGGACAGCACGACTGTAGCCTGATGCTGTTGCTTTAGTGGTTTCCCAGTCACCAATCCCATAATGAAGATAATCAACACCACATACATCAATTAGCATGGAAAAATTCAATGCGTCAGTATTTTTGAGAAGAGAGCAAATTTCTATAAGATCATCTTTTTTTAGCTCAAGGGTGATGTTGGTGCCGTCGTTTGTTTTTACAATTTCAAATGAATTCAAATATTGGTCTATTAAATCATTTAACTGTTCGTACTTATTGTTAACCACTGTTTAATTTTTGTTTTTGATTTTACGTTGTAGTTCAATGATTCCATTTAAAAGTGCTTCTGCAGTTGGTGGACACCCTGGTACATATATATCAACTGGAATTATTTGATCGCAACCTCTGACCACGGCGTATGAATCATGGTAATAACCCCCTCCATTTGCACAAGAACCCATTGAGATTACCCATTTTGGTTCAGCCATCTGGTCGTAAACTTTTCTCAAAGCAGGTGCCATTTTATTAACCAATGTACCGGCAACAATCATCACGTCTGCTTGTCGAGGGCTTGGTCTAAATATAACCCCAAATCGATCCATGTCGTATCTAGCTGCCCCTGAGTGCATCATTTCAATGGCACAACATGCCAAACCAAATGTCATTGGCCAGAGTGAACCAGTCCTAGCCCAGTTGGCTAGTCTATCAATTGACGTCATAACAAAGCCCGCCCCTTGATCAATAATGAGATCATTTTCTTGTTTTTCTAATCCCACTCCAAAGCACCTTTTTTCCATTCGTAAATGAAACCGATAACGAGAACGAGCAAAAATATTCCCATAGCCACGATTCCAGCAATGCCTATTTTATTGAGCGAAACAGCCCAAGGGAAAAGAAATGCGATCTCTAAATCAAAAATGATGAACAATATTGCAACCAAGTAATATCGAACATCAAAAGGTATTCTGGCATCTTCGAACGGATCAAATCCACATTCGTATGGTGAAAGTTTCGCCTTAGTTTTACTTCCTCTACCAAATAAGAAACCCAGAGATAACATCAACAGTCCTAAGGCTAATGCTACCGATAAAAAAATCAGGATTGGTAGATAATTTTCCAGCATTTTCTGATCCTCAAACGCAGGTGTATTGTATCAGTCTTATGTGTAAAAAAAATCAAAATTAATGAACTTTTTTATGATAAATTCCAACAATTAAAACTGCCGATGGCCGGACTCGAACCGGCACAGCTTCCGCTACTGCCCCCTCAAGACAGCGTGTCTACCAATTCCACCACATCGGCTATTTAAATTGTCTTAAAACACTAATTCTTATTTGGTGAATCGAAGGGTATCGAGGGGCGTAATTCTTGGTTTTCAGATTCATCGATAATGATTTGATCAGGCTGAATCTGGTCAAGGACACTGTCTACTTTTATCGTTCCTTTATTCAAGTACGCGAGTGCCAAACTGGTAATAAAAAAAATTGTTGCAAGGATTGCTGTTGTCCGTGATAAAAAGTTAGCCGAACCTTTTGCACCAAAAATAGTCCCAGACGCACCAGCACCAAACGCAGAACCCATATCGGCACCCTTGCCTTTTTGCAATAAGATTAAGGCAATAATCAAAACTGCAACAATTACATGGAATGAAAGCAGCAATGATAAGATATCACTCATTTATTAAACTCTCTGCTGCTTGATAGATTTCAACAAATTCTTCCCCATTTAAAGAGGCTCCTCCAATTAGACCGCCGTTAATATTGCCCATTGTAAACAAATCTTTACTGTTTGCACCATTTACACTGCCGCCGTAGAGAATTGGGATGGAAGAAGCAATATTGGAGTCATACACTTCCATGATGTTTCTGATATTAGTATGGACTTCTTCAGCCTGTTCTGGGGATGCTGTTTCACCTGTCCCAATGGCCCAAACTGGCTCATAAGCTATTATTGATTTAGCAAATAATTCTATTCGAGTTGTTTCAATAATGGGTTTAATTTGTGATTCAATTACTGACAATGTCTGACCTGCTTTTCTTTCATTAAGAGACTCGCCTATGCACAGTATTGGAATTAAATTGTTTTGGTGAGCCAATTCAAATTTCTGAGCAATGACAGCATTGGTATCGTTGTACATTTGCCTTCGCTCTGAGTGGCCTATGATTACATAATCTACTTTTATGTCCTGTAACATGGACCCTGATATTTCTCCGGTGAAAGCCCCATTTTGATTCTCTGAAATGTTCTGGGCGCCAATCTTAATATTTGAGGTTTTGAGTTTTAATATTTGAGTTAAATACGTAAATGGTGGGCAAATAACGACTTCGATGTTCGCATTTTCACAAACCTTGTCATTAATGCAATTAATCAATTGTTCGTTAGATCTTTTGTTACCATTCATTTTCCAGTTGGCAACTATGAACAATTTTTTCATCTATCTAAGTCTGGTTGACTTGGGTCTTAATGGATTCAAATAACTTTTGTGCGTGGGCTTCGTCTAAAGATTCAACAGTAACCCTTAACACTGGTTCTGTGCCTGATTTTCTAACCAATACTCTGCCATTGTGCAAATTTGTATTTGCTTCATCAGAAAGCTTAGTGATCAAGTCATTCGATAGTTTTGTTAGATCTGTTTCTATGTTGTAGTTGAATTGCGGAACCAGCTCAAGACCATGTAATAATTCACCAACTGATTTGTCCAGTTCAACCATTGATTTCATTACCAGTAATGCAGTCATCAAACCGTCCCCGGATGGTGAATAGTCTAAGTTGATAATATGTCCTGAATTCTCACCTCCTAAGATTGAATCAGTTTGTCTCATCAGCTGCAACACATTCTTGTCACCAACATCCGATCTATATAATTGTATACCTTTGTTTTTTAATGATTTTTCAAGTCCGGAGTTGGTTAGAATTGTTCCAACAATTTTTGAGTTAAACTGATGATTATTGGTTGCAATGCTAGCAAGTATATATAGAATTTGATCGCCCTCGATAATCTTCCCTTCAGGGCTAATAAGAATGACTCTGTCAGCATCACCATCAAGTGCTATACCAAGATCAGCTGACAATGCCGGAACAGTTTTGGCAATGGTCTCGACGTTAGTCGACCCACAATTTAAATTGATGTTGTAGCCATTTGGTGAACATCCAATGGGTATAACATCTGCACCTAAAGCAGACAACATTCTCGGAGCAATCTTGTAAGCTGCACCGTGGGAACAGTCAACCACAACTTTAATATTTTTTAATGGTTTTGGTTGAGTAAATATTCCACTAATAAAGTTCATGTATTTACCTCTCGCATCGGGATTGCGAGTTGCTCTACCAATCTTATCTGCAGTATGAGTTATTGGATCTTTAGACAACTGGTTTTCAATATCAATTTCGAGCCTTTTGTCAATTTTTTCCCCAAGGTTGTTAAGTATCTTGAGTCCGTTATATTCATATGAATTATGCGAAGCGCTGATAATAACACCAAAATTAGCATTGCAATCTTTGACAGTAAAAGAAATGGCTGGTGTCGGAAATGGACCAAGTAACATGACATCAAGCCCAGAAGCAACTAAAGCTGCCTCTAGTGCCGATTCAAACATATACCCAGAGATCCTGGTGTCTTTCCCAACGACAACTGTACCGCCCTGAGGTGCTAAAACTGAAGCAGCTGCCCCAGCAAGCCTGCTTGTAAAATCCACCGTCATGGGGTATTCGCCAACTTTACCTCTTACTCCGTCAGTGCCAAATACTTTTAATTCACTTGTCATATTTTTTCGACCATTCTTTTTAGTAACCATAGATGAAGGATATGTTTCTTTAAAAATTGTGGGCTCTAATTATAGAGTTTCTTTTATATTTAGCCACTACAGCTGAGCTTACTCTTTTTGAGGCTAGGAAATTTAATTAAAATTAAAAATTAATGTTGAGTGGCGTGATCGCCTAATTTTGTGTCTCTTTTCTTCCCATCATCGTCTGACGAAACATCACTCTGATCCCAACCCTCAGGAGGCCTGGGTTCCTTGTCGTTCATAATGTCAGCAATTTGGTTTTCATCCAAAGTTTCATACTTTATAAGAGCCTCAGCCATCTTGTGAAGCCTCTTGATATTCGTTTTCAAAATTTTGGATGCGTCATGGTAGCTTTGATCAATGATTCGTCTGACCTCTTCATCTATTGCTTTTACAGTAATATCTGAAACTTGTTTGTGCTGTGTTACAGATCTGCCCAGAAATATTTCACCCTCATCTTCAATGTATGTGAGTGGACCAAGCTTGTCAGAAAGGCCCCATTTTGTGACCATCTTCCTAGCGATATCTGTAGCTTTTTCAATGTCATTTGAGGCTCCAGTAGTAACGTAATCCTTGCCATAAATTAATTCTTCAGCTGCCCGGCCGCCGAATAGACTTGTTATTTGACTAACCAATCTTCTTTTACTAAAGCTGTATCTGTCTTGTTCTGGTAGAAACATGGTAAGGCCCAGTGCTATCCCTCTGGGGATAATTGTAACTTTATAAACCGGGTCATGATCTTGTACACTAAGGCCCACAATTGCATGCCCTGCTTCATGGTATGCGGTTAATTTTCTTTCCTCTTCACTTATGACCATAGATTTTCTTTCAGTGCCCATCATAACTTTATCTTTGGCACTATCAAGCTGTTCCATACTGACGTATTTCTTATTTTCCCTAGCGGCGAGAAGTGCAGCTTCGTTAATTAAATTTGCCAGATCAGCACCTGAAAACCCTGGTGTGCCCCTGGCAATAATCGAAGGTTTAACATCTTTATCAAGTGGCACTTTTCTCATGTGGATTTTTAATATTTGTTCTCTGCCCCGAACATCAGGAAGTGGTACGACAACTTGCCGATCAAATCGACCAGGTCTTAAAAGTGCTGAGTCCAAAACATCGGGCCTATTGGTCGCTGCAATAACAATTACACCCACATTGTCTTCAAATCCATCCATTTCCACTAAAAGCTGATTTAGTGTTTGTTCACGTTCATCATGGCCGCCACCTAGACCAGCTCCTCGTTTACGGCCAACTGCATCAATTTCGTCAATGAATATTATGCATGGAGAGCGTTTTTTTGCTTGTTCAAACATATCTCTAACCCTTGAGGCACCTACGCCAACGAACATTTCTACAAAATCTGAACCTGATATTGTAAAAAATGGAACTTGTGCTTCACCGGCGATTGCTCTGGCTAGCAATGTTTTCCCAGTTCCGGTAGAACCAATCATGAGAACGCCCTTAGGAATTTTCCCTCCCAGGCTTTGATACTTGCCTGGATCTTTGAGAAATTCCACGATCTCAAAAACTTCTTCCTTAGCTTCTTCAACCCCTCCAACATCAGCAAAAGTAACATCCGCTTGATTTTCACCCAGTAATCGGGCGCGACTTTTACCAAATGTCATTGCACCACTGCCGCCTCCAATTCCTCCTTGCATCTGTCTCATAAAATAAATCCAAACAGCGATAAGAAGTATTACAGGAAATGAATTGATCAAAAGGCTTACAAATATACCTTGTCCCTTGGGTGGTGAGGCACTGATTCTGACACCACTTTTTGATAGTTCACCAATAAGAGCGGTATTGTCTGTTTCTGGATTGTAGGTAATAAACCGATCACCATTGATTCTTTTGGCTTTTATCACATTATCTTCAAAAACCACCTCACTGACATTGCCTGCTTTAACCAATTCAATGAATGTTGTGTAATCAAGTGTTTGCTGTCTTATTGAGTTAGGCGTAAAAGATTGAAAGACGGTTAACAACACTACCGCGATGACAATCCATACCATTGCATTTTTGAAGAGTTTATTCATAAATACCCATGCTTATTTTGGCTATTATAACCTAATGGTAGATGCAATTAGATAAGTTTCTGTACTCTCAGATCTTGATGATTTGGGTTTAAAAAATGCCGTTTTTTCAAACATTAATTTTGACTCCTTAGTAAATTCCTCAAAACCTAATCCCATAAAGACTTTCATAACTAACATTCCATTAGATTTAAGTCCTTTTTTTGAAAATTCAAGTGTTTCATTTGCAATATCGTAAAAACGATACTGATCGGTAACGTTATTGCCTGTTTTGGTTGGTGAAATATCTGAGATAATCAGGCCAAATTTATTCATTGAGTTGCCTTGTAAGATCTTTGTTTGGGTTTTATTGTTGCGAAAATCTCCAAGAATAAATTCGACATTATCAATTTTTTCCATTGGCACAATGTCTGAAGCAATTACAGTCCCTTTATCGTTCAATTTATTCACAGAATATTGTGACCAACCGCCGGGTGAGGCACCTAAATCTAGTACTGAAATAAATGGATGTAATACTCTATATTTGGTGTCTATTTCGATTAATTTAAAAGTGGACCTAGAACGAAATCCGAGTGTTTTAGACTTTTTAAAATAAGACTCTTGGTTTTGACGAGATCTCCAATGATGTTTGCTGTTTTTCTTAGTCAATGCAAAAGATATTAAATATATTCTATTTTCTGAATTTTATAGATTTCTTGACCTGCGTCAGAATCGAATTTGATAACATCATTTAAGTTTTTACCAATAATTGCCCTGGAAATGGGCGCTTTGTAGGAAATCATCCCATTTTCTATACTGGCTTCATCTTCACCAACAATTTGATATTTTGTTAGGGTACTGGCTGTAATATTTTCCAATTCTATAGTTGAACCAAATACTACTCTATCCTTGATATCCAGTGATGTGACATCTATGATTTCAGCATTTGAGAGTTTTGTCTCTATTTCCATTATGCGGCCTTCAATAAAGCTTTGTTTTTCTTTTGCTGCATGATATTCAGCGTTTTCCTTGAGATCACCAAACGCCCTTGCTTGTGCAATCGCTTTAATGATCTCGCTTCGTTCTTTCGATTTAAGTAATTTTAGCTCTTCTCTCAAAGCCTCATTGCCTTTTTTTGTCATGACAACTCGTTCCATCAATCAATACCGTCAGTTTAATAATAATCCTGGAGTCTATTCACGCTTACCATACTAAAGTAGTCAAAAGCGTCCATTGTTGCAACACTTGCTTCTAAGCTCGTGTAGTAAGTTACATCTCTGATTACTGCTTCTGCTCTAATTGAAAAAGATTCTTCTATTGATTGTTTTCCCTCTGTGGTATTGATAATCAAATCTATTTCGCCTTCTCTAATTAAATCAACAATGTGCGGCTGACCTTGATGAACTTTGTTGATATAAGAACTGTTTATGTTATGTCGAGTCAGAAAGTCAGAAGTTCCTTCAGTTGCAATAATTTTAAAATCTTTTTTTATTAAAAGGCGAGCGAGATTTAAGAAAACTTCTGTTTTATCAGGATCCCTAACCGAAAGAAAAACGGTTCCCGTTCGAGGAATTTTTATGCCAGCAGCGTGTTGTGACTTAATGTATGCTTCACCAAAAGAACTACCTGTTCCCATAACTTCTCCAGTCGATTTCATTTCTGGACCAAGAATTGGGTCGCTGTCAGGAAACTTGTTAAATGGGAAAACTGGTCCTTTAACTGCAAAGAATTTATGCGATGACGCTGATTTAACTTTTTGTTCCTTAAGTGATATACCAATCATCGTTTTTGCTGCAATTTTTGCCAGCTGTTTGCCAGTAGCTTTGGATACAAAGGGAACAGTTCTAGCAGCTCTCGGGTTAACCTCTAGAATAAAAATTTTACCTTTTTGAATCGCAAACTGTGCATTAACTAATCCAATTACATTTAATGATTTTGCCAAAACAATCATTTGTTTTTTTAATTCTTTTTGAATTTTGTTTGATAATGACATTGGGGGTATTGAGCAAGAAGAATCACCTGAGTGGACTCCAGCTTGTTCAATATGCTCCATAATAGCCCCTATAAAAACCTCCTTACCATCAGACACAGCATCAACATCAACCTCTATTGCTTTATCCAAAAAATGGTCAAGAAGTACTGGTGATTTATTTGAAACTTTAACAGCTGCATCCATGTATTTTTTGAGTTCTTCATCGTTGTAGACAATTTCCATTGCTCGACCTCCTAGGACATAAGAAGGTCTTACTACCAATGGGTATTTAACTTTTCTTGCTTTTTCTATTGCTTCTGTTGGATTGTTTGCAACTTCATTGAAGGGTTGAAGATAACCCAATGATTCAACAAGTTCTTTAAATCGTTCTCGATCTTCAGCAAGATCAATTGAATCAGGAGATGTGCCTATAATGGGAGCGCCTGCTTCTAACAACTGTCGGGCTAACTTTAACGGAGTCTGACCACCAAATTGAATAATAATGCCGCTGGGTTTTTCCTTATCAATTACTGCCATAACATCTTCAAAAGTTAGCGGCTCAAAATACAGCCTATCTGAAGTATCGTAATCGGTTGATACAGTTTCAGGATTGCAGTTGATCATGATAGATTCATACCCACACTCCGCAATTGCATAAGAAGCGTGAACACAGCAATAATCAAATTCTATGCCCTGCCCTATTCTATTGGGGCCGCTCCCAAGAATGAGAATTTTTTTTCTATTGGTAGGCAAAGACTCACACTCCTCCTCATAGGTTGAATACAAATATGCTGTTGATGTTTCAAATTCTGCTGCACATGTATCAACTCTCTTATAAACCGGTTTGATATTTAATTTTTTCCTCTTCTTGCTTATTGAAATTTCATCGGTTGACATTAACTCTGCTATCCGAAGATCTGAAAAGCCTTTCTTTTTTATACTGAATAAAAAATCCTTTTTAATAGTTTTAATACCTTGGTTCCTGATCAGCTCTTCTGTTTTGATAATGTCTTCTATGTGGCTTAAAAACCAAGGATCTATATCAGTCAATTGATTGATTTCAGAAACGGTCATTCCAAGTCGAAATGCATCACCAATATAATACAACCGATCTGCAGAAGGTGTGGAAACCTTGTTTTTAAATGGTTCAGTCACTGATGTCTCATGGTAAAGACTGGTAAACCCATGATTGTTTGTCTCTAAACCGCGTATTGCTTTTTGCAATGATTCCTGAAATGTTCTGCCAATAGCCATCACTTCACCAACAGACTTCATTTGGGTAGTCAGAATGGAATTGGCGTTTGGAAACTTTTCAAACGTAAATCGTGGCAACTTTGTTACGACATAATCTATAGAGGGCTCAAACGAGGCAGGTGTGCGACCGCCAGTAATATCATTTTTAAGTTCATCAAGTGTGTAACCTACTGCTAATTTTGCGGCAATTTTAGCAATAGGAAAACCTGTCGCTTTAGAAGCTAGTGCTGAGGATCTTGATACCCTTGGATTCATTTCAATGACTATCATCCTTCCATCCTTAGGATTGACAGCAAATTGAACATTTGACCCTCCAGTATCCACACCAATTCGCCTTAGAATGGCGATCGAATTGTTTCGCATCTTTTGGAGTTCCTTGTCAGTGAGAGTTTGAGCAGGCGCAACAGTGATTGAATCACCAGTATGTACACCCATTGGATCTAGATTCTCAATGGAGCAGACAATTATGGAATTGTCATTTCTATCCCGTACAACCTCCATCTCAAATTCTTTCCAACCTAAAAGTGATTCTTCCAATAAAATTTCGTTGGTTGGGGACAATTTCAGCCCTCTTTCTACAATCGTAATGAATTCTTTTTCGTCGTATGCAACACCCCCACCGGATCCTCCAAGTGTAAAGGAAGGCCTAATAATAATTGGGTATCCAATTCGATTAACAATCTCGAAAGATTCTTCCAGGTTGTGAGCCAGACCTGATTGTGCAACTTCGATTCCAATTTCCTCCATTGCTACTTTGAACAACTCTCGATCCTCTGCTGTATCGATGGACTCTTTGGTTGCTCCAATCATCTCAACATTGTATTTATCTAAAATACCCTTTCTTGCCAGATCCAAAGCAGTATTTAAACCAGTTTGGCCTCCCATTGTGGGTAGAATTGCGTCCGGTTTCTCTCTTGCAATCACTTTTTCAATGGTTTGCCATTGAATCGGCTCAATATAGATTGAATTGGCGATATCAGGATCAGTCATAATAGTCGCCGGATTGGAGTTTACAAGAATAACTCTATACCCCTCTTGCTCCAGTGCTCTGCAAGCTTGTGTACCTGAATAATCAAATTCACAACCCTGACCTATAATAATAGGCCCCGCTCCCAGTATTAGTATGCTTTCTATATCTTGTCGTTTTGGCATCTTTCCATGTTGGTTGCAAATCGCTCAAATAAATTAGATAAATCATGTGGCCCAGGGCTCGCTTCTGGGTGACCTTGGAAGCTAAAAGCTGGAAAGTCTTTAAATTCTATGCCTTGTAACGATTGGTCAAAAAGCGATCGATGAGTAACATTCACGGAATTTGGTAATGTCTTCTCATCTACGGTGAACCCGTGATTTTGACTTGTAATTAAAACTTGCCCTGTTTTTATATCCTGAACTGGATGGTTGGTACCATGATGACCAAATTTCATCTTAGTTGTTTTTGCACCACTAGCAAGAGCAAGCAATTGATGGCCAAGACAGATGCCAAAAATCGGTATTTTCTGTTTCAGGAGTTTTTGAATAGCCCTAATCGCATAAACACAGGGTTCTGGATCTCCAGGACCATTTGATAAAAAAACACCATCGGGCTTCATAGATAGGACCTCTTCTGCAGTTGTCATTGCAGGAATTACTGTAACCCTGCAACCATGGTCTACTAACAATCTTAAAATATTTCGCTTGATGCCAAAATCATATGCCACCACGTGGAAATGTATTGTTGCTCTTTCTTTTTTACCTCCATAGATATCGTGTTGCCCTTTATTCCAGTTGTATGGGGCATCTGTTGTTACTACTTTTGCCAAATCCAGCCCTGACAATCCTGGAAACTCAAGTGCCTTTTTGATAGCAGATTGCTCATTAAGTTCATTATTAATTATGCACCCCCTAAGTGCACCGTTGGACCTTATGTGATTAGTTAGTTTTCGAGTATCAATGTCCGCAATAGCCACAATATTCTGCGTTTTTAAAAAAACACCCAAATCATTTTCCTTTCTCCAATTGCTTGCAATTGGAGAAAGATCTCTAATGATTAAGCCAGAAGCAAAAGCTCTGGAGCTTTCAAAATCATATTTATTAGTACCTGTATTGCCAATGTGGGGGTATGTTAAGGTCACAAGCTGCTTAAAATAAGAGGGATCTGTGAGAATCTCCTGATACCCGGTCATAGCGGTATTAAAAACTACTTCGCCGGAAGTCGCTCCATTAACACCAATTGATTTGCCAGAAAATATTGTTCCATCTTCAAGTGCCAACAGAGCTGATATCAATTTCTATTCCTTTTACGCATGTACTCGCAAAAAGGGAAAGAGCCTAATTTAGGATCCTTCCCTTAAATTCCGTTCGGAACCTGTAACATCTTATTGTCAAAAATAAGCGATGTCACTATTTAATTGAAATTATCTATAATTTTTTCCTAAAAGGGATGTGCAATAAATAGAAAATTCCCAAAGCAATTAGATGTTGTTGGCCAAACAATATAAACGGTGATTCAGGCATTAAATACTGTGGTTTGGGTGGAGGATCAATCTATGGATTATGCTTTTTTAGTTGATGACTGCATGTTTAAATCCCCAAACGGTCGAAAAATTGTTTGACATTTTTCTTCCAACTACTTTTATGTGGTCTGTGATTTTTGGAACTTGAATTAATCGATTCTTCAAATTGCTTCAGAAGACTCTTTTGCTTTGAATCGAGATTAACGGGAGTTTCAATCTGAAGCTTGCAATACAAATTACCAATTCTTGTATCTCGGTAAGAGGTTATACCTTTTCCTTTTAATCTAAAAACTTTTCCCGATTGAGTCTCAGAAGGTATTGTTAGATTCACGGCACCATCTATGGTTGGTACTTTGACAACTCCACCGAGTACAGCAGTTGAAAAACTGGTGGGAACATTGCAAAAAAGGTTGCTCCCCTCTCGGGTGAAGATGCTGTGTTCTCTAACAGTTATGTCAACATAAAGATCCCCAGCTGGTCCTCCGCTAATGCCTGCTTCACCCTCATTGGATAAACGAATGCGATCATCATTATCAACACCAGAGGGTATTTTTATTGATATAGTTCTATTTTTTTGGACCCTTCCTGAACCATTGCAATCAGTGCATGGAAAAGGGATGGTTTGTCCAGTTCCCCGACATGCGGGACATGTTTGTTGAAGTGTAAAAAATCCCTGCTGGGTTCTAACGTTGCCTCTACCATCACATTTTTGACACGTCGCAAGAGATGTTCCTGTTTTTGCACCTGAACCTTTGCACGGTGAACAGGTGGTTAATGATGGGACTTTGATTTTGATGGTATCTCCAAAAACAGCCTGCTCTAAATCAAGTGTAAGATTATAGCGTAAGTCTGAGCCTCTCTGTATGTTAGACCGCTGACCTCTTCTAGAACCAAAGATATCTCCAAACATATCTCCAAAGATGTCGTTAAATGAGTCTCCTGGATTAGGATTAAAACCACCACCCATACCAGATTGGGTATTCATGCCTGCATGTCCAAATTGATCATACGTTGACCTCTTTCGGGTGTCTGATAAGACTTCGTAGGCCTCTTTGCCTTCCTTAAATTTTTCTTCTGAAGCTTTGTTACCTGGATTACGATCAGGATGGTGTTTCATTGCCAATCTTCGGTATGCTTTTTTTATTTCAGCATCGGTCGAATTCTTTGCTATGCCGAGAGTCTGATAAAAATCTTGTTTACTCATTTGAATGACCTACATACCGAAGAGGATAGATCATAAGATCTATCCTTTAAGATTATTTTTAATTAATGAGAGTTCTGCAACCGTTTAAGACTTATTTTCTTCGGGTTTATCTTCCTCATTAACTTCCTCATTAACTTCCTCATTAACTTCCTCATACTCGGCATCAACAACGCTGTCACTTTCTGAAGAACTGCCGTTTCCTTGAGATTCCTTGGCTTTCTTTTGAGCTTCTTCAAAAACCTTTTGGGCAATGCCAACTGACGCTTCGCCTAAGGATTTTAGTTTAATTTCTATTGTTCCTTTGTCGTCTCCTTTCAAAGCTTCCTTTAGGTCACTAACCGCCGATTCCACTTTTGCTCTTTCATCAGATTCAATTTTCTCACCCAGTTCTTCAAGTGATTTCTCAGTAGCATGGACCAATTGATCTCCTTGATTTTTTATATCAACCAATTCTCTAAATATTTTGTCTTCCTCTGCGTTTGCTTCTGCTTCAGAAATCATTTTCTCTATTTCCTCGTCTGCTAACCCACTGGAGGCCTGAATAACGATTTTTTGTTCTTTTCCGGTTTCTTTATCTGTTGCTGAAACATTCAATATCCCATTGGCATCAATATCAAATGCAACCTCAATTTGAGGCAATCCTCTAGGTTTTGCTGGAATATCTGTAAGATCAAATCTTCCCAGCGAATTATTGTCCTGTGATCTCTCTCTTTCTCCTTGCAACACATGAATGGTTACCGCAGTCTGGTTGTCTTCTGCTGTTGAGAAAATTTGTTCCGCTTTTGTTGGAATGGTGGTGTTCTTTTCAATCAGCCTTGTCATGACACTTCCCAAAGTTTCGATACCCAAAGACAACGGTGTTACATCAAGAAGTAATACATCCTTAACATCGCCTGACAAAACACCGCCTTGAATAGCTGCACCAATAGCAACCGCTTCGTCAGGATTGACATCCTTTCTTGGTTCAAGTGCAAAAAATGATTTAACTTCATCCTGAACTTTTGGCATTCTTGTTTGTCCACCAACCAGAATGACATCATCGATATCACTGATACTAAGACCTGCATCTTTTAATGCAATTTTGCATGGTTCTATTGTTTGAACAATCAGGTCTTCAACAAGAGATTCTAATTTTGCACGCGTAAGCGTGGTATTTAGATGCTTAGGGCCAGATGCATCAGCTGTTAGATATGGAAGATTTACATCTGTTTGTGCTTGGTTTGACAACTCAATTTTGGCTTTTTCTGCGGCTTCTTTAAGACGCTGAATCGCTTGTGCATCATTAGATACATCCATCCCAGTTTGTTTTTTAAATTCATCCATCAGGTGGTCCATGATCCTGTTGTCAAAATCTTCACCACCAAGGAAAGTGTCTCCGTTTGTAGCTAAAACCTCAAATTGATTTTCACCATCAACATCTGCAATTTCAATGAGAGATACATCAAATGTTCCACCGCCAAGATCATAAACCGCAATTTTTCGATCGCCTCTTTTTTTATCTAGGCCATAGGCCAAAGCTGCAGCGGTTGGTTCGTTGATGATCCTTTTCACATCCAAGCCCGCAATTTTCCCAGCATCTTTTGTCGCTTGTCGTTGTGAATCATTAAAGTATGCAGGCACAGTTATAACGGCTTCTTTGATTGTTTCACCCAAATAAGATTCTGCTGTCTCTTTCATTTTCCTCAACACTTCAGCTGATATTGCTGGTGGGGCTGTTTCCTTTTCATTGGCAACAACCCAGGCATCGCCATTTTTAGCTTTAATAATTTTAAAAGGAACTTTATCTGAGTCTTTTTTCACTACTGAGTCGTCGTATTTTCGACCAATCAATCGCTTAATGGAAAAGAGTGTATTTTCTGGATTGCTAACCGCCTGTCTTTTTGCTGATTGCCCTACTAATGTTCTGTCTTCGTCTTTTAAATACGCAACAACGGAAGGCGTAGTCCTGTCTCCTTCAGTATTCTCAATAACCTTGGCCTGATCGCCATCCATAACGGCAACACAGGAATTGGTTGTACCTAAATCTATTCCTATAACTCTTGACATTTGTTACTCCCTAATAATTTATTTTGATGCTTAGATAGATAGATATATGAATGGTTTTATTAAATTTCAAGTTGGAGAGTCTTTTTTATTCTTTTCAGCACGAACGATTACCCGTGCGGGTCTCAGTAATCTTTCTTTAAGGCGATAACCTTTTTGAATCACCTTGATGATGTAACCAGGTTCAACTGAGTCATCTTCTTGTGTACTAATGACCTCATGTAACCCAGGATCGTATCTCATTTCAGACGGATCAATGGTTTCAATAGATAATTTATTAAAAAGACTGTTCATCAACATCATGCTGGCTTCTTGACCTTCTTTGAACGTTTTATATTCATCAATGGTTTCAGTTTTCAAATCCAAACCCAGTTCAAAACTGTCCAGAATAGGCAGCATTTCCATAATGACTCTTTCTATAGAGCCTCTGCTCGCATTTTCAACATCCCTTAATGTTCTTTTTCTGAGGTTTTCGATTTCAGCCTGAAGTCGCAGGACTTTATCCCAATTTTTTGATACTTCCTCTTGTGATTTAGCCAGTTGCTCGTCAAGACTCAGTTCTGGTTGGTCTTCAGGGGTTTCTTGTTTTTCAACATCCTGGTGATCCACCGATTGATCGGCATCATCCTTATCACTTCTGTTTTTCATTTTATCCTTATCCACTATCTTGAACATACAGGAGATATGTAGGGTCTATTTCTATTATTTCAATGATTTGCCGAGAAGTTTTGCCGTGATTGCAACGATTGGTATAACTTTTTGATAGGCAATCCGAGTCGGTCCAATGACCCCCAAAACTCCAATTGCACCGTCTTCAGTTGTGTATGGGGTTGTGATTAAAGTGCAATTATCAAACATTTTATACCCTGATTCTTCGCCTATGAATATTTGGATCCCATTGGTGGACATGCTTTTGTCCAATAACTCCAATAGCTGTTGTTTTTCTTTAAAAGCATCAAAGAGCTGTCTTAATTTGTTTATATCTGCGAGCTCGTGAAAATCCATTAAACGCCTTTGCCCTGCAACTATGTATTCGTCTGGTTCAGCAAAATCCAAAACCTGATCAGCTATATCAATGAGATCAGACATTAAAGAATTTACTGATTCTTTGGTTTGCATCAGTTCATTGATTAAATGTTTTTTAATATAGCTAAGACTCCTACCTTCATAATGCGTATTTATATAATTGGATGCTTGTTTGAGCTCATCTTTTGAGTAATCTCTCTTCATCTGCAAAATGCGATTCTCTACTTCTGTTTCATTCATAACGATGATTGCTAAAATTCGCTTCTCGGACAATTGAATAAAATCTATTTCTTTTAATCGTGTTACTTGTTGTTTAGGAATTGTGACAATACCAGCAAGTTTTGTTATTGCTGATAGAGTATTAGAGACACTGATAGCTAATTCTCGACTGTTGCTTTCATGGAGATTAACTCTTTTTTTAATCCTCTCAAGTTCAGTCGCCTCAACGGGTTGAAGTTTTAAGAGACTGTCTATAAAAAAACGATACCCTTTAGATGTGGGCACTCTTCCAGAAGAAGTATAAGGTGAGGCAATGAATCCCAGTTCTTCAAGGTCTGACATCACATTCCTTATTGATGCCGGGCTTAAACCAATATTATCTGCCAAAGACAAGCTTTTGGACCCAATAGGAATTCCTTCTTCGATGTATTTATCAATTATTGCTGATAAAATTCGCCTTGCTCTGTGTGATGGCATGTTAAGATCAGCTTTGTCAATTATGTTCACGGATCTGTGTTTCAATAAAATTACAAAAAATATTAATGTCGATTTGATTGCAGAGAATTATAATTTGTTATCATTTCCAATTAACAATAACTAGTCAAGAGTTAAATATTGAAGACAAGCTTTAAAAAAATTTTATTTACTGTAAATCCCATAGATCTCAACTCCATGGAGAGTTTGGATATTATTCTTGGTGACTTGCAAGATATGCACACAAACATTGATCTATATACAATTAATTCAGATGTGAATGCCCTCTCCTCCCCATTATCACATAAAATCAATCGCCTAAAAATCGATGAAATTTTAAACAACGACCTTATTATTTCTATTGGTGGAGATGGAACCATGCTGCAGTCTGCAAAATTAGCTCATAAATTGAATATTCCAATTACTGGGATCAATAAAGGCAGACTGGGTTTTTTGACTGATATTAATCCTGATCAAGCTGCAGAAGTAATTAAAAATATCATTAATGGTCAATATGCAGAGGAAAATAGGCTATTGATTAAAGCCACTGTAAACAAACATCTACAGGACCCAATTATTGGTTATGGGCTGAATGATGTGGCCATTAAGAGAAAAGAAACTGGAAGAATGATACGAATTAAAATATTGATTGATCAAAAGTACATTAACACACACGAAGGCGATGGATTTATTGTTGCCTCTCCAACGGGTTCAACAGCATATGCCCTGAGTTGTGGTGGTCCAATCCTAAAACCGGATATCGAGGCACTAATCTTAGTGCCCATTTGCCCTCATTCATTAAATGATAGGCCATTGGTAGTTCCTGCTCACTCAGAAGTTAATGTTTCTGCTGAGCTAGGGAAAGGTGAAACAGCAGAAATAGATTTGGATGGTGACACTTTTTCCGAATTAAATCCTGAGGATACATTAACGATTAAGGTTTCCTCACAATTTATAAAACTGATACACCCAGAAGATTATGATTATTTTAACACTTTAAGAACCAAGCTTTATTGGGGTCAAGACAAAAGAACCTCTACACATTAATTTTAACTAAAAAAGTACACAATGAAGGTAAAAATCACTCTAGTTATTCTTTTGCATTTGTTCATCTCTGCCTGCGTATACAGAATGGACGTTCAACAAGGAAATCTATTGAAATTGGAAACCCTAGACCGCGTTGAAGTTGGAATGACGAAGAGCCAAATTAAATACCTTCTAGGTGGACCATTGGTGGGCACACCATTTGAAGAAAACCGCTGGGACTATATTTATTACTACCAACCTGGCAATAAAGCTGACACTCAAAGATACTGGTTGATTGTATACTTCGAGGGAAATAGAGTAATCAAAATTGAAAAAGATGTGCTAACCAATCCTAACTAGTCTTTACTCCTTGAATTTTTTAACAAACTCACCAATAAACTGATCAATAAAAGAATCTAGCTTTTTCTTTACCAAGAGGTCAGTTATGGGATTAGAAATCTGGTATTCCATAGTGTAGCTGACTCTGGTTTTTTCTAACGAAACCACTTCAAAAAACCAAGTACCTTTAAAACTCTTAAAAGGACCTTCTCGGATATTCATTTCAATTTTTTCCGGTCTGTATAACCGGTTAAGAGTGGTAATTGAGGATTTGAATCCCAAGAGATTTATGCTCAATGAGGCAGTAACTAGATGGCCTTCTATTGAAAGAATTTCTGAAGAATCGCACCAAGTCAAAAAAGAAGGATAATTTTCAATATCAGAAACAACTTCATATAACTTTTCGGCAGCAGCTTCTACTTCAATTATTCGTTCAATAATAGCCAAGTGTTTAAAACAACCCTATGGCATTTAAGAAAATTATAAGGACTCCAATTGGAGCGACGTATCTTGCCAGAAATCTCCATAATTTATACAGAAATTTACGGTTAATATCAAGCTCATCAGAAGAAGATTTTTTTGACATAAACCAGCCCGCAAAAACTGTGAATAAAATCCCACTTGTGGGCAATAGTATGTTGGTAGCAAGGTGATCAAAATTTTCGAACAGTGTGCCTTTCCAAAAGGTAAAGCCTGATAACCCATTATCTGATAGTACGGTCAGTAAACCTAGGGCCCATATGATTGAACCCATAATGATTGCCGACAATCCTCTACTCAGATTATGACGTTCAATCATCCATGCAACAGAAGGTTCAAGCAAGCTGATAGCAGATGTCAATGCCGCAAATCCAAGCAATATAAAAAATATTGAACCAAAGAAAACGCCACTAGGTATTTGACCAAATGCAAGTGGAAGTGTTTTGAAAATTAATCCTTTACCTGCAATTTGAGATGGGTCAAGGTTATTATCAAAAACAATGGAAAAAACAACCAAACCAGCCACTAGGGCAATTAAAGTGTCACAAAAAATGATTGCAAACGTGGCTTTAAATATTGATTGCTGCTTCGGTAAATATGCTCCATAAGCAACAACACAACCCATACCAAGACTCAATGTGAAAAAAGCATGCCCCATGGCTGCCAACACACTACTGCCATTTAATTTTGTAAAATCGGGTTTAAACATAAAAGCAAATCCTTCAGAAATATTACCCTGACTTATGGCATAAAATAACAGCATGATCAAAATGAAAAAAAGAGCAGGCATCAAAATTATTACTGCTCGCTCCAACCCTTTTCGAATTCCTTTTGCAATTATCACAACTGTCATAGCCATGAAAATTGTATGAAAAATAACCTGTGTTGAAAAAGATTGGGTTAAGTTATTGAAAACTTGGTTTACGTCTTCGGCCAACATACCAGTAAACGTTCCTTTTGACGATAAAATAAAGTAATTGAGGGTCCAGCCTGCAATGACGCTGTAATAGGACAAAATAAGAAATCCTGCTACAAGACCGATGACACCAACAAATTTCCATGCCCCACTGCCAGTCTCTTCACGGCCAAGAAGTTCCATTGAGGTAATTGGGTTCCGTCTTCCCCTTCTTCCCAACATGATTTCAGAAATCATGATGGGCAAACCAATCGCTACTATGCATAGCAAATAAACAAGTACAAAGGCCCCACCTCCATTAACGCCAGTTATATAAGGAAATTTCCAAATATTACCCAATCCAACGGCAGAACCAGAAACTGCCAGGATAAATGCTAACCGAGAAGACCATTGACCATGAATAGATTGACGTTCAGATGGAGAGATTTTTTCACTCATAACTGGATGGAGCTATAATTGTTACTTTATTTAACTTGAAACCAAGCTTAATGGAATTTCCATACTAATGACAACAACAATTATTGAGAATAAAAAAGCAAAGTTTGATTTTTTTATTGAAGAAAAAATTGAAGCTGGAATCTCTCTGAAGGGCTGGGAAGTAAAAAGCTTAAGATCTAACAGAGGAAATATCAAAGAAAGCTATGCTCTGGTTAAAAACAAGGAAGTATTCTTGATTGGGTCGCATATTTCTCCATTACCGAATGTAAATGTAAATGAAGACACTGACCCAACAAGAACCAGGAAACTGCTACTCAAATCTAAGGAAATTGCAAAAATTACTGGGCTTGTCACACAGAAAGGTTACACCTTAATCCCCTTATCTTTTTACTGGAAGAAAGGTAAAGTCAAAGTTATGATTGGGTTAGCTAAAGGCAGGAAAAAGCAAGACAAACGAGCCCTGTTAAAAGAAAGAGATTGGAAAATGACTCAAAAGAGACTAATTAAAAAGAATTACAATAAATGATATGGAAACAACAAAGATAAATACAATACTTTTCACTTTGGTGATCTTTATCTTTAATGCCAAAGTGGTTTTCTCTAATGAGAATCATGACAGTGAAAAACATCCACTAACATCTACGGTTAGCTGCCCTCAAGAATCAGATGCAGAAGGAAGAAGGTACCTCACTGCTGGCATGATGCCCTCGGAAGTGATGTTCAATGAACTTAGACATAATCTTCCAGGATTAAAAAATCTTAACAACAAGCAAATCATGGGGATGATGAAATTAATGGGCCCTAATTATTACTGGACCTTTGACAAAAAAAATCCAGATCAAAAAACGGGCGCTTTGATACTGGCTCACGGCTTTGGTGAAGAAGGCGATCTGGAATTTCATAATAGCATGACCGACATTTCCTCAAAACACATAACCACCCTCTCTTTAGGGATGAGCATGATGACATCAAAGCACATTGAGTGTGCACTTTTTGAACTTAGGCAAAGTGGTGCAGAGAAAATTTATATCGTTCCTATTATCACTACCCCGCATAATACCTTGGCTCAACAATGGGAATATATATTAGGGTTAAGAAATGACCATGCTTACGCCAAAGTCAAATCATTTAAGTCAGACGATGTCATTTTTTTAAAACCCATCAATGATCATCAAATTGCCAAGCAAATCGTATTGGACTATACAAAGGAGATCAGCGTCAATCCAAAGAATGAAGCTGTTGTCATCATTGGCCACGGCCCAGTCCGGGAAATTGATAATCAACACGAATTGGAAATTATGGAGAATTTGGCCGTTTACATTCGTGAGAATGGAAAATTTAGTGTTGTTAAACCCTTTACTCTCCAAGACGACGCACCTAAAGAAATAAGGGATAAAAACGTAAATCAAATAAAACAATTCATGGAAAACGCTACTCTTGATGGAAAAAAAGTTTTGATGGTGTCCAATTTAATGTCGGGGAAAGGCATTCAAAAGAAAATTTATAAAGATTTTTCCGGTTTAGAATACGAATTTAACCCCAAAGGTTTCCTCACTCATCCATTGTTCAAAGAATGGATTCTACAATCCATCGAATCAAGCGATAGATAACAAAACTTTTATCTTCTCAAGGTTCTTGAGATAATTAAGTCCTTAATAATTGTTTTAAAGGGGGCGACAAGGTTTCGACGTTGGTATTGAGACTTTATGTGCATGTCGAGGCTACAGAGTTCTCGTTAAACTCTCTGTAAAAAACTAGTTGCAAACGACAACTACGCACTAGCTGCTTAAATCCAGCTGGCATCAATTCCTACTCTCTTGGGGGTTTTAATTGATGAAAAATACCCAAGATCGTGATTATGCGTTCTCTTCAAGTAATCATTAAATATAAAATAAGAGATCGCTCGATGCTATCCTTCCTTTCGGTTACATCAGGTTAAAATAAAAGATCAGGATAAACATGTAGATCATTCTGTGGATAGCTAGCGGACGCGGGTTCGATTCCCGCCGCCTCCACCATCAAATTAATTCAATGCAAAATAAAATTCAAAAATACCCGAAGGATTTAGGATTTTATATGCCTGCAGAATGGCAGCGTCATGATCGATGCTGGATGCATTGGCCAACAGGTATTGACCCCAGAAGATATCCAAACCTTGACATAATGAGACAAGGTTACGCAAACACAGCTAGGGCAATTGTTGAATTTGAACCGGTAACGATGATTGCCAACAAATCCGATGTAGAAGAATGCCAAAAACTTTGTGGTGAAAAAGTTGAAAACATGGAAATACGAATTGATGACAGTTGGGCACGTGACTCAGGTCCCACCTTTGTTACCAACGGTCTTTCAATTGCGGGGGTCGATTGGACTTTCAACAATTATGGAGAAAATATTGATTTCTCTTATAAAAACGACGCTTTAGTGGCATCTAAACTAATAAAACATCTTAATATAGAATGTTTTCAAGCGCCGATAGTCTTAGAAGGGGGCGCCATTCATACCGATGGCAACGGTACTTTAATGGTCACTGAAGATGTTGTTCTTGATCCTAAAAGAAACCCGGGGCTAACAAAAAAAGAGGCTGAGTTCATTCTTTCAAAATACCTAGGTGTTGAGAATTTTATATGGTTGATTGCCGCACTAGAATATGACGATACTGGGGGACATGTTGATAATCTTGCATGTTTTACCCCATTTAACCAAATCCTAGCTTTGTCAGAAACTGATTCCAAGGATTCCAATTATGAACGTTTGCAAGAAAATAGAAATCGTTTACAACACGCAAAAAACATCAACGGGAAGAGCTTTGATATTATTGAAATACATCAACCGGCATATCGGAAATTTCTTAATGAAAGAATGCCCTTATCCTATATAAATTTTTACATGGCAAATCAATCAATCATTATGCCTGTCTTTAGTGATCCCAAAGATAAAAAAGCAATTGAAACTATCAAGAACATCTTCCAAGATAGGGTAGTAATTACTGTTGAAGGGTTATCTATAGTTGAAGGTGGCGGATGTGTCCACTGCATTACCCAGCAACAACCATCTATTAACTAAGGAGTCATTATGAGAAACGTTACGGTAGCAGCAACACAGATGGCTTGCACTCATAATTCAGAAGAAAATATCGACAAGGCGGTTGGATTAATCAAGGCTGCAAAACAAAAAGGCGCAGATATTATTTTGATTCAAGAAATGTTTGCATCCCTTTACTTTCCCTGCATCAATGATCCAGAAAATTTTAATCTCGCTCTTCCATTCAAAAACAACCCAATTTTGGAAAAAATGGCAGCAATTGCCAAAGAATTGGATGTCGTCTTACCTGTCAGTTTTTTTGAAAAAGACAACAATACATACTACAACTCATTGGCTGTTATTGACGCCGATGGAAGCATCTTGGATCTATACAGAAAATCTCATATACCTGATGGACCAGGTTATGAAGAAAAATATTATTTCCATCCAGGAAATACCGGTTTCAAAGTTTGGGATACAAAATTTGGCAGAATTGGAGTTGGCATTTGTTGGGATCAATGGTTCCCAGAAGCAGCAAGAATTATGGCTCTTATGGGAGCTGAGATGATTTTTTATCCCACGGCTATCGGTTCAGAGCCCGTCTCTATGGAATTTGATTCTAAAGATTCATGGCAAATTGTTATGCAAGGTCATGCTGCCGCAAACAGCATTCCAATAATAGCCTCAAATAGAATAGGGATTGAAATGAATAAAAAATTCTCAATGACTTTCTATGGGTCTTCATTCATTGCCGATGAATGCGGGCAAAAGGTTGAAGAATGTTCCAGAGACCAACAAGAAATCATCGTCCATGAATTTGATCTGGATTCCGTCAGTCTGTACCGTTCATCATGGGGATTTTTTAGAGACCGGAGAACAGATCTCTATGAAAATATTTTCATGGACTAAAGATTTTGGAGAATCAGAAAAACACAAACCTTCTGGTTAGATCAGCCTCCATCGCATCGTTATTGGTTGCATCCACTTTAATCGTTCTCAAATACTACGGTTGGGTAACAACAAACTCCGTTTCCTTGTTGGGATCTTTGGCCGACTCCTTGATCGACTTTCTCGCATCGGTTTTCGTATTTGTTGCGATCAGTTACTCAATATTGCCTGCTGATGCAAAACACCGGTTTGGTTACGGTAAATCAGAAGGGCTGGCAGCATTTGTACAATCCTTGCTTATTGGTATTTCTGGAATTTACGTCTGTTTTGAAGCAATTAAAAGATTACTTAATCCAAGTCAAATCAATCAACCTAGCACCGCCATTTGGATTATTCTTGTGTCTATTGTCCTGACCCTTGCTTTGGTTATGTATCAAAAATATGTTGTTAAAAAAAGCAAATCAATAGCCATTGAATCAGATCGATATCATTATCTAACCGATACTTATATTAATTTATCAGTACTCTTTTCAATTGCAATCACGGGTTGGACCCGATTTGTATTTATAGACGCTCTGGTTGGATTGTTGATCTCGGGGGTAATTTTATACACTTCAGTCACCTTGTTAAAAAAATCCTTTAAAATACTACTTGACCAGGAAATCCAGTCTGATGATCGGGATCGGATTAGAGAAATTGCACTTGACCACCCAAAGGTTCTTGGTTTCCACGATTTGCGAACCAGAGACACGGGCCGTAAATATATAATTCAGTTTCATCTGGAGCTTGACCCAAACATGAGTTTATTGGAATCTCATGAAATTACCGACGAGGTTACTGACAATGTCCTTAAACTGTATCCTGACTCAGAGCTGATTATCCACACAGACCCGCTTGGCATTGATGAGGAGAGAGATCCATTTGAGTAAACAGCAATAACAAGCTAACATACAGCATCATTTTTGTTTGGATAAAAATATGAAAATAACTCCTAAATTCTTCTCGCTCTTGACTTTAACCCTGACTTTTATCCTCTCAACAGGACTCAGTGCAAAGTCTATGAAAGAAATCGATGCTGCCATTGAAAGCTCCCTGACTAGATTTACCACAGAAATTCAAGGTGGTGACACCTATTTAGAAGCGGCAAGAGGGATGTTAGTCATACCTAGAATGTGGAAAGCGGGTGTTTTACTTGGATTTGAATTTGGCGAAGGCGCCCTAATTGTCGATGGGATAAAAATTCAATATTACAAAGCGCTCACCACATCCGTGGGTCTCCAAGTGGGTGTAGGATCCAAAGACTTGATCATTCTTTTCTTTGATGATACTGCCATGGATAATTTCTTATACAGCTCTGGATGGGAAGTTGGTGTTGATGGTGCAGTCGCATTCCTCTCAAGAGGTGTCGCAGGCGCTGTGGATTCAAATACTTTTAAAGATCCAATTGTAGGCTTTGTCTTTGGACAGAAAGGAATACTTGCGGGCGTGAGTATGGAGGGAACAAAATTCACAAAAATCTGGCCTGATACCGCAACTGAGATTGATCAAGAGCAAGAGGCAATTGAAACATTCAATGAAAGAGTAACGGATTAAAAACACGGTTTGTGTTTACGTCACTCTTTAATTCAGTTACTTCCAGAAGGAACCTTTTTCAACTCTCAATTGCACTTGGTGCTACTGGGTCTTTCCAACCCACAACTGCCCAACAAACAACAAAAGACAATGGACTAGACTTCAGTATTCCAGAGGATAATCTATATGCCTTTGGAAAATTATGGGGGTCCTACGACGTCAAACCAACCTATGGAGGTTATCAAGGTGTCCAATTTGCAAGGATTGGTACCAAACGGTTGATTCCTTTATTCGGTTATGTGGGATTCGGCAACATGCAATCCCGGCTTAATAATGATGGTACAGTTAATATTAGAGGCACAGAAGCAGGCTATTTTACGGATTTGAAAACAGGCCATATTATTGACAGTTGGGACAACCCTTGGACCAATGAAACGGTAGAAGTATTCCCCTTTATTAATAGAAAAATGCGGGGCCATCTGACAACTAAAATGCCAAAATTTATTATGGGGAATGCAGCACTTGATGAACCCACACTGATGAATCAAGCCGATGCACGGGAAGATCTTGCAACAGTACCATTTTTATTGCCCTGGCAAAAACTGGGGGACCAGTATTTATTGACCTGGGAATATTCACACGAATACACCAACCCCGTGACTAAAGATAAATGGCCCAAAGCTCATACCACTAAAAGAATCAACCCTTCAGAGCACTTTTCTTTTTATACACCGGTTCGTGAAATGAATAACAGGTCAATACTCTCCTCCCCTTTTCATGCTGGATTCATGCGTACATCTCCATGGTGGCCTTGGATGAAAATGGGACAAAATAAAATTAATGGGTGTTTATTTGGGAGGATGCACAGTTACCAAATAACGGGGACAATTGATGATATTCCTACACCTGTTCTAAAAAAAGTTGAAAAAGATCATCCAGATATTCTTGGCATCCAAACGGGTTGGGGGCAAACCAATCCGAAGGGGACTTGGGAAGCCTACGCGGAAGAGATTGCTCCTGAGACCCTGCCAAATTAATCACACAGTTAATTTCACACTCTCTTCTCTTTTTAATGTTTTAATAGAAATTTAATTAATTTAAACTCTAGGTTGTGAACATTAATCATAAATTGCTGCTCCTACTCGTCGTTTTGTGCCAAAGTTGCACTCAGTCAATTGTGATCAATACAACCGTTCCGGAACCCTTAGTAGAAAAAATTGAAAATTTCAATATTGCCGTTATCTACGAAGACAATATCCAGAACTATCAGTATGAAAATATCAATTCAAAATCGTCTGCGTGCTGTGAAATAGACTTTTCTGACAGTCAACTGAATTTGTTTAGAAAGATATTACAGAGCTTCTTCCCAGGATTGATAGAACTGCCGAATAACAACAGTGAAATGCTCTCAAATGTTGATCTTTATATGGAACCTCAATTGGATGCCTTTGAATTTCTTAGCCCAGAAGAATCAAGGAATGACAAATACGCTGTCTGGTTAAAATACAAAATTGATATTTATGACAATAAAAAAACCTTGTTATCAAACTGGTATATTACCGGTTATGGGGAACAGAATACTGGATCTTTTGGAGTAAGTGAATCGTTAACAAAGGCTATAGACTTGGCTTTAAGAGACACTGGCGTCAATCTGGCGATTAAAATCGAAGATGATTTCGATAAATTGGTAAAATTAATCAGTGCCGACCTATGATTCATCACTCAACTTTAATTTTTTTCTTATCTGGATTCTTCCTTATGGCAGGCTGTACGACAACTCGACTTGAGGAACAAACCAACCTACCTTTTGAAATCCTTGAAGGCGAATCAGTGGTAATCACCTCGAACAGTTATCATGTAGGTAATGAGACGGAAACCGATTTCCTTCAATGTATTAATAAGTCACTCATCAAAAAACAAAAAACTTTTAACGTAATACCAACACAACAATTCATAAACCAACTATATCCTTGGTTTGAGCCCAGGACAGCTCCTCAAACAACTGACGATCTTTCTAGTTTTCTTGCTCGGGATCTGGTTCGAGAAAGGATAGAAACGCTTGATGTTAAATACTTCGTCAACATCAGCGGTCAGACCAAAACCAATTCCAGCTCCGGGGCATTGACTTGTGCAGCAGGTCCAGGTGGTGGGGGCTGTTTTGGTCTTGCTTGGTGGGATGACACCTCTTCTTACTCGGCATCTATATGGGATCTAAGTCAAGAATCATCTGTTGGTAACGTCAGTGCAAGCGTCAGTGGAACTTCAGTAATTCCTGCCCTAGTAATACCTATCCCAATCCTTGCAAGAACCCAAAAGACAGCCTGTGAAGAACTTACAGATCAAATACTTGATTTTTTTTCACGCAATTAATTAATTGGGGAAAATATGAATAAGAGTTATAAAAGCGTATTACTTATTGCAATTCTTTTAGCCGTAACACCGATTCAAAGTCAGTTGGCGGAAGATGAAAATATACCAGCCATCCTTGCGGAAAACCCAGTTGATAGTCATTTGCTTAAATTGGTTGCAGCACTGTCAGAACAAGCTCATTTTTCAAGAAAAAAGATTACCAATGAATTGTCCCCTTTTATACTGATTAATTTTTTAGAAAAGCTTGACCCAGGAAAAATGTATTTTACTAGATCTGATATTCGATATTTTCAAAGATATCGCTATAAAATTGATGATGCATTAAAACAAGGGAATCTTGAGCCAATCTACGATATTTTTAGAATCTACAGACTTCGTGTACAACAGAGACTTGGGTTTTGTGTAAACCTCCTCCTCACCCAGGATCACAACTTTGAATCAGATGGTTCTTACGACTTTAACCGTCAAGTAAAAAACTGGTTTGATGACATTGAAGAACTGGAAAATCTTTGGCAAAAGAAAACTCACAACGATTTACTTACTTTAATTCTTGCCGGTCAATCCAAAGAAATGGCAATAGAGGTATTGGAAAAACGATACAGACGGTTTATTAGGAAAGTCAATTTATTTGACGAAGAAGATGTGATTAGCATCTTTTTAAATGCTTTTGTCCACACCTTGGATCCACATTCTAACTACCTAAACCCAACCCAATCAGAAGAGTATGCAATTCAAATGAGTTTATCCTATCAAGGAATTGGCGCCCGATTGAACCTAGCTGATGAACAGGTTCAGGTCGTTAATATCATACCTGGTGGCCCGGCAGCAAGAGATGGCAGATTGAAACCAATGGATAAAATTATTGGCATCATGGATGAAAAGAATAAAACCATCACCGATCTCATAGGGTGGGATTTGGATGAAGTTGTCAAATTAATCAGGGGCCCGAAAGGAACAAGGGTAACTTTACAGATTGTACCCAGTGACTCAAACCCTGACGAAACGCCTTATTTACTAACCCTTCAAAGAGACGAAGTGGCATTGGAAGAACAGGCAGCTTCTAGTCTTATTGAGACCCTTGAAATCAGAGACAAAACATACAATATTGGTCTTGTAACGATTCCAAGTTTTTATCAAGATTATCAAGCGAGGAGTAAAGGCGAAGCTAAATACAGAAGTACATCTGAGGATGTAAAAAAACTTGTTCATAACCTTTTAGAAATCGGTATTGATGCCTTAGTCATCGACCTTAGGGGTAACAGTGGTGGTCTATTGACTGAGGCTACCGCTCTTACCGGGCTTTTCATTGACGATGGGCCTATTGTCCAACTGAAAGATACTCGCAATAAAATTGAAATTATAGAGGACCCAATACCTGGTTCAGTGTACGAAGGTCCATTAGCGGTGATTGTTGACCGATATAGTGCTTCAGCGTCAGAAATTTTTGCTGGAGCCATCCAAGATTATTCTCGGGGCATTGTGGTTGGCCAACAAACATTCGGCAAGGGAACTGTACAAAATCTCTATCACTTGGATCGGTATTCCAGATTCCAATCAAAAAAAGGATTCGGACAATTAACATTGACAATAGGAAAATTCTACAGAGTCTCTGGCCAGGGGACTCAAAACAAAGGGGTTATTCCAGACATTAGATTACCATCTTTCATTGACGAAGAAGTGGTTGGAGAAGATACAAAAAAGAACACGCTCCCATGGGACCAAATTATGTCATTGGAGTATGATTCTGATTTATCATTCCATCAATCTATCGAGAAACTAAAAAAGAATTTTGCTGAAAAATCCAAAGAGAATTTACCACTTTTATTTCTTCAAGAAGACATTGATCAAATCACTGAGCAAAACAAACAAACCAAACTGTCCTTAAACTATGAAAAAAGGAAAATAAAAAGGGACCAATTTAAAAAGGTTACTCAAGATAGAAGAACCAAAAGACTGGAAGAACTGGGTTACAGCAATGAAAATAATTTTAACGACTTCGCGTCAAAGACGCTATTAAATGAGGTCTTAAACACCGTGGTCAATCTTATTGAATCGAAGGAAATTGAGTCAGGTTAACAATCCTTAATTAACCTTTAGGCCATTCTTGATGGTGTAAATCGATCACAAACTTGTGCGTATGGACAACCTTGTGATGTTCGTGTTCGTGATTATGAGATTCTTGATCTAGATCGTTACCATGTTGGTGTATATGGTGTTGGTCATCGTGCCCGTGTGCATGAGAATGGACCAGTGTTTTGTGTTGATGATTAAGAATATCTTCATCTTCGGTAGGCCAGAATAAAATGCTAAAAATAAAACAGGTTAAAACTATGCAGGCCAGAAATGCTGCCGTGAAGCCAAAGCCAAAATACAAAACCAACTGTCCAGTGATCGGATAAGTTATTAACCAACACAAATGCGAGAGTGCAAATTGTGCTGAAAAGTAAGACGATCTATCCGCTGGGTCTGCAGACATATTAACTATTTTTCCTGATGGTGTCTGAACCAGTGACCACCCTACTCCAGTTATGAACCAACAAAAAAGAGCAAAAGAAAACATGGGCTCTGTTGCCATCATACCCAACCCCACAGCTAAAAATATTGCTCCAGATTGAACAATGAGTTTGTCATTAAATACACTTGATAATTTTGGAAAACTTAGAGCTGCTAACATGGAACCAAAGCCGGAAGCTGCAAAAAGTATTGCCAATTCAAAGTCACTGCCCCCTAAGTATTCTTTCACGTAAATTATTGTGTTAACAATAATCATTGCACTCGCACAAGCCACAGCGAAGTAAAGTATTAACAGCGATCGCAATCGAGGTGTTTTGAAATAAGCTACTATTCCATAACTGACTTCATTCCAAATGCTACCTGTCCTTTGCACTGGTTTTGGCATAGGAATGGTCGTAACAACAATAATGGCTGCTGAAATTACAAAAGCCACAGAATTCCCCACAAACAAACCAGAGTAGGAAAAAAACAACAATGCTAAGGCAGCAAAGGTTGGGCTTAATAAGTTTTCTAGATCATAAGCGAGTCTTGAGTAAGAAAGCGCTTTTCCATACATTACATCGTCTTCTAGAATATCAGGAATCACAGCCTGGAAGACGGGCTTGAAGCCTGCAGAGAACAAATTCAACAGAAATATAAGAAGATAGATATGCCACAACTCGGAAACAAAAGGCATTAACAAGACGAGAAATGCCCGTATTACATCCAAAGAGATTAAAAACGGTTTTCTGGCAAACCGATGGACCAGACCCCCTACTATTGGAGCAAAAAAAACGTAAGCACTCATTTTACATGCTAAAGCAATGCCTAAAACAGCACCGGCATTTTCGCCGGCAAGGTTGTAAGCCAACAAAGATAAACCAATTGTTGAAAGTCCTGTTCCAACCAATGCAATAATCTGAGCTGTGAAAAGTTTTCTAAAACTTGGATTCGTTATTGGATTCGAACTATTCACTAGATTTTGTTGAAAGTATATTCAAGTACAATCAGTTTATTAAACCATTCGTGAACCAATAAGTTTTTGGTTAATTTATTTTGAACGGAGTTTGAATTGCCAGACTTTTTAGACGCTTCTTTGTCTGATTCTTGAATCTCACCGTCACTTGGACGGCACAAACCTGTCTCTTTCACTTCTAAGATTTTTGCATCCAAAAAAAGTCTAAATTTCACATTATAGGTATAGATAATATTTTCAAGATCATGCTCTCCATAGTACATCTCTACATCGACTGTATATGGAGACAGAAAGTTCATCTCCACATGAATGTCAGGAACATAATGATTAGAACTTAACAGTAAGTGCATGTGTGATTCTGGTGAGAATTTAAATTTTCTTTGACTCTCTAATGGACTTAAGAGGATTTTATTAATTATTTTAAAATTTTGCTCGTAAGTGGAATAAAGATTATCAACTAAGTTCTCAGATTTAACTGCACTTCTCTCTTTAACTGCAAACAATGGTGCATTTGTTTTCATATTAATGTCTCTCAAATCCTATTGTTGAACAGTCTAGTTCTAATTGAGGTGGCTATTTCCTCCACCGAAATTGTGGTCGTATCTATGTATGGAATACTATATTTATTAAACAGCGATTCACTATATCTGATTTCTGCCTGGACTTGATGCGGCGAGGCATACTTACCCGATGGTCGTCTTTTTTCTCTTATTTCTTGCAAGCGTTTTGGTGCAATAGTTAGGCCAAAAATCTTATTTTTAAAGCGTTTTAGACTGTTTGGTAATTGTTGGGATTCGAGTTCTAAATCAACCAGTGGGTAATTTGCAACAGAAAGACCATTGATCAAAGCAAGATAAATGGAGACGGGTGTTTTTCCTGTTCTGGAAACACCAACAATAATAATGTCTGCTTTGTTATAGCGTTCAACGTTATTTCCATCGTCTGCGGCAATAGCGAAATCCATCGCAGATATTCGCTCTTCGTAGGCTTTACTTTCGCCAAATCTGTAGTCCAAACCCATAATTGGAACCGACTTGAGGTTCGTTATTGTCTCTATTTGGTTAATGGTTTGTTTAAGAAAATTGACATGAAAAAAATCAGCACTATCAAACTGTTCATTGAGTTCGTCATAAATAAGAGTTGAAAAAACCATGGACGATGGTTCTTGTTTAATTATTTTTACAAGTGCTTGGGCTTTTTTAAGTGTGTTCACAAACGGTATTGTTTTATATTCAAAATCGATGTCAGGAAATTGAATCAGTACAGATTTCCCCAACTGTTCCGTTGATAAGCCAGTGCCGTCAGAAACAAAATAGACTTTAATTTTATCCATTTTTGAAAGTTAATCCTGTTAGAATTTTAATTTGTTATATGGAATTATAATGCAAATACAAGATGCATAGGTACCTTAAAAAACTCAGTGAGATTAAGATTTCTGACCTGGATTCGGTAGGCGGAAAAAATGCATCGCTTGGCGAGATGATGCATCACTTCAATGAATTAAATCTTAACCTCCCACCGGGTTACGCCCTGACAACCGAAGCCCATAAGGATTTTATCAATGAAAATGAACTCGGTACCTATATTCAAAGCATACTCAAAAAGAAAGATCTGAGTGATATAAAAGAACTCCAGGCCGTCGGTCAGTCGATCAGAGAAAAAATACTGTCTTCACAGTTATCCAAATCAATAACAGAGGCTACTGCAATTGCCTGGGATAGCCTCAACCCAAATAACGATAAATCCTTTTCTGTTGCCGTCAGGTCTTCTGCAACAGCCGAAGATTTACCGAATGCTTCATTTGCTGGACAACAAGAAAGTTATTTAAACATTTCGAATGTAGACGAAATAAACAAGGCCATATTATCAGTCTATGCATCACTGTTTACAGATAGAGCCATATCATATCGCGAACACAATAATTTTGATCATAACCAGGTATCTATGGCTATTTGTATCCAGCAAATGATCAGGAGTGATTTATCCTCGAGTGGGGTAATGTTTACAGTCGATACTGATAGTGGTTGTAAGGATCTGATTGTAATTAATTCATCTTTTGGATTGGGTGAGTTAATCGTTCAAGGATTGGTGAATCCAGATGAATTTTATTTATTTAAACCCTCTTTGAGGAAAAACAAATTTCCCATCATAAGAAAAAACATGGGCAATAAAACAACTAAGATGATTTTTACAAAAGACATAAACTTTAATCATTCAGTGCAAACCATTGACCTAGATCAAAAAGATAGATCAAGGTTCTCTATTAGCAACGATGAAATTATTGCTTTAGGCCAGCTTGGACTATTAATTGAGAGTCATTACGGAAAACCAATGGACATTGAATGGGCAAAAGACGGTAAAGATGGAAAATTATATATACTCCAAGCAAGACCAGTAACAGTGATCAGTTCACATGAACATTATCTGCATGAATACCAGATTAAATCAAAAGGAAAATTATTGGCTACCGGTTGCAGTGTTGGCTACGGACTTGGAATAGGAACAGCAAAAATTTTAGACAGTCTGGAAGACATGTATCTAATTGATGAAGGCGATATTTTAGTCACAGACCATACTGACCCAAATTGGGAACCTGTGATGAAAAAAGCCGCTGCAATCATAACCGACAAAGGCGGCAGGACATGCCATGCTGCAATTATTGCAAGAGAATTAGGTATTCCAGCGGTTGTAGGATGTTTAGATGCAACAACAAAAATTCAAGATCGAAGTACTATTTCAGTGTCTTGTGCAGAGGGCGATCAAGGCTTTGTCTATCAAGGATCCATAGAATATGAGCTGATTTCAACAAATATAGGATCCTTGCCAAATATTACTACAAAAATAATGCTCAATATTGGCAATCCAGATCGTGCTTTTTACTTTGCAAAAATTCCAAACGAAGGTGTTGGATTGGCAAGAATTGAATTTATCATCAATAGAATGATAGGCGTTCATCCAAATGCAATAATTGATTACCAGAATTTGGATAAGAAATTGCAACAAAAGATCAAAGAAATATCCGAGGGTTATGAAAATCCAACGGCATTTTATGTATCTAAGCTGGCAGAAGGTATTTCTACTATTGCCGCTGCATTCTATCCAAAACCAGTAATCGTAAGACTTTCTGATTTTAAATCCAATGAATACGCAAATTTACTTGGTGGCGATGCGTTTGAACCGGATGAAGAAAATCCAATGCTTGGATTCAGAGGAGCGTCAAGGTATTTGAATCCTTTGTTCCAACCTTGTTTTAAAATGGAATGCGACGCAATTTTAAAAGCAAGAGGGGCAATGGGTTTAGACAACATCCAAATCATGATCCCCTTTGTGAGAACAATTAAAGAAGCCGCTCAGACATCGGAACTCTTAGCAGTAAACGGGCTTGCAAGAGGCAAAAAAGGATTAAAGGTTATTATGATGTGCGAATTGCCATCAAACGCCTTGATGGCAAAAGAATTTTTAGAGTATTTTGATGGCATGTCAATTGGATCCAACGACATGACTCAATTGACATTGGGGCTTGATAGGGATTCTGGGATGGTGGCAGAAGGTTTTGATGAACGTGACCAAAGCGTTAAGAAATTGCTGCAACTGGCCATTCAAGCTTGTAAAGATGAAGATAAATACATCGGGATCTGTGGCCAAGGACCCTCTGATTATCCAGAGTTTGCAAAGTGGTTGAGCGATCAAGGAATCGAAAGCATTTCCTTAAACCCAGACTCGGTGATTAAAACTTGGATAGAGATTGCTCAGTAATCTGTCCTATGTGTTAGCTGATCACAGTTTTTAACAAAAAGGAGAAACAAAATGACATTCGCTTACGTGTGTATAGTAATAGCCTTAATACTGCCCATGATTTGGGCCGGTATTGCAAAAAAAGAATCCACGATTCCAATCAATAATAATGCTCCAAGAGACCACATCCGTCATCTTCAGGGGAGAGCAAAAAATGCCTACGGTGTTGAGCAAAACAGCTACGAATCATTCCCACCCTTTGCAATTGCAGTGATAGTTGCACATCTCACAGGTGGAACTCAATTGACTATTGATATCTTGGCAGGTCTGTATATTGCTTCTAGGTTAATGTATGGGGTTTTTTATCTTCAAGGGAAAGGCACACTTAGATCTTCAACTTTTATGGTTGGATTGATTGCAACAATTTCACTGTTTTTTGTTGGCTAAAATTAACTCAATCTAAATTTAGTAAATGATTCTTGTAGTGTCTTAGCTCATAAATGGACTCGAAAATATCATCTCGAGCGAGATGTTTGGATGTTTTGCTGTATGACCTTGAAACCTCAGGTGCCCAGAGTTGAGAAACTATTTTGATTGAGGTGACATCCAGGTTCCTATAATTGAAATGAGCTTCAAGATCCGGCATTAATCTTGCAAGAAATCTGCGATCTTGACAAATACTGTTGCCACACATTGGACATTGGCCTTTATTGGAGAGTTTTTGTAAAAATTCCAAGGTCATATCTTCGGCATCTTTTAAACTGATGTTGCTATTCCTAACTCGGTCTATCAGGCCTGATTTTGCGTGTTGGGTTTTATTCCAATTGTCCATTTGATTCAAAACAGAATCACTTTGATGGATGGCTAAATTTGGACCTTCGGCAACAATTTCAAGGCTTGGTTTGGTCACCACCGTGGCGATTTCAATAATAGTATCAGTTTGAGTGTCCAGGCCCGTCATCTCCAGATCAATCCAAATCAACCTCTGTGATTGCTTAGTCATAATAAAATGATTCTAGCAAAGTATTGATTGTATAATCACAAAAGTTTAAAGATGGAAGATTCAGGCAAAAATATTGGAAAAATTACCTCTGTTTTCGGCAAAACAGGAATTGTTGAGCCCACCGATGGAGGTCGGTTATATTTCCTAGTCAAAAGCCAGAAATTAAAGCCAGTAGTTGGCGACAATGTCCACTGGAACAAACAGAGTGATGGGACCATCGTGGTAACAAAAATAATGGAACCCAACAATCAATTAGAACGATTGAATCAGTATGGTCAACGACAAATCATTGCATCTAATGTTACGCAAATATTGTTAATTACAGCCCCATTACCAAATCCAAATTTCTTACTTATAGATAAATTTGTCCTGATCAGTGAATTGATGGAGTGCGATTTATCTATTATTCTTAATAAAGTTGACCTTGTTGAAAAGAGTGACTGCCAATTCCAGCTTTATCAACAACTTGGTTACACTGTGATCAAGATCTCTGCCAAGAAAAAAATCAATTTAAACCCATTGTTTAATTTACTCAATCAGCAAACCACAGTGCTTGTTGGCCAATCCGGAGTTGGCAAATCAACGATCATCAACTTACTGATTCCAAAAGACAAAATAAGAACAGAGGCACTATCAAACAAAAATCAAAAAGGGAAACACACAACATCCACATCAACGATGCATGCGGTTAAAAACAAGGGTTATTTGATTGACACGCCGGGTATAGAAAACCTGAATCCTAAAATTCTTGATATTAAGGAAATCGAAACTGGCTTTAGAGAAATTGCATCCCTCTCTTGTGACTGCAGGTACCGTGATTGCATTCACATCAATGAACCCAATTGTGCTGTCAATCAGGCATTAACCAAAAATGAAATTGCAACTCAGAGGTACAACAATTACAAAAAACTAGTGGATGGATTTCAATAATTATTGCTTTCCTATGGTGTTTCTGTTGAGCATCGCTTGAATCAGAGTATTTGAATCAACATACTCAATTTCCCCACCAAAAGGCACGCCATAAGCAATCCTCGTTGCTTTAATATCAAACTTCCCAGCGACAGAAGCAATGTAAGCCGCGGTTGCTTCTCCATCTACGGTTGGGCTGGTGGCCAAAATAACTTCATTGATGGTATTGAGATCAAATAATTCTTCCAACTGATTGATTTTCAATTCATCCGGTCCAATTCCATCAATGGGTGAAAGGTGACCCATTAATACAAAATACCTGCCATTGAATTGCATTGTATTTTCCAAGGCCATCAAGTCTGCTGGAGACTCAACAATACACAAAAGGCTTTGATCTCGTTTGGTGTCCTTGCAGATTTTACACAGCTCCTCTTCTGAATACATCCTGCAAATTTTGCATTCTTGTATAGAGACAAGAGAATTTTGTATCGTTTCGGCAAGAAACAAAGCCTTATCTGTATTGCCTTGCAACAAATAGAAGACAATCCGTTGGGCGCTCTTTACACCAATTCCTGGAAGTTGTTTAAAGGCTTCAATGAGATCCTGCAGTATGGGACTAAATTTTTTCATCAATTATTAATTTTCAATTTTAGCGTCAAAAATATCGATGAATTCCTGTATGTTGGGATCGGATTTTAACCTGGATTCGTTCATAATCATCTGTTCTTCATTCAGTTCTGATTTTTTTTTAGCTAGTGTTTGGCCGCTGGCATTGTCAACCTCTATCTGGATCCCTGAGATTTGTTGGAAATGACTGATTAAAGACTTATTTAATCGTGATTTTAATCGATCAGTAACCAGATGCCCGTGATTTGAATCAATAATTAAATGAAGTATATTTTTTTTGATTGATTTAAAGCTGCAATGCGATGCAAGCTGATTGAGGGCCCCAGAAAGGTTTAGTTTTTCAACTTCCCTCAACCAATTTTTTTCGGTTATTATTGTGTCACTTTTTTTAGAATCTGAGTGCTCCGATTTTAAATTTTCTGCTTCTGTCTTTTTGTTGATGTTAACCGAAACCGGCTTCTCTACCTTTAACTTGGCTGGGCTAGCTTGGTCCTTTGGGAGCATGGAATCGGATGCGAATGCGAACATTCTTAGCAGTGCCATAGCAAAACCTTCTCTGGGGCTCGGTGCTATTTCTATATCACGCTTGGATGTGATGGAAATTTGGTAGAGTAATTGAATTAATTCAGGCGAAGCGTTCGCTGAAAAATCCCTTATGGTCTTGGTGTTTTCTGGGTTTGGACTGTCAAATTCATCGTTACTTAACTGAACAAATGCTATTTTCTGTAAAAATGATGCCATACCATCGAGCAGGGATTTATAATTAGGATATGCTTCGTCTAAGTCCTTCAATCCTTGATTGAGTGCAACGCTGTCCTGATTCAATACAGCAACCAACAAACCCACTATGTCATTGATGTTAATTGTTCCTAACATACGCTGCATCTGATCTGCTGTGAGTGAATAATCCTCGTAAGCAAGTGCTTGGTCCAATAGACTCAGTCCATCTCTCATGCTGCCATCAGCTGCCTGGCTTATTAAATCCAGAGCAGTGTCTTCGTAGGTTACTCCCTCGTGATCACAAATTTCCGCCATGCGTTTTTTGATTAAATTGGCGGGTATTTTTTTCAGATTAAATTTGAGGCACCTTGATAAAATAGTTATAGGCAGTTCATCACCTTTTGTTGTGGCCAAGAGAAATATCATGTGGGGTGGTGGTTCCTCAAGGGTTTTTAGCAGTGCGGTTTTTGCATGTTTAGAGAGTTGATGGACCTCGTCGATCAAGTAAACCTTGTAACGTCCTATCGGTGCGTAATAGGTGTTGTCAAGAAGTTCACGCATTGCATCGATTCCAGTTTGTGAGGCAGCGTCAACTTCCGTTAAATCGGCAAAATTACCTTCATCTATTGCAAGACAAGAATCACACTTGCCGCACGGTTCAGACATAACTCCTTGTTCACAATTCAAAGCTTTAGCCAACAATCTTGCAATGGTGGTTTTCCCGACCCCTCGGGTACCTGAAAAGAGAAAAGCGTGGTGAACTTTATCTTTGGCTAATGAGTTCTGCAATGCCTTAACAACATGGTCCTGACCCGATACTTCAGCAAAATATTTAGGTCTCCACTTTCTTGCTAATACTAAATAACTCATGTAATGAAAATAACCAAATAAGAAAAAAATAACATAATTTAAAGAAACCAAATGATCTTCTATTGTATAAAAAAAAGACCATGAATAAAGTGTCTTTTTTCTATTTAAAAAACTGCTAGAAAATGTCTTAAGAGATCCGCTAACTGGTCTCCTGTATTAACTGCTCACGGTCTTTTATATATCTCTTACCGGCAAAATAAAATGCTGGCAAAGATAAGGCTGATAACAATTGGAAAATAAAAAGCGTTAGTGAATAGGGTTGCTCATGGCCTTGGCTCATTAAGTAGTCAATCATGATTCCACTAGCGGTAATGCCAAAGCCCAAACCCACGATATTAATGACGAGCAGATAGAAGGCAACAATGATGGCTCTGGTGTTTTTAGGAACTAATTCTTGGACGGATGAATAAACAGGTCCATAGATACATCCCCATTGAAAAAAACCTAAAAACATGCAGGTAAAGAAAATAGTTCCTGAGTCATCCGTTAAACGGTAAATCATATTTATAGGTGAGAATAAAAGTAAACACCAGAAAAGAAAAGTTTGTCTGCCCTTACCTGTCACTTTTGTGTAGTAATCTCCAGCAATGCCGCCAAATATATTCCCCATTACTCCTCCTGTGAGACCCATGAAGGCAGCTATTTTAAGTATCTCGGCTCTTTCAAAGCCTTTGTCTTGAACTAACCACAATTGTTCAAAAACCATGGCACCAAGAATAAAATGGACGGCTACCCCGCCCAGGATAGTCAGTCTCAATGAGGGGTATTTTTTAAGTGTCGTTCTTAAGACTGAGATGGCTTCATGTAATATTTTTCTATTGATGACATCCCTGGGAAGTTGATTGATAATATCGAGTTCTCGATTTGGTGTTTCTTTGAACAATAACATTAACAATGCAAAACCCACTCCAATAATACCCAATCCATAAAAACAGTTTCGCCATCCTAAAGTCGGCCCTAGATAACCAGCAATAAATAGAGAAGCAGCAACACCAAGAGGCACAGCCAAGGTGTAAAAGCCAGCCACAAATCCCATATTGCTTTTTGGGAACCGATCGGAAAGGAGAGACAGTGCTGTGGGTGTCAAGACTGACTCGCCAATACCTATAAATATTCTAGGAATAAAAAGCATCCAGAAGTTTTTAGCCATCCCTGATACGGCAGTCAATAGACTCCAAAGTGCTAGAGCAAATGCAATAAACCTGGGTCGGTGGACCCGATCTGCGATCGCCCCCATTATCAATCCCATCAGAGAATAAAATATGATAAAAGCAAATCCACTTAACAAGCCGAATTGAGTGTTGGTAAGCCCTAAGTCTGGCACAATAAAGTTAGAGAAACTGGTCAACAGTTGACGATCTATAAAGTTAAGGATATTCACCATGGTTAGAAAACCAAGCAAAGTGTAGCTTGCTGATTGTTTCATTTAATCACGAATGGTGATTGCAATTTTGCCAAGAGCTTCCCGGTTCGCAAGCATTTCTATCGCTGTTGCTGTCTTCTCAAGAGGAAAAGTGTCAACCACAAAGGGTTTGATTTTTCCTGCCTCAAACATACCAAAGAGTTCTTGAAAATTTGCAGCGTTAACCATAGGTTCTCGCATGCAGAAATTACCCCAAAAAACACCAACAATTTGACAGCCTTTTAAAAGAGCCAGGTTAAGAGGGATGGATGGAATACTTGATGTAAATCCAATCACCAAGTACCTGCCCTTCCAAGCAATGGCTCTTAAAGCAGGTTCACTGTAAGCTCCGCCAACGGGATCAAAGATCACATCCACGCCTTTTTTCTCGGTTAACTGTTTCAATGCATTGGAAAATTCTTTTTGTGAGTCGGTATCCATGTTGTCCCTTGGGTAAAGAACAGTGGAATCAGCACCCTGTTGGGAGCATAATTCGAGTTTTTCTTCAGTTGATGCAGCCGCTATGATCTTGGCACCCATGGCTTTGGCAACATGAATGGCTGTGAGGCCCAACCCTCCACCAGCACCCATCACTAGTAACGTCTCTCCGGACTTTAAATCGGCTCTTTGTTTTAGTGCATGGATCGAAGTTCCATAGTTCATTGGAAAAATTGCTCCCGTTAAATAATCCATGGAATCAGGCAAAGGCATGACATTGAATTCGTTGCAAACAGCTTGCTCGGCAAATCCTCCACTGCCTTTAAAACCGATTACTCGGTCTCCTTGCTTCCATTGGGTAACTTTCCCACCAACCTGACTGACCTCACCGGCAAATTCACCGCCAGGAGAAAATGGAAAATCAGGTTTTATTTGATACAAACCCTGAACAACCAACACATCTGGAAAGGAAACCCCTGCAGCATGGACATTAATTACAATATCATGTGAACCAGGTCTTAAATCATCAATTTCTTCGACTTTGTGGGATCTAATCGGCCCAAATTCTCTGCATAAAAAAGCTTTCATCGCCTAACCTCTCAATTTAATTTGCATTATCAAAACTCGCCATTCTATCGCCATGAAACGTGCCCAGCCAAACTTTATCCTTATGCGTTACAGCCACGGTAACCGAACCCATTTGTGTCTGCGAAAAAGAAAAGGATGCAACTTCACTTAAATCACTTTGTCTCAGTTTGAAAATAGTAAAGGGTAGAGAACATTGCACAACCGTTTCATCGCAATGAATTAATAAATCTGTCCCAGTATTATCTTGCGTAGCAACCCAAATGAAATCTCCATCAATGGATGAATTGTCTGGAGTGCCTTTACTGAAGTGTTCAGCCTCAATATTTAAATTCTCAAGGTTTAATTTAGAGGTTCGGTGATTGAAGACGTAATTGATGAACAAATTCTTTTCGTCATCGGAAATCGAAACACCGTTGGGAAATGAGCCATCAGAGTTTGGCACTTTAGTAAATCCATCCCCTGCATCCCATTGATAAACAAAACCGGTATCTGGTTTGGTAAAAGATATGTATAACAACGATAGAAGAGACAATCCTCTTTCGTACATGTGGGTAGTGAAAAAACTGCCGTCACCTTTTAAAGCCACATCATTAAAATAACCTAATTCAGGGGCATCGACACAACCCCTCCAGATTAAAGACCAGGAATTGTGAAGATTGATCAACTCAAACATCTCTATGGTTTCCCTGGGCATATGATTGACGACGGCCAATTGATAACGTCCATCCGATCTTTGATTCAGGTCAATGCCATGAGGAGACAACATCAAATCGTCTCGCTTGCAACTCTTTTCGCCCCAATCGTTGTCACCCAAAGTAATTTCAATTAGTTTTTTTTCTAACAAGTCAGTGTCAAATAAAGAAATTTGACCTGGTAGGTTTTCTGGGCTGAGAGGGACAATAGCCCCAAATTCAGAAATTAATAAATGGCGTTCATCAGGTAAAACAACAATATCCTCAGGCTTACTAAATCCACAATAGACCACCAGTTGGGAGTCTGATTGACAACCGGTTATATTGCTGACCTTGATATCGGAACGTTGGCTGAGAAAAAGAATCAGAAGCGATAAAAAAATAACGCCGATAACTGAGAATGTGAGGTAAAGGATCTTTTTCACCATGGACATAGCAAATTAATATTCCTCTTTACGTAACAGTGTACCCAGCCATGTTGCTTTAATGTCAATACTTTCCGGTTCGGTTCTTGCAAGAATTCTTTCATATCTCTCTTTAATTCTTTCATCATAGATCGGGTGCGGAAGAATGTAGAAACTATCTGCTTGGATTCCCTCAATAACCCTAGCTGCTATTTCATCGGGTTTTTTTCCTCTTTTTAACACTGCTGAGGCAAGTTGTTTCAACAAGAAATTTTGTTTTTTCTTGGATGACAAATGTTTTGGTTGATTCCGTTGAGAGTTAATAATGTTGGTAGCTACAAAGCCTGGACACAAAGCAGATGCACCAATCTTACTGTTGATCTTTTTCAAACTTTGAAACAGTCCTTCGCTCAGTGCCAAAGTGGCGAACTTGCTCACCCCATAACTACCTTCAAGGCCTAGGATGCCGGCCAACGAAACGGTGTTGAGTACATGGCCCTCCTCTTTGTGCTCAACCATGTGTGGAACAAAGGACTGTAGGCCATAGAGAACGCCATAAAAATTCACTCCCAAAACCCAATCCCAATCGTTCTGATCAAGATTCCAGATCACTTCGTCTGAAACGGGTCCGCTCACCCCTGCATTGTTGCAGAGGATGTGGATATTACCAAAGGCATGGATTGACTCTTCTGCAAGTGACTGAACGGAATTCTTATCCATAACATCAACCGCAATCCCCACTGCTTCAACGCCAAGGTCACTGATCTTTGAAACAGCAGCATCCAGAGCATCTTGTTCAATGTCAGCAAGAACAACGTTCATTTTCTCTTGTGCAAATCTTTTGGCCAACCCGTATCCAATACCACTGGCCGCTCCAGTGACAACTGCCGTTTTACCTTTGAATTCCTTCATTGTCTGGATCTCCTATAAACAAAGTGATCGTCCATGTTAATCAATTGCTATTAATTAGTGAATTTTATCGACGCTTTTCGATCGTATAATAAAGTTGTAAAATCGGGTAGAGTGAACAGTGTAATTAATCGGCAATACCTTAAATGAGCGTAAATCAAAGTAACAGTCCGGACGATCATAAGTTCAGTGCTCGCAAACCGACTTTTGACCTTTCGGCATTGTCAGGAGAATGGCATCGTGGCAGTGCATTCTTGACCGCATGGGAGAATGCATTTTCTATGTTGTTTCCCTTGGGCGAGCAATCTTTTATTAATAGCGTTAACTTATTTAAAGATCAGATTGATGATCCAAAACTGTTAAAGGAAATTTCAGACTTCCAGGAACAAGAAGCTGTTCACCGGATGCAGCATCTAAAATACAACAGGCTTCTGTGTAAGCTACGTGGTTATGACCTCGAAGAAATAGAAGCACCACTACGAACACGCATAGCTTGGTTTCGAGAAAATATTTCTGAAAGGCGTCGACTGGCCGGTACTGTTGCGGCTGAGCACTTAACCGCAATCTTGGCTGATGACTTGTTACGGCATAAAGATCATTTCAAGGGGTCGGATGAAAACATTGCAAAAATCTGGAAGTGGCATGCCGTTGAGGAGACTGAGCACAAAGCCGTAGCCTTCGACGTCCATGTGGCAGTAGGAGGTACAATCCAGGAACGGCGACATGCCTTGCTATTAACCACCTTTTACATACACAAAGACATATTAACAATCGTTTGCCTGATGCTGAAACAGGACGGAAAACTCTGGAATCTACGTGAATGGTTCAATGGATTTGTGTTTTTATTTATAAAACCAGGAGTTTTCAGACGAATTCTCTTTTCATGGCTTGCTTTTTTGAGGAAAGATTTTCACCCCTGGAAAAAGGATAACCGTCATCTCATTGGGGAATGGGAAACAGAATCCTTCCCTCAGTATTAATCTCAACAGCTAAGATTGTTGGCGGTAGCTAACACGCACACCTTGTAAACAACATAAAAGTAAAAAACCACCGCACATCAAGAAAGTTATTAAGCTTAGCCAATTGGATATGTGTTGTGTTTTTGGCTTACTAAATAAATATCCTTTGTAACTGATAAAGCTTAAAAGCTCTTCTTTTTGATCTGCCCGAAAATGATCGCCTGGAATGCAATTGTTCTCACTAGGAAATACGTAGCAAGCTGGATTTTTCATATTAAACCTGCCATCTGTCAACTGGGTAACAGATTGACCGACTTGCAATAATTCCTTTTGTTTGAATTCTTCATGCCGATAACCAAATAAGGATTCGTGACAATTAATTTGTGATAAGCCAAAGGCCATTATCTCATCTCTACCGTTCATTTTTGTCCCCTCAGCAGTAGTAATACTGGTGGCCGATGAGATTTCAGCAATTGCTGGCACGGTATGAGTCTGCATAACCTGCTGGTGGGCATAGACAGCAAGCTGGGGATTATAACCTTGCTGAGCATAATATGTTTTATCTTCATATGCTTTTACAAACAACAACAATAAAATTAAACCTGGAACGAGGTAACGATTGAATTTGAGCTTATCAATGACCACAGCTGCACAAATTACTACGAGTGGTATATATATTGCATACCACCTAACCAGCATTGCCGAATTTTTAATTATTGGAATTTGTTTAAGCAGTAAATTCCAACCAGGAGTATAAAAATTAATTGCCAGTGGTACCAGACAAATTATGAGTAGAGATAATAGAAAGAGGCATTGTTTCTTATTGATCTTGAGTTTTCCTCTGAAACAGTTAGCTAAACCCCATAGCATTAAAGCTAGTGGAATGAAGCTCAGAGACAGTTCAAGTTCGTGTCTTTGGATAGTCCATTGCAAATTAGTAAAAATACGGTTGGTATCAACCCATGTATAAGCACTAAAAAACAATGATTTGATTGGCACCCAAATAGCATAAAAAATATTGTCTATACCGGGTAATGGATAATAATCACGATTGAAATTACCAAGTGTTGATAAGGCAACATGTAATTTTGCTGCACATATCAGTAAGGTAAGAATCACAACCACTCCGGCTCTATACACTGGATATCTGAGTGGCCTGTGGTTGATGCCAGCTGCAATAAATACAGCCAGTACAGCCAAGGCTATGGGCAACAACAAATGCACGCCGCCTGAATAAAAAACATAGCTATAGAGCAATGCAGCAATAACACTCATGGCCAATTCCTTAATACGATTGCTTGTTGTTAAAATCTGGAGAAGAAAATAACTAATCAAGGGCAACAACATAAAAGAGTGATAACCCAAATGCCCAATAATCATTCGGTAGGCAAAGAATCCATTAAACAAAAATAAACTAGCGCCGAATATTGCTGTGCCTTCTTGCAAAGCAAAGGTGTGTCTCAACAGCAAATAAGTGCCACACAAACCCAAAGTTGCAAACAGCATGAAGGTAAGTTTGATCGATACAATGGGATCAAAAAAAAAGTTTAAAAACTGTGGTACAGAAAAAAATAAATCCTGGGGATTAGCAAACAACACAGTACTGCCACAGCATGAAGGAGTAAACCATGGAATAACTGTGAAACCGTTGGTAACAAAATAATACACCCCTGCCAACATCCGTGGAAACCACATTTCATAATCGTGCCCTAACCCTCCACTTTGGTTGGGGAAAAAAGGTTCTACAAATATAAAATAATAAGCAACAAGCAGAACACCAAAAATAGCAATCAAATACAACCGACGTTTAGAAAATATAAAAATATTATTCACTTGTGATTTCAATATTTAGTAAATGATTCCTATGGTTCTGTTAATAAACCAGAAAAAACCCATTGCACCCAAAATATATGAGACACAAGTAGCTGATTGCTTGTATATATTAAATTTATAAGCCAACCAAATAAAAGCACCAAAAATAGGAATCATTAATAACTGACCTGCTTCAATTCCAAGATTAAAAAAGAGCAAAGAGAGAAGCAATTGCTCGTTTGCTATACCTATTCCAGTCAATGCGTTAGCAAAACCTAAGCCGTGCAATAAACCAAAAGCAAATGCAATAAGCCAGGGTGCCGATTTGTATTGTTTATTCTCACTAATTTCCAGAGCTAAAAAGACTATGGTCAAAGCAATGACAGCCTCAACAGTCGCTCGGGGTAAAGATATTAAATCTAGGACAGATAGTCCTAAAGTTATGCTATGTGCAATCGTAAATGCGGTTATTGTTTTAATCATATTCACGATACCGGTTACAAGAAACAACAAACCGAGGATAAAAAGAATGTGGTCTATACCGCTAATAAGATGATCTACACCAAGAGTAAAGTAACTTGATGGAAAGGACTGCTGTTTTATAGGCACCAGAAGCTTTGATTCTTTGAGGTTCATTAAACCCTCAAATACATCGTTATTAAGGTGGGTAATGGTCACAAGAGCATCTGTAAGTACACTAAGATTTGTGACTTCTATAATTTGACCTTTTAAGGATTCGCCACAAAGCAAATCAATCTTCTCTACTAAATACTTGCCTTGCTGGTAAGGGGATTGAGCTTCGCTTGAGCAAGTGTCAGGAAAAATAATCTCAGCTCTTGGACCGATATTTTTAACTGGATACATCCAATTAATTTGATATGTGTTTTCAGCAGTTTCATCAATAACAAGGTGGGCGGGATTAAACTCATGCGCATTCAGTAGAGGACAAAAAATAAATAAGGACAGTAAGCTCCCAACCCTAAGACTAGACATCAAAATTCTAAATTTGGATTAATTATGATCCTGTACTCAGATTTAACATCATTAATATATTTATTTAAGGCATTCTCTTTGGTCTGCATAAAATAGTCATTGAGTACTTGATTTTTTATTTCATTAAAAGGTGGGTAAAAACCTTCCTTATAATCTCTTAATAAAACTAAGTGGTTTCCAAAGGATGATTCAAAGGGTCCAGACCATTTATTTAATTCTAAGTTAGCAAAGGCTGCTGTAAAATCATTGCCGAAGTTTCTGGCTATCTCCTCAGCGGTTTTGTCGATAAAGTTTTTGCCAAGAAGAAAAGGATCTGAATCTATTGGTGTTTTATCAGTTAATAAGCCTTGCAAAGCTTGAATTGATCTTCCTTCGGAGTCGGTCTCTTTTGTAAAAAATAGATGGGTAAAGCTATAGCTAGGCTTTATAAAATACTTCTCTTTATTTTCATTGTAAAATAGCTTTAAAGCTTCTTGATTGGGGTTTTCAAGAAGCGTTTCTTGTTTTAAGAACGTTATCTTTTGAGCAAGCCTTCTCTTTATAATCCTATCTTCCTTATCCAGCCCCAATAATAGTGCCTCTCTATAGAGAATTTCTTCTTCAACTAGATTGTTAATTATTTTGACAATTTCCTCATCTGTAGGGTCTCTGCCCACTTGAGATTTCCAGGCCGTAATCAGGCTGGTTAATTCTTGATCAGTGATATAAATATCTTTATTGCTTTCATCAGAATTTAAAGCTATATCAATAAGATAGATAAGAAATCCGGCTATCAGGAAAATTAATATTCTTTTACGCAATTTAGTGAGAGCTGCAACTAAATACTAATCCCCTGCAGATACAGACCCTGCTAATGGGATTATATCTAAATCACCTTCTTCTGGTATGAACCAAATAGGCGAAGTCCATGCCCTTTCCTGTATGGTTTGGTGTAAAACAGCTCTAGGCTTTAAGCCTGCTTTAATAGCATCCCATGTTGACCATCGACAGGTTGGGTTTTCCAAAACTCTAACATAGTAAAAAGATTTAACTGCTGGATCAAAATCGGGATCAGACCATGTGGTTTTAAGTTCTGCTGAACCGACATCTTGCGAGATAGAGCAATCATTAATATTTACCCTTGCTCCATTATCAGGACATCTATTGGTTAGAGGATCGACGCTTAATCCATCCGAACACGCCACGTCATAGACCATTTCATAAGGTACTGAATTGGTGGCATCGATCCAACCTTTGATGATTTGAATTCTTTGAAGAGGAGAACCATTTTTATCACGCTGTGCCCAAACAATAAAATCAGGAGATTTTGTTCCTTCTGCCATCAAGTCAGCGCCCATGGTTACGCCTTTTGTGTAGGCTTCCTTGATCAAGGATTCAGAATTTAGATCTATAGATTGCATATCGTAGCCAGCAAAAAACCGAACAGCCATCCTCGTTCCGGTAGTCGCAAACGTTTCTTTTCTCTTAAGCGCTGCAAATATTGAATCCCTGGTGTTGTTTTCGGACCATACTACAGCCAAGCCTGAAGCTCCCCATTGATCAAAAAAGCCAGGAGCAGTGTATGTGCCCTGCTCTTCCTCACTAATGCCCAAGGGCTGTTTGTATTCCTCTGCATACTCTCTCAACATCTTGACTCTTTCTGCTGACAAAGGCACAGCCCCTCTAGCCTGAGCAGTACCATCCAGCAAACCTACTTTAGACCAATAATTATTCTCGTCGTATGCCCCTGCCCCGGTATGAGAATCGCTTGAACCTATGAGGCCAAATTTATAAGGATTCCCTTGGCGCGTCCACTCTAGACGTAAACCTCTCAAATAAGCATCTCTCACATAACCACCCTGGGGCATGCTGTATGTTGGAGGCCTGCTGCCAATTCTTTTATTCATGATTTCAAAATCTGCCCACTCATCATCAGGTGAAAGCAATGGGTGAGTTTCAGACGTTCCTTTAACCTGAGTAATTTCAACAATCGGTTCGTTTCTCATTCTTTTTTCAGAGTAGGCAACGTCTATTGGATAACCTCTAAATGTCTCCATTTCAAACATCTGACCATTCGAACCATTGCTGTTGTGTGGCATGGCCAATGAATCAACGCCCTTGTCTCTTAATTTATCCATCCAAGTCCACAAGTCTTCAGGGTTTATGGAATCAATTCTTGACCAAGGCCTAATTGGTGCTTCAGAGGAATTAAAGATAACGTTCCTGTGAAGGTTCCCACCCTCAACATTGGTTGAAGAAGTAAATTCATAACCAATAAAAGAAGTAAATTTCCCTGGATCATTATGCTCTTCTGCAGCTCTGGCAATATCAGCCCAAGCAGATTTATGCACGTCATAATCAAATGATTTAAGGGCAACTGCAGTGTTTTTAGTTAACCAAGCCTTGATGACCTTAGGATGCCAGTATGGATATGGATTAACTATGGTCCCTCGTAAAACACCGCTAAAAAGATTGGCTCTCTCGCCGAAGGATGCATCATTCATATTCTCTGGCCTGTTAAGATTGTGAAAAGGTTCAGCCCAGGGTTTTTGCGATGCTTTAGTAGTGGTATCAGCAAAGGCATTGATCATGCCTAAAAAAATACCGTGATCGGTCACAGCGTAAAAATCCAAGGGTTCACGCAGTTTCATTTCATAACCCAGCGGATGCTTAATCCCTTCACCTTTTGCATAACGATACGCATCATCTGGTGTAGCTGTGATACCGAAAACATAGGCATCAAAAGAGTATTTTGTGTGTACGTGTAGATCCCCATAATATGGACTTCTCTCCTCATTAGAGGCAATAGAGGTGGTTTGGGTCTCGGGCTTATCAACAGAAAAATCAACTATTTCTAGTGACGATTCGCTTTGGCCAAACATATATATCAAGAAAAGACCGAGAGCAACTATAAGAACAATTGAAGATTTACTGAATTTCATTTTTTTCCTCTTAAAAAGTATCGATAAAGCGTATAACTATTGATTATGAGAGTCAATGTAGGAACAAGGGAGCGATTATTTTATAGGAAAATGTCGTCCTTCAACCATCGTCCCTCGTACCTCAATTTCCTTAATCGTCAATGGATTTGTGGTCAACGGATTTTCTCCCAGTAGCGTAAAGTTTGCGTGTTTCCCGATGCTGATAGACCCATAGTCTTTTTCCATGCGTAGCGTGTAGGCAGCGTTGGACGTCACAGCACGCAGTGCTTGCTCAGGGGAGATGCGCTGATCGGGCCCAGCCACTTTATTGGCAAAATTGATCCGGTTTACCGCGGCATGCATCAGCTGCAAGGGTGCCCCCGGTGCCATGGGCATATCCGAGTGCAGTGATATCACAATACCGGCACGCTGGACGTCACCGAGCCGGACCATTTGCTCCGATCTAGAGGCTCCAATGCCTTGCCGACTATAAAGATCAGATAGCGCCGTCACATAATAGGGATTGGCGCTGACAATCGCTCCAAGTTTTTTTATCCTGGCCACCTGATCGGCTGCGGAATAGCCGAAATGGACGATCACAGTCCGATGATCAACACGTGGATTACGAGTCAGGTTTTCTTCCAATACATCGAGTAAACGGTCGAGACCAGCATCACCATTCTGGTGGATATGTATCTGATAGCCTGCATCCCAATAACGCTGGAAGACTTCACGATAGATTTTTTCCTGCATCAACCACGCGCCCTGATGTCCGTCAATATAGCCGTCACGCATCACCATGTTTTGCGAATACATGGCGCCATCAGTAAATAATTTAATGTGTCCAGGCAGATATTGCAGCTTGCCACTTCCCCAAGACATTAGTTTTTTGGTCTCAGCTACTAGGGCATCTGGTTCGTAATGTTCGGCCAGAAACATCCCACTGGGAATAAAGTAAGACCGAAATGGCGTGTCGACATCGCCAAAAACATAGTTTTTAGCATCCTGAACTGACTTGAGCAGCATGGCGCCGGGATTGGCAATAAGGGTCACGCCATTTTGGTGAAGATATTTCTCCGTTTTTTTAAGGCCAGCTATAAGAAGGTTAGGCGCTGCCAGATGCTGCATAACATTAGGCAAGATGGAGACCGCCCCTTGCTCTGAAAAGTGCCCGTTATCGAAACTGGCATACTGCCTCGCTTCTTTATCCAGACCTTCGACAAATTCTGACGTGATGCCAAAATAGGCTAGCCCTGGCGTGTTCATAATAAATTCGTGAAAAGAACGGTGAATAACAAGAATCGGACGTGAGCTGGAAATAGCATCAAGATCCTGACGCGTCAAGTTGCCATGAAAATAATGGTGGAAGCCCCACGTGATCAGCGGCGTATTTGCGTTCGGCTGGTTCTGTTCAGCATTGCGGAGCCGATCGATGTAGCCTCGCCGGTCACGCACACCGAGAGTCATTTTGCCTGGCAACATCCAGTCTTCGATCGCAATCACATCAGCGTTCATGGTAATAGCAGCAAGTGAGGGATGCACATGATGTTCGATAAAACCTGGCACCATTACATCTTCTGCAAAACGCCGATCCAGTTCTGCATCCGGAAAATTGCGTTGCAACTGTTCAACCGCACCAATGGCAGCAATTCGTCCACTGCGAACTAGCACTGCTGTTGCCTCAGGGTGAGCTTCATCAAGGGTGATAATTTCACGGGCAATATAGATTCTCTCCAGTGATGCCTCCTCACTGCCCAAAGTCATCGGCAACAAAAAAAAGATGCATAATAATCTTATCAACATCAACTGGGATCCCTGAAATTAGTCATTAATTTTACAACTTTCAAAGCTCTGGCGGAGCCTCATCATATTGCACAAAACCGTCGGTTATTTCATGCCATGGCGCTTTTGAGCCTACAAAAATATGGTACGCCTCTGGAAGATTTGGGTTGCCATCAATGGCTCCCATAGAGAGATAAAGAAGCTCAGGATAGTCCTTGAGGCTGACGAGAATGTTTGAACCGCAGTTACCGCAAAATACACGCTCATGGTCACCAGATGAAGCATATATTTTGATATCTTCTTCACCTGCTAAATATCGAAACCTATCAGTTTCTACGCCAGCGAAAGTTGCGTAGGCGGCACCGTGTAGACGCCTGCACTGTGAGCAATGGCAATGAGAAAAGTCCGAAATTTGACAATCTGCCTCAAATGAAACGCGATTACACTCGCAATGTCCTTGTATCATTTTGTTCTCCTGTTAATTATAGTTGCTTAAAAGTATAGCTCAGAATAGCTTTCGCGCTTAAATCTAGGACTTTGGAAAGCTGTGATTTCTTGACTAATTATTTAAAATATTTTGCTGTTCTATAAGCGTCCTCAAGAAATTTTTTTCTTCTCTTGTCTTCTACAAATGGGACAGCAAAATACCTTTTATACAAAATATTTCTAATTCCACATATATGAAAAACACCTCTTTTAAGTCTTCTTATAGGTAAGTTCAGGAAAAAAGTTGTTACGGCTAAACGAGGAGAGCTATAGGTACAAAAAATGATAGCTTTTTTGTCGCTTAAATTTCCCTTTGGATATCCATAGTTTCCAATTAATTGTTTAAAGCTGAATGCCCAAGGTGGTGCTAAAACTCTATCAATCCAGCCTTCAAGAATAGCTGGCATTCTGAAATTCCATATAGGAGCAATGAATACAATAACATCACAATCTTCAATCCTTTTTCTATGATCTAGAATCTCTGGTCCAGGTTCTTCACCTGCAAAAATAGGATTAAAATTTTCTTTGTATAAATCTAAGAGATCAACTTTATGACCAGCTTCTAGAGCACCATCAATAAATGTGTTTTTAATAGCTGCATTAAAAGATTTATCATCGTAATGACCGTAAACTATGAAGAACTTTTTCATTAAAAATTATTGTATCAGGTAAGGGCTAAAGGCGATATTTACATACCATCCCTCATCAACACTTTGTGATATTTGACAGGTTTGTTAGGCAAAGTTTTTTTATTAAATAGTATGATATAGCTATGGAATTAAAAGTAGTTTTAAGAGCAATATCAAAAAAATAGGAATCATTATGGAAAGTTTAAATAATAGAATAAATGCTGTTTTTGAAAATATTAATTTCTTAAGTTCTTGGTTAATAAGATTAGGGTTAGGAATTTCATTTATTGTTCATGGATTAGGTAAACTCCCATTGCCACCTCAAGGATTGATTGATTATTTTGGTTTCTCTGCTTCACTAGCATCTTTTGTTGCAGTTTCAGAGTTGGTTGCAGGAACAATTTTAATTGTTGGTGGTTTTATCAGCAATTATTTAGGAAATCTATTAACAAGATTTGGAGCATTACTGGTTGTGGTTATCATGGCAGTTGCTTTCAGCATTGCTCATCGTGATTGGTTTGTAACTACTCAATTATTTACAAGTGAACAAATATTTCTTTTTCTTATTGGATTATATTTTCTAATAAGAGGTAATGAGGAATAGAGGTAGAGGATAAGGGGGATACAGTGGGAAACGTGCAAAGGTCAATCGTAATATTGATTTATTTTATCTGCTGGGTGTCGGGAATGAGCGCAGCGACAGTACAGGAACCGCAAACCAGAATCCTGAAAGAGCAGGAGTTGGTCGATATGCTGGTGGGTTCCTGCATCCAGTCAACCCGTGGATGCGACCCAGAGCAGTCTATTAAACAGGTAAAAGAAGCCCTGAATAAGGGAAAGCAGTTCAAACTCATTGCAATCGATAACTTTCCAGCTGACTGGATGGTGGTGGCAGTTCAGGGACTTGGTGGTGGAGGAGCATGGGAACACGTAATTGAACGAACCCAACATCAAAACCTTCCCACTATTACCAGCGCGCAAGCAAACAGCAGAGTGGTTGATCTCTTGAGCGAGCACATGGGAAAGGAGGTTAAAGCCCTGGTTCGGTCCGAGGCGGCAGGCGCTACTACCACGGCCCTTTTGGTCGCAGCCGATAAGGGTATTCCAACGTTAGATGCGGGCATAACGGGGCGAGCCGTGCCCGAAGTTCAGCAATCGATTCCGTGGATAAATGGAATTGCTTCCATTCCTACCGCAATTATTACTCGCTGGGGAGATGAGATCATCATTAAACACGCGGTAGATGAATACAGAGTTGAAGATATCGGTCGAGCAATCGCAGTAGCCAGCGGTGGAGGTGCAACCATAACTATGACTCCAATGTCTGGGGAACAACTCCATCGGGGTGTAATTCCCGGAAATCTGTCTGAGGCTATCCTCTTCGGTAAGACCGTACGCGAAGCACGGCAAGCCGGGAAGGATCCGATAGCGGCACTTTTAGATGTATCAAACGGTTACAAACTATTCCAGGGAATTGTGACGAAATCTGACGAGCGCGGTGATCGTGGATTCAACTGGGTTGACGTAGAGATAGAAGGCATTAACGAGTATGCGGGTCACACCTACAAGGTGTTCGTCAAGAACGAAAATATTGTCGCTTGGCTCGATGATGAAGTAGACGTGATATCTCCTGACTATATTTACAACCTAAATCCAGAAACGGGAGAATCCACCACAGGTGGTGGTGGAGTTGGCGGGTATCCTCTGGATGTAGAAGTCGTAATGGTTGGTGTGCCAGCTCCCGAACAATGGCGAAGCGAAAAAGGCATCGAATTGATTGGTCCGCGCCATTTTGGCTTCGATTTCGAATACACGCCGATTGAAAAACTTCAGGCGAGAAGAAAAATAGACTAATAATGGCGGAGAGAGAGGGAAGGTTAATGGAAAAAATAATAAAATTTTTCACCAACCTAAATACCATTCAAAAAGTCTGCGTTGTTATTCTTGTTTTAATGCCTTTTTCTTGGGGTTTTATTGATAGTCTTCTTCCTCGTCTTAATACTAGAGCAGAAATGTTGATTTGGAACTTGAAAATCCTGGTTCTAGTTGGAAGTTTTTTAGGAATATTTTTGTTTAAGCCAAAAGATAAAAGTGAGTAAAGAAGGTATGAAGGGTCTGGCGGAGAGTTTTTTAAGTTTAGATATTAAAAATGGCTAAGTGGAAAAATAAATTATTAAACTTCGCAGAAGAGCATTATCCAGAAAGTTTAGAAAAGTGGGATTATTTGATTGATTCTGGAGAGATAACACAATTAAACGAAATGGAACAAGATGATTGGGAAGTTCTTTGTGAAAAATATGAAGAAGCATATCCTGAGATAGACTATAAGCTAGGTATTGTAGTAGTTGAAGCCTTTAAAGAATTTTACGAATATAAGGAAGAAGCTCAAAAATCAGCTTTAACTAAGAATCTTATGGAAGCTAGCGATGGGGAAAGAGAAAAGCTATTGAATGAAATGTTTGGGAATGACGAAAGAGCGAAAGCAGACATGAGAAGAATATTGAAAGGCAAGTTTCTTGCCGCAACTAATAAAGATATGACGGAAGGCTTTGATGATGGAGGATAAAGAGATAAAAAATGGCTAATAAATGGAAAAGTGATGTATTAAATTGGGCTGAAAAACATTCTGATGGACAAATAGAGCTTAAAGGTTGGCGAGCAGTGTTCAGAGATTACCTAGAAAAATATGATGATGATGAAGAAGGTTTCAAACAATTCTTAACAGAAGATGAGAGTTTTGAAATTATGGCTGAAGATTATATGGAAGCGACAGGAAATTCTCTTTACGACAGAGATGGGAACTTGATCTCTGACGTGATTCTTGATTATTGGAAAGCCTTTAAAGCAACAAAAGAAGTTTAACTTAGCAAACATGAAAATAGTAAAGAAAATAAGCTCTTGCTTGTTCACCATTCATTGAGTCTACTCATTCTACTGACTATGGGATCACTTTCTTCTGACGAAACTCTGCAATCTGTTCTTCGGTGTAACCCCACTCTTTCAATAAACTTTCTGTGTTCTCACCGTGTGCTGGGCAGTGGTATCTGGGCTCGGACTGCACGCCACTAAACCGTGAGGGAGACTTGACGACCCTCATGCTTCCCATCAAAGGGTGATCTCTAACCAATACCGTATCAGAGGCATCTATCTGTGGCTGATTAATAACCTCTTCAAGGTTATGACATTCAGCACAGGGTACATCGTTCTCCTGCAACTTCTGCATCGCCTCATCGCTGGTCATGTTTGAGAACCCATCCTTAGTAATCTCTCTAAACTCTTCGATATTCTCAATTAATGCATCTAGTGTGGCGAATCTTGGATCACTTAGCATGTCATCTCTACCGGCAATCCTCAAAATACCCTGTATATGCTGTTCGGTGGCGGCCGATATAATAATGTCACCATCCCGAGTCTCAGTCAGGTTATACATGATGTCGGCGATATGCTGTCGCACCTCAACATCATCGTCTAGAAGTGTATTGTTCATAAAACCGTCAGGAAAAAGAAAAAAGAGTCCAGAATCAAGCATGGAGATATCAATATGCTGCCCTTCATTTGTTTTTTCACGAACCAGCAGTGCCGCCGTCACTGCCTGACAGGCTGTATAAGCGGTGATCTTGTCACATATCATACTGCGCATAAATTCGGGACCGTCGGTACCCTGTATTGCTGTAAAACCTGCATGCGCCTGCACAACCGGATCATAGGCCGGAGCATTATTCAGAGGACCGCGGGTGCCGAATCCAGAAATCGACGTGTAGATAAGCCCAGAATTCTCTGACCTGAGAGATTCACTTCCCAGGCCCAACTGCTCCATCACACCGGGTCGATAGTTTTGTATCAGCACATCAGCTGCGGATACCATGGATTTTGCAATCTCCTGTCCAGCACGCTGTTTCAAATCCAAACCGATGGATGACTTGCCCCGATTGCAGTTAGCAAATAGCGCAGAAATACCGCCTTTCGAGGTTCCCAAGTAACGCATGGGGTCGCCCACATCGACAGATTCAACCTTGATGACTCTCGCACCCTGTTCGGCCATCATCATCGCCGCAAGTGAAGCCGTCATCATGGTTGAGAATTCTATGACGGTGGTTCCTTCAAGTGGTTGCATCTGCTATTTCCTATTATGAAAGTGGCGGAGAGAGAGGGATTCGAACACTCTCTTTGATTCATTGATAATTAAAGTGCTGATATAAGAATTTTTCAATTATTATAAAGAAGACTAATCTTTAGAGTATTTCTCATACCATTCACTTAGGTATCCATAGGTTCTAAACCAGTTTGTTGGTTTTTCTTCATCTGTTCCATGCCACTCTCCATTCATACGAACCAAGGTTGTTTCTACCCCAGCTTCTTTAAGTGCTATATACATCTCTTCAGTTTGTGCCATAGGTGTTCTGATATCCAATACTCCAGTCATAAATAGAGTAGGAGTCTTTATGAATCCTGTTCTCATAATAGGAGAATGTTCTAGCCACTCAGTAGGATCCTCCCAAAATGGCTTTTCAAACCATGTAAAGGTCCATGCAGGTATATCTGTTGTTCCAACCATCGAAATCCAATTTGTTACGGGACACAAAGAAGCGGCTGCTGCAAATCTATCATCATGACCAATTACCCATGCTGTTAAAATACCGCCACCACTACATCCTTGGACATACATCTTTGATTCGTTAATAAATCCCATATCTGTGATGTAATCTACTCCTGCTAATAGGTCAGATAGGTCTCCCTTGCCTGGATAGTCATTATCGATTGCTTTTGCAAAATCACTTCCGTAACCAGTACTACCTCTTGGATTGGTATACAAAACTACATATCCATCACTCGCAAATTGATGCCACAAATAATTAAAGGATGATCTGTACATCGCATGAGGACCGCCATGAATTACAAGAATCAAAGGGTATTTTTTATTTTTATCAAAATTCGGTGGAGTGATATACCAGCCTTGAATTTTTGTTCCATCTGGTGACATGTAATTGATTTCAGTTGTCTCACCAAGATTATATTGAGAAAGAATTAGTTCATTAAACTCCGTTAATTTATTAAGTTTTGATTTGTTAACAGATGCTATTTCACCTGGCCTTTTAGCGTTAGCATAAACTCCATAAAGACTTTGATTTGATACTGAAGAAAGATAAAACTGCTCATTAAATCTTGGAATGACTTCTTTAATGTCTAGATTGTTAACATCAAGTTCTATTAATTTAGATGAGCCTCTTTCATCAATATGAAATACAACTTTATCATCTGAGACCCAAAACAATTCACCTGGAGAAGAGCTTAGGTTATTTGCTAAAACCTTATTATTTTTTTTATGATTTATCCATACATCAAGAGCTAAATCTATATAATCCAGACTTGGATGCCCAATGAAAACAATCTTTTCCCCGTCTTTTGAGGCCTTAGGTGACATGAAAACTCCAATTTCAGGTGAAATTTTATTAAGCTCTTTATTTTTAGTATTTAAAACAAAGATTGCTGTTTGTTGCCATGATGGTACAAGGTCATTAAGCGAGTTATTTCCAGTAAATAAAATATTTGTATTATCTATCCATTGAAGATCACCAACATAATCATTTCCCCAGTCAGAGATTTTTACAGCAGGGCCACCATCTGAACCAACAAGATATAAATGATTTTCTCCACTTTCAAGCTCACCTTCTCCATCTGACTTCCAATGCATGCTGGTTACAACATTTGGGTCACTAGTCCAAGAGTAGTCAACTCCTTCTTCTTTACCAGGAATGTCAATTTTCCAGTCTGATTCGTATTCATTAAATGAAGAGAATGAAAAGAACTTTCCATCTTTAGACCAAGCAAAATCTTTTATTTCCTTTTCAAGATTAGTAATCTTGGATTCTGTTTCATTATTAAGATATTTAATATAAATCTGGGAAGTATCGTTGTCGTCACTTTTAACATAAGCAACTCGTGAACTATCTGGCGACCATTTTGGATTTTCTCCTTTAGCGAAGAATCTTTTATCAGATCCATCCTGTTTCATCATCCAAATCTCATTTATAAAATTATCATTCTTTTTATCAATATATTTTTTTGAGAAGATAATAAGTGAATTATCTGGGCTTGCGATAGGGCTACTGGCCGATTGAATATCCCAGTAGCTTATTGGTTCTAGGTTCTTAGCTTGAATTCCAAGGGAAAAAATTATAACGAAAGTGAGTATTGATTTATTTAGCATAATTAAATTCTCCTAAACCCTAGACTAGTAAATTTATTTATAAACTATAAGTGAAATTCTTGCGGAAATGTATGAAATTAATACTCAGGGATTACATTAAGTGGTTTCAGAGCATAGTGGCGAAGAGAGAGGGATTTAAAAGGACTTTTTTATGATTTAGTGTGCTTTCATCGCCTCATAAACCCGATAAAGACACCTGTTTTTTAATTGTGATGGCACACCAATACCTTAGTAAAGAATTAAAGCTTCCAGCCTGTTTTCTTTCTTATTCGAATTGACTTTGGGGTCACCTCAACCAATTCATCATCTGCAATAAACTCAAGCGCCTGCTCTAGTGTATGTTTTATATGAGGCACCAATATAAGATTTTCATCTGTTCCTGCAGCTCTGATATTATTGAGCTGTTTTGCTTTAGTTGGATTAACAACAAGGTCATTACTTCTTGAATGCAAACCTACAACTTGCCCTTCATAAATATCCAAACCATGGCCTACAAAAAGACTGCCTCTATTCTGAAGATTAAACAAAGAATAGGCTAGGGTTTTTCCTGGGACCATAGAGACCATAACTCCATTTTGACGTTTAGCCATATTTCCAATCTTAACTGGTCCGTAATGATCAAAAATACTGGTCATGATCCCAGTTCCACTTGTTAGGGTTAAAAAATGAGAACGAAAACCAATCATCCCTCTAGATGGAGCTATAAATTCAAGTTTTATTCTTCCATTAGTATTGGGTTCTAAGCTTCTCAAATCAGCCTTTCTTGGCCCCATTTCCTCCATGATTGAACCTTGATGTTGAGTTTCTATATCAATAATAATCTGCTCATAAGGCTCATGAATCTCTCCACCGACTTCTTTTTGAATCACTTCAGGTCTAGAGACACCCAATTCAAAACCTTCTCTTCTCATCGTTTCAATGAGAACAGACAAGTGAAGCTCGCCCCGCCCTGAAACAATAAACCTATCTAAGGATTCACCATCTTCGACTCTGAGTGCCACATTATGTAATAACTCCTGAGTAAGTCGTTCTTTGATCTTTCTTGAAGTAATAAATTTTCCTTCTAACCCAGCAAATGGTGAATCATTGACAAGGAAAGTCATACTCACAGTTGGCTCATCAACAGACAATGCTGGCATAGCTTCGATATTCTCTGGATCGCAAATGGTGTCTGATATGTTTAATTTGCTGATCCCTGTGATGCAAACAATGTCTCCTGCTTCAGCGAGATCTACATCCACTCTTTCAAGCCCTTTATGACCCATGACTTGGAGAACTCTTTCTTTTCTTTTATTGCCTTCTCGATCTATAATTACAACATTCGTATTGGGCTTTAATTTTCCACGAGTAATTCTTCCTGTACCTATGACGCCAACATAACTATTGCTATCCAATGCACTAATTTGCATTTGAAGTGATCCATTAACATCGACCTCTGGTGGTTTTACCTTAGTAGTAATAATTTCTAGTAAGGAATCCATATTGTCATTTAATTTTTCTGGATCCAAACCTGAGATTCCTTGCAATGCAGAAGTGTAAATAACAGGAAAATCAAGTTGATCATCTGTTGCATCCAGTCGATCAAATAGATCAAATACTTGATCCAGAACCCAAAAAGGTCTGGCCTCTGGTCGATCAACTTTATTAATAACAACTATCGGGTTTAAACCTTTTTCAAATGCCTTTTGGGTCACAAATCGAGTTTGTGGCATAGGGCCATCAACTGCATCCACTAATAATAAGACAGAATCAACCATCGAAAGAACCCTTTCAACTTCCCCACCAAAATCAACATGACCTGGAGTATCAACAATATTAATCCGATAATCCTTCCAATTAATTGAAGTATTTTTAGCAAGTATTGTAATGCCTCGTTCTTTTTCTTGATCGTTAGAGTCCATAATTCTCTCTTGAGAAAAACTCTTTCGATCCAAGGAATTTGTTTGTTGGAGTAATTTATCCACCAACGTCGTCTTACCATGATCAACATGGGCAATGATAGCAATGTTTCTTAATTGGTTAGATTTCATAGTGGTAAATAAAAAAGGCGATTATACGAGAAAATGATAAAACTGCTATTTATATTGAGAATAATATACCAAGAGTACCTACCAACGTGGCTATAGCAGAATATGCTTCATTTCCACTAAATTATGATGCAACTATTGATGCAACTGTATAAAACATATTGTAGTATCGTTGGTGGTGGTAGCCATTTAGGTTGGTCTATCTTTACTGAGAATCAATAAGGGTAGGGGATTCAAATGAGGGTTAATTACACCAAAAGAATTAAAGCGGGAATAGCTCAGTTGGTAGAGCGCAACCTTGCCAAGGTTGAGGTCGCCGGTTCGACCCCGGTTTCCCGCTCCATTACTACGTTTGCTTCATTCTCATTTGGCCAAGAAAATCCTTTTTTCCAAGGGGCACCCCTTTGCTTCGTAGGATGTCATATGCAGTTGTGGCGTGAAAATAGAAATTGGGTAATGAAAACGTGAGAATAAAGTCTTCAGCTACGAAAGGGATACTATTCGGCCCCAACTTAAAGATCACCTCGTCACCTACAAAGGCATTAATCTGTTCTTCGCCATAACCTTTTAGCTTTTCATCTGCCTCATTTATCAGGTCTTTGAGAGTCAAGTAATCTATATCTGACGGTATAGAAGGAGTACTAAATTCTCCTTTTTCAAGGCCTTCTATAGCTCCAAGTGAGTGATGAACCACGCTGAATAATTGAAAACGTAGCGGCAACATATCGTCATAAAAACGGATGTTGATTACCTCATCCAAACCAATTTTATTTTCTTCAAAATAAGCTCGACCTTTTTCTAGAAAACCACCGACTGCGGGTAGTATCTGTAAATAGGTCTTTATACCAACATCATAAAGTGAAGTCGCCATCATTTACCTCCAATAGACTAATTGACTGACAAAATGTCATCTTACCTCAATTAAAGAGTATTTAAATTCTCTCTACATTAGAATTTTTTTGTTGCTGGTGGATGTTTGGAATAATCCTATAATCTGTTATAACTGGATAGATGAAAAAACTTGTTCAAGAATTCACCTTTGTAAAGATTGCTATAGGTATGTTCGCGAGCGTTTTCGTGTGGGCAATCAGTATCTCGACTAGTCTTGCGACAGATACAGTTGATCCGAAACTGCTTTCCGCCATGGAGTGGCGCTTGGTGGGACCGTTTCGAGGCGGCCGTGTTACGACAGTCGCTGGGGTGCCAGACAATCCGCAACTGTATTACATGGGAGCGACCGGTGGTGGCGTATGGAAGACGGAAAACGCTGGTCTAACTTGGGAAAATATTTCGGACGGATTCTTCAACGTAGGCACCATTGGAGCCATCGCAGTCGCAGAATCCGATCATAACGTCATCTATGTCGGCACAGGAGAAAAATCCATCCGTGGTGTTACCACCAGCCAAGGAGACGGTATCTACAAGTCAACGGACGCTGGCGTGACCTGGGTACATATTGGGCTGCCGAAAGCAGGGCAGATTTCGCGCATCAAGATTCACCCAACGAATCCTGATATTGCCTATGTTGGGGTACAGGGTCAGATCTGGGGACCCAACAAAGAGCGTGGCGTGTATCGCACGACAGACGGCGGTGAAACCTGGCAGCAGGTCTTGAGCGTTGATGCACAGACCGGGGCAACCGACCTCAGGATGGACCCGACCAATCCACGCATTCTGTATGCAGCGATGTGGGAGCATGGCCGTAAGCCTTGGTACGTCCTGTCTGGTGGCACTGCCGGGGGAATCTTCAAGTCGACTGACGCTGGTGATAGCTGGGAGAAGCTCACCAATGGTCTGCCCGAGCTAATTGGCAAGATCGGTGTGGATGTTTCTGCAAGTAACCCGAACCGACTGTACGCAATCGTCGAAGCCATGCCCGGTGAGGGCGGCCTGTATCGCAGCGATGACGGTGGCGCATCCTGGGAGTTAAAAAACAAGTCACGAATTCTTTGGACCCGCTCCTGGTACTACATGCATATCGCGGCTGACCCGGTGAACGAAAACATCGTGTACGTACTTAATGCGCCTTTCATGAAATCGATTGACGGCGGTGTGACTTTTGAAAAGAAATCCACGCCACACGGTGATCATCACGATCACTGGATCAATCCGTATAACAACAAGAACATGATCAATGGCAACGATGGTGGTGCCACCATCACCTTCGACGACGGTAAATCCTGGTCCAGTATTATGAACCAGCCAACAGCACAGTTTTACCGCGTCAATACAGACAACCAGTTCCCGTACCGGATTTATGCAGGGCAACAAGACAACTCCACCGTTGCCATTCTTAGTCAAACGTATGACGACGGCATCGATAATGCTGATTTTTATGCAGTGGGCGGTGGTGAGAGTGCACATATCGCTTTCGATCCAGACAATCCGCGCCTGATCTATGCCACCAGCATCAACAGCACGCTAACGGAATACGATGCCGATAACAAACGCGTGCGAGAAATTAAGCCTTATCCTGAATTTGTATTCGGAATGGAGTCAAAGGACCTTCGCTACCGCACCAACTGGAACGCCCCTGTTACTGCATCACCTCAGGATCCCAGCGTCATCTATTACGGTACAGAGAAGCTGTTGAGGACCACGGACCGTGGGGTGACGTTTGAAGAAATTAGTCCGGATCTTACCAAGAATGAAAAAGACAAGCAGGGCCTGAATGGCGGGCCTATTACTGCCGAGAATGTCGGCGCAGAATTCTATGGCACCATTCTGACCGTTACCGCATCGCCGCATGAACGCGGTACGGTTTGGGTTGGCAGTGACGATGGCCTGATTCATGTCACCCGAAACGATGGCGAAAGCTGGGACGAAGTCACACCTCATGACCTGCGTGGGGCGATGGTTAACGCTATCGAAGTGAGTCCACACGACCCTGGTACGGCCTATGTTGTCGTCACCGGCTACAAAATGAATGATTTCAGGCCATACATCTATAAGCTGACGAACTTCGGACGGCAGTCGAAGAGAATTGACAGAGACCTGCCGAATGACAACTTCATCCGTGTCGTTCGCGAGGACCCTGAACGGCAGGGACTCCTGTTCGCTGGTGGAGAAGTCAGCATCTATGTGTCTTTTGATGAGGGTGATCACTGGCAGTCACTAGGTCTTAACCTGCCGCCGGTACCGATTACAGACCTGGCAATTCGTCAGGGTGACCTCGTTGCTGCCACGCAGGGCAGGGCCTTCTGGGTGCTTGACGACCTGTCTGCTCTGCGTCAGGTTCGAAATGAGATGGCAGACAAGCCATTGCATGTTTTTACTCCCGGACCGGTTGAGATAATTAGGGGCGGCGAGCCATCTGAGACCCCTGAAGGCAAAGGCAAGAATCCGCCACGCGGCGTTGTTCTCAACTACCACATTCGGGATGAGCAAGAAGTCCCGTTGACAATCGAGATCACTGATAGCGACGGTAATAGGGTGCGCACCTATTCGAGTGAAGAAGGTGACTTCGAAAGCTGCATTATTAGCAATATGGACCAGCGTCTTCCATTCGAAGTCAAATACCCACCGAAGGAACAGGGTGCTAACAAGTGGGTCTGGGATATGCGCAGGAATGGTTTACATTGCATTGATGACATTAGGTTGTTCGAGGGATTTGCCGGTGCATATGTCATGTCTGGCACCTACCAGGCGCGTATTTCGATTGGCGATGCTGAAGATACTGTAATACTCACGCTCGTCGCAGACCGTAGGTTTGAGGCCGGCAGCCAAGAAGTCACAGAAGTCGAACAAAGGGTTGAAGAGATGACAGCGCTGATGAACAAGCTGCTCGACGGTCTTGCCTCCATTCGCAAGTCACGCACACAAATTGAGGCTTTGATGGCTGACTTTCCGGAGGCAGAATTACTACAAGATTTGGGTCGGAGTGCGGTAGATCGTCTGTCTGCATGGGAAGGAAAAGTCGTGCAGGTTGAGTACGAGACTTACGAAGACGAAGACAATCTGCCGCCCAAACTTGTCAAACAGGTGCGGCATCTTCTGGATGTAATCGATGGTGCAGGCCCGCCAATTGCAGCAGGTGCGCTTGAGCGCATGGGAGACCTCAAAGGCGACTGGGAAAATTTACAGGATGAACTACGCGAAATTTCAACGTCAGATATTGCGGCGCTGAACAATTGGGCCAGGACAAACACTATTCCGCATATTTCTCCCCCGGCCAAACAGCTTGGAGAATAGAAAGTGATCCTAAGAATACGTCAAATATTACTTTTATTTTCTCTGGCCTTTGTATTAACAACAGTAGTAAATGCCCAGGGAAACAATGGACGGGGCAAATGCATGCAGCCGTTTGGTATTTCCTTTTATGCAGTGAAAGGAGGATACGAAGACGAATGGCTAGAGCTGTATATGAAATGGCACTACCCATTGATGCAATACGCCCTGGATAACGGAACACTTTTGCAACACAAACTTTTTGTTCCTGATGGTCACAATTTGGAAGGGCAGTGGACTTTTGCTGCCTCTTTTCTCTTTCCTAAATCACAAGACAGGGCGGCTGCTCCGTTGGATCGCGCGGAATTAATAACCGAGTTGTTTGGCGATCAAATGGATGATTATGTGGCTGGAGAAAAACGCCGTTGGCAACTTACAAGCAATCACTGGGATACTGATTTCATTGAACTTGATAAGTCAGAAGCCCCCTTGTCAATCTACAGACCCTCTCTCGGAGGATGTGAACCCGGTTAAGTCGTTATTTTTAGGCTCGCTGTAATCTTCTTTAAGCAGAGTTTTCAATGAGCGGACCCACTTTGAGTTTTCACTTTCATCCAAATTAAATTTCTTATACAGTAAGGAAATATAATGTGTTGTCTGGCAATTTGGGAAGACGACAAAATAGGAGAAAGATATGACAGATTATAATGTAGAACACCAGGAACAACTTATAGGTAGATATGTTCAGATGGATGAACAGGATTGGGTTCCTTTTCCAGCTGCTCTCTGCAAAGGACCCATTACATGGAAACTGCTAAATGTTTCGCCCGAGATGGGTGCTTGGACTGCCATTTTTGATTGTCCAGAAGGATCTTCTTTTAACGCACACATCCACATAGGTCCCGGCGAATATTTTTTAACGAAAGGCAAAATGACAGTCAGAGGTGGCGATGATCGTGGAGGAGCAACTGCTGTTGCCCCCGGTTACGGTTATGAGCCATGTAATGCAAGACACGACCAAACGTATTTTCACGAAGACAGTGAATTTTATATGACATTTCTTGGTCCTCTTGCCTTCATCGATGCAGATGCAAATCCCATTGCAATAGTGTCTTGGCAAGATGTTCAGGCTGCTTGGGAAGCATCTTAATATTTGCTTTAGACAATAGTAGATTAGGTATAAAGCAAGTCGTAAATACCGTCTGCATGTCCAGTTTCGTTTAACTGCATGTGTTAAGTGAATTTAGGGGGTTTGTTTTTTGGTTTCGCAAAGCGATCGCATAGAATTTTTCGCTTCATTTTTAGATGAAGGCGCAATCCTTCAAGGGGAAGATGTATCTGGAAGAACTGCAGGCGGTCTTCATACTGAGGAGAACATTCAAGCCAAAGTAATTCTTCGTCCAAAAACAACTGAAGAGTTGTCCAAAATTTTGTCTGCCTGCTATGAATCCAATCAACCAATAGTTGTCCATGGAGGGCTGACGGGTTTGGTCTATGGGACAAGAAGCACCCAGGACCAATTGGTCATTTCTTTGGAAAGGATGAATCAAATAGAGGATGTGGATCTAATCGGCAGGACAATCACTTGTCAGTCCGGCACAACTTTGCAAACCATTCAAGAACTGGCTGAAGAAAATAATATGATGTTTCCTCTTGATCTAGGCGCCCGAGGCTCTTGTTCCATAGGTGGCAACATCGCAACCAATGCAGGCGGTAACAGAGTCATACGCTATGGCATGATGCGTGATTCAGTCCTAGGTCTAGAAGCTGTCTTGGCAGATGGAACTGTCCTAACTTCCATGAATACAATGATAAAAAATAACGCTGGATATGATTTGAAACAGTTATTTATTGGTACAGAAGGTACTTTGGGGATTATAACAAGATGTGTATTGCGTTTAAGGGAAGCCCCTTTGAGTCAAAATACTGGGTTGGTCGCACTCGAAAATCTTGATTCCGTTATCCGGTTCTTGAAGATAGTGGACTCAAAACTTGGAGGGAATATGAGTGCTTTTGAGGTTATGTGGAATGAATTTTATAAAATGGTGGTGGGCTCAAAAGAACAAAGCTCGATTCCCTTAGCTCCAGACTATCCATACTACGTCCTTGTAGAAGCATTGGGTTCCGATCAAATCAAAGATGAAGATCATTTTGAATCCGTTCTAAGCGAGTGCTTGGAGAGTTCGTTGATCAAAGATGCTGTGTTGGCAAAATCTGACTCAGAGCGTCAAGCCTTATGGGCTATAAGAGATGACGTGGAACAGCAGACCAACTACAAACCTACTTTTATGTACGATGTGAGCCTGCCAATCAGTAGTATGGAGGATTATATCTCTCAAGTTCGTAAAAATTTAAAACATTCCTGGGATGACTTTCACTGTATAGTTTTTGGCCATCTCGCAGATGGTAACTTGCATCTAATTGTCGGTGTTGGTTCAGACGATATTGAAACACAAAGAAAGATAGAGGCCTCAGTATACGAACCTTTAAAACTCATCGGTGGTTCCGTTTCAGCAGAGCATGGAATAGGTTTTGAAAAAAAACAGTACTTAAACTTAAGTCGAACCGAGACGGAAATAGAACTAATGAAAGGCCTCAAACAATCATTGGATCCAAGAAATATATTGAACCCTGGGTTGATTTTTTAGCTAGAAACAAAAATGGATAAAACTCAGGACAGAAAAAAAATAATCAACCTTTAATCGTTTTTTAAGCCGGCTGTATCGATAATTCTGCCGATGACTTGGCCGATAAAATTTCCACCCAATACCCATCGGGATCTTTAATAAATGCAAGACCTTTCATTTTTCCATCGTCGGGTTTTTTTACAAATTCAACCCCCAATTCCTCAAACCTTTTGGATGCTTGATAGACATCTGGAACACTGATTCCAATATGTCCAAAACCTCTAGGTTCAGAATTACCGTCGTGGTATGCGAAAGAGTCATCAGTTTCTGTTCCCCAGTTGTGTGTCAACTCCAACAATG
>ERZ813253.14-NODE-14-length-86718-cov-6.972711_pt1 | contig 86718 bp, 90 predicted proteins | sample MGYA00520893_ERZ813253 | MGnify/ENA primary metagenome ERZ813253 (study PRJEB31669, sample SAMD00080414) | marine metagenome | biome: oceanic hadal pelagic zone biome; feature: marine hadalpelagic zone; material: sea water | place: Pacific Ocean:Izu-Bonin Trench...
AACATAGATCTGGTGCGTTATACTGGTAGCTCGCTGGCGCATCGTTTTTCGTTTTTTTTTTTTTTCAAGCAGAAGACGGCATACGAGATCTGATCGTGACTGGAGTTCAGACGTGTGCTCTTCCGATCTAAATAGCCCGGGTATTCCATCTTGTTGATCACCCCGAGCTCGAAATCGAGCCGCTCACGATAGGTCGTCGCCGTCGCTTCCCGCTCCGCCCCGCTCATGCCGGGCGTGTACACATGGTCGTCGAGGCGAATCTCCAGGCCGGCCGCCGCTTGATTGCGCAGCTCGTCCGCCTCGCTCACCCCGTCGAGTTCGGGGAACACCGGCAGGATCGGCGCATGGGCCGGCGCCCGCGCCGCGCAGCGCCGGGCGATGACCAGGCTGTTGTCGATGGCCTCGGGCAGATCGGCGAACAGGGCGCGCATTTCGGCGGGCGATTTGAAGTAATGTTCGGCATTCACCCGCCGCCGCTGCTCGTTGTTCAGGGTGACGCCCTGGGCGATGCAGAGCAGCGCCTCATGGGCCTCATGCATGGCGACATCGGCGAAATAGACGTCATTGGTGGCGACCAGGGGCAAATTCCGTTCATACGCCATGTGCAGCAGCGCCGGCTCTATGCGTTTCTCTTCATCGAGACCGTGACGGGTAAGCTCGATGTAGAGGCGGTCGGAAAACAGCGCCTGCAGGCGCGCAAGAACGGCCTCCGCCGCCGGAGTCTGTCCGCTGGCCAGCAGCCGCCCGACGGGGCCCCCGACACCGCCGGTCAAGGCGATCAGACCCTCGCCGTGGCTTTGCAGATCGTCCCAGGAGACATGCGGCGTCTCGCCGGGCTCCGAGTCGAGGAAGGCGCGGCTGACCAGCTTGACCAGATTGCTGTAGCCGGTCTCGTTCTGGGCGAGAACGGGAAGCCCGTCGGGCTCCCCCTGCCCGTCCTCGGCGGCGAGCGGTAGCAGGCAGCCGATGATCGGCTGAACCCCCGCCTTGAAGGCGGCCTCGGAGAACTGCATAGCGCCGAACAGATTGCCCGAATCGGTGACCGCGATCGCCGGCATGGCATGGCGCTCGCACAGGGCGATGAGATCGGGAATCAGGATCGCCCCTTCCGACAGGGAGAAGGCGGAATGAACCCTCAGATGGACAAAATCGGCGTGCGGCATGGTGACGAAAGATACGTCAGGCCCCGCCCAAAGTCAGCGCGAACAGGATGGCAACCCCACAAGATGTTGTGGATAACTCGGTCTTATTGGGCGCTGATCAGGCCGTCTTCCAAAGCAAGCACCCGGTCCATCTTGCCCGCCAGCTCCATGTTATGGGTGGCGACCAGGACGGCGACGCCGGTCTCGCGCGCCATATCGACGAGCCGCTCGAAGACCTGCATGGCGGTGCCGTGGTCGAGATTGCCGGTGGGCTCATCGGCGAGCAGCACACGAGGCCGGTTGGCCAGGGCGCGGGCGATGGCGACGCGCTGCTGTTCGCCGCCGGAGAGACGTCCCGGCCGATGAGCCTCGCGCGCCTCAAGGCCGAGCATGGCGAGCAGCTCGACCGCCCGGGCGCGGGCCGATGCCTTGCCGTTTCCGGCGATCAGCCTCGGCAGCATGACGTTCTCGAGCGCCGAAAACTCCGGCAACAGGTGATGAAACTGATAGACGAAACCGAGGGTATCGCGCCGCAGCCGCGTGCGTTCGCCATCGCCGAGCTTGCCACAGGGCACGCCGTTGATGTGGACATCCCCGCCGTCGGGCGGCTCAAGCAGCCCGGCGACGTGAAGCAGTGTGGATTTTCCCGCCCCCGACGGCCCGACCAGGGCGACCAGCTCGCCGGGGCTGAGCGCCATGGAGACGCCCTTGAGCACCTCGAGACGGTTATCGCCCTGGAAGAAGGTGCGGACGACGTTGTCCAGGCGCAGGGCCGGTTCACTCATAGCGGAGAGCCTCGACCGGATCGAGCCGGGCGGCGCGCCAGGCCGGATACAGGGTGGCGAGAAGGGAGAGCACCAGCGACATGGCGACCACGATCAGCACCTCATCCCAATCGATGCGCGACGGCAGTTTGGAGAGGAAATAGATTTCCGCCGAAAACAGATCGACCCCGGAAAGCCCTTCGATCCATCGGCGGATGGTCTCGATATTGAGGGCGAAGGTGATGCCTGCGAGACTGCCCATGGCGGTGCCGACCACGCCGATGCTCGCCCCGGTGATCAGGAAGATGCGCATCACCGTCCCCCGGGTCGCCCCCATGGTGCGCAGGATGGCGATATCGCGGCCCTTGTCCTTGACCAGCATGATCAGGGACGAGATGATGTTGAAGGCGGCGACCAGGATGATCAGGGTGAGGATGACGAACATGACATTGCGCTCGACCTTAACGGCGCCGAAAAATTGTGCGTTGGCCTGCTGCCAGTCCCAGATCGTACCGCGCGCGCCGACCGCGGCGATGACCGCCCGTTTGAGGTCTGCGATGTCTGTGGGGTCTTCCGCCGTCAGCTCAATCCCGGTGACTGCGCCGGGCAGGCGGAAGTAAATCTGCGCCTTGTCGATTGGCATAAACAGGAAGCTGTTGTCATATTCATACATGCCGACGTTGAAGGTCCCGACCACCGTATAGGCGGCGCTGCGCGGCACCGTGCCGAACACCGTCGGCATGCCGCGCGGCGACAGCAGGGTGACGTTATCGCCAATGGCCAGCCCCAGGCGCACGGCCATGCGGTTGCCGATCAGCACCCCCTCGCCCGCCGTGAAGCGATCCAGGCCCCCTTCGGTGATCGCCGCCGCGATGACCTCATGGTCGGCCAGGTCGGCGGGGTCCAGACCGCGCACCATGGCGCCCGCAGTTTGTCCGCCCGGTGACGTCGCCAGCACCTGGCCGTCGATAATCGGCATCGCCCGCACCACGCCGTCGATGTCCGCCAGAGCGACGGCCAAGGGCTCGTAATCGACCAGCTCGCCGTCATAGCCATAGACCGTGATATGGCCGTTGACGCCGAGGATGCGGGTCAGCAGTTCATGGCGAAAACCGTTCATCACCGACATGACGATGATCAGCGCGGCGACGCCCAGGGTGATGCCGAGGAAGGAAAACACGGCGATGACCGAGACGAAACCTTCCTGACGCCGCGCCCCGAGATAGCGCATCGCCACCAGCCATTCGAATGCGGAAAACATTGCGGATCAGCCGGCAAGCTTTGAAATTGCCGCCTCGATGGAGAGCTCTTCGCGCTCACCGGTCGCCCGGCGTTTGAGCTCGACCTTGCCCTCCTTAACGCCGCGCGGGCCGACGATGACCTGCCAGGGCAGGCCGATCAAGTCCATGGCGGCGAATTTGGCCCCGGCGCGATCGTTCGTATCGTCGTGGAGAACATCGAGACCGGCGGCACATAATCTGTCGTAGAGCTCGTTGCAGGCGGCGGCGCAGGCTGCGTCGCCGGGCTTGAGATCGATCAGCCCGACCGCGAAGGGGGCCACGGAATCAGGCCAGATGATGCCGTCGTCGTCGTGGCTCGCCTCGATGATGGCGCCGACCAGGCGCGACACGCCGATACCGTAGGATCCACCATGGACGGCGACCGGCACGCCGTCGGCGGTATCCACCCGGCAATTCATGCTGTCGGAATATTTAGTGCCGAAATAGAAGATGTGGCCGACTTCGATGCCCCGCGCGGTGACAAGATCGTCGGGCGCCACGGGGCAGTTGTCGGGATCGTGTTTGTCGTCGGTCGCCGCATAGAGACGGGTCCAGTCGGCGACGATGGGCTCGAGATCGCCCTCGAAATCGATATCGCTGCCCGGTGCCTCACGCTCGAGCAGGGCGCGGTGGCAATAGACAGCGCTTTCGCCGGTGTCGGCGAGGATGACGAACTCGTGGCTCAAATCGCCGCCGATGGGCCCCGAATCCGCCGCCATGGGCACCGCCTTGAGCCCCATGCGGGCAAACACCCGAAGATAGGACACGAACATCTTGTTATAGGACCGCTTGGCGGAGGCAAAATCGATGTCGAAGCTATAGGCGTCCTTCATATAGAACTCGCGGCCGCGCATGATGCCGAATCGCGGGCGTATCTCGTCGCGGAATTTCCATTGGATGTGATAGAGGTTGCGCGGAAGGTCCCGATAGCTTTTGACAGCACTCCTGAAGATTTCGGTGATCTGCTCCTCGTTGGTCGGGCCATAGAGCATGTCGCGGTCGTGGCGGTCCTTGATGCGCAGCATTTCCGGGCCGTAATCGTCGTAGCGCCCGGATTCACGCCACAGATCGGCGGGCTGGATGGTCGGCATGAGGACTTCCAGGCACCCCGCCGCGTCCATTTCCTCGCGCACGATCTGCTCGATGCGCTTGAGCACGCGGAAGCCCGTGGGCAGCCAGGAATAGATGCCGGCGCTCGATTGGCGGATCATGCCGGCGCGCAGCATCAGGCGGTGCGAGGCAATCTGCGCCTCGGCGGGGGTCTCCTTGATCGTCGGCATAAAATAACGGGAAAGGCGCATCGGGACTCCCAGAACACTCGAATTGAAAATTTAAGATTGGGAGAGTCTAGGCAAAGGCCGATTGAAATTCAATCGCGCCCTGGGAATTATCGCGCCCCGGCGCAAGCGTCGGCGACGATCCGGGCTTCGTTGTCGGTCAGGCGCTGGCCGTTGAAATAGACTTCACCGTCATCCAGAGTGACAGAACCAACATCCAATTCGGCGCCGTAGCTGTTTATCTCGCCGCCGGCGGCGATGAAGGCATCCTGATCGCCGACCACCCCATCGATGGCGATTAGGGGATGGCCGATGGTGATGACAAGATCGTCGGTGTTGTAGTCAATCCGCCCGTCGCTGTAGAGATCGGCGGGCAGAACGCCGTCATCGGCGTCCGGCACATAGGCCACATCGTCATCCGGCACATGGGCCACCATCTCGATGCAATCTTCGGCCTTTATCGACATATGCGCCGCCCCCGCCGGGCCGCCGACGATCATTACCGCGACAATCAAGATCATACCAATCCGCATCATGGCGGCAGTATGAATGACGATCTTTAAGAATCCCTTGCGCCGATCGCTTTGCTCCCGGCCAGGGTCAGGGCGCACAGAGCGGCAACGGCGAAGGCCGCCGCCAACACCATATAGCCGTCGCGAAAGGCCATGCCGTCAGCGCGGGCGGCGATCACCTTGCCGAGATAGTTGTAGGCGTAGGGCCATTGATCCTGCGCACTCACCCCGCCCCTGGCCAGCAAATCGACGATGCTGGTGAGCAGGTCGCCGGTCGCGCCGGTTACGGCGGTCTGGGTCGCGGTCAGGGCGTCGGAATGAAACAGCAGGCGGGTGTCGAGTATGATCGCCAGGCAGCCAACTCCCAGGGCGCCGCCAAGCATGCGGATGAAGGTCATGGTGCCGGCGCCGTAAGGCAGCAGTTCCTGATCGAGGTCCTGCAACGCCGCCGAGGACAATGCCGGCATGACCAGCGCCAGGGCCGTCATGCCCAAGGCGTTCCAACTCGCCATATAGGCGAAGCCCGTGTTCTGGTCGACATACGACAAGGCGTAGGCCGAGACGCCGAACATCATCATGCCGGTGGCGATGGGAAAAACCGGCTTGTAGCGTTGGGCGATCCAGCCGGCGATGGGAAACATCACAAAACTCGGCAGGTTGGCGAAAAGCAACAGCAGACCGGTCTTGGTGCCGGTATAGCCCTGGACCGTGCGGACGAAGACCGGCAACAGGTAGAAGGTGCCGAACATGCCCGCCCCGAAGACGAAACTGACCAGGGTCGTGACGGCGAAGGAGCGATAGCTGAAAAGCTTGAGATTGAGCAAGGGGTGCTTGGTGCGGCTCTCGACCTCGATGAAGGCGATAACCGACAACGCCGCGGCGAGGAACATCGACAGCACGGTAACCGATTCCCAGCCATCGCGTCGCCCACTCGACAGGCCATTGAGAAACAACCCGACGAAGGAGGCGACCAGCAGGAAGCTCAGCCAGTTGAGGGGGGCGCGCGGAATATCAGCGCTGCGTCCGGGCAGATAACGGGTCGCCATGACGGCGCCGAGCGCCATGAAGGGCAACGACCCGGTAAAAACGAAATGCCAATCGACGGCATCGACGATGACGCCGCCGATGATCGGGCCGATGGCCGGTCCGACCATGACGCCGACGCCGAACATGCCCATGGCCTTGCCCCTCTCCGCCCGGGAAAAAGCCATGAAGATGACATTCAGGCCGAGCGGCTGGATCAAGCCGGCGCAAGCGCCCTGGACGATTCGCGCCGCGACCACGGTCTCGAAACTGGGCGCCAGCTGGCCGGCAATCGAGGCGGCGGTGAACAGCAGCGACGCAAGGATGAAGGTATTGCGCGGCCCCAGATTGCGCACGAACCAGGCGTTGAGCAGCATGCAGGTTGTGGTCGCCGCGAGAAACCCGGTGAACAGCCAATGAACACGGTCCTGGCCGATCCCGTAGGCGCCCATGATATCGGCGATGGCGACATTGATCATGGTCGAGGCCATGATCGTGGCGATCATGCCGAGGGTAACGGTTATGGTCGCCGGCCATTTATGAAGTGTCTCTTGGGTCACCAGAACGTGCCGTTCGCGTCTTCCTTGATGCGAATGAAGACCTCGACCATCATCCCCGGCCGCAGCATGCCGTCGATCTGATCGACCGCGATGCGCACCGGCAGGCGCTGGGTGATCTTGGTGAAGTTGCCGCTCGGGTTGGGATTGGGCAGCAGGGCGAATTCACTGGTCGCCGCCGAGCCGATCATCTCGATGCGCCCCTCGAAGAGCATGTCGGGATAGGCGTCGACCTCGAGGCGGACGCTCTGCTCGAGCGCCAGGCGGCGGATGTCGGTCTCGCGAATATTGGCCTCGACGTAAATCTTGCGGGGATCATGGACCAGGGCGATGCGCTGGCCGGGTTGGATATATTCTCCGACCTCGACGAAGGCCCGGCTCACCACCCCCTGGAGCGGGCTGACCACGACGCGGTCGGCGAGGTCGATCTGTTGACGCTCGATGCGCGCCCGCACCTCGGCCTTGCGACGTTCCAGGGTTTCCTTCTCGCTGGCGACCAGGTCGATTTCACGGCGCGCCGCCAGGGCCTCGCCAAGCATCGCCTGGGCCGTGGCGACCTGAGCCGTGGCGCGCAGCAGTTCCTTCTGGGAGGTCAAATAATCGTTGCGCGCCCGATCCAGCCGTTGGGCCGAAACCACGCCGCTGGTCGCCAGGGTTTCCGCCCGCCGGAATTCGCGCTCCGCATAGTCGAACTCGACCTCGACCGCCTCGACCAAGGCCTTGGCCGCCGTCAGCCGCGCCTGTTCGCTCGCATAGCGGCTCTTGGTGGTTTGATCGATCATGGCGATCTCGGCGTCCCGTTCCGACATTTCAGCCTCGATCCGATCGAGCTCGGCGAGCAGCTCGTCGAGCCGGGTTTGGCTGATCCGGTCGTCGATCACCGCCAGGGTATCGCCGAGAGTTACCACGCTGCCGCTGCGGATCGGCCGCTCGATCACCCGGCCGGCGACCCGGCTGCTGACCGACACCATGTCGGCGCGAATCCGCGCATCGGTCTCATGGACGTAGAGCACGGCATCGCGCATCCAGTCCGCCGCCCACAGGCCAAGGCCGATGATCATGGCGCCGATCAGGACAATGCGCGCAACACGCGCCCCGCCGCGGCCGCGCGGTTCCGACAATGCCTCAGTCATGGCGTTACGTCTCTGGAGACGTTTCTGGCGCGCTCGGCGATGTGGTTGAGCAGGCGCGTACCGGTCTCCAGGTCCGCCCCGGACAAGCCGGCGAGCATCTCCTCGCGCAAGGCCTGCAAATCGCCCTCGATCTCGCCCAGCTTGACGAGACCGGCGTCGGTCAGGTGAACCGTGTTGGCGCGGCGGTCCAGGGGCGACACCCGGCGCTCGACGAGGCCCAAGCCCACCAGCCTGTCGAGAATGCCGACCATGGTCGGGCCTTCGATGCTGACCAGGGCGGCGAGGTCCTTCTGCACCACATCGGCCCCGGCGCGCGACAGTTGCGACAGGGTGAGCCATTGCATGAAGCTCAGGCCGCTGGGCCGCAGCCGGTTGCCGATCTGCCCGCGCCACAGCCGGGCCACGTCGCCGAGGGAAACGGCGAAGGCGTGAAGCCGTTCGGCCTTGTCCATAGGGTCTCGCTAAATTATGATCTAAGGCAAATAATTTAGCACACGAACTATTTATCGGTCAAACGGTCATCCAAGGCGGTTCGAGCGCCGCGATTTCAGCATATACGGCGCAGTCTTCGTCGTGGGCGCCGGGCAGATAGCCGGTGCTCATGAGGAATTCGCCGGTAATCTCGCCGCCGGTGAATTTGAAGGTCTGTTTGAACAGCTTGACCCAGGCCGGCTTGTCGAGGGGGTGGTGGGCGTCGAGCCAGGCCTTGAAGCTGCCATGGCTGGCCTGCAAGGCCCGGATGCGCCGGGCGTTCTCGATCGCCGCATCGACCTTGAGCCGGTTTCGGATGATCGCGGCGTCAGCCAGCAGCCGAGAGCGCTCGGTCTCGCCATAGGCGGCCACCTTGGCGATAACGAAACCGTCGAAGGCGTTGTGAAAGCCCTGCTTTTTCTTGAGGATGGTGAGCCAGGACAGGCCGGCCTGATTGATTTCCAGCACCAGACGCTCGAACAGGCGATCATCCTCGGCGATGGGAAACCCGTATTCCCGATCGTGATAGGGGCCATGCCACTCGTGGCCCTGGGATGCGAGGCAATAGCTCATGGCTAAAACAACATCTCGCGGATATCGATCAGGCCGTACTCTACCGCCAGGGACAGGCCGCCGGTCAGGCTGCCGGCGATGGCCGTGGTGATAAGCGCCTTGAGGAGCAAGCGCGGTTTTTCCGGCGCGCCTTGATCATGGCCTTCCCCGGGGTTTTCGATTCGGGTCACGCCGAACGGCAGGGTGATGAAAAACACCATCCACCAGCCGATCACGAAGACAACCAGGATGCCGAACCAACTCATCAGGCCTGCTCCAATTCGATCAGAACACCGCAGAAATCCTTCGGATGGAGAAACAGAACCGGCTTGTCATGGGCGCCGATGCGCGGCTCGCCGTCGCCAAGAACCCGCGCCCCCTGCCCGGCCAACCGGTCGCGGGCGGCCAGGATATCGGCGACTTCGTAGCAGATATGATGCATGCCGCCGGCCGGGTTGCGCGCGAGGAAGGAGGCCACCGGCGACTCATCGCCGAGGGGCTCGAGCAGTTCGATCTTGGTGTTGGCAAGCTCGACGAACACGACGGTGACGCCGTGCTCGGGCATATCCGCCGGTGGCGAAACCGTCGCCCCCAGGGTGTCGCGGTAGATCGCCGCCGCCGCCGCCAAATCGGGCACCACGATGGCGACATGATTGAGCCTGCCGATCATCGCGCCATCATAGCCTATCGCCCTACAAGCGGACGATCTGAATCTCGACCACCGGGCGCTTGTCGTGGCTGCCCTTGAGTCGGCGGCGCACGGCGATGCGCGCGATGTCGCGGAATTTAGCGTCATCGCCGGATGGCGCGCCCGCCATGGCTTCGCGTATATCCGCCGCGGCGCCGGCGAGAACGGCCTGGCACTCCGCCTTGCTCTGGTCGGGGTGAAACAACCCTTGGGCGGTGATCTTGGGGTCAGCGAGCAGCGTGCCCTCCTCGTCGATCACCAGGGTGATGAAGGCGACGCCGTTCCACATCAATCGTCGGCGTTCCTGAACGGTCGGGCTGTCGGCGCTGACCAGGGCGTTGCCGTCGATGATCAGGCGGCCCGATCGCACGTGATCGACGACCTCGGCGGGGCCCGGGGCGAGGCGCACCAGGGCGCCGTTCTGGACCAGCACCGCCTGGCCGACCTGGAGCGAGCGGGCGAATTCCACATGTTCGACCAGATGGCGCGCCTCGCCATGGACCGGCACGGCAATCTCCGGCTTGACCCAGCGATACATACGCGACAGCTCGTCGCGGCAGGGGTGGCCCGAGACATGGATGAAATGATCATCCTCGGTGATCACCTCGACACCGAGGGCGATCAGTCGGTTGTGCAGACGGTTGATGGCGAGCTCGTTGCCGGGAATGATCTTCGACGAGAAGATCACCATATCGCCTTTGCCGAGGGTGAGTTGCGGGTGGTCGCTCTCCGATATGCGCGACAGGGCGGCGCGCGGCTCGCCCTGGCTGCCGGTGCAGATATAGAGCAGCTTGTCGTCATCCAGATGGCCGACATCGCGGGCGTCGAGAAACGCCGGCACGTCTTCCAGATAGCCGGTCTCGCGCGCCGCTTCGGTGATCCGCCACAGGGAGGGCCCGATCAGGGCAACCTGGCGGCCGTTGGCCTCGGCGGCTTTGCAAATGGTCTCGACCCGCGCCACGTTGGAAGCGAAGCAGCCCACCGCGACGATCCCCTTGGTACCGGCGATGATATCGATCAGCGGTTCGAGCAACGCGGCCTCGGAGCCCGATTCGCCGTCGCGCAGAACATTGGTCGAATCGCAGATCATGGCGAGCACACCCTCTTCGCCGAGCGCGGTAAAAGCCGCCTCGTCGGTAACCTCGCCGATCACCGGGTCAGGATCGAGCTTCCAGTCGCCGGTATGGAGCAGCAGGCCCATCGGTGTGCGGATGGCCAGGGCGTTGGGCTCGAGGATGGAATGGGTGAGCGCGATATATTCGATATCGAACGGCCCCAGGGTGAAGCGGGCGCCCAGGGGCACCTCGATCACTTCCATCTCCTTGGCCCCATAGGTTGCGCCGTCGCGCGCGATCTTGCGGCGCAGGACTGCGGCGGTGAAGGGCGTGGCGTAGACCGGGCATTTGAGCCGCGACCAGAGATAGACCACCGCGCCGAGATGATCCTCATGGGCATGGGTGAGGATCAGGCCGACAAGCTTGTCGCGCCGCTCGACGATGAAGGCCGGGTCGGGCAGGATGACGTCGATGCCCGGCAACTGTTCGTCGGCGAAGGTGATACCGAGATCGACCATCAACCACTGGTCATCGCAGCAGTAGAGGTTGAGGTTCATGCCGATTTCACCGGCCCCGCCGAGCGGCAGAAACAACAGCTCACCGCTCATGAGGAACCCTCGCTGTTGCGCCGGTAAATCTCGAGCAATCCCGCCATGGTGAGATCGACATCGATATGCTCGATGACCGTGGTCGCCGACTGAAACAGGGGCGCCAGGCCGCCGGTGGCGATCACCGTCATGGGCTCGCCGAATTCTGCCGTAATGCGCGCGACCAGCCCCTCGATGAGCCCTACATAGCCCCAGTACACGCCTGACTGCATGGCCGAGATGGTGCCCGATCCGATCACCGCTTGGGGCCGCTTGGCGGCGATACGGGGCAGTTGCGCCGCCGCCATATGGAGCGCCTCGAGGGAGAGATTGACTCCCGGCGCGATGACCCCGCCGCGGTAGGCGCCGGCGCTGTCGATCACATCGAAGGTCGTCGCCGTGCCGAAGTCGATGACGATCAGCGCCCCCGCATAGCGACTGTGGGCGGCGACTGCGTTGACCACCCGGTCGGCGCCGACTTCACGGGGGTTGTCCACGGCAAGCTCGACGCCGATATCGACGTTTTCGCCGATTATCAGGGGCTCGCAGCCGTAATATTTCAGGCACAGGCCGCGCAGATGAAACATCGCTTCGGGCACCACGCTGGCGATGATAGCGGCGTTAATCCGGCTCGGCTCGATACCGTCATGAGCGAGCAGTTGATTGAGCCACACGGCATATTCGTCGGCGGTGCGCCCGGTTCGGGTCTCGGCGCGCCATTGGCCGCGTTGCGTCTCGCCCTGGTATATCCCGAAGACAATGTTGGTGTTGCCGGCGTCGATGGCGAGCAGGAGCCGATCGCTCATGGGATGAAGACCTCGCCGGCGGTAACCACGCGGCGGCCCGCGCTTGCCGTGTCGACGATCAGCGCGCCGCTCTCGTCGATATCGACGAAAAGGCCGACAAAGGATTCGCCTTCGAGATTGACCGTCACCGGCCCGCCCCGGCCTTCGGCACGCTGGAGCCAGGCTTCCCGCTGAGCGGTAAACCCATCAGCGAGCCATTGCTCGTAACGCCCTGCGAAATAAGAACAAAAAGACTCAAGCAACGAGTCCGGAGTCAGACCGGAACAGCCTTCTTCGGCAAGCGATGTCACCGGCTGAGCAACATCACTGGGCGCGCTTACAATATTGACCCCCATGCCGATCACCAGCCAGTCCAGGGCTGCGCCCCCGCTGGTCGAGGATTCGAGCAGGAGCCCGGCTGTTTTTCGATGATTGAGGAAGACATCATTGGGCCATTTACAGGTCACCTCGGCGCCCGGCGGCGCGAAGGCGGCGATCGCATCGGCGAGGGCGAGCGACGCCACAAACGAAAGCTGCAAAGCCTGGGCGGGCGCGCAATCCGGACGCAGCACCAGGGAGACATATAGATTGCCGGGCGGCGAATGCCAGGCATTGCCACGCCGCCCCCTGCCCCGGCTCTGGGATACGGCCCAAACCAGGGTGCCGTGATCGGCCCCCGCCTCGGCGAGCCGCTTGGCCTCGTCGCTGGTGCTGCCGATGTCATCATACCGGATCACCCGGAAGGGCGGCGGCAGATCGACCGCAACCTTAAGGGTCACGGAAACAGGGCGGAAGCAGCCGCCTGCGCCCCCTGAAGCAGCGGCGCCGGATAGACGAAGAAGAACAGGACAAACACCGCCGTGGCCCCGACGATGACAGAAATTTCGCGGCCCACGGGGCTGTCGAGGGGATCGGCCGCTTCATCGAAATACATCACCTTGACGATGCGCAGATAGTAATAGGCCGCCACCACGCTCGACAGAACGCCGACCACGGCCAGGCCGTACATCCCGGCCTCGATGACGCTGAGGAATATATAGAACTTACCGAAGAACCCGGCGAGCGGCGGTATTCCCGCCATGGCGAACATGAAAATAGCCATCGCCATGGCCAGCATCGGATTGCTGCGTGACAGGCCGGCGAGATCATCGATGCCCTCGACCATGCGGCTTTGCCGGCGCATGGCCAGCACACAACCCCAAACGCCGACCGACATGGCGAGATAGATCGCCAGATAAAGCAGGATACCGCTGATCCCCGCGGGAGACCCGGCGGCGAGTCCGAGCAGCGCATAGCCGACATGGCCGATCGAGCTATAGGCCAGCAGCCGCTTGATATTGTTCTGCGGCAGGGCGGCGAAGGCGCCGAGCAGCATGGAAGCGACCGAGATGAAGACGACGATCTGCTGCCATTGATCGGCCAGGTCGCCGAAGGGCTGCATCATGACGCGCAGGAGCAGCGCCATGGCGGCGATCTTGGGCGCCACCGAGAAGAAGGCCGTCACCGGCGTCGGCGCGCCCTCGTAGACATCCGGGGTCCACATGTGGAACGGCGCTGCCGAGACCTTGAAGGCGAGACCGGCGGCGATGAACACCATCCCGATGACAACCCCGGCCGACACCACGCCCTGACCGCCGCCCGCGAACATCAGGGCCAGGGATTCGAAGCGCGTGGCGCCGGTGAAGCCATAGACCAGGGAACAGCCGTACAGCAGCATGCCCGAGGCCAGGGAGCCGAGCACGAAATATTTCAGGCCCGCCTCGGTCGAGCGCAGGGAATCGCGCTGGAAAGCGGCGATCACATAGAGCGCCAGGCTCTGTAACTCCAGCCCCATATAGAGCGAGATCAGGTCGTTCGCCGAGACCATCATCATCATGCCCAGGGTGGCGAACAGGAGCAGCACCGGATATTCGATTTTCTCCATTTTCTCACGGCGGATGAAACCCAGGCCGAGGATCAGGGTCAGCCCAGCGCCGATCAAGACCAGCGCCTTCATGAAGACCGCGAAGCTATCGGTGATGAACAGGCCGTTGAGTGCAACGGTCGTCCCCGGCCCGGAAATGAGCACCAACAGCAGGGCGACGGCGAAGGCAACGACGGTCAAGGCGATCACCAGCCTAGTCGATTTGTCGCCCCTGAAGGCGCCGAGCATCAACAGGGCGAGACCGGAGACGGCGAGCCAGACTTCGGCGAGAATCGGCGTGAACATTGTCATGGACATGGCCAGCCCCTACTCCACAACCGAGGCCAGAGACGCCGCCAGAGAAGCGGATTGCACGCCGTCCGCCGTTCCGCCGGCCTGGACAATGAGGTTTTCCACCGACACCCGGATCACCTCGATGAAGGGTTCGGGATAGATGCCGAGCAGCATGACAAGAAGGATCATCGGCGTGAATATGGCGATTTCACGCGGGTTCAAATCGAGAATTTCCTTGAGTTCGTCCTTGGTCAACTCACCGAAGATCACCCGGCGATACAGCCACAGCATATAGGCCGGGCCGAGGATGATGCCGATGGTCGCGAGCAGCGCCACCGCGGGGCTCACCCGAAAGGCGCCGACCAGGGTGAGAAATTCGCCGACGAAGCCCGAGGTTCCCGGCAGGCCCACCGAGGCCAGGGCGAACAGCAGAAAGACAAAGGCATAGAGCGGCATGCGATGGACCAGCCCGCCATAGCTGTCGATCCGCCTCGAATGGACGCGGTCATAGATCACGCCGACGCAGAGGAACAGCGCCGCCGAGACGAAACCATGGCTCAGCATGACCAGAATGGCGCCCTCGACGCCCTGGGTGTTAACCGTGAACAGCCCGATGGTGACGAACCCCATATGCGCCACCGACGAATAGGCGATGAGCTTCTTCATGTCCTCCTGAGCGAGCGCCACCAGGGAGGTGTAGATGATCGCGATGACGCTGAGGGTGAACACCAGCGGCGTGAAGAAGGCGCTGGCCTCGGGGAACATCGGCAGGGAGAAGCGCAGGAACCCGTAGCCGCCGAATTTCAACAGCACCCCGGCGAGCACCATGGAGCCCGCTGTCGGCGCCTCGACATGGGCGTCGGGCAGCCAGGTATGGACCGGCCACATGGGCACCTTGACCGCGAAGGAGGCGAACAGCGCCAGCCACAGCCAGCGCTGGGTCTCGAAGGGGAAATCGAAGGCCATCAGCGACGGTATGCTGGTCGTGCCGGCCACATGGTACATGGCAATGATGGCGAGCAGAAACAGCACCGAACCCAACAGGGTGTAGAGGAAGAATTTAAACGTGGCGTAGACCCGTCCCGGTCCGCCCCACACCCCGATGATCAGGAACATGGGGATCAGCGTGCCCTCGAAGAACAGATAGAAAATCACCAGATCGAGAGAGGAGAACACTCCCACCATCATGGTCTCGAGCACCAGGAAGGCGATCATGTACTCCTTCACCCGGGTCTTGATCGACTCCCAGCTCGCCAGGATGCAAAGCGGTGTGAGGAAGGTGGTCAACAGGACGAACAGCAGGGATATGCCGTCGATGCCGAGATAGTAGCTGATGTCGTAGCCGTCGATCCAGGGACGGCGTTCGACGAACTGGAATTCAGCCGTGGTGGTGTCGAAACCGATCCATAAGAACAGCGACAGAACGAAGGTTATCATCGACGTCCACAAGGCGACGTTGCGGGCGTTGCGGGCGACGATCTGCTCGTCCGCATCGCGAATCCAGGCGATGATCAGCGCGCCGAACAACGGCATGAGAATGGTCAGTGATAACAGAGGCGGGTTGTCCATGACGCCCTCACGCCCCCCCGGTCAGCAGATACCAGGTCACCAGGAAGGCGACGCCGATCAGCATGACGAAGGCGTAATGATAGACATACCCAGTTTGCAGCCGCACCACGCGCCGCGCCAGGTCGCGGGCCGCCGCGGCGATACCGTCGGGGCCGACACCGTCGATCACATCGCCGTCCCCCGACTTCCACAGCCCGCGCCCCAAATAATGGGCGGGGCGCACGAACAGCGCATCGTAGATATGGTCGAAATACCATTTGTTGAGCAGGAATTTGTAGAGCGGCCCGCTCATTGACGCCACCCGCGCCGGAATGCTGGGGACCGCCATGTAGAAAACATAGGCGACAATGATGCCCACCGCCCCGACGACGATGGGCAGCAGCTTGACCCAGGACGGCACGCCATGGGCGGCCTCGATGGCGTTGTTTCCCGGCAGCATCAGAATGGCGCCCTGCCAGAAAGCCCCATCCGCATCGACCATGCCGATCTTGATGCCGAAATAGCCGGAGAAGATAGCCCCCATGGCGAGGAGGATCAGCGGAATGGTCATCACTTTGGGCGATTCATGGACCTTGGCCATGACCGCGTCGCTCGCCCTGGGCTTGCCGTGGAAGGTCAGGAACAGCAGGCGCCAGCTATAAAAAGCCGTCATCACCGCGGCGGCAATGCCCATCCAGAAGGCGAATTGGCCGGCCAGGCTGTTCGCCCCGAACGCCGCTTCGAGGATCAGGTCCTTGGAGTAATAGCCGGCGAAGAACGGCACCCCGGCCAGCGCCAGGGAGCCGACCCACATGAGGCCGTAAGTCAGCGGGATGCGTTTCCAAAGCCCGCCCATCTTGCGCATGTCCTGCTCGTCGGACATGGCGTGGATGACCGACCCGGCGGCCAGGAACAGCAGAGCCTTGAAGAAGGCATGGGTCATGAGATGGAAGATTGCCGCCGAATAGGCCGAGACCCCGGCGGCAAAGAACATGTAGCCGAGCTGGCTGCAGGTGGAATAGGCGATGACCCGCTTGATGTCGGTCTGGCAGAGGGCGACAGTGGCGGCGAAGAAGGCCGTCGTCGCGCCGACCACGGCGACCACGACGAGGGCATCGGGGGCATATTCGAACATCGGCGAGAGCCTGGCCATCATGAACACCCCGGCGGTCACCATGGTGGCGGCGTGGATCAGCGCTGAGACCGGCGTCGGCCCCTCCATGGCGTCGGGCAGCCAGGTATGAAGAAGAAATTGCGCCGATTTTCCCATGGCGCCGACAAACAGCAACAGGGTAATCAGAGTCAGGGTGTCGACGGAAAAGCCCAGGAAGCCGATCGAGGCGCCGACATAATCGGGGGTTGCCGCGAACACGGTGTCGAAATCGAGAGAATTGAAAACCAGGAACACCGCCATGATGCCGAGCACGAAGCCGAAGTCGCCGACCCGGTTCACCAGGAAGGCCTTGATCGCCGCCGCGTTGGCTGCCGGCCGCTCGTACCAGAAGCCGATCAGCAGATAGGAGCACAGGCCCACCCCTTCCCAGCCGAAGAACATCTGGACGAAATTATCGGCGCTGACCAGCATCAGCATGGCGAAGGTAAACAAGGACAGATAGGCGAAGAAACGCGGCACATGGGGGTCGTGGGCCATATAGCCGATGGAATAGACATGGATCAGGAACGATGCCGTGGTCACCACGAACACCATGACGGCGGTCAGCACGTCGAAGCGCAGGCTCCAGGATATCTCGAGCGCGCCTGAATCGATCCAGGTCATAAGCTCGATGGTGCGGCCCGCCCCCTGGAAGGCGACCTGATAGAACACCGCCCAGCCGGCCAGCATGGCCAGGCCGAGCAGCGTGCAGGCGACCACCGCGGACGCCCGGCCGCCCAGGGCGCGGCCAAAGAATCCGGCGATGACGGCGCCGAGCAGGGGCAGGAATATGGCGGCGGAGTAGATCAAACCCCTAGCCTTTCATCAGATTCACGTCTTCAACCCCGATCGAGCCCCGGTTGCGGAAGAAGGCAACCAAGATGGCAAGGCCGATAGCCGCCTCGGCGGCGGCGACAGTGAGCACGAACATGGCGAAAATCTGGCCGGTGAGATCGCCCAACTCGCTCGAAAAGGCGACCAGATTGATGTTCACGGCGAGCAGCATCAATTCGATCGACATCAGGATGATGATGATGTTCTTGCGGTTCAGGAAAATGCCGAAGACGCCCAGCGTGAACAGGATCGCGGCGACCGTCAGGTAATGGGAAATCCCGACTTCCATGAGGCTCGTCATACGCCTTCTCCGCTCGACACCTGTTTGATCTCGACCGACTCCTCGCGGGTGCGGGCGAGCTGATCGGCGACGCGTTGTTTGCGCACGCCGCTGCGGCTGCGGTGGGTCAGCACGATGGCGCCGATCATGGCGACCAGCAGCACCAGACCGGCGGCCTGGAAGAGATAGGCGTAATCCGTATAGAGCACGGCGCCGATGGCTTCGGTATTGCTGGCGACGTCCAGGGGCGGCGTCGGCGTGGCGGCGGGCGCGGCGGCCTCGGGAGACAGACTCCAGCCGCCGATGACCACGCCTATTTCGGCGAGCAGGATTAGGCCGATAACCCCGCCGATGGGAAGATAGTGCAGAAAGCCCTCGCGCAGCCGCGCCAGGTTGATATCGAGCATCATGATCACGAACAGGAACAGCACCGCCACCGCGCCGACATAGACGACGATCAGGATCATCGCCAGGAACTCCGCCCCCAGCAGCACGAACAGCCCGGCCGCGTTGAAGAAGGCGAGAATGAGAAACAGCACTGAATGCACCGGGTTGCGAACCGATATGACCATGATCGCCGAGCCCACGGTGACCGTGGCGAAGAGATAGAAAGTGAGGCTTGCGATGATCATGGCGCTCTACCGGTAGGGGGCGTTAGTTTTGAGGTTTTGGGCGATTTCGGCCTCCCAGCGGTCGCCGTTGGCGAGCAGCTTGGCCTTGTCGTAGAGCAGCTCCTCGTGGGTCTCGGTGGAGTATTCGAAATTAGGCCCCTCGACGATGGCGTCGACCGGGCAGGCTTCCTCGCAAAAACCGCAAAAGATACATTTGGTCATATCGAGATCAAAGCGCGTGGTGCGGCGGCTGCCGTCCTCGCGGGGCTCGGCCTCGATGGTGATCGCCTGGGCCGGACAAATCGCCTCGCACAGCTTGCAGGCGATGCAGCGCTCCTCGCCATTGGGATAACGGCGCAGGGCATGCTCGCCCCGGAAGCGGGGGCTCAGCGGGCCCTTTTCATGGGGATAATCGAGGGTCACCTTGCGCCGGAAGAAATAGCGCATGGTCATCGCCATGCCCGAGACCAGCTCGACCAGCATCAGGGCGCGTAGGGAGCGGATGATAAAGCTCATGCCAATTTCTCCCAATTCATGAGGGCAACCAGTCGAAAGCGACGAGGATGCCGGAATAAACCACCACCGCCAACAGGGACAAGGGCAAGAAAACCTTCCAGCCGAGGCGCATGAGCTGGTCATAGCGATAGCGCGGGAAGGTGGCGCGCACCCACAGGAAGAAGAACAGCACGCCGCAGATCTTGGCGATGAACCATAACGGCCCGGGAATCCAGTTGAGCGGCGCGATGTCGAAGGGCGGCAGCCAGCCGCCGAGAAACAGCACCACGGTCATGCCGGACATCAGGATCATGTTGATGTATTCGCCGAGGAAGAACAGGGCGAAGGTCATGGCCGAATATTCGACGTTATAGCCGCCGACCAGCTCGGCCTCGGCCTCGGCCAGATCGAACGGCGCGCGATTGGTCTCCGCCAGGGTCGAGATGAAGAAGATGATGAACATGGGGAATAGCGGGATGACAAACCACATATCCTGCTGGGCCATGACGATGTCGGTCAGTCTCAGGGAGCCGACGCCGACCAGCACGGTGATGATGACGAATCCCATGGAGACTTCGTAGGACACCATCTGCGCCGCCGAGCGCAGGGCGCCGAGCAGGGCATAGCGCGAATTGCTCGCCCAGCCCGCGATGATGATGCCGTAAACGCCGAGCGACGAGATGGCGAAGAGATACAGAATCCCCACATTGATATCGGCCAGCACCAGGGTTTCGCTGAACGGTATAACCGCCCAGGCAACCATGCTGAGCGAGTAGGTCAGCATGGGCGCCATGACAAACAGGAACTTGTTGGCGCCGGTCGGAATAATGGTTTCCTTGTTCATCAATTTGATGGCATCGGCGATCGGCTGCAACAGGCCGAACGGTCCGACCACATTGGGCCCCTTGCGCATTTGCATGGCCCCGATGATCCGGCGCTCCGCATAGGTCAGATAGGCCATGCCGAACAGCAGCGGCGCCAGGATCGCCGCGATGCCGGCGACGATCAGCACTGTCGGCCAGATATAGGCCAGCCAGAAATCGGAGACCATGAAGTCCGGAATCAGATAATCGGGGATCCAGAGCCAGAGTTCAGCCATCGGTGCCGGTCGCCTCCCGGCTCTTGGCCCCGAGCAGCGCCGTGCATTCGGCCATGGTGGCCGAGGCGCGGCTGATCGGGTCGGTCATATAGAAGTTTTCGATGGCGGCGGTAAAAGGATCGGCGCTCATCTCACCGGCTGTCCCGAAGTCTCCCCAGGCGGCGGCTTCCACCTGATCGACGGCGCCGAACCAGGGCGCCGCCTTGACCATGGCCGTGCGAAGCTCGCCAAGCGTGTCGAATTGCAGGGGCTTGTCGAGGATCGCCGACAGGGCGCGCAGAATGGTCCAGTCCTCGCGCGCTTCGCCCGGCGGGAAGATCGCCAGATGGCTATGCTGCACCCGCCCCTCGGTATTGACGTAGGTCGCGTTCTTCTCCGTATAGGCGGCGCCGGGCAGGATAACGTCGGCGCGGTTCGCTCCGGCGTCGCCATGATGGCCCTGATAGATGACGAAGGCGTCGCCCAGGCTCGCCATATTGATCTCATCCGCGCCCAGCAAATAGAGCGCTTCGATCTCGCCGTCGCCCGCGCCCTTGACGATGCCGGCGGTGTCGCGCCCCTTACTTCCAGGCAGGAAACCGAGATCGAGGCCGGCGACCCGCGCAGCGGCGGTATGGAGGACGTTGAAGCCGTTCCAATCGTCGCTCACCAGCCCGCAATCCTCGGCCAGCGCCCGCGCCGCCGCCAACACGGCAGCGCCGTCGGGGCGGGTCAGGGCGGCCATGCCGAGAATGATCATGCCGCGTTCAGAATTCTTTAAAACCTTGTGGAATGAATGCTTTCCGCCGAGAACCTCGGTTAGTGTCTCAGGCCCTGCGCCGAGCCGTTCGGCGGGAAAGGTCAAGGCCACATCGGCGCCGATAAGCGCTATATCGAAGCCGCCCTCCATATATCGCTTGCGCAGGCGCGCATTGACGATCGGTGCCTCGATGCGCGGATTGACCCCGATCAGCAGGCAGGCGTCGGCCCGCTCGATGCCGGCGATGGTGCTGTTGAACAGATAGCCGGCACGGCAAGTATCGTCGTTCTGGGCGATTTGAGCGCCGTCCTGGCGGCAGTCCAAATGGGGCGAGCCGAGGGCCTTCATGAGCGCCTTGAGGGCGAAAATGGATTCGGCGTCCGCGAGATCGCCGGCGAGGGCGGCGATCCGGTCGCCTTTCAGGGGCGCGAGACGTTCGGCGATAGCGGCGAAGGCCTGATCCCATGTGGCGGGCTTGAGCTTGCCGCCGCGCCGGATCATCGGCACATCGAGGCGCTGGCGGCTCAGGCCGTCCATGGCGAAGCGCGTCTTGTCGGAAATCCACTCCTCGTTGACCGCCTCGTTGAGCCGGGGCAACACGCGCATGACCGTGGCGCCCCGCGTATCGATGCGGATGTTGCTGCCCACCGCGTCCAGCACATCGATGGATTCCGTCGCGGTCAGTTCCCAGGGCCGCGCCGCGAAGGCGTAGGGCTTGGAGGTCAGGGCGCCGACCGGGCACAGATCGATGATATTGCCTGATAGCTCGGAATGAATGACGCCCCCGTCGTAAGTGTCGATTTCCATATGTTCGCCGCGGTCGAACGCCCCGAGCTCGGGCGATCCGGCGATGTCCTCGAGAAAGCGGATGCAGCGCGTGCAATGGATGCAACGGGTCATCTGGGTCTTGATCAGGGGCCCGAAGTCCTTCTCCTCGACGGCGCGCTTGTTCTCGTCGTAGCGGTTTTTCCCCCGGCCGTAGGCCATGGCCTGATCCTGCAGGTCGCATTCGCCGCCCTGATCGCAGATCGGGCAATCGAGCGGGTGGTTGATGAGCAGAAATTCCATCACCCCTTCCCGCGCCCGCTTGACCGTCTCGCTGTTTGTCGAAATCACCATGCCTTCGCCCACCGGCATGGCGCAGGAGGCGATGGGCTTGGGTGCGCGCTCCATCTCGACCAGACACATGCGGCAGTTGCCGGCGATGGCGAGGCGCGCGTGATAGCAGAAGCGCGGCACCTCGGCGCCGGCGGCTTCACAGGCCTGGAGCACCGTGTAGCCGTTGGGCACCTCGATCTCCACACCGTCTATGGTGAGCTTTGCCATGGCTTTACGCGGCCTCGGTTCTCTGGCGCTCGGTGATGCGGCGCTCGATTTTAGGCCGGAAATGGCGGATCAGGCCCTGGATCGGCCAGGCGGCGGCATCGCCCAGGGCGCAGATGGTGTGGCCCTCGACCTGCTTGGAGACATTGAGCAGCAGATCGATTTCGCCGATTTTGGCATCCCCCGTGGCGAGCCGCTCCATGACCCGCCACATCCAGCCGGTGCCTTCCCGGCACGGCGTGCATTGGCCGCAGCTTTCGTGGGTGTAGAACTTCGCCAGCCGGGCGATGGCGCGGACGATGTCGGTGGATTTGTCCATGACGATGACCGCCGCCGTGCCCAGCCCCGACTTAACCTCGACCAGGGAATCGAAATCCATCAACACCGTATCGCAGATCGATTTGGGCAGCATGGGTACCGACGACCCGCCGGGGATGACCGCCAGCAGATTGTCCCAGCCGCCGCGCACCCCGCCGGCGTGCTTCTCGATGAGCTCCTTCAGGGGGATGCCCATCTCCTCTTCCACATTGCAGGGGTTTTCCACATGGCCCGAGATGCAGAACAGCTTGGTGCCGGTATTGCGCGGCCTGCCGAGGCCGGAGAACCAGGCCGAACCCCGGCGCAGGATGGTCGGCGCGACGGCGATGGTCTCCACATTATTGACTGTCGTCGGGCAGCCCCAGACGCCGGACATGGCGGGGAACGGCGGCTTCATGCGGGGCTGACCCTTCTTGCCTTCGAGGCTTTCGATCAGCGCGGTCTCCTCGCCGCAAATATAGGCCCCGGCGCCGCGATGGAGATAGATGTCGAACTTATAGCCCGAGCCGCAGGCATCCTTGCCGATCAAGCCGGCATCATAGGCCTGGGCGATCGCCGTTTCGAGACGGTCGCCCTCGAGATGGAATTCGCCGCGTATATAGATATAAGCCGCCACCGCGCCCATGGCGAAACCGGCCAGCAGGCAGCCTTCGAGCAGCTTATGGGGATCGTTGCGCATGATCTCGCGGTCTTTGCAGGTGCCGGGCTCGCCCTCGTCGGCGTTGATCACCAGATAGCCCGGCGCGACCCCCGGCTCCTTCGGCATGAAGGACCATTTCAGCCCCGCCGGGAAACCCGCCCCGCCACGGCCGCGCAAGCCGGATTCCTTTATCTCCTCAATGATCCAGTCGCGGCCCTTGGCCATGATCTCCTTCGCGCCGTCCCAGTCGCCGCGGGCTTGCGCGCCGGCCAGGCCCCAGTCATGGAAGCCGTAGAGATTGGTGAAGATGCGGTCTTCGTCGCGCAGCATCACACGGCCTCCGGCTTGTGGCTGTCCTTGAGGGTGGTCAGCCCCGCCGCGGGCTCGGACGAACGCCGGCCGGTTTGCGAGCCGGGCTTGGGCGTAAGGCCCTCGCGCAACGATTCGAGAATGTTGCGCGTGCTGTCCGCATCGAGGTCTTCGTAATAATCGTCGCCGATCTGCACCATGGGCGCATTGCAACAGGCGCCGAGGCATTCGACCTCGGTCAGCGTGAACAGGCCGTCCTCGGTGGTCTCGCCGACCGCGATACCGAGGGTGTCGCGGCAGGTATCGAGGATTTCGGCGCTGCCGCGCAGCCAGCAGGGCGTGGTGGTGCAGACGCCAATCACATGTTTTCCCACCGGCTTGAGATGATACATGCTGTAGAAGCTGGCGACTTCCTGGACCCGTATGGGGGGCATATGGAGAAAATCGGCGACATGGGCGATCGCCGCCGCGGAGAGCCAGCCGCCGTTCTGACGCTGGGCGAGATCGAGGATCGGCATCACGGCGCTCTGCTCACGGCCTGCCGGATAGCGGGCGATGAAGCCTTTCGCAGCCTTGGCGTTTTCAGCCGATAGACTGAAGCCACTCATCGGTCGATCTCCCCGAACACCACGTCCAGGGTGCCGATGATGGTGACCACATCGGCCAGCATGTGCCCCCTGCTCATGAAATCTAGCCCCTGGAGATGGGCGAAGCCCGGCGCGCGGATCTTGCAGCGATAGGGCATGTTGCCGCCGTCCGAAACGATGTAGACGCCGAATTCCCCCTTGGGCGCCTCGACCGCGGTGTAGGTCTCCCCCGCCGGCACGCTATAGCCCTCGGTATAGAGCTTGAAATGATGGATCAACGCTTCCATGGAGCGCTTCATCTCGGCGCGCGGCGGCGGGGCGATCTTGCGGTCCTCGGTCTTGATCGGGCCTTCGGGCATATCGTCGAGACATTGGCGCATGATCCGCAGAGACTGGCGCATCTCCTCCAGGCGCACCAGATAGCGGTCGTAACAATCGCCGTTCTTGCCGATCGGAATATCGAAGTCGACGCGGTCGTAGATATCATAGGGCTGGCTTTTACGCAGATCCCAGGCGACGCCCGAGCCGCGCAGCATGGGCCCGGAAAATCCCCAGTCCAAGGCCTGTTCCGCCGTCACCACGCCGATATTCACCGTGCGTTGCTTCCAGATGCGGTTTTCGGTCAGCACGGCCTCGACTTCTTCGAGCCGCTTGGGAAAGGCTTCGATGAAATCGCCGATGCGCTCGTCCAGGCCCGCCGGCATATCCTGATGCACCCCGCCGGGGCGGATGTAGGCGGCATGCATGCGCGCCCCCGATACCGCCTCGTAAAATTCCAACAGGGTCTCGCGTTCCTCGAACATCCACAGAAAGGGCGTCATGGCGCCGACGTCGAGGGCGTGGGCCGAAAGCTGGAACAAGTGATTGAGCACCCGCGTAATCTCAACGAAAAGCACCCGGATATACTGCGCGCGAAGCGGCACATCGCAGCCCAGCAGTTTTTCGACCGCCAGGCTGTAACAATGCTCCTGGGCCATCATCGAGACGTAATCGAGCCGATCGAAATAGGGCAACGCCTGGAGATAGGTCTTGTGCTCGATGAGCTTTTCCGTGCCCCGGTGCAGCAGGCCGATATGCGGGTCAGCGCGGTCGATCACCTCGCCGTCCATCTCCAGCACCAAACGCAGCACGCCATGGGCCGCCGGATGCTGTGGTCCAAAGTTTAAATTGATGTTGTTGATATGGACTTCAGCCATCGTCGTCCGCGGCCTTTTCGTCGCCTTCGAGAATATATTGCGCGCCTTCCCAGGGGCTGGTGAAGTCGAAGGTACGAAAGTCCTGGGGCAGCGACACCGGTTCATAGACGACGCGCTTCTGCGCCTCGTCGTAGCGCATCTCCACATGGCCGGTGAGGGGAAAATCCTTGCGCAAGGGATGTCCCTCGAAACCGTAATCGGTGAGGATGCGGCGCAGGTCCGCATGGTCGGAAAAATAAATGCCGTAAAGATCCCAGGCCTCGCGCTCCCACCAGCCGGCGGAGGAGAATATCGAGGATACCGATGGCACCGGCGTCTCCTCGTCGCAGGACAGGGTCACTCGAACGCGATGATTTTGTTTCAGACTTAAAAGGTTGTAGACGACCTCGAAGCGCTCGTCGCGGTCTGGGTAATCGACCCCGCAGACATCCATCAAACATTTGCATTGGCAGTTGCTGTCGTCGCGAAGAAAACTCAACACCCGCACGACCGAGGAACGCCGAATACGAACCGTCAGCTCGCCGAGGGCGACACGGCTGTCGATCACCTCGTCGCGCAACGCCTGGGTGATATGATCACCGAGTTCCCGGAGTGCCTCTGACACGATAATTCTCTACGGATCAGCGGATTAAGGTGCCGGTGCACCGCAGCTTACGTTGCAACTGCATGATGCCGTAAAGCAGCGCTTCAGCGGTGGGCGGGCAGCCGGGCACATAGATATCGACCGGCACGATGCGGTCGCAGCCACGGACGACCGAATAGGAATAATGATAATAGCCGCCGCCGTTGGCGCAGCTTCCCATGGATATGACCCAACGCGGCTCGGCCATCTGGTCGTAGACCTTGCGCAGGGCCGGCGCCATCTTGTTGCACAGGGTTCCGGCGACGATCATCACATCGGACTGGCGCGGGCTGGGCCTGAAGATGATGCCGAATCGATCGAGGTCATAGCGCGCCGCGGCGGTATGCATCATCTCCACCGCGCAGCAGGCCAAGCCGAAGGACATCGGCCATAGGGAGCCGGTGCGCGCCCAGGTGACGAGCTTGTCCAGATTGGCGACGATGAAGCCCTTGTCGGCCAGCTCACCCGTGACACCGCGCAACAGAGCATCCTGTTCGGCTCCGGGGGCGAGCGCTTCTTGAGGCGTGTCCGCCGTACTGCTCATTCCCATTCCAGCGCTCCCTTCCGCCACTCGTAGATAAAGCCGATGGTCAGCACGCCGAGGAAAATCATCATCGACCAGTAACCGAACAGGCCGATATCGCCGAGCACCGTGGCCCAGGGAAACAGGAAAGCGACCTCGAGATCGAAGATGATGAACAGCAGGGTGACCAGATAGAAGCGTATGTCGAAGCGGCCGCGGGCGTCGGCGAAGGCTTCGAAGCCGCATTCATACTGAGAATTTTTTTCCGCATAGGGACGTTGCGGCGCCATGAAATAAGACATCCCGAGCATGACGCTGGAAAGGGCCACGGCAATGGCGAGGAAAATCAGGATCGGGAGGTACTCTGCCAACATGGAAACCACCCCTTACACGTGTTTCATTCAAGGTTTGAACAGCCATTATAGCGTTGCCCGGGCCGTCGCGCTCATGGAATTTATCGTCTCTGTGACGGCTTTTACGACGCCCCGGGAAGTGGCGGGAGTGACGGGACTCGAACCCGCGACCTCCGGCGTGACAGGCCGGCGCTCTAACCAGTCTGAGCTACACCCCCAACGCTTTCCCGAAGTGTGGTTTCGTGTACTTCACGCCCTCAAGAGTGTCAAGGTTTGGTGTCGCTTAAATGGTGGGCGATGACGGTCTCGAACCGCCGACCTCCTCGGTGTAAACGAGGCGCTCTACCAACTGAGCTAATCGCCCCTATCGAATTATCGATACAGGCTTTAAGTGCGGACATCAAAAAAAATAATGCCGACCATCCAGTGATAGCCGGCATTATCCGCGAACTAGACGTTATTAGTTTAGTTAACGGCTTCCTTCAAAGCTTTCCCAGCCTTGAATTTCGGAATGTTAGAAGCCTTGATCTGTATAGTTTCGCCAGTCCGTGGGTTGCGGCCCTGTGTCGCCTTGCGATGGCTAACGCTGAACGTGCCGAACCCAACTAGACGCACCTCGCCCCCCCCGGACAGTGCACTTGAGATTGCGTCAATTACGCCGTCAACCGTATTGGCGGCATCAGCTTTACTCATGCCAGTTGAATTGGCGACGCTCGCTACGAGTTCGTTTTTATTCACCTTCCGCCCCCTATCAGTAATGGAAATTCCCAAGAACTTGGGCTGAGTTATAAAGCGCGATCAGTCTAAGTCGGTGCGCGAGCGGTCGTCAATGGCCGTCACGCGGATTCCCGCAATTTTCTGCCGAAAAATTCGCCTTTTTATGGGGAAAATCGATAGGCGGCGAGTCGAAAAGCGAAGCCAAGCCGATCAATGGGTGACGACGCCTCCGGCGCTTTCATCGGCCGCCGAACCCGATATGGCTTCTATGGATTTATTTTCGGGCCAATCGATGGGCACAAGCGGTTCGGCCAGGGCGTATTTCAAAACTTCATCGGCGGTTGACGCGGTGATAATCTCAAGACCCCGTTTGACATTGTCGGGAATCTCGGCGAGATCCTTCTCGTTATCCTGCGGGATAATCACCGTCTTGATGCCGCCGCGCAGAGCCGCCAGCAACTTCTCCTTGAGCCCGCCGATCGGCAAAACACGGCCGCGCAGGGTGATTTCGCCGGTCATGGCGACGGACGAGCGGACGGGAATGCCAGTCAGCGCCGAAACGATCGAAGTGCACATGCCAACACCGGCGGACGGCCCGTCTTTCGGAGTTGCGCCCTCAGGTATATGGACGTGAATATCGATGGTTTCGAACGTCGTCGGTTTGATACCCAACGCCGCCGAGCGCGAGCGCACGTAACTATCGGCGGCGCGAATCGATTCCTGCATCACATCGCCGAGCTGACCGGTGGTCATCATCTTTCCCTTGCCGGGAATCAACACCGACTCGATGGACAGCAACTCACCGCCGACCTCGGTCCAGGCGAGCCCGGTTGCAACGCCGACCAGATCTTCGGTTTCAGCCTCGCCATAGCGGTGACGCCTAACGCCGGCGTATTTGGCCAGGTTGCGGCAGGTGATGTGAACCGCCTTGATTTTCTTGAGCAGAATTTCCTTGATCGTCTTGCGGGCCAGATTGGCGAGCTCGCGCTCCAGGTTTCGCACCCCGGCTTCGCGCGTGTAATAGCGAATGAGATCACGAAGGGCAGCATCCGAGATCGACCATTCGTCTTTCTTCAAGCCATGGGCTTCAACTTGTTTATCGATCAGGTGCCGCTTGGCGATCTGGAGCTTCTCATCTTCGGTGTAGCCCGAGATGTGGATGATCTCCATGCGGTCGAGCAACGCCCGAGGGATTTTCGTGGTGTTCGCGGTGGTCACGAACATCACGTCCGAGAGGTCGTACTCGACCTCGAGATAATGGTCTGAGAAGGCGAAATTCTGTTCGGGATCGAGAACTTCGAGAAGCGCCGAAGCCGGATCGCCACGCCAGTCGGCGCCGATCTTATCGACCTCGTCGAGGAGGAACAGGGGATTGGATTTCTTCGCCTTCTTCATGGACTGGATGATCTTGCCGGGCATCGAGCCGATATAGGTCCGCCGGTGACCGCGAATTTCCGCCTCGTCGCGAACGCCGCCGAGCGACATGCGCACGAACTTGCGGCCGGTGGCGCGGGCGATCGACTTGCCCAGCGACGTCTTGCCGACTCCGGGCGGGCCGACCAGGCACAGGATCGGGCCTTTCATTTTCACCGAGCGGGTCTGCACGGCGAGATATTCGAGGATGCGTTCCTTGACCTTTTTGAGGCCGTAGTGATCGTCATCCAATACCTTCTGCGCCAGCAGTATGTCTTTCTTGACCTTGCTTCGGTTCTTCCAGGGGATCGACAAGATCCAGTCGAGATAGTTTCGCACCACGGATGATTCAGCCGACATGGGGCTCATGTTGCGCAGCTTCTTGAGCTCCGCCATGGATTTTTCGGTGGCTTCCTTGCTGAGCCGTGTCTTCTTGATGCGCTCCTCGAATTCGCCGACTTCGTCGCGTCCTTCTTCGGTTTCGCCGAGTTCCTTCTGGATCGCCTTGAGCTGTTCGTTGAGATAATACTCGCGCTGGGTCTTCTCCATCTGCCGCTTGACCCGGTTGCGGATCTTCTTCTCCACCTGAAGGACGCCGATTTCGCCTTCCATGAAGGAGTAGACCTTCTCCAGCCGTTCGCTGATATTGCCGATCTCAAGAATTTCCTGCTTCTCCGAGACCCGCACCGTGAGATGGGATGCGACCGTATCGGCGAGTTTGCTGGGATCGTCGATCTGATTGAGCGAGACCAGAACTTCGGGCGGAATCTTCTTGTTCAGCTTTACATACTGTTCGAACTGAGTGATCACCGAGCGCGCCAGGGCTTCCAGCTCGGCGGGGTCACCGGAGGTTTCCTCGATGACCAAGCCATCGGCCTGGAAGAAATCGTCGCTATCGATGAAATTCGTAATCCGCGCGCGGGCGCCGCCCTCGACCAAGACCTTGACGGTCCCGTCGGGAAGCTTGAGAAGCTGGAGAACCGTGCCGATGGTGCCGACCCGATAGATATCTTCGGGCGTCGGATCGTCCAGTCCGGCGTCTTTTTGGGCAACGAGCAGGATCTGCTTGTCGTCCTTCATAACGTCTTCAAGCGCGCGGACGGATTTTTCGCGCCCCACGAACAACGGCACGATCATGTGCGGGAACACAACGATGTCGCGCAGCGGCAGGACCGGATACAGGGATTCTCTAGGATCAGACAAAAAATTATACCTCAGGTTTTACGGATCACGCGGCTCAGGATTGTTCGGTTTAAGCGCCCCATGAGTGGCGATTAAGTGGGGTGGTTGATCGCCGCGTTCAAGGTCTCGGAGTCAAGAAGCGCTCGATTCCAATTCTTCCTGTTTATCGCTGTAAATCAGCAGGGGCTGCAAACGCCCTTCGACGACTTCGTGATTGATGACCACTTCCTCGACGCTTTCATAGCCCGGCAGATCGAACATCGAGTCAAGCAAAATATCCTCGAGAATAGAACGCAGACCACGGGCGCCGGTCTTCCGGGTAATGGCTTTCTTGGCGATCGCCTCCATGGCGCCATCGGAGAAGGTGAGCCGCACATCTTCCATATCGAACAGTTTCTGGAACTGCTTGACGAGAGCGTTCTTGGGTTCGGTCAAAATCTCGACCAGGGCGCTCTCGTCGAGGTCTTCCAGGGTGGCGATCACGGGCAACCGGCCGACAAATTCGGGGATCAGGCCGAACTTGAGCAGGTCTTCGGGTTCGACCTGGCTCAATACTTCGCCGATCTTTTGATCTTCCGGGGCGCGCACATCGGCGCCGAAGCCGATCGAGGTGCCTCGGCCGCGCGACGAGATGATCTTGTCGAGGCCCGAGAAGGCGCCGCCGCAAATGAACAGGATGTTGGTGGTGTCGACCTGGAGGAATTCCTGCTGGGGATGCTTGCGTCCGCCTTGGGGCGGCACCGAGGCGATGGTGCCTTCCATGATCTTCAACAACGCCTGCTGGACGCCCTCGCCCGAGACGTCGCGGGTGATCGAGGGATTGTCCGATTTGCGAGAAATCTTGTCGATCTCATCGATATAGACAATGCCGCGCTGGGCGCGCTCGACATTATAGTCGGCGGCCTGCAGAAGTTTGAGGATGATGTTCTCGACATCCTCGCCGACATATCCGGCTTCGGTCAGGGTCGTGGCGTCGGCCATGGTAAAGGGCACATCGATGATGCGCGCCAGGGTCTGGGCGAGAAGCGTTTTGCCGCAGCCGGTTGGGCCAATCAACACGATGTTCGACTTGGCGAGTTCGACATCGTTGGACTTGGCGCTGTGATCGAGCCGTTTGTAATGGTTATGCACGGCGACCGACAGCACCCGCTTGGCATGGGTCTGGCCGATCACATAATCGTCCAGCACCTGGCAGATATCGGCCGGCGTGGGCGCCCCGTCACGGGTTTTGATCAAGGTGTTGCGGTGCTCTTCACGGATAATGTCCATGCAGAGTTCGACGCATTCGTCGCAGATGAAGACGGTGGGGCCGGCGATCAGCTTGCGCACCTCATGCTGACTCTTCCCGCAGAAAGAGCAGTAGAGTGTGTTTTTTGAATCGCCGCTGCTGGATTTCGTCATGTTACGAGCCTAAGGCCACCTTACCTGGAAACATAGTAGCGAACAGTGTTAGCACAGCACAACAACAGGATTTGCATCTCGCCGACAATGCGCGTTGTCACACTGCAGCGACGGGTCCTGTCGAAACGGTCGCGAATCGAAGCACCCTACCGATAGTGTGAAAGCTTAGGCTGCAAGGGTCAACGAAGAGTTAATCGACACTTTCAATCGTTCCTATTTCGCTTGCTCAGTCTTTTTTCTCGTCGTCGTCGCTCGCCGGCCGGTTGGCGATGACTTCGTCGATGATGCCGTAGGCCTTGGCCTCTTCCGGCGTCATGAAGTTATCGCGCTCCATGGAGTCCTCGATCTTCGAGAGGCTTTGGCCGGTGTGCTTGACATAGATATCGTTGAGGCGCGCCCGGGCGGCGAGGATTTCCTTGGCATGGATTTCGATGTCCGTCGCCTGGCCCTGGGCGCCGCCGGAGGGTTGATGCACCATGATCCGCGCGTTGGGCAAAGCGTAGCGCTGACCGGCCGCGCCCGCGGCTAGCAACAACGAGCCCATGGACGCCGCCTGGCCGATGCACAGGGTGGTCACGGCGGGACGGACATATTGCATGGTGTCGTAGATCGCCAGGCCCGACGTGATGATGCCGCCCGGCGAATTGATATAGATGGAAATATCCTTGGTCGGGTTGTCGGCCTCGAGAAACAGCAATTGCGCCGCCACCAAGGACGCCACGGCGTCGTCCACCGAGCCGGTGAGAAAGATGATCCGCTCCTTCAGCAACCGCGAGAAGATGTCGTAGGAGCGCTCACCCCGCGACGTCTGCTCGACGACCATGGGGACGAGGTAGTTCATATAGCGATCGATGGGGTCGGTCATTTTTCTCTCAATCTCTGCAAAATCCCGGGGAGGCCGGATTATGCCTTCTTGGCGGTTGATTTTTTCTTAGCGGCCGGTTTCTTTTTTGCCGGCTTCGCAGCTTTAGCCGCGGCGGCTTTCTTTTTCTCCGGCTTTTTCGCCGGCTTCTTTTTCGTCTCGGGCGCTTGTTCCTCGGGCGCGCTCATCAATTCCTCGATCGATACACTCTTCTCCGTCACCTTGGCTTCGGAGATGATCAAGTCGACGACTTTTTCCTCGAACAAGGGGGCACGCAACTCGTCCATGGCTTGCGGATTTTCCTGATAATGCTTGAACACCATCTCTTCCTGGCCGGGGAATGATTTCGCCCGTTCCATGGCGGCGCGGTTGACCTCTTCCTGATCGACGGAAACATTCCGCATGCGGCCAACCTCCGACAGCAACAGACCCAAGCGGACACGGCGCTCGGCAATCGTTCTGTAATCCTCCCGCAACTCGTCATCGTCGCGGCCGACATCCGAAGGATCTATCTCATTCTTCTCGCGCTCTTCCGTGAACTGTTTCCAGATCACCTCGAACTCGCCATCGACCATGCCCGGAGGCGCGGGAAATTCGTAGAGATCGGCGAGCTTGTCGAGCAGCTCGCGCTTGATCTGGCTGCGGGTAACCCCGGCGTAGTCCTGGCGCATTCGATCCTTGGCCATGGTGCGCAGAGCGGCAAGATCGTCGAATCCGCGCGATTGGGCAAAGGCGTCGTCGATGGTGACGGGGCTGGCTTCCTGAAGTTCTTTCACGTCGACCTCGAAGACGGCGGCCTTGCCGGCGAGGTCCGCGCTTCCATAGGGATCGGGGAAGGTCACATTGACCGTAACTTTATCGCCCGGCTTGGCGCCGATGAGCTGATCCTCGAAGCCATCGATGAAGGCATTCGCGCCGAGCTCCAGCATATGGCCCGTCGCGCTTCCGCCCTCGAATTCGGCGCCGTCCACCGTGCCGACGAAATCGATGACCAGCGCGTCGCCCAGCTTGGCTTTGCGGGGCTTGTCCACGGCCACGAAGTTCTTCTCGGACTCCGCCATGCGGTCGATCAGCTTGCTGGTGTCGTCGTCGCCGATTTCGATAACCCGTCGGGTTAGCTTGATCTCACTGAAATCGCCGAGGGTGATTTCGGGCATCACCTCGACCGACATGCTGTATTCGAGATTTCCGCCCGGTTCGAACTCGGTGATCTTGATGGACGGCTGCATGGCCGGCCGTAAATTTTTCTCGGCAATCGCCTGGGCCGAGGATTCCGTCACGGTCTTTTCCAGAATTTCGCCGCGCAGGGCGTCGCCGAAGCGCTTGCGCAGCATGGAGACGGGCACCTTGCCGGGTCGAAAGCCGGGTAAATTGGTCGTCTTCTTGAGTTCCTCAAGGCGCGCATCTATGCGGATTTGGATATCCTTGGCGTCGACGATGATCTTGAATTCGTGCTTCAGACCATCCGTGGCGGTTTGAATAACTTCCATAAGTCTTATCGATACCGTTGCTTTGTTTGATGATTTCGTCGATTTCGGGTCTTGGGTAAAACGGCGCGCTGCCAGCGAAAGCTTTTAAATATACCCGGCCACCATCGATTATCGACACGTATAGCCGAGGATTATTTACAAAGCCAGAACCGAATGGATGAAACCAACCATGAAACGGTGGTGCGGACGAAGGGACTCGAACCCCCACCCCTTTCGGGACCAGATCCTAAATCTGGCGCGTCTACCAGTTCCGCCACGTCCGCACGCCGAGGATGCGGTTCTATACCACGCCAGAGAGTGACCATACCAGAGCCCGCCATCAAATCATCAGTCCCACCAGGGGCAAGGAGTATAATCGGGATCGATTTCCCGATGGCTTGCGGCGCGTTTGAAGCTGTCGAAATGGATCCGCGTGAGATAGGCGACCTTGTCCCGATAGACGCCGAATTTGAAATATTGTCTGGGACCCCCGAAGTCGCGGTTGCCGATGGTGCCCTCGGCCCGAACGACGCACTCGCCGTTGGCCCAGACTTCGACCAGGCCGTCGCCGTCCCGGCCGCCGCGTATGCGATAGACCATATCGACCCACGCCCTATAGGGGTTCGGCAGAATGTGGTCGGCGGGGTTTGCCGGGGTCAGCTTTATTTCTGGCGCCCGGGTACATTGCATACGATGCGAACTCAGGAACAGGAGGCCGCCAGGGCGGCCGGGACCGGTAGGCATCTCGGCAATGATGGCGCGGCATTCGCTGTCCTGAACGGTGATGCGGAAAACCCGGTCGTCGAAGCGCTGGGCGACGAACGGGCTGCCGCCGGACTGCTCCTTCCACTGGCCGATGACCAGCCGGTTGCTGTCGTTTGGATCGACATAGCCGTCGACCCGGAAGCTGAAGCCGTACCAGGCATCCGTGCCGAAGGGTATCAGCAAATCCTCGACCACCCTGATCTCGTTACGCTGGCAAGGCTTCGGGTCGCCGACACAACCGTTGTCGGAGGCGCGGATGGTGATCTCCAGGGATCTCCCATCGTCCGAGCGAGCCGTGCTGTCGTCAATGCGATAGCGGGTTCGCCCGATCTGGCGCGTGGTCCAAACCGAACGATCCAGATGGGGGCCGGCGAAATCGTCGGTAATGGCGATCGCCGGCTCTGCTCTGGTCGCGTCGGTTGAGGTGAAAGCCGCCGCCAGCCAGACGATGAGCGGCAGCACCCAGATGCACTTGCCCAAGTTACGTTCTGTTATGCAGACAGGCCGAGGCTACCGCGTCGAGGATGGCCTCCACATCAAGCCGGTAATGGCGGTAGAGATCGGGCAGGTCCCCCGATTGGCCGAAATGCTCGACGCCCAGGGGATGCACCCGATGTCCGAAAACCGAGCCCATCCAGGCCAGGGTCAGGGGATGGCCGTCGATGATGGTGATCAGGGCGGCATCGGGCGCGAGGGGCGCCAGCAGTTTCTCGATCTGCGACTCTTCGATTACGGAACCGATGGTTGTATGGTCCGTCTGGCGGCTCCGTTCGGCGGCATGCCAGCCGGCGTTCAAGCGATCCGCCGAGGTCACCGCGAGAAGACCGGCGCCGGGCAGGTCTTCGGTGATCTGGCGATGGGCCTCGACCGCCTCCGCCGCCACGGCGCCGCTGTAGACGATGGCGATTTCGGCGCCCTCGGCGGGCGCCTCCAGCCAATAACCACCGGCAATCACGCCATCGCGCAAGGGCTCGCCCATATCGCGCTTGGGCTGGGTGATCGGGCGGGTCGACAGCCTGAGATAGACCGAGCCGCCTTGGTGATCGCGCAGCCAGGCGCTATTGTCGCCCTGGGAGCCGTCGCGCTGCATGTAGTCGAAGGCCCAGGCCATGATGGTGGCGACCTCGTCCACATAGGCCGGCTCGAAGGCGGCGATGCCGTCCTGGGCCATGCCGATCAGGGGCGTGGCGAGCGATTGATGGGCGCCGCCCTCGGGCGCCAAGGTGATGCCCGACGGTGTCGCGACGACCATGAAGCGGGCGTCCTGGTAGCAGGCGTAATTGAGGGCGTCGAGGCCGCGCTGGATGAATGGGTCGTACAGAGTGCCGATGGGCAGCAACCGCGCGCCGAACAGGGAATGGGAGAGGCCGAGGGCGGCGAGCAGGATGAACAGGTTGTTCTCGGCGATGCCGAGTTCGATATGCTGACCCTCGGGCGACAAGGACCAGCGTTGCGTCGAGACCACATCCTCCTCGTGGAAGGTATCGGCTTGCTGGCGGCGGTCGAAAATGCCGCGCCGGTTGACCCAGCCGCCGAGATTGGTCGACACGGTCACATCGGGCGCGGTGGTGACGATGCGGTCGGCCAGCTCCCCACCGCCGCGGGCGATCTCGGCGAGAATGCGGCCGAAACCCTCCTGGGTGGACAGGCTGTCGCCGCTCGGCGTCGGCAGGGTCCGGGGTGTCGCCAGCCTATCGGCGGTCATCCGGCGATGTCCCGGGGCGGCAAAGGGCACGGACGCGAGAAATGCCTCAAGCTCGCTCGGGGCCACATCGAGGGCGGCGTAACGATCCCACTCCTCGCCATCGGCGACGCCGTTATCCTGCTTGAAGACAGCCATCTGGTCGGGGTTCATGATACCCGCGTGGTTGTCCTTATGGCCGGCGAAGGGCAAGCCATGGCCCTTGATGGTATAGGCGATAATGCAGGTCGGCAGGTCGTCGTCGATGGCCAGCAGGGCATCCCTGATCGTGTTCAGGTCATTGCCCGCCAGGTTGGTCATCAGGGCGGCCAGGGCGTCGTCGTCATGGTCGGCAAGCAACTCCGCGATGCCCGCTGTTTCGCCGATGTCGCGCATCAGATACTCGCGCCAGCCCGCGCCGCCCTTATAGACCAGGACCGAATAGAGCGAATTGGGGCAATCGTCGATCCAGGCGCGCAAGGCCGCGCCGCCGGGGCGCTTGAAGGCGGCCTCCAGCGTCTCGCCGTATTTCAGGGTAATCACCCGCCAGCCCATGGTTTGAAACAGCTCGTCGATGCGTCCGAACAGGCGGTCCGTGACCACCGCATCGAGGCTCTGGCGGTTATAATCGATGATCCACCAGACATTGCGCACGTCATGCTTCCAGCCTTCGAGCAGGGCCTCGTAGATATTGCCTTCATCGAGTTCGGCGTCGCCGACCAGGGCGATCATGCGGCCCGGCGGCCGGTCGGTGGGGACAAAATCCTTGAGCCGCACATAATCCTGCACCAGGGCGGCGAAGCTGGTCATCGCGACGCCCAGGCCGACCGAGCCCGTGGAGAAATCCACATCGTCGGAATCCTTGGTGCGTGAAGGATAGGATTGGGCGCCGCCGAAGCTTCGGAAATTCTTGATCTGCTCCAGGGACTGATTGCCAAGGAGATACTGTATGGCATGGAAAACAGGGCTGGCGTGGGGTTTCACGGCGACCCGGTCGTCCGGCGTCAGGACATCGAAATAGAGCGCCGTCATGATCGTCACCAGGGATGCGCAGGACGCCTGATGACCGCCGACCTTGAGGCCGTCACGCGATGGGCGCACATGGTTGGCGTTGTGAATCATCCAGGACGCGAGCCACAGAACCTTGGTCTCGAGGGCGCGCAACAGGTCGATCCTGGAGGGCTTGGTTTTTCGCTTCAGTGCCTTAGCCGTCATTTTGCTTGCTCCATGGCCCGTACCGCCTTCGAGGCGTTAATTCGCCCCTCGCCGGTGAAGGCTTCGTGATTGGCTTCGATCTTATCGAGTCTATAGAGATAATTGACCATCATGCCCGCCGAATCGTCGAGCCCGCGCCGCGATATATCGGCCAGCCAGTTGATGCGCTCGATACCGGCGCCGTTGCGCAGGTGAAACCGCGCCACCGGATCGACCTTAGCATCGAGCAGATAACGGGCGCAAAGCCGGCACAGCGGGCGCTTGAGCAGGGCCACCGACGTATCGTCTTCGTGCCAGGCGCTTTTCAGCAAGGAGCGGAGCGCCTCGTTGCCGCTTTCCATGAAGGCATGTTTCGCCAGAGCCTTTGCCTCGGTGGCCGTCAACAGCGTCTCGTCATTATGTTCGAGCAGGTCGTTGAGCCAGGCGCGAAAGCCCGGTATCGGCGACAGAGTGGCGAATTTCTTCAGGTTCTTGTCCTCTTCGGCCAGGCTGTCGACAACGCGTTTGATCAGGAACCCGCCGAAACTGATGCCGCTCAGGCCGAGCTGAGCGTTGGATATGGAATAGAAGATCGCCGTATCCGCATTGCCGATGTCGCTCCGCGGCGCCTGCTCGTCGAGTAGCGCCTGGATATTGTCCGCCATGCCGGCGACCAGGGCGACCTCGACGAAGATCAGCGGCTCGTTCGGCATATGGGGGTGAAAAAATGCGAAACAGCGGCGGTCGGAATCGAGGCGGTTCTTGAGATCGTCCCAGGATTGAATTTCATGCACCGCCTCATAGGCCATGAGCTTCTCGAGCAGGGTCGCCGGGGCGTCCCAGGTGATGCGCTCAAGCTTGAGAAATCCGATATCGAACCAGGACCGCAAAAGCTCTTTCAGATCGGCGTCAAGCGCCCTTAAGGCCGGGTCCGTATGGCGGATCTGAAGCAGGTCACCCCTGAGGTCGACCAAAAATTTAATGCCTTGCGGCAATCCATTGAATTGTTTTAAGAGTTTCACTCTCGGTGAGACCAAGGCCTGGCTCAAAGCGCTTTCCGCCCGCATGCGCGCCTCGGCGTCTTCGGCCCCGGCGACCGCCGCGATGGCTTGATCGACGAGCGCACCGTCGGTGGCGAAATCATCGGCCATCAGGGACAGAAAGCGCGAGCGTCCGGTGGCGTCGAGGGTGAGATAGGCGCGGCCCAGGTCGGCGGCGCGGGCGCGGGCCGAAACCTCGCCGCCCCGGCCCTCGAGACATTCCGCCATGGCCTCGCGCAGGCGATCGCGATCATCATCGGGCAGGTCCGGGCGGACAAATTTGCCGCGCCCGGCGATATCCTTCCAGGCATTACGGATCTGCGTCAGGGTGCGGTCGAGAAATCCCGTATTGTCATCTCCGGCCATGAGCTACAGCGCAATCTGGTAGGCCCGGTCCGGCGGCCAGATGCCACCGCGCACGGTGCCCGGATCGGTGTTCCCGAACAGAACCTCGAAGCCATCCGACAGCGCGCGGCTGTTCGGCATGGCCAGCCACACACGGTAGAGCAAGCGATTTCCCCCGGACGCCGCGTCATCCTCATAAGGATCGCGCGCGTGATACAGCACATGGTTGTTGAGGAGCTGGATATCGCCCGGCTGCAGGGTCATCTCGTAGCACAGCTCCTGGGCAAGTTCGGCGAGCAGGTCGAGCGCCTCATCCTGCTCGGGACGCAGGCGGGGAACCGCCGGGTTAAGCTGTGCGGCCTCCACATAGGTGCGCGAATAATGGGTGGCGAATTTACCGTCCTTGGCGGTGAAAACCGGAAGCATGTAATGCTCGGACGCATCCTTTAATTCCTCGCCGAAACGGCTACGCGGATAGTCGGTGAAGAGTTCCTCCAGCAGGTCGGGGCGGCGGGCCAGCATGGCATTGTGTATCGCCACGGCGCTGGCAATCTTGCTGTGGCCGCCACGCTTCGCCTGGCGGGCGCAAAACAGGCCGACCACGTCGCAGCGATCCGTATGAAAACGCAAGGCGGCGCTTGAAAAGGCACGGGCGCGGGAGGAGCGGAACCCGCTCCCGGCCGCCTCTTTGCCGATGACGCCATATTCGTTGGCGTCGGCCCCTTCGTCCTCGATGGCGTTGAGCCGTTCTCCTTTGAGGTTTTGGGAAACCGGAATGCCCAGATGGTCGCCGAAAGAAAGAAAGAAGGCTTTCAGCGCGTCCTGGTCATAACGCTCGATGGGAAAACCCCTCAAGCGGTACAGGCCAAGTCCGTTTTCCAAGGTATCCGCCATGTCATCGAACAGGGCGTCGAATCCCTCAAGCGGCAGGCTGTCTCGGCCCGCCTCCCGCCAGGGACGGCCGGATTTCTCATAGGCGGAGACGGTCCGGTCGATCCTCTCGATTTCTTCGTCTGTGAATTCCCGGATCCACCGCCCGTTCGATGCGAGTTCTTCGCCTGTCCAGGCAAACGGGCCGTCGATGGGGTGACGCGCGTCGGTCATATTTTCCCTATCTTCCAACGTTAAGCGCCCTTGAGTGAGGCAAGCGCCACGGGCAGGGTCTCGCAAATATCCTCTGCGATCAAGCCGGGACCGAAGGCCGCCGCCGCCTCGCCGTGCAGCCAGGCCGCCGCGCAGGCCGCGTCGAACGCCGTCATGCCCTGGGCCAGCAGGGCGACGGCGATGCCGGCGAGCACATCGCCCGAGCCCGCGGTCGCCAGATCGGGCGGCGCGTTGTCGTTGATCGCCACCCGTCCGTCAGGCGCGGCGATAACCGTATCCGCGCCCTTGAGAAGGATGACCGCGCCGCTCTCGGCGGCGGCGGCCCGCGCCCGGCCCACCTTGTCCCCCCCATGGGCGAAAAGACGGGCAAATTCGCCTTCATGGGGCGTTAATATACAAGATGATGAAATAGCGCTAAACAGTTCATTTGGTTTGTTTTCAAATGACGTCAAGCCGTCGGCGTCGATGACGCAGGCTCTTTTCCTGGCCAGGCTGGCGAGAACCCGTTTCCGGGTCATCTCCCCGACCCCGTTGCCGGGTCCGATCAACAGCGCATTCTTGCGCTCGTCGGCGAGCAGGGCATCGAAGCCGTCCGGCTCGGCGATAGTTTGAGTCATCACCGCTTCCAGGGCCTGAGCGTAGACCATCAACGCGTTCGGTGGACAGGCCAGAGTGACCAGCCCGGCCCCTGCCCTGAGCGCCGCCCGCGCCGCCAGCCGCGCCGCCCCCGTGCTCTCGATGCCGCCGCCGACGACGACGGCATGGCCCCGGCTGTATTTATGGCCGGCGAGGCTGGGCCAGGGATAGGCGGCGCCCCACAGGTCCGGGCCATTGGCATGGTAGGCCGGCGCGATGTCGTCGAGCACCGCCTCGGGAATGCCGATATCGACGATCAGGGTATCGCCGCAGAGCGCCCGGCCGGGCAGCAGGAGATGCCCCGGCTTGGCGCGGAAGAAGGTTATGGTGAGCGCAGCCTGAGCGGCGGCGCCCCAGACGGCACCGCTGTCGCCATGGACCCCGCTGGGCATGTCGATGGCGACGCAATCGAGCCCTCGCGCGGCAATTTCCGCCACGATCTCCAGCGCAACGCCCTCGAGGGGACGCGTGAGGCCGGCGCCGAACAGGCCGTCGACGACCAGCTCGGCGCCGTCGAGAACGTTAAGATCGAGGGGTTCGACAGGGCCGTCCCAGCGCCCCGCCATGATCGCCGCGTCGCCTTGCAGGCGCTCCCTGTCGCCGAGCAGGGCGAGCCTGACCGTCCATCCGGCGGCGCTCAGCAAGCGGGCAACCACGAAGCCGTCGCCGCCATTATTGCCGGGCCCGCACAACAGGCTAACCGGGCGCGGCGTCCAGCGTTCCCGGATCGCCTCGGCGACGGCCGCGCCGGCGGCTTCCATGAGCGTCTCCCCGCTGGTTCCGCCGGCGATCGCCGCGGTATCGGCGGCGGCCATCTGCGCGATGGTGAGCACTTCACTCGTCATGGAGACCGACATAGTAATTGACGCGCAGGCTGTGTTTGAAGCGATAGCCGTCGCCGTTGCGGCCACTCTCGAACAGGGCGCGGACCGCCGGGGTATCGACCGCTTCGCGTTTGATGTCATTGAAGGTGTGGCCGAGTTTTTCTTCGAGAAACGCTTCGAAATCGGTGTATTCGACCCAATCGCCGTAGTGAATTTCCCGCTGTTTGTCGAAGCGCGGCGCGGCCTTGCGCGCCAGAGCCCGATAGGCGTCGATGCGGACCTCGCTCTCGTCGTGAAAAAGCCGGCTGAGTTCGGAATAGCGGCCCGCCATCACCGGCTCGATGACATAGAGGAAGCCGCGCTCGGGCTTGAGTACCCGCATGGCCTCGCCGAGCGCCTTGTCCATATCGGCCGCCGGCACGTGATGGAGGGAATATTTGAAGAAAACGCCATCGATGGAGTCGTCCCCGGCGCTGAGTTCCTGAGCCCCGCCCTCCACGAAGGTGACGCCCGCCACTGGTTCGGCCTCGCGATTCTTGGCCGCCTGGATCGGGTCGGGTTCGATGCCGGTCACCACGGCCCCGCGCGCGGCCAATTCACGGCTCAGGCGGCCGGCGCCGCAGCCGATATCGAGCAGGCTCAAGCCCGATACGCCGACCAGCCTGTCGAGCACGTCGAAATCCGTGGTCTCGCCGAAATCCTCCCAGTTGGCGTCGCGCATGCCCAATTCCTCGTTTTCCAGAAGAGGCTTAAGATAGCGTCCAAATTCCAACTTGTCGCCGCCGCATGGCAACGCCTAGCGATTCGGGTTGCACTCGGGGCGAGCACACGCGACACTGAACACAGCTTGGTTCAAAAACCAACGGGGGCGACATGGCGAAACGTCGGGAAGCGCGCGTTGAGGGCTATCTGTCGCGCCTGTACGGCTATGCGTTGAGCCTCGGCAACGATCGCGACACGGCGCGCGACCTGGTGCAGGAAGCGGTTCTCAAGGCGCTCGCGGCGACGCGGACGCCGACCGACGAGCCAGCCTACCGCGCCTGGCTGTTCCGCATATTGCGCAATGCCTTTCTCGATTACGCGCGGCGTTCCGGCCGCGAGGTTGCGACGCCCGAAAGCGAACCGGAGGTCGACAGCAACGCCATATGGCGGTGTGACGATAAGCTGATCAGCGAACTGACCGTGCGCTCCGCCATGGCGCGACTCAAGCCCCACCACCGCGAGATAATCGCCCTTGTCGATATTGTCGGTTTCACCTATATGGAGGCCGCCGCGGTTCTCGACGTGCCCAACGGCACGGTGATGAGCCGCATAAGCCGCGCGCGACTCGCTCTGATGGGTGAGATTGCCGACGGAATTTTACGCCCCCTGCCTCGGGCCGCCGGACGGAATGCATGATGAGCGATACACGTCAGAAATGGGAACAGCTCAACGCCTATGTCGACGGTGAATTGGCGGCCCAGGAACGAGCCGAGTTCGCGGCCGGCATCGCCGCGCGACCCGACCTCGCCCGAGGGGTCGCGGCCTTGACCAAAATGAAGGCCGCGCTCACCGGCGACATCTCCGCGCCGTCGTGGCGCGAGGTCGCGCCTCAACGACCAGCCGTCAATCGATCCCGCATTGCGGCTCGAATTGCCGCGGCGTTCATCATCGCCGTTGCGCTTGGCGCCACGCTCGCGGTGTGGCGCGGGGGCGAGCGGCCGGGGTGGCTGGATACGCCCGTGGCGGCCCATGCGGCATGGGTGGCGACGGGGGTCGCCGAACTCTCCGAGGGTGGCGCCGGCGCCATGCTCGTCGGCCTGAGCGCCTTGGGCCCCGATGCCGCCATACCGGACCTTAGCGAGGCCAAACTCACGATCACCGGCGTCCGCTTCATCGCGGCGCGCGATGACCGGCCGTCCGCCATGCATGTCGCCTACAGCGGCACGCGCGGTTGCCGGGTCTCCTTGTGGATCACCATGCCGCGTGACGGTGTAACCAGGGAAATGACCCTCGATCGCCTCGGCGGCTACCGAGTCTATAGCTGGCGCGCCGGCCAACTCGCCTTTGCGCTGCTCTCCAGCATGGATCCGGCACGCTTCGCGGTCGTCGCGGCGGCCGCCCACAAGACGACCATCGAAAACGCCCGGCCCGACGCCGAAACCGTCATGGCGTTGCGCCGGAGCCGCGCCGAAAGCCCGCCCTGCGGCGCCTGATTTGAGCGCCGACGATGGGGTCGTCAATTTTTTTGGAATAATTTCCGGCCGCTTTCCGTTTCTTCTCTCAAGGCGATGTGTGTGCTCGTCGGGGGGATAGGCGCGCGCCTCGCCGCGTTCCGGACAAATGGAAACGGGAGAGGAAAATGTCGACCATCAAAGAACGTGGAATCTGCGAACTTTATCAAGAGGATGCGGATCGCGCCGACAGGCTGGTGTTCGGTCGGATCGCGAACGCCGACCGTCGAGGCTTTCTCAAGGGCGCCGGCCTCGCCTCCATGGCCGCCGTGGTCGGCGGGGTTATCCCCTTCGCGGCCAACATGCCGGCGGGGATTATTCCGGCGGCGCTGGCTGAAACGCACTCGCCCTTCATGATCGAGGGCAAGGACGGGCTGTCGGTGCTCAACGACCGTCCGGTCAACGCGGAGACTCCGGCGCATCTGCTGGACGACGCGGTGACGTCGAACGCACGGCATTTCGTGCGCAATAACGGGCTGGTGCCGGAGAACGCCAAGATGATGGACGCCGGCGGCTGGACCCTGACTATCGACGGCGAAGTGCATAATCCGCTGACCCTCACCCTGGACGACCTCAAGAGCAAGTTCGAGGTCGTCAAGCTGAAGCTTCAACTCGAATGCGGCGGCAATGGCCGCTCCGGCTTCAACCCGCCGGCCAAGGGCAACCAATGGACCGTGGGCGCCGTCGGCAACGCCGAATGGACCGGGGTTCGCTGCGCCGATGTGTTCAACGCGGCGGGGCTTAAGGACAGCGCCGTCTATACGGGTTATTACGGCGCCGACATCCATCCTTCCGGCGATCCCGAGAAGGCGGTGATCTCGCGCGGCGGGCCGATGTGGAAGATGATGGATCCGCATACCATCCTCGCCTTCGAGATGAACGGCGAGCCGTTGCCTCAGTGGCACGGCTTCCCGGTCCGCGTGGTCGCGCCGGGCTGGCCGGGCTCGGTGTCGGGCAAGTGGCTCAAGCGCATCTGGGTGCGCGATCAGGTCCACGACGGCAAGAAGATGACCGGCCACGCCTATCGCACGCCGCGCTATCCGGTGGCGGCGGGCGGCGAGGTGCCCAAGGTGGACTGGCGCATCATTCAGTCCATGCCGGTCAAATCGCTGATCACCTTCCCCGAGACCGGGGCGACCCTGCCCAAGGACAGCCGCATGCTTGAAGTGCGGGGCTGCGCCTGGGCCGGCGACCGCGTCGTCAAGGCAGTGCATATCACCCATGATTTCGGCGCCTCCTGGCAGGAAGCCCGCATGGACCCGTTGCCCAACAGCTATTCCTGGCATCGCTGGCGGGCCCATATCGAGTTTCCGACCAAGGGCTATTACGAGGTCTGGGCGCGGGCGACCGACGATCAGGGCCGCATGCAGCCGTTCGGGGTGACGTGGAACGCCAAGGGGTATCTCAACAACTCGATGCATCGAGTCGCCGTAAATGTGCCGAGCTGAGTGTTAAGGGTACTTGTTCTCATAGGCGTTTTCGTGCTCGTCGGCGCGACCGGTTGGCTATCGGCCGCCGCCGACGAGCATGAATATCGCGGCCTACCGCCCGGCCCCGGGCGCGAGTTGATTCTAGATAACTGCAACGCCTGCCATTCGCTCATGATCATCGCTCAGCAGCGGCTGAGCCACAAAATCTGGGATGAAACGCTGGTTTGGATGGTCGAGGAGCAGGCCATGCCCGAACTGGAGCCCGATGAGCGCGAGGCCATCCTGACCTATTTATCGATCTACCTCTCGGCGGAGACGCCCCGCTGACGCCCTGCCCCGCTACCCCTTCTTCTTGGCGAGCACGAATTCGAGCTTGCGCATCACATTGCGCGTGAGAATGTCTTCGCCGGCGTTGGCCGGGCCGACGATGGAGACCTCGGTCAGGGATTCCGGATCGAACGCGCTGACCTTCACCGAGGCGCCGATGCGGTGGAATTCGATGATGACATCCTCGGCCACGGCCAAAAACCCTTGATCTATGCCCATCCGCCTTCGCTTATACTCTTTCGCGCAGCGCTGTTGTAGTATTCGGCCATTATCATAGTCCTGCCTGAGTTAGAGCCCGTCTAAGTTGGAGATCGTCATGAGCCAGCCTCTTGCCGCCGAAACCGCCACGTCCGCCAAGCCCGTCGAAAAGCCCGTGTTCCAATGGGACGATGCGTTCCTGCTCGACGATCAGCTCAGCGACGATGAGCGGATGATCCGCGACACCACCCGCGACTATGCGCAAGACAAGCTCATGCCGCGCATCCTGATGGCCAACCGCAACGAGCATTTCGACCGCGAGATCATGACGGAAATGGGCGCACTCGGCCTGTTGGGCTGCACCCTGGAAGGCTATGGCTGCGCCGGGGTGAACTACGTCTCCTACGGCCTCATCGCGCGCGAGATCGAGCGCGTCGATTCGGGCTACCGCTCGGCCATGAGCGTGCAGTCCGGGCTGGTCATGCACCCGATCCACGCCTACGGCACGGAGGAGCAGCGCGAGAAATTCCTGCCGCGCCTGGCCAAGGGCGAAATCATCGGCTGCTTCGGCCTGACCGAGCCGGATTACGGCTCCGACGCCGGCGGTATGAAAACCCGGGCGAATAAGGTCGACGGCGGCTACAAACTCAAGGGCGCCAAGATGTGGATCACCAATTCACCGATCGCCGACATCATGATCGTTTGGGCCAAGGACGACGAGCAGGTCATCCGCGGCTTCATCCTGGAGCGCGGCATGGAGGGCCTCACCACGCCGGCGATCGAAGGCAAGTTCAGCTTGCGCGCCTCGGCAACCGGCGAGATCGTCATGGACGATGTGTTCGTGCCCGACGAGAACTACCTGCCCAACGCCAAGGGCCTGAGCGGGCCCTTCGGCTGCCTCAATAACGCCCGCCTCGGCATCTCCTGGGGGGCGCTCGGCGCCGCCGAATTCTGCTGGCATGCGGCGCGCAGCTATACCCTCGAGCGCAAGCAGTTCGGCCGCCCCCTGGCCGCCACCCAGCTCGTCCAGGTGAAGCTCGCCGACATGCAGACCGAAATCACCATCGGCCTCCAGGCAGTCCTGCGGGTCAGCCGCCTGCGCGACGAAGGGCGCGCCGCGCCGGAGATGATCTCCCTGGTCAAGCGCAATTCCTGCGGCAAGGCCCTCGATATCGCGCGCACCGCCCGCGACATGCACGGCGGCAACGGCGTGTCCGACGAATACCACGTCATCCGCCATGTGATGAACCTGGAAGCGGTCAACACCTACGAAGGCACCCACGACATCCACGCCCTGATCCTGGGCCGCGCCCAGACCGGAATTCAGGCGTTCACGGGGTAATCAGGAAGCGCCGCCATCGCGAGATGCGGCGGCCAGATTGTCCGCCACCCAGGCGTTCAAACTCTTGCCGGATTTCTGGGCGGCCGTGCTGATTTCCCGATGGGTTTCGGGGTCGATGCGCACCATGAATTTGCCGGAGAACGGCTTGTCGGGAGACTTGCCGCGCTCGGCGCACCATGACAGGTAATCATCGATGGAATCGACGAATGCTTGGCGCAACTCATCGACCGAACGCCCTTGAAACGTAATGACATCGCGCAGATTGGCAACCTCGCCGTGAAAAAGTTCGGCCTCGTCGTCGAATTCGACTATTCCTGAGTAGCCCTTGTATTCCATTACCGTTCCACACCCGCCTCCTTGAGAAAACGCCGCATCGATTTCACCGCCCCTTTATCGGTCTCTTTTCGCGGATGGGGCCGGTGAAACACCGCATCTAAGTCGTTAAGCGAAATCCGCACGCGCGATCCACGTCCCTCGCTTATATCCGCGCCTAGCGCCGATAACATCACTACAATCTCAGCCCACGAAATATTCGCTCTAACCGGGTCGGCAAAGATCGCTTTGATCGTGTTGCGATGTTTCGATCTCATAGAGATATAGTATCTATATGTGATACTAACAAGTGAGAAAACATCGAGCGGGAAATGCGCCCATGCCCCCTACACTTCTTCCCCGGCGATCAGCTTGATGATGGCGGAATAATCGAGGTCGGCATTGCCGGCGTTGACGAACAGGGTGTAGAGCGCCGCCGCCTGGGCGCCCATCGGGGTGGCGGCGCCGGAGGCGATGGCGGCCTGCTCGGCGAGCTTCAAATCCTTGTGCATCATGGCGGCCGAGAAGCCCGGCTTGTAGTCGTTGTTCGCCGCCGAGGTCTCGACGATGCCCGGAACAGGGAGGTGATTGAGCATGGCCCAGCAGGAGCCCGACGCCTGGGACGAGATATCGAACAGCTTCTGCCAATCCAGCCCCAGGCGCTTGGCCAGCATGAAGGATTCCGAAACCCCGATCATGGTGATGCCGAGGATCATATTGTTGCACAGCTTGGCGACCTGGCCGTTGCCGGCCCGCCCGGCATGGATGATTTTTCCGCCCATGACATCGAGCAGCGGCGCGGCGCGGGCGAAGGCTTCGTCGGTGCCGCCGACCATGAAGGTGAGGGTTCCCGCCTCGGCTCCGGCGATGCCGCCCGAGACCGGCGCATCGAGCATGGCGAAGCCGGCGTCGGCGGCGGCTTGATTGACCGCGCGCGCGGTCTCCACATCGATGGTCGAGCAATCGATGAACAGGGCGCCCTCCCCGGCGGCGGCGATCACGCCATCGTCGCCGAGATAGACATCGCGCACATGGGCGCCGGCCGGCAGCATGGAAATCAAGACCTCGCCCGCCGCCGCTGCCTGGGCCGCGGTCTCGGCCACCTGGGCCCCGGCCTCGCGCGCCGCATCGAGGGCCTGCGCGACCGGATCGTATGCGGTCACCTCATGGTCCGCCTTGATCAGATTAACGAGCATCGGTCCCCCCATGTTGCCGACGCCGATGAAACCGATTTTAGCCATGGTCACAGCTCCCTCATCATAAGTTCAACTCACCGCCCGCCAGGGGGGCGAAATAGGCCTCGACATCGGCCTCGCTGACTTCGGCGAGGCCGGCGGGACGCCATGTGGGATCGCGGTCCTTGTCGATGACCGCCGCGCGGATGCCCTCGCGGAAATCGGCGCCCGCGCAGAATCGTTGCGACAGGCGGAATTCGAGCGCCATGGCGGCGGCGAAATCGAGCCCGGCGCCCCGGCGCATTTGGCGGAAAGCCACTTTCTGGCTGGTCGGCGATTTAGCCGCCATCACGGCCAGGGTCTCCGCGGCCCAGTCTCCATCCTCGGTTTCCATGGCTTCGGCCTCCAGGGCCTCGATGATCGCCTCGATTGAATCGCCGGAAAAACAGCGGTCAATGGCGGCGCGGTGCTCGGCGAGCGGCGCCGGACCCAAATCGGCCACGCCGGATACAAGCTCATCGAGCTCATCGAGGGTCTCGGTCAAGTTCTCGGCAGGAACGTAATGGGTGGCGACGCCGCAATAGAGCGCGTCCGCCGGGCCGAGTCGGGTTCCGGTGAGACCGAGATACATGCCGATTTCGCCGGGCATGCGCGGCAGGAACCAGGCGCCGCCCACATCGGGGAAAAACCCGATGCCGGTCTCGGGCATGGCGAACAGGGCGTTCTCGGTGACCACACGATGGGAGCCGTGGATCGAAACCCCGACGCCGCCGCCCATGACCACCCCGTCGATGAGCGCCACATAGGGCTTCGGGTAGGTGTGGATACGGTGGTTGAGCCTGTATTCATCCCGGTAGAAGGTCTCGACAAAGGCGGCGTCGCCGCGCCCCATGACCGCATAGAGATCGCGGATATCGCCGCCGGCGCAGAAGGCGCGCGTCCCGGCGCCTTCGATCACCACCCGGTCGACGGCGTCGTCCGTTGCCCAATCGGCGAGCTTGGCGTCGAGCGCCAGAATCATGCCGTGGGTCAGGGCGTTGAGCGCCTGGGGGCGGTTGAGCATGATCCGCCCCGCCCCGCCCCTGAATTCGAAAAGAATTTCGTCCATGGCTAAGGATTACCATGTTTGAGCCACAATCACGCCGGATTCAGGTCACAAAGTCCGCTTACTAAGGAAAGCATAATTGACATCAACAATACCGGCGACGCCGCCCACCATGGAGCAGACTATGAAAATTCGACACCCCCTAACGGTACTCACCCTCGTCGCCATGGCCTTGGCGAGCGGTGCTGCCTTGGCCGGCGGCATGCCGTCGGACGAGGGCCCCGAAGTGGTCCCTGAAGAGTTGGGGTTTGAAGAGCTGGAAACTGACCGCGGCAACAATCTCAGCAGCGTCCGTTTCGGCGACGACATCATAACGGCCATTATCAAGAGCCAAATGCCGGAGATCTCCCAGACCTTCCTTCCGGCGGCCTATGTCACGGCGGTGGTTGCCACCGAAACGTCCGTGAACACCCCCACGGCCGCCTCAATGAAAATCCCCGGTCCTCAGGTCACACCCAAACTTCCGCTGGCGTTCAACCACCCCGATGGCGTTCTGCCGCGTGATCATCGCTGAGCTTGCCTCCCAGCGATAGGCAGCGCCTGACGCGCCAGCCACGGGCGCCCCTTACCCCGGGGGCGCCCATTTTTTTAACCTAATCGGCGAGCAATCTCCCATTAAAGTGGTCTGACCCCTTTAACTGTTTTTATTTTAATAACAGATGCTTGGCGATGATGACCCGCATGATTTCGTTGGTGCCTTCGAGGATTTGGTGGACCCGCAGATCGCGCAGGAAACGCTCGACCGGGACATCGCGCAGATAGCCGTAGCCGCCGTGAAGCTGGAGCGCATCGTTGCAGATGTTAAAGCAGGCGTCGGTGGCGTAGCGCTTGGCCATGGCGCTGTACAGGGTTGCGTCCGCGGCGCCGGCGTCGAGCTTGGCGGCGGCGCTGAAGATCATCAGCCGGGCCGCCTCAAGCTCGGTCGCCATGTCGGCCAGACGGAATTGCAGGGCCTGGAAATCGGCCAGGGGCTTGCCGAACTGGCGGCGCGTCTTGAGATGCTCGCGCGCCAGATCGAAGCAGGTCCGCGCCCCGCCGAGGGAGCAGGCGCCGATATTGATGCGGCCGCCGTCCAGGCCCGCCATGGCAATCGCAAAGCCCTGGCCCTCGGCACCGATACGGTTGCTCACCGGCACCCGGCAATCGTCGAAATGGATCATGGCGGTCGGCTGGGAGTGCCAGCCCAGCTTCTTCTCCTGGGCGCCGAAGCTCAGACCCGCCGTGCCGTCTTCGACCAGCAGGCAGGAAATACCGCCCGGCCCCGCTTCGCCGGTGCGCACCATGCAAACATAGAAATCGCTGCGCGAGGCGCCCGAGATGAAGGCTTTCGTGCCGTTGAGAACGTAATCGTCGCCGTCGCGAACCGCGCGGGTGGCGAGCGCGGCGGCGTCGGAGCCGGCGCCCGGCTCGGTCAGGCAATAGCTGGCGATCTTGTCCATGGTCGCTATGGCGGGCAGCCAGCTCTTGCGCTGGGCCTCGTTGCCATATCTGTCGATCATGCCGGCCGCCATGTTATGGATCGAGAGGAACGCCGCCGTCGAAGCACAGCCCGCCGCAAGGGCCTCGAAGACCAGCGCCCCCTCGACGCGGCCCATCCCGCTGCCGCCGACATCATCGGCGACGTAGATTGCGGCGAAACCGAGGCCCGCCGCCCGGCGCAGGGTTTCGACCGGGAATGTGCAATTCTCGTCCCACTCGGCGGCGTACGGCGCCATCTCCTTGGCCGCGAAATTCCGCGCCAGTTCCCGGATCGCCCGCTGTTCTTCGCTCAACTCAAAATTCATCGCCTGAGACTAGCGCCCTCCGGCGGCGCTTGCCAGGGCCGCTTTGGAGAGGTATGTCACCGGCATGACGCAAAAGCCTTTCACGCCCATCGGCCGTTATCCGACGACTCGGATGCGCCGCAACCGCCATGACGACTGGACCTGCCGGCTGGTCTCCGAGAACAGCCTGTCGGCCGACGATCTGATCTGGCCGGTGTTCGTCCATGGCGGCGACGGCGCCATTGAGATTGAGTCCATGCCGGATCAGCAACGGCTCTCGATCCCCGTCCTGGTCGAGCGCGCGGCCGAGGCCCGCGATCTCGGCATCCCGATGATCGCCGTGTTTCCGGTGATCGAGCCGACGCGCAAGAACGCCGAGGGCGACGAGGCGGTCAACCCCGATAATCTGGTGTGCCGCGCCGTCGAAGCCGTAAAGTCCGCGGTCCCCGGTATCGGCGTCATGTGCGATGCGGCGCTCGACCCCTTCACCGATCACGGCCACGACGGCGTCATCCGCGACGGCTATGTGGTCAACGACGAGACCGTCGAGATATTGTGCCGCCAATCGCTGGTTCAGGCGGCCGCCGGCTGCGATGTGATCGCGCCGTCGGATATGATGGACGGCCGCATCGGTGCCATTCGCGCGGCGCTCGACGGCGCCGGCCATGAACACATTCGCATCCTGTCTTATGCGGCGAAATACGCCTCGGCCTTTTATGGCCCCTTCCGCGACGCCATCGGCTCGGCGGCGACCCTGGGCCAAGCCGACAAGAAGACCTATCAGATGGACCCGGCCAATAGCGACGAGGCCTTGCGCGAGGTCGCCCTCGACATCGAGGAAGGCGCCGACATGATCATGATCAAGCCCGGCACGCCCTATCTGGACATCATCCGCCGGGTAAAAGACGCCTTCGGCGTGCCGACTTTCGCCTATCAGGTGAGCGGCGAATACGCCATGCTCAAATGCGCCGCCGCCAAGGGCTGGATCGACGGCGACAGGGCGATGCTCGAGACCCTGATCGGCTTCAAGCGCGCCGGGGCGAACGGCGTCCTGACCTATGCCGCCGTCGAGGTCGCAAAAATGCTTAAGAGCGGGTGAGCGAATCCACCATGGGCTCATCGCCGAGCCCGACGAAGGTATCCGGATAAAAGCCGTTGAACTGGGTGCGCAGGGCGCTGCTGTAAGCCCCGAGCTGGCCGATCTCGATCCAGTCACCCTCGCGAACGTCATTGGGCAGCCGGAAGGGATTCGGCAGCATGTCGATGGAATCGCAGGTCGGCCCGGCGACGGCGAAATCCATGTAATTGTCCGACGGCGCGCCGTCCAGACGAATCAACCTCACCGGCATCTGCAACTGGCCGGTGACCATCTCCGACAGGCTGCCGTGAACGCCGTCGTTGATATAGATCTGATCTTCCTTGCGGAGTTGGACTTGGACCACCAGGGAACAGGACGCGGCCACCATGGCGCGGCCGGGTTCGCACATGGTGGTGCAGTCGCGGCGCAGGTCGAGGGTGGCCAGGCCGGCGGCGATCTCATCCATATAGGCCTCCAGCGGCGGCGCATTGACGCCCTTGTAGGCCGCTGGAAAACCGCCCCCCACATCGAGGAAATGGATTTCCGTGCCGGCCGCCTCGGCGACCTCGCCGATCAGACCGAGGGCCGTGCGATAGGCGCGCGGCGTCAGGCATTGCGATCCCACATGGAAGGCCAGCCCGCCCTGGCAGCCCTCGTCGCGCACCGCCCGCAGGAGGTCGGCGGCGAGCGCCGGACTGGCGCCGAACTTGGTCGACAGATCGAAGGCGGCGCCGGCATGGGGCGTCGCCATGCGCACGATGACCGCCACCCCCTCGCCGCCGGTCTCGTCGATCACCTTGGCCAGTTCCGAAGGGTGATCGATGACGAAATGGCGCACCCCATAGACGTCGTGGGATGTCTTGATGACCGCGCGGGCCTTCACCGGGTGCATGAAATAGGCGGAGGCGTCGGAAAACATCTCGCGGACCTGAGCGATTTCCGGCAAGGAAGCGGTGTCGAAATGACGGATACCGGCATCGTACAAGGCTTGCAGTACGAGCGGATGGGGGTTGCACTTGACCGCATAGAGCACCCGCCCGGGAAAGCGCTCGAGAAATTCCCGCGCCGTCTCGGCGAGAACGCGCGCGCGCAGGCAATAGACCGGATAGCTCGGCGTCAACGCCTCGATCATGGCGCGGGCGTTGTCGAAATTGGTCTCTGACATCATTCCTCCAGGTTACGCAATAAACTAGGATATAGACAGGCATCCCGGAACCGAAGAATATCCGGGCGGACATCGAGACAGGGAGATTGGGTCATCAAAGCCACTGATTTACCGCAGCTGGCGGAATGGAAACAGGCGGTTTCCAGCCCGCGCTATTTCACGCCCGAGGAATGCGAAAACGTCATCGCCCTGTGCGGCGAAATGGAATCGGGCCATGTTGAGGGCGAGGACGAAGAGACCTCCAACCGCCGGTGCAAGGTCGGCTGGATAATTCCGACCACGCCGGGCGCCGAATGGATCTTCGACAAGACAAAATTCCTGGTCAACGAGGCCAATCAAAAATATTACCGCTCCGATCTGTTCGGCTTCACCGAACGCTTGCAGATCACCCGATAAGAAAATGGTAATTTTCAGAATTGGCACATGGATATGGGCCATGGCCGCTATAGCGTTCGTAAGCTGACCTTTTCTGTTCAGCTATCCGCGCCCGAGGATTACGAGGGCGGCGAGTTCGAGGTGTTGTGCTATTACGATCCGCAGTCCTTTCCCAAGGACCAGGGCACCATGATCGTTTTACCGACCTATGTGGTTCACCGGGTCAAGCCGGTTACCTCGGGCATCCGCTATTCGCTGATCGGCTGGATCGGCGGGCCCCATTACCGCTGATTGCTCCATAGACTTCGGCAAAACGGCGAGCGACTACGGCGCCCACCGCGCGAACTTCCCCGAGGCGCTCTATGATCGCCTGGTGCGTTTCGGCGTCGGCGAGACGGGCCAGCGCCTGCTCGATCTCGGCACCGGCACCGGCGCTCTCGGTCGCGGATTCGCGCGGGCCGGCTGCAAGGTGACCGGCCTCGATCCCTCGGACGCGCTGATCGACGAGGCCCGGCGGCTCGATAAGGAAGCCGGCGTCACAACCGATTACGTCACCGCCAGCGCCGAGGACACAGGCCTCGATGACCACAGCTTCGATGTGGTGACGGCTGGCCAATGCTGGCATTGGTTCGACCGCCCGGCAGCGGCGGCCGAAACGGCGCGCCTGCTGAAACCCGGCGGTTCCCTGGTGATCGCCCATTTCGATTGGATTCCGCTGCCCGGCAATCTGGCCGAAGCCACGGAACGGCTGATCGAGCGCCACAACCCGGAATGGGCCATGGGCGGTGGAACGGGCTTGCCGCGCGACTGGCTCGCCGATGTGGCCATGGCCGGGTTCAGCGGGATCGAGACCTTCTCGTTCGATGAGCATACGCCCTACAGCCATCGAGCCTGGCGCGGCCGTATCCGGGCGAGCGCCGGCGTCGGCGCCAGTCTGGCTCCCGATGCGGTCGAAAAATTCGATAGCGCGCTTGCGGAACTCTTGGAGACGGGCTTCCCCGAGGACCCGCTAACCGTCCTTCATCGTTGCTTTGCCCTGGTCTGCCAATTCCTCTAGGGCCGCTTGCCTGTCCAAACTAAGATTGAGTATGACAGGCCCCTCGGAGACCATGGGCGGGCTCATGTGTAAGTTCGGGCAATGCCGCTTTCTCCATTCTCGTGAAATTAACTGACTCTCGTCCGCCCCCTTCTTGTCCTGGAAGATGGCCACTGTGACGCCGCCGAGATCGTCGCGGATAACGGTGTAAGCATTGAACCCCGAAATTGTACGCATGAGGTTTACGACCTCATCCTTGCGTTCTTCCAAAACATCGAACATCTCCGCCGCTCCCCGGCCGGAATAGGTCTTTACAACCGCATACATGAATTTCCGCTCCCGTTTGAAACCCACTCTGTAGCAATTTGTAATAAGTTCCACCCGCGCGCACTTATCACTTCGGCAATCTGCGGCTGCAGTCCGGTAAATTGAGGAATGAAGGTTTCTCTTAACGGGTCGGCGATGATCTTGAGATTGGGGTTGAGGTCGAGGTCGCGGTCAGCTCGCCGGCTTGATGTCGCAAACAATCGCCGTCGCCGGCTCGGTGCCACGGTTGTAGAACCAGTTTACCGTGTCCTTATCCTCGACTATCGCCATCGGCGTATCGGCGTCGAAGGCCTTCTCGCCGCTCTCGCCGCCTTCGATCCATTCGCCGCTGATCACCTTAACCAGACCCGGCACCTTGTCGTGGCTATGTTTTGCGATCTGCCCGCCGGGCGCAATGGTGATTGCGCGCAGGAGCAGGATATGCCCTTCGAGACCGACCTGCGCCTTCAGGGAGTCCTCCGAGATTACACCCAGGGTCTCGACCGTGAGCCCTTTGTGCTCGGTCGGCGGAGCCGTTTGTGCTAAGCTGCGGCTACCGACGGCGCCGAGTGCGATACCGAGCACTGCCGATAGGGCGACGGTTGAAATAAGTCTTACGTGCCAAGAGCCTACACTAATTCGTTGCATTGACGCCTCCATTGCTTTGAACAGGATAAAAGCCCTGGTTAAGCTGAAACAATGGCATCGGCAAACGATAGTATTTCACGGAGGCATGAAAGGAATTCACGTCGCATGTCACGCCATCTGCCGCCCTTCTCAGCAGTCCGCGCGTTCGAAGCCGCCGCCCGGCATTTAAGCTTCAAGGCGGCGGCCGGAGAACTCTGCGTCACCCAGTCCGCGATCAGCCACCAGGTCAAGGGACTGGAGACGTTTCTCAGTGCAACGCTGTTTCACCGCAATGCCAACGGCGTGAAATTGACCCGTTCCGGCGCCGACTATTTCGGCGACTTGAGCTTTATTTTCGATAGTTTGAATGCCACGACCGAACGGATCAGAGGCGTCGATATCGCGGGGCCGCTTTCGCTCCGCGCCACGCCGGGATTTACCACGCGATGGTCACTGCCGCGCATGGGCAGCTTCAACAGCGCCTATCCGGAGATCGAGTTGGAGCTGTCGACAACGGACGACCCGATGCATTTCTCCAACGACGGTGTCGATATTCTGATCCAGCACGGTCAGGAGCCCGAAGAGGGCCTGAGGGTGGATCCTTTTTTGACATCGGCCCGGCTCCCCGTCTGCAGTCCCAAGATGCTGACAACGGGGGCGGTCATTGAAAAACCCGAGGACCTGGCACGGGTGACCTTGCTGCGTGATCTCGTCGGCGACGATTGGGATACCTGGTTCACACGTGCCAACAGCACGATGCCGAAGACGATAAAGGGCCCGCGTTTTGCCCATTGCGAGTTGACCATGAGAGCCGCGGAGGAAGGTCTCGGGGTGGCGCTTGCCTATGGCGCCCAGATCAACGACGAGATCGCCGATGGCAAACTCATCAAACTATTCGATCTGGAGACCCCGCCAAAGGTCATCTATTCGCTGACCTGCCCGGACAACTGGACCAATCGCCCGCGCATCGCCGCTTTTCGGAACTGGGTCTTCGTAGAAGCCGCAAAAGGCGCCGCGAGCCAACATCACTAATCCATGACCCGAAATCAGAGATCGAAAATCCGCCTCGCGTTGCCTTCGCGCACCGCCTGGCGCTGATCCGCCGGCAGGGCGTCGACCCGCGCCAGGCAGCCGGCCATATCGCCGATGTCGTGGGGGTAGTCCGAGCCGTACATCACCTTGTCGGGCCCGCCGACCTCGATGCAGAGTTCCAAGGCGCCTTGGCTATAGGTCACGGCGTCGTAGTAAATGCGCTTGAGATATTCCGACGGCGGTATGGTGATGACCTCCTGACTGTGCAGGGTCATCTCATAGGAGCGGTCGAGACGGCCGGCGAGGAACGGCAGGGTCGCGCCGGCGTGTGAAGCGATGATCTTGAGGTTTGGATAGCGGTCGAGGAAGCCTGAGTAAATCATCTTGGAGATCGCCAGGGTGGTGTCGAACATGAAACCGACCGTCGAGGTCAGGCTGTATTTGCGCATATCCATCTCGGCCATGCCCGGCGGCTCGGTGGGATGCACCAGCACCGGCAGCGCGCGGTCGTCGATGGCTTGCCAGATCGGCGCGAAATCGTCATCGGTCAGATGGCGGCCGGCGACGTTGGCCATCACCATGACGCCGATGGCGCCGTTATCGCAGGCGCGCGAGAGCTCATCGATGGCGCTTGCGGGATATTCCCAGGGCAGCGAGGCGATATAGCGGATGCGATCGGGATGGTCGGCCTGCCCCCGCGCCATGCTGTCGTTGACCAGCCGGGCAGCCTGGAGACTGACCGCCTCACCGCCCCAATAGGCGTTGGGGCAGGTCAGCGAGACGATGGCGATATCGACGCCGCCCTCGTCCATGTCCCGGACCCTCAGATCGTAGTCGAAATGCCCCGGCATGGGCGTCATGAACAGGGCGCCTTCACGATAGATGCCTTCCAAATCGTCGGTGATGTTGGCGACGCTGTAGCGCGGCGCGCCCTTGTCGCGCAGCAGCTCAAGCCAGGCACGGTCCAGCATATGGGTATGGACGTCGATAACCGTCATCGCAGGAAACTCCTGAGTTAAATCACGCCACGCTCGCGCAGGCCCGCAACATCATCGACGCCGAGGTCGAGCATCTCACCGAGTACCGCGTCGGTATGTTCGCCGAGCAACGGCGGGGGATGGTCGTAAGACGGCGGCGTCGCCGACATTTTCAAAGGCGAGCCGATCAGGCGCACCGGTGATCCGGTCAAGGGATGAGCCATGGTGATTTCCATCTCCCGCGACCGCACCTGGGGGTCGTCGAAAACCCGGTCGATGGTATTGATCGGGCCGCTGCTCACATTGCAAGCCTCGAGGCCCTCCAGCCAATGGCGCGACGGCTTGGCGGCGATGATCCCGACGAGGGTTGGGATCAAGGCCGCGCGGTTGCGCACGCGCTCGACGTTGGTGCAAAAGCGTTCGTCCTTGCAAAGCTCAACCACGCCGGCGAATTCACAGAAACGATCGAACTGCCCGTCGTTGGCGATGGCCAGGACCATATGGCCGTCGGCGGTGGCGAAGACCTGATAGGGAACGATGTTGGGATGGGCATTGCCGTAGCGCGGCGGGGGGACGCCCGAGGTGAGATAATTGAGCCCCTGCATGGAAAGCGTGGCGACCGAGGCATCCAGCATGCCGATATCGATATGCTGGCCCTGCCCGGTTACTTCACGGTGACGCAAGGCGGCGCAGATACCGACCGCCGCATACATGCCCGACATTAAATCGGAGACCGGCACGCCGCTTTTCTGGGGCTCGCCGTCGGGTTCCCCGGTGATGCTCATGAGGCCGCTCATGGCCTGGATCAGCACGTCGTAGCCGGGACGCTCCGCGTAAGGCCCGGTTTGACCGAAGCCGGTGATCGAGCAATAGACCAGCGCCGGATTGGCGCCCTTGAGCTGATCGTAGGAAAGACCGTATTTGCTTAAACCCCCGGTCTTGAAATTCTCCACCAGAATGTCGCATTTGGCGATCAGGCGGCGCGCCAGATCCTGGCCTTCCGGCTTGGTGAGATCGAGGGTGATCGAGCGTTTGTTGCGATTCAACCCGAGGAAATAGCCGCTCTCCGTGGTCTCGTGGCCGGCGTCGTCGTTAAGGAAAGGTGGGCCGAATTTTCGGGTATCGTCGCCGCTTCCCGGCCGCTCGACCTTGATCACCTCGCAGCCCAGGTCGCCGAGAATCTGGGTGCAGGTAGGGCCCGCGAGAATACGGGTCAGGTCGAACAGGCGCAGGCCGTTTAGGGGGCCGGTCATGTGCGTTTATTCTCCACAGAAGTTTATAGAGCCCATACGACCCGCGTTGACAAGCGATGGTGCGCGGTTACCCTGTCGGCGATGGCGAAAAGTAAAATAAAAAAACTGTTCCGGCGCGCCGTATCGGTGGTCTTTACGCTTTTGATGGTGGGTTTGGCGATCGGTTATTGGGCCTTGAGAACGTCTCTTCCCATGACCGATGGTGAAATCGTCCTCGCCGGCCTGGATAGCGAAATCGAAATTTTGCGTGACACCAACGGGGTGCCCCATATCTACGCCGCGTCCGAGGCCGCCACGTATTTCGGCCTCGGGTTTGTTCACGCCCAGGACCGCCTCTGGCAGCTTGAGGCGAGTCGCCGGTTGGGCGCCGGACGCCTATCGGAGATTTTGGGCCCCCGGTCTCTCGATATCGACCGCTTCTTTCGCACCCTCGGCATCTACCGCATGGCGGCGCGTGGCTTCGCGGTTCTCGACCGTGACACCAAGGCGGCCTATGAGGCCTATGCCGAGGGGGTCAACGCCTATCTAGAGACCCGTAGCGGCCTTCTGCCGCCGGAATTCCTTATTCTCGGCGCCCCGGAGCCCGAGCCCTGGACGCCCGCAGATTCCCTGGTCATGCTCAAGCTCATGGCGTGGGACCTGAGCGGCAATTGGCGTGACGAGCTGCTGCGCGTCCGCTTGGCCAGCCGGCTGTCGGTTGAGCAGATCGCTGACTTATGGCCGCCCTACCCCGGCGATGCGCCGGTGGCCCTGCCCCAATTGCCCTTCTCGGGCTCCGGCCAGTTCGGTAATCTCGAAAACTTGGGCGATCTCGATGAACTTTGGCGCCGCACACCGCCGGGGCCGACGCCCGATGTGGGCTCGAACAATTGGGTCATCTCCGGCGACCGTAGCGAGAGCGGCCTGCCGCTGCTCGCCAACGACCCCCATCTCGGCCTCGGCACGCCGGGGCCTTTCTATCTTGCCCATCTCAGCGCACCCGGCTTCGACGTTGTCGGCGCGACCCTGCCCGGCGCGCCCGGGGTCGTGCTGGGTCGCAATCAGAGCATCGCCTGGGGTTTCACCAATACCTATCCCGATACCCAGGACCTGTTTATCGAAATCATCGATCCCGACGACCCGACGCGCTATCTGGCGCCCGGCGGCTCGCGTCGCTTCGAGACCCGCCGCGAAATCATCGCCGTAAAAGGCGAGCCCGATGTGGAATTCGAATTTCGCATCAGCCGGCACGGCCCGGTGCTGTCTGATCTGCAGATACTGGGCAACCAGTCCGACGCGCCCAGCGAAGTCATGACCTTGGCCTGGACGGCGTTGCGCGACGACGATTTGACGCCCCAGGCGGCCCTCGCCCTCTCCCGGGCGGAGAATTGGAAGGAATTTGTCGCTGCATTGCAGGATTTCCAGGGCCCGCAGCAGAACATTGTCTATGCCGACCGGGACGGCAATATCGGGTTTTACGCCCCGGCGCGGGTGCCGTTGCGGCGCAAAGGCGATGGCTGGCTGCCGGCGCCGGGATCGAGCGGCGCCTATGACTGGAACGGCTTCATCCCCTATTACGCCCTGCCCCTGACGTTCAACCCGCCGACCGGATATATCGCCACAGCCAACAACAAGATTACGCCCGACAGCTATCCCTTTTTCATCACCCGGGACTGGGCGGCGCCCTATCGGGCGACGCGGATAACCGAGCTGCTCGAAGGCAGAAAACACGACCGCGAAAGCTTCCGGGCCATCCAAGCCGATCAGGTTTCACTCATGGCGCGTGAAATGCTGCCCTATCTGCTGGCCGCGGAGCCCCGGAACGATGCATCGAGGGCGGCGCAATCCCTGTTGCTCGACTGGGACGGCGAGATGGCCGGAGATCGAGCGGAGCCCTTGATTTTCTCCGCCTGGTACCGGGAGTTGACCAGCCTAATCTACGGCGACGAGCTGGGGGCTCTGTTCGCTGCTGCCTGGAGCCAGCGCCCGCTGTTCATTCGCGCCGTTTTGGAGGGCCGGACGGCGGGCGACTGGTGCGACGATATCACCACCGATGAGCGGGAGAATTGCGCCGATCGCACGGCCCTGGCGCTGGATCGGTCGATTGCCGGGCTTTCCTTGATTTACGGCGATCGATTCTCCCGCTGGCGTTGGGAGGATGCCCATATCGCCGAATTCGGCCACCAGATTTTCCAGGACCAGGCGCCTTTCAGCTGGTGGTTCGATAACCGCATCGGCAACGGCGGCGACCGCTACACGATCAATGCCGCGGGGTTTCGGTTCAGCGAGGCGGTCCGCCCCTTCGCACAAAACCATGGGCCGGCCATGCGGGCGATCTACGACATGGATGCGCTCGATGAATCCCTGTTCATCATAAGCACCGGCCAATCGGGTAATCCCTTGTCGCCCCATTACAGCGATTTAATGGAGCGCTGGCGGGATCATCGGCCCTTCACCATCCCGACGGAACGAACTGCCGTGGAAGCGGCGCGGCGCGACCGCTTGATTCTTGTTCCACGTTAAGATTACTAGTTAAGACTCTACCATGGATGATACATTTCGACTTCATCGAGGGACAACGCCGCTGCTGGTGAGCATTCCCCATTGCGGCGTCCATCTGCCCGGACCCATCGATAAGCGGCTGACCCCCGAAGCCCGCCGCCTCGCCGATACGGATTGGCATCTGGAGAGGCTGTATGATTTCGCGCAAGCCATGGGCGCCAGCGTGATCGCGGCAACCCATTCGCGCTATGTCATCGACCTCAATCGGCCGCCCGACGGCGCCGCGCTTTACCCCGGCGCCGACAATACCGAGCTCTGCCCCACAACCAGCTTTGCGCGCGAGCCTCTTTACCAGCCCGGCGATGCGCCTAACCCGGATGAAATCGAACAGCGGATCGAAGTCTACTGGCGGCCTTATCATGAGGCGCTGTCAGGCGAGATCGAACGGTTGCGCTCTCTCCACGGCGTCGCCTTGCTATACGACGCCCATTCCATCCAGAGCATCGTGCCGCGTTTCTTCGACGGCAGGCTGACGGATTTCAACCTGGGCACGGCGGCGGGCGACTCGGCGGAAGGGGCCCTCGCGCAAAGGCTCTTGGCGGTTTGTCAGGCGGCCGACGGCTTTAGCTGCGTGCTCAACGGCCGCTTTACCGGGGGCTATATTACGCGCCGTTACGGCAAGCCCGCCAGTGACGTCCACGCGGTCCAGCTTGAACTCTCGCAAGCGACTTACATGGATGAAGAGCCGCCGTTTCCCTACCGGAGCGACCTGGCGGACGGGGTGCAGCCGGTGCTCAAGAGATTGCTCGCGGAAATGCTGGATTGGCTGGAGACCGCAAAATCCCGCTAAGGACCTGTTCTGCATGGTCATGCTTAACGATATTTTCACCAAAAGAGAGCCAATATCCTCATACGGCGAAGGACCCGGTTGCGGTCCCATGCCCGTCGCGAAATGCTCGGAGTGTGCGTTATGTTGTTTTTTGTCGGCTTAGTCATTGTCGTTGGGTCGATTCTCGGCGGATATATGCCGCATGGCGAACTCACCGTGTTGTGGCAGCCCTTAGAATTCCTCATCATCATGGGTTGCGCCTTCGGCGCCTTCGTCATCAGCAACCCCAAAAGCGTGATCATCGGCGCCTTCAAGGGGTTCATGCGCACCCTCAAGGGACCGGCCTATGACAAGAAGAGCTATATAGAGCTGCTCACCCTGCTCTATACCGTGCTCAAACTGGTCAAGACCAAAGGGGCGCTGGTGGTCGAGGGTCACATTGAGAACCCCGAGGAAAGTAGCATGTTTATGGCCTTTCCGGGATTTTCCGGGAATCATCACGCCATGACCTTCCTCTGCGACTATCTGCGCATGATGACCATGGGCACCGAAAACGCCTATCAGATGGAAGCGCTGATGGACGAGGAGATCGAAACCCACCATCTCGAACAGGCCCAGATCACAACCGCCTTGACGGTCGTCGGCGACGGCTTGCCCGCCTTCGGCATCGTCGCCGCGGTGCTCGGCATCATCGTCACCATGGCGTCGATCCTCGAGCCACCCGAGGTGCTCGGCGCTTTGATCGGCGGCGCCATGGTCGGCACCTTCCTCGGCATTCTGCTGTCCTATGGTTTGGTCTCCCCGATCGCCAATTCGCTGAAGGCCTGCGACGAGGCAGACGGCAAATACTTCCTCTGCATCAAGGCGGCGTTGACCGCCCATATGCAGGGCCACTCGCCGATCATCTCCGTCGAATTCGCGCGCAAGGTTCTCTATAGCCTGGAACGGCCGAGCTTCATTGAATTGGAAGAATCCCTAGACGAACTGCCGTCTGTCGCGTCATAAGACCAGGAAGCCCAAGTCATGGCCGATGCCGCCGCCATCATTATCAAAAAGGTAAAGAAGGGCCATGCCGCTCACCATGGCGGCGCCTGGAAGGTTGCCTACGCTGATTTCGTGACCGCCATGATGGCATTCTTTTTGCTTATGTGGCTGCTCAATGCGGCGTCCGAGGAAAGCCTTAGCGGCATAGCCGATTATTTCACCCCGACCGCGATATTGAGCTCCTCGGAGAGCGGTGCCGGCGGCATGTTGGGCGGCACCAGCATGCTGGCGCCAGGCGCCCAGTCGACGACGCGGACCGCGCCCGGCGTGACCGTTAGCCTGTCGCCGTTGAGCCCCAGCGATATACCGGACGACGAAGGACTGCCGGGCATCAAAAGAGGCAATACGGAAGAGCGGGATATGCGAGACGAGCTCGCCGACCTTGCCCTGACCGAGGACGAATTCGGCGATGGATCCGGCGCTCAAGGGCTCGGCGGCGACAATCCCAACGACGGCAAAGCCGGGCTCAATGACGGCTATGAAGGGAAGGACGGTGAAAATCCCTTCGAAAGTGAATATACCGCCGGATTGACTGAAGAATATGAGGGTCAGGGCGTCGAGCAAGCATTCGATGAAAGCGCCCTCGACGATGAGGCTTCTCAGGAATTGCTGGCGAAACTCGAACAGCAGGATTTCGAGCGCGCCGAGCAAGCCCTTCGCGAAGCCATCGCGGCGAGCCCGGAATTGCAGGCATTCAGTGAAAACCTGATCATCGACATGACCCCCCTGGGCATGCGGATTCAGATCGCCGATGCCGAAGAAAGCTCGATGTTCCCGAGCGGCAGCGCCAAGCTGCTGCCCCACACCAAGAAATTGCTCGGCAAGATCCTACAGGCCATCCTGCCTCTGCCGAATAGTATTGCGATCCTCGGCCATACGGACGCCGTGCCCTATCATGGCACGGGCGGCTACAGTAATTGGGAGCTTTCCACCGACCGCGCCAACGCCAGCCGCCGCGCCCTCACCGAAGCGGGCCTGCCGGCCTCGCGGATTGTTCGCGACACCGGCATGGCGGCCACGGAGCCGCTGCTGCCCGAAGACCCGACAAATCCCCAGAACAGGCGCATCAGCGTGCTCATCCTGCGCGAGGGCATCGCGCCCGTCATGAAGGCGCCCTAAGAACAATTTTAAGCCGCCATTGCTATTTGGAGCCTCAAACCCCAAATTAGGCATCATGGTGGAACGGAGCGATTCGCGTTCATTTGAGGTGGTCACGGTGGCAAGCGGTCCGGAGACGGACAGCCTGGGGCCCGATCCGTTCGATGCCGTCCTCAATCCGGAATTATTCGACGGCGTCACCCTCCGCCGCCTGGCCGCCTATATGATCGACCTCGCGGTCATCGGTCTCCTGCTGCTGGTGGCCATGGCGACCTTCTCGGTGCTCGGCATGCTCAGCTTCGGCGTGCTCAGCCCCGTCCTGTTCGCTGTTCTTCCTTTCATACCCCTGGCCTATCACACCATCCTCATCGGCGGACCACGTTGCGCGACCTTGGGCATGCGCCTGTTCGGCATCGAGAACAGGCGCCTGGACGGCGGCCATGCCGACTACCTGCAAGCCGGATTGCTGACCGTGGTGTTTTACGTCTCGGTGGGGGTTACGGGCTGGCTGATCCTCCTCGTCGCCCTGTTCAACGGGCAAGGCCGCACGTTCCACGATTACCTGTGCGGCACCGTGACCATTCGGCCTCACCTGAACATCGACGTCATCACACCAAGCCGATGACCAAGACCCTCGGCGCCGACCTTCAATTCTTCTACGGCACCCTGCCGCAGCCCTGCCCCTATTTGCCCGGCCAGATGGAAAGCAAGGTGGTCACCGAACTGGCGGGGGCGGACGCGCGCGGCCTTCATGAGGGGCTCAGCCGCGCCGGATTCCGCCGCAGTCACAGCCTGGCCTACAAACCCGCCTGTCAGGATTGCCAGGCCTGTATTCCGGTTCGCGTTCCGGTGGCCGGTTTCAGCCCGAGCCGTTCGCTCAGGCGGGTTTGGCGGCGCAACGGCGATTTGATCGCCACGGAGAAGCCGGCCAGGGCCACGGGGGAGCAATTCGCCACCTTCGCCCGCTACCAGCAATGGCGCCACGGCGGCGGCGGCATGGCGTCGATGGATTTCAACGATTACAAGACCATGGTCGAGGACACCCCGATCGACACCATGATCGTCGAATTTCACGACGGCGACGGTAATTTCTTCGGGGCCTCCCTGACCGACCGTCTCGGTGACGGCCTATCGGGGGTCTATAAATTCTTCGAGCCGAGCGCGCCGCGGCGCAGCGCCGGCACCTATATCGTCTTGTGGCATATCGAGCGGGCGCGCCAACTCGGCTTGGCCTATGTCTATCTCGGCTATTGGATCGCCGGCTGCGACAAGATGTCTTACAAGTCCCGCTTCCGCCCCATCGAGTTTCTCGGGCCGAACGGCTGGCGCCTCATGGACGAAGATAAGCCTCTCGTTTGAGCTGATAACGTACCTGGACCGTGCCGTAGGCCTGGATTTCCGCGTCGAAGGTGAAACCGAGGCGTTCGGTCAGGGTGCGAGATGCCAGATTTTCAGGATCCGTGATCGCCGTCAGACGGGCGCATCCCCGCTCGCCGAAGGCATAGTCGAGCACAGGCGCCATGGCTTCGCGCGCCAGCCCGCGACGCTGGAAGGCCGGATGGATACCCCAGCCTACTTCCAGGACAATCTCATCGCCGCCCGTGGTCTCGGCCTTCGCCGGGTTGACGAAGCCGCCATAGCCGACGATGCGGCCGGTTTCACCCAGACTATCGTCGCGCAGGGTGATCGCCCAGAAACCGGCGTCATGGGTATCCCAGCCCTCGGCGCTGTCGGCGATGCGTCGGGCGGCAACCTCGCGCGGCAGTTTCGGCATGCCGGGGATGGACAGGACGTCCCACATGGCATCGAGATCTTCGAACACCGACGTCAGTCCTTCGACATCTTTGGGTTCGAAGGGCCGCAGGATCAAACGCTCGGTAGTCAGGACCGGCGGCTGACTCATGAGAATCGGTTGGAGCGGGGGAATCCGGGAGGCGGCAAACGACCGACCTGACCGCGCTTGGCCAGCCAGGGGGCGATATCGCCATGGCTGCGGGTGCGTTCGCCCGACCGCCAGGTCAGGCCCTCGTCCCGGCTGAACAGCTTGGCGTCGGCCAGGCCGCCGTCGCGATAGCGTTGCAGGATGACGCCCCGGCCCCGCGCCATGACCGGCACTTCATCGAGCGCGAACAACAGCAGTTTGCGGTTCTCGCCGACCACCGCCACCGTATCGCCTTCTACGGCAGCGCAAACAGCCGCCTCGGCGCCGGCTGCGAGATTCAACACCTGCCGGCCCTGGCGGGTATGGGCCATGACGTCATCTTCCGCGACGATGAAGCCTCGGCCGTCGCTGGAGGCGACGAGCAGACGGCGGCCGGGACGATGGATGAACAGGGCGACGACGTCCTGGTCGTTGCCCAGATCGAGCATCAGGCGCAGGGGCTCGCCATGGCCCCGGCCCCGGGGCAGCTTGTCACAGCCCAGGGTGTAGAAGCGGCCGTTGGTGGCGAAGATCACCAGCTTGTCCGTGGTCTCGGCGCGCAGCACGAAGCGTTCGCGGTCGCCTTCCTTGTATTTGATTTCGGCGGGACCGTTGCCGTTGCCGTTATTGTTTTTGGGACTCTTGAGGGCTCGTACCCAGCCCTTTTCCGAATAGAGAATGGTGATCGGTTCGCGCTCGACCAACGCCTCGGTGGGCACGGCGACCTCGGCTGGCGGCGCGCCGATCACCGTGCGCCGCTTGCCCAACGCCGTCTTCTCGCCGAATTCGGCGCGAATCTCCTTCAGCTCATCGGTTAAGGCCCGCCGTTGCTTCTTATCGCTGTCCAGCAGAGCGTCGAGGCCGGTCTGTTCCTCGATCAGGACGCCACGCTCCTTGAGCAAGGCCGCTTCCTCGAGCTTGCGCAGGGACCGCAAGCGCATATTGAGGATCGATTCGGCCTGAAAATCATTCAGCTTAAAGCGCTTCATGAGTGCGGGCTTGGCCTCGTCCTCCTCGCGGATGATGCGGATCACCTCATCGAGATTGAGATAGACCACGAGATAGCCCCCGATGGTCTCCAGGCGCTTCGCGATGGCCGCGAGGCGATGGCGGGTCCGGCGCAGCAGAATCACCAGGCGATGATCGAGGAAGGCTTGCAGGGCCTCGCGCAGGCTCATGACCCTCGGCACCTTGTTGGCGTCGAGGACGTTGAGATTGAGGCCGAAGCGGATCTCGAGGTCGGTCAGCCGGAACAGCGACTCCATCAGGGTTTCCGGCTCCACCGTGCGGGATTTCGGCTCGAGCACGATGCGCAGGGTCTCGGCCGATTCGTCGCGCACATCGGCCAGCAACAACAGCTTGCGGGCCTCCATCAACGCGGCGATCTTCTCGATCACCCTGGCCTTCGGCACCTGATAGGGGATCTCCGTGATGATGATCTGGTATTGGCCGTGCTTGCGGCTCTCCTTTTCCCAGCGGGCGCGCAGGCGAAACCCGCCGCGTCCCGTGCGGTAGGCCTCCATGATGCTGCTTTGCGGCTCGACGAGCAGGCCGCCGGTCGGGAAATCCGGCCCCGGGATCATCTCGATCAGGGTCGTCATGGTCACGTTGGGATGCTTGATCAGGTGGATCAGCGCCACGCACAGCTCGCCCACATTATGGGGCGGAATATTGGTCGCCATGCCGACCGCGATACCCGTTGCGCCGTTCGCCAGCAGGTTCGGAAAGCGCGCCGGAAGAACAACCGGCTCTTCGTCTTCATTGTCGTAGGTCTGGCGGAAATCGACGCTGTCCTCGTCGATGCCGTCGAGCAGCGCCGCCGCCACCGCCGTGAGGCGCGCCTCGGTATAGCGCATGGCGGCGGCATTATCGCCGTCGATATTGCCGAAATTGCCCTGGCCGTCGACCAGAGGATAGCGCACGGCAAATTCCTGGGCGAGGCGCACCAGGGCGTCATAGACCGATAGATCGCCGTGGGGGTGGTATTTGCCGATCACGTCGCCGACCACCCGGGCGCATTTCTTGTAGCCCTTTTCCGGGTCGAGCTTGAGTTGACGCATGGCGTGCAGGAGGCGGCGATGGACCGGCTTGAGCCCATCGCGAACGTCCGGCAGGGAGCGCGCGGTGATGGTCGAGAGGGCATAGGCGAGATAGCGCTCGCCGAGGGCGTCGGAGAGGCCGATATCAAGGATGTTCTGGGTTGGATCAGGCGGGGTCATTCCCCTTTATACCACCAGATATGGTAGGTGAGCGAGTCAATCGATCTATAAAACGCCCCCTGGCAGCGGGTAATTTTCGCTCATGGGGGGCGAAAACATGGCGATCGAGAAAACTTCCCGTGAGCTTCAGGGCGGCCAGGATATCGCTCGCGTTGCCGTCATTCCCGCCAATCAGGAAACCCGGCAGCGGCAGCAGTTTATCGCGGTAGGGCTCGCCCGCCTGGCGGCTCACCGCGCGGCCCGACTTGGGCGAGACATAGATCAGATCGTCGGTCGCCCCGGAGGCTGCACATTCACTCAGGTCGAGACCGAAGCCGAGTTCGTCGAGCAGGCCCAATTCCCATCGGGCATAGATCGCGGCCCAGGCAGGCAACGATACGAACGCATCGAGCAGGACGATGAACCCCGCATAGAGCTTAGGGTAAGGGTGGCGTTCGGGCAGCGTTGCCTCGGCAACCGCGCAGGCCGACGACAGCCCGGCCAGGCGCAGGGGGTCGTCGAGCAGCATGGCGGCGTAGCCCCGGGACAACTCGCCCGTGTAGCTGCCGAGATGCTCGGCCAGGCGCGCCCGCCAGTGGACGCTGACCAGATTGCCCGGCTGATAGACGCCGCGCCCTGTTGATGCGCGCCCGCCCCGCGCCAGCCCGGCATGACGCCCATGATCGCGGGTCAGAAGCTGGACGATCGCGGAGCTGTCGCCATGGCGCCGCGAAGCCAGAACGATGCCGTCGTCGGTCCAGTCCATTAAACGTCCAATTCAAAGGCCGACGATGGCAGGCGAATCGATCACCGTCCCGGTGAGGGTTTCGCCGGTTTTCTCCGCGAGTTCGCAGGCGAGACGGTCGGCTTCGGGGTTCTCGATGTTCAGCGCCATGGTATTTCTCTATGGAAGAAAATAGGAACCATTTTTATGGCCAACGAATACCATACGCAGCCGTGTAAAACGATCTTGCTTCCAGAACGGGCTTCGATTATGGTTACATGTTACCACAACAAGAAATGTACTCATGGCGATAAAGGCAAACAAAAAGCGCGATTCACGCGGCAAGGTGCAGGCCTACCGTGATCGTATGCGTGCACGGGGTCTCAGGCCGGTTCAGATTTGGGTTCCCGACACCCGCACGGCGGCCTTTCACGCCGAGGCCCATCGTCAGTCCCTCGCCGTGGCGCACAGCACCCTCGCCCAACAGGATCAGGACTTCATCGACGCAATTTCCGACCCGAGGGAGGCGTGAAGCGCGGAGAAATCTGGACCGTATCGGGCGCGGGCTACGCCGACAAACCGCGACCCGCCGTCATCATCCAGGATGATTGTTTCGACGCCACTGCCTCGGTCACCATATGCGTCTTCACCACAGACGACACCGAGGCGCCGTTATTCCGCCTGGAGGTTATTCCGAGCGATGAAAATGGCTTGCGGTCCGCCTCCCGGCTGATGGTCGATAAACTGACCACGGTTTCCAAGGAAAAGCTCGGAGATCGGATCGGACGCCTCGTAGATGAAGACATGGTGCGCTTGAACCGGGCAATCATGGTGTTTCTCGGCTTGGCGTAAGAGCTTTCCCGCCCCTTACTTCGGAAACTCCAGTCCCATGTCTCGGTAGCGGGCCGGGTCGTCGGTCCATTTGGGGGCGACCTTGACGTGGATGAAGAGATGCACCCGCTGGCCGAGGAAGGCTTCGAGATCCAACCGGGCGGCCTGGCCGACGGCCTTGATCTGGCGCCCACCCTTGCCCAGGATGATCGGCTTGTGGCTGTCGCGCAGCACATAGATCACCTGACCGATACGCAGGCTGCCGTCCTTGAGCTCCTCCCAGGATTCGGTCTCCACGCCGAGCGCGTAGGGCAGCTCCTGATGAAGCCGGAGGAACAGCTTCTCGCGGGTGGTCTCGGCGGCGAGCAGGCGCAGGGGGATGTCGGACAGTTGATCCTCGGGGTAGAGCCAGGGTCCGACCGGCATGCGGACGGCCAGGAAATCGCGAAGATCGTCGACGCCGTCGCCGTTGAGCGCCGAAATCATGAAACTGTCGCTGAACACACCGGTCTCGTTGAGCTTGGCGGCCAAGGGCAGCAGGTCTTCGCGGCGCAGGCCGTCGATCTTGTTAAGCGCCAGCACCGCCCGGCGGCGGCGCTTGGCGAGGCCCTCGACGATGCGTCTGCTGTCGCCGTCGAAGCCGCGCTTGGCATCGACCAGCAGGACCACGAAATCGGCGTCTTGGGCGCCGGTCCAGGCCGCCATCACCATGGCTTTCTCGAGGCGCCGCTTGGGCTCGAAGATACCCGGCGTATCGAGGAAGACGATCTGCGTTTCCTCGCCGGCCATGCAGATTCCGGTAATGCGCGTGCGGGTGGTCTGCACCTTGGGGGTGACGATGGATATCTTGCTGCCGATCATCCGGTTGAGCAGGGTCGATTTACCGGCGTTGGGCGCGCCGACCAGGGCGACGAAACCGCAACGGGTCGTGGTCGTGGTCGTGTTCATGACTTTGAAACGGCGAGCAGCATGGCCCCGGCGGCGGCTTGTTCCGCGACGCGTTTCGAGCCGCCCCGGCCCCGGGCGGGCGGATGGCCGGCGACCCTGACCTCGACCTCGAAGACTGGATCGTGGGCCGGCCCCTCCTCGCCGGTGGTGGTATAGGCGGGCAGCGCATGGCCCGCTGCCTGGGCCCATTCCTGCAACCGGGTCTTGGAGTCTTCCGGCGGGCTGTCGGTGGCCATCATGCGATCGCTCCAGTGGCGGCGGATAAAACGATCGGCGAGGGCAAGCCCGGCGTCGAGATAGAGCGCCCCCATCAGCGCTTCGAGGGCGTCGGCCAACAACGATGGATTGTCGCGTCCGCCGCTGTCCGCTTCGCCCTTGGAGAGATGGACCAGCGCCCCGATGTCGAGCCGGGCCGCGACATCGGCCAGGGTCCGGCGGCTCACCAGGGCGGCGAACCGCTTGGCAAGCGGGCCCTCTTCTTCATCTGGAAAGGCTTCGAGCAGCATATCGGCAACGATCAGGCCGAGCACCCGGTCACCGAGAAATTCAAGCCGTTCAAAGCTGCCTTGAGCGGCCTTGGCGCTGGAATGCGTCAGCGCCTGGACGAGTAGATCCCCACGGCTGAACTGGTGATCGAGAATCCGCGTCGCCGCGGCGAGACGGGATTGCTCGTTCACTGGACGATGCTGAAGATCCGGCCGAAGCGCGTCGCCGTCGGCCATTTCCACAACTCCCAAAACTGCGCCGCCCCGTTGGTCGAGAAAAAGATGATTTCGGCGCGGCCAACCAGGTTTTCCGCAGGAATGAAGCCGACGCCGCCACGGTTCGCGGGTACCCGGCTATCGAGGGAGTTATCCCGGTTATCACCCATGGCAAAATAATGTCTCTCGGGAACCACATAGACCTCGGTGTTGTCATAGGAGCCTTGGAAATCCATATCGAGGGTCTCATAGCGCCGCCCGTTGGGCAGGGTTTCCATGAAGCGGACGATGCGCCGGGTTCTGCCATAGGCGTTGGTTTCCGTGAAATCGCCAATCCGTTCCCGCTTGACCGCAACGCCGTTAATGATCAGCACGCCGTTGACGACCTGAATGCGATCGCCGGGCAGGCCGATGATGCGCTTGATGTAATCGGTCGTATTGTCTCGCGGCAGCTTGAAGACGACGACATCGCCGCGCTCCGGCGTGCCGGCTAGAATGCGCCCGCTCTCGTTGCCCAGGCTTGGCGGGATCAGGTCCCAGCCGAACAGATCGAACGAAAACCGGCTATAGCCGTAGGCGTATTTCGACACGAACAGGTAATCGCCGACCAACAGAGTCGATTTCATCGAGCCCGACGGAATATTGAAGGGCTCATACGCGAAAGTGCGGACCACCAGGGCGATAAGCACGGCGATCAAGATCGTCTTGATGGTCTCCCAAAAACCATCTTCTTTTTTCTTTTTTGACATTAACTTCGCTTTTTAATGGGTTGCAAAAGTGATCTATCTTCCGACTTCTCTTGGAACAGCCGAGATCAGCACGACGGCCTGCGCGGTGGGGTCGTCGTCGGTGATCGTGAGGTCGATTTGCGCGGTCATGCCGGCCGGCGTGAGCTCTTGGAGGCGACGGGCCGCGCCGCCGGTAAGTGCCATGGTGGGCTTTCCCGACGGCATATTGACCACCCCGAGATCGCGCCAATAAACGCCTTTGCGAAATCCCGTTCCCAGCGCCTTGGAGCAGGCCTCCTTGGCGGCGAAGCGTTTCGCATAGCTCGCCGCTCGATTGACGCGCCGGTCGGATTTTTGCTTCTCGATATCGGTGAAAATGCGCTCGATAAAGCGCGCGCCGAAACGCTCTAAAGTGCGCTCGATGCGGCGAATGTCGATAACGTCGTTGCCCAGGCCGAGAATCATCAGGCGCTGCGTGATCCCGTGGTTTCGGCGCGGGCCTTGTCCATGAGGGCGCGCATCCGCTTGATGGTGCTGTTGAGGCCGCCGAAAATCGCTTCACCGATCAGGAAATGACCGATATTGAGCTCGACAATAGACACGATGGCGGCAACCGATCCGACCGTATCGAAGGTCAGGCCATGGCCGGCGTGGCATTCGAGGCCGAGTTCGGCAGCGCGTTGAGCGGCGGCGGCGATGCGCTCAAGTTCTCGCTCCCGTTCCGGCCCCGGGGCCGCGTCGCAATAGCTTCCCGCATGAAGTTCGACGATGTCGGCCTTGAGCGCCCGCGCCGCTTCAAGCTGTGATAAATCGGGGTCGATGAACAGCGAGACCCGGATGCCGGCGTCGGCGAGTTCCGTGATGTAATGCTGCAGATGGTTATGGCCGCCGGCCACATCGAGCCCGCCTTCCGTGGTCAGTTCCCGGCGTTTCTCGGGCACCAGACAGGCGGCGTTGGGAAGATGGCGCAAGGCAATGTCGAGCATCTCGTCGGTCGCCGCGATCTCGAAATTGAGCGGCAGATCGACCTCGTTAATGATGCGTTCGATGTCATAGTCCGAAATATGGCGGCGATCTTCACGCAAATGCGCCGTGATGCCATCGGCGCCGGCGTCGGCGGCAACCTTAGCCGCGCGCACGGGATCCGGCTGATCTCCGCCACGCGCGTTGCGGATGGTCGCAACGTGATCGATATTGACGCCCAGGCGTAGCTTTTCGCTCATCACCTTTACTCCTTATCCTCGGGCGCCACATCCTCGGGCGCCAAACCAACCTCAACGCTGCGCCTTTCACGGCGGCGGCGGCGTATCATCTGATAATTCGTCACGATCTTCCTAACCGGCCAAAACAACGTAAGCCACACGACCAGACCGGTGGGCAACGATCCCAGAAACATCGGCAGCAATATGGCCCGAGGCTCCTCGAAGATATACGCCATGGAAAGCCCTTCGGGAAGGGCATGGCTGACATCCGAACCGAGCATCCACAGACCGACGCGATAAATCAACACCCAGATGAAGGGAAAGGTCCAGGGATTGCCGATCGCCGTGCCGATGGCGGAGGCGAGTAAATTGCCGCCGATCAACCAGGCTATCAGGGCGCCGAGGAAAAAATGCAACCCGATGAAGGGGGTGAAGGACACGGCCGCCCCGCAAGCCAGCCCCGCCGCGATACTATAGGGCGAACCGGGAAGCCTTTTGACGCGATGAAGAAAATAAGAAGCGGCGCGGCGCCATCCTCCTTTCGGCCATAGAAATCCTCTGATGCGAGGTCCGATTGCCAGTTTTCCACGGCGGCGAAACATGACCTCAGACCTCGACGCGGCTGCCCGGCTTCACGGCGGGCGAAGATGCCAGTTCGGGGGGTAGCTTGTCGGCCTCATAGGTCGGAAGCTTAAGGCCGGCCAGGGCGAACAAGGGAACGCCGAGATCGACCGCGCCGTCGCTGCGGTCGATCAGGCAGCTTGCGGCGACCACAAGACCGCCATGCTCAGTGATGCAATCGATGCATTCGCGCGACGATTTACCGGTCGTCACGATATCTTCGGCCATGAGAACACGAGCGTTCTTAGCCAATCCGAAGCCGCGTCTCAGGGTCAGGCTGTTATCGACGCGCTCGGTGAACATGGCCGGAACCCCCAATTGCCGCCCCATCTCATAGCCGACGACCACGCCGCCCATGGCCGGCGACACCACCGCGTCGATGGCGCCGGCGCCGAGGCGCTCAACGATCCGCGCAGCCAACGTCGCGCACAGCCGCGCACCGCGGCGGGCGTCCATCATGACCCGGGCACATTGCAGGTAAGACGCGCTGTGCAGCCCGGAGCTCAATAAAAAATGCCCCTCGAGCAAGGCGCCTGCCTGGCGGAATTCCCCGATTACTTCGTCCTTGGTCATGGCTCTTCGCTTTACGTCTATCCCCGCGAACGCTCGGCGAAATTGATCGTCGAGGTGGCGCGGAGCGCGGTGATGATGGTCGCTAGATGTTTTACATCGTGAACCTCGATGTCGACCAGTATTTCAAAGAAATCCGTTGAGCGATTGGTGATCTTGAGATTGCTGATATTGCCTGAATTCTTGGCAATGGTCATGGACAGGCCGCCCAGACTGCCCGGTTCGTTGGTCACCACGAGCTTGATTCGGCCGAGATAGAGTGCATCGCCGTCACGGTCCGATTCCCACGCCACATCGAGCCATCGCTCGGGGGCATCGGTGAAGGACTCGAGGGTCTCGCAGTCGATGGTATGGATGGTGACACCCCGGCCCGTGGTCACGATTCCGACGATGCGGTCGCCAGGCAGCGGATGGCAGCAGGCGGCGTAATGCATGGCCATGCCGGGTATCAGGCCGCGGATGGCAACCGCGTGATCATCGCTCGTATCGGTCTTCGCCCGCCGCCGCTTGAGCGACACGGGCTGCTTAGCCGCGACCTTGGCTTCCGGATAGGCGATCGCGACAAGCTGGTGACCGGTAATGGTGCCTGCACCCACCGCGGCGTAAAGATCATCGATCGAATTTTGTTGGAACTCGGGAAGCAGCTTCTGGAGAATTTTATCCGATTGCTTTTGCTTGGCCTGGCGAAAGGATTTCTGAACGATAGCGCGGCCGAGATTGATATATTCATCCCGTTGTTGCTGGCGCACGAAGCGCCGAATGTGGCTACGCGCCCGGCCAGTAACGACGAAACGATCCCAAGTCGGCGAAGGCGTCTGCGTCTTCGAACAGATGATTTCCACCTGGTCGCCGTTTAACAGGATCGTGCGAAGCGGTTTCATGCTGCCGTTTATCTTGGCGCCGACGCAGGTATTGCCGACCTCGGAATGGACCGCATAAGCGAAATCGACCGGCGTCGAGCCACTGGGTAGAGCGATCAGATCCCCTTTCGGTGTGAAGTTGAACACCTGATCCGAGAACATTTCGAGTTTGGTGTTTTCCAGAAATTCCTCGGGTCCGGAGGCATGATCGAGGATTTCCAGCAATTCCCGTAGCCAGCGATATTGCCGCCCATCACGGCGCGCCGCGGTGGCGCTTTTGTCTTTGTACAGCCAATGGGCGGCAACACCGATTTCGGCGAAACGATGCATTTCTTCGGTGCGTATCTGAATTTCGACACGATCGCTGTTGGGCCCGATGATCGCCGTATGGATCGATCGGTAGCCGTTCGGCTTTGGCGTCGAGATGTAATCCTTGAACTTTCCCGGCACCATCTGATAGGCGCCATGCACCGCGCCAAGCGCTTCGTAACAGATGGCCACGTCCGCGACAACGATACGGAAAGCGATGATATCGGAGAGCTGCTCGAAGCTGATGTTCTTGCGCTCCATCTTGTCCCAGATCGAGTGAGGTTTCTTTTCCCGGCCCGATATCGCCGCCTTGATCTTCGATTTCGAGAGCGTTTTCTCGAGTTCCTTGATAATTTTCGGCGCTTGGTTTTCACCGGTTTTCCGCAAGTATTCAAGCCGCGCCATGACCGAATCCCGGGCTTCCGGGTTGATCTCCTGAAACGCCAGGTCTTCGAGCTCGTCCTGAATGTCCCGCATGCCGATGCGGGACGCGAGAGGCGCATAAATCTCCACGGTTTCGCGCGCGATACGCCGACGCTTATCGGGATCGTCGACATATTTCAGGGTGCGCATATTGTGCAATCGGTCGGCGAGCTTGACCAGCAGCACACGGATATCGTCCGACATGGCCAACAACAGCTTGCGGAAATTTTCCGCCTGCTTGGTGTGGTCCGATTGCAATTCGATCCGTGATAGTTTGGTAACGCCGTCGACCAGCTGCGCAATCTCTTCGCCGAACAGCCGCTTGATCTCATCAATGGTGGCGTCGGTATCTTCGACGGTATCGTGCAGCAACGCAGTGACAATCGTTGCGCAATCGAGCTTGATGCCGGTGAGAATTCCGGCGACTTCTATGGGGTGGGAAAAATATGGATCGCCCGAAGCGCGCTTCTGGGTGCCATGAAGCTTCATCGCGAAGACGTAAGCGCGATTGAGTCCGTCTTCGTCTACGTTTGGGTCGTAAGCCTTGACCCGTTCGACCAACTCATACTGTCGAATCAACGGCTTTCTTTCGCTAGACTCCGCCTGTAATCCCGCATCCAGCCACGATGGTCAGCTGCTGCTGTCGTCTTCGACAGGCTCGCTAGGGCCAGGGTCGGTATCTGTGTCAGTGTTAGTGTCTGTATCTGCGGCTGTTTTCGGCGCGTCTCCGGCGGCCTCGGGCTTATCCTCAAACGTCGCCGATTTGAGAGCCGCCGCATCGGCCGCGGCCGCATCTCCGATACCAGCCTTCGAGGTATCGGTGATCACATCCGCCCATTCTTTTTCAGCGGCGGCAAGAACGGTGGTGCTTTCTTCTTCCGGCTCATCCACATCGACATATTTCTGAAGACCGAAGATGACCCCATCCCTGAGCATTTCGATATCGATGGTCTCCTCGGCGATCTCGCGCAAGGCGACAACCGGGTTTTTGTCGTTATCACGATCGAGGGTTTCTTCATCGCCCGACGCCAAGCCGCGCGCGCGCTGGCCGGCAAGCAGAACGAGTTCAAACCGATTTGGAATTTTGAGAATACAATCTTCGACGGTAACGCGGGCCATATAGCATTTCTCCAAAGAGCAGCCGTAAATCTAGCGCACTACTTATAGTGCGCACCGCCTTAAATCAAGCTTCGGATTCACGCCGAGACCGGCAGTTATTCCAATGGTTCGGCGATCTGGCCGGGGTTCAGCGCTTCTATCAGAGCGGCGATACCCTGGCCAGACCGCGGATGTATCCATCCCGGCGCCACATCGGCCATGGGCAACAGCACGAAGGCGCGGTCCGCCAAGCGGGGGTGGGGCAGCTCGGGCGGCGGCACGCCGTCGGCCAGAGTGCCGCGATAATCGAGCAGATCGAGGTCGAGGGACCGGGCCGCCGCCGGCCCCGCCCGTTCGCGGCCGAAAAGATTCTCGACGTCATGGAGGGTTTTCAGCAAGGCGGCCGGATCCAGTTGGCTATCGACGGCGACGACTCCGTTGATGAACCAGGGCTGGGAAGAAAGAGGCACCGGAGCGGTCTTGTACCAACGGGATCGGCTGATCACGCGAACGGCCCTATCTTCCAAGGCATCCAACGCGGCGATACAAGTCTCCAGAGGAGATTTTTCGCCCGACGGCAGATTTGCGCCGACGGCAATTAGGACTTGACCCTGGGATTTAGCGCCATAAATACTTGTTTGCATCACCGAGTCATTCCATTAATTATAAAGTGATTTTATCGGTGTATTGCTTGTGGTTCCGGGTAAAAAAGCCGCATTCTATGTTGGTATGCAGGCAAGGATTAAAGCAATGAATTTTCATCCGCAAGAACGGATAGGTTTGTTTATCGATGGCGCGAATTTATATGCAACGGCGCGCGCCCTGGGTTTCGACATCGACTACAAGAAATTGTTGGAATTTTTCAACGACGAAGGCTGCCTGATACGCGCCATGTACTATACGGCGCTGCTGGAAGATCAGGAATATTCTCCCATCCGACCGCTTGTCGACTGGCTCGATTACAACGGCTACACCATGGTTACCAAACCGACCAAGGAATTCACCGATGCCGCCACGGGCCGGCGCAAGATCAAGGGAAACATGGATGTCGAAATCGCCGTCGACATCATGGAGATGAGCAAACATCTCGACCATGTCGTCCTGTTTTCCGGCGACGGCGACTTCCGCAGCCTTGTCGAGGCGACCCAGCGCAGGGGGTCTCGGGTCTCCGTGGTCAGCACCATTCGCTCACAGCCTTCCATGGTGGCCGACGAGCTGCGCCGCCAAGCTGATGTTTTCATCGATCTCTTCGACATAAAAACGGCTATTGAGCGGACGGTTCAGCAGCGCGACGAAACCAGCGCCGACGTCGCCTGACAGCTACGCCCGCTCCTTCCATGACTAGCTTCGTCGAACCGGGGCGGGACTGCCCGTTATGCCCGAGACTGGTTGACTACCTTGCCACGGCGCGGGCAGACCATCCCGACTGGCATAACGCGCCCGTACCGAGCTTCGGTCCGATTTCGGCCCGTCTGCTCGTCGTCGGCCTGGCGCCGGGCATGCGCGGCGCCAATCGCACCGGCAGGCCGTTCACCGGCGACCATGCGGGCGATCTTCTCTACGGCACCCTCGGGCGCTTCGGCTTTTCCACCGGCGCTTACGGTGCCGAGCCGGATGACGGCCTCACCCTGATCGATTGCCGGATCACCAACGCGGTGCGCTGCGTGCCGCCCGAAAACAAACCGATCGGCGCCGAGGCCAAGGCCTGCCGGCAATTCCTCGCGAGCGAGATCGCCGCCATGCCTCGACTGCGGGTCATCCTGGCTCTCGGCGGCCTGTCCCATAACGCCGTGATGCGCACCCTGGGCCACAAACAAACGGCCGCGAAATTCACCCACGGCGCCCTCCATGAAGGCTTGCGCGAGGGCATCACCCTGGCCGACAGCTATCATTGCTCGCGCTACAACACCAACACTGGACGCCTCACCGCCGCCATGTTCGATCAGGTGTTCGAGGGGATACGGGCGACACTGGACGGTTAGCCCCGGTCCTTCATCAGGCGCGCCTTGTCGCGTTTCCATTCCCGCTCCTTGGTCGTGGCACGCTTGTCGTATTGACGCTTGCCCTTGGCGATGCCCAGGTCGACCTTGGCCACGCCGCGCGCGTTGAAATAGAGGGACAGCGGCACCACGGTCATGCCCTTGCGTTGGGTAGCGTCGATCAAACGGGCGATTTCCCGCTTGTGAAGCAATAGCTTGCGCGCGCGGAGCGGTTCGTGATTCTCCATATTGCCGCCGGAATATTCGGAAATATGGGCGTTGACGAGGAACATCTCGCCGCCCTTCTCCACCGCATAGGCATCACCCAGGGTGGCGTGTCCGGCGCGCAGGGATTTGACCTCCGTGCCGGTCAGAACCAGGCCGGCCTCGATATTGTCCTCGATGAAATAATTATGCCGCGCCTTACGGTTCTGGGCCACCATGCGCTTATCGGCGGGCTGCGTCTCTTTCGCCATGGGGCAGGCCTTTTAGTTCAGCACACCGCTGGAGCGCATCGCCGCCTCGATCGCCGTCTTGGTGGCTTCCAGACATTCGACCAGGGGCAGCCGCACCGCGGGGCTACAAAGATCAATCAGGCTGGCGGCGTATTTGACCGCCGACGGGCTGGCCTCCATGAACAGCGCCTCATGAAGCGGTTGCAGCCGCTGCTGGATCGTCAAGGCCCCCGCATGATCGCCGGCTTTCCAGGCGTTGTGCATCTCGGCGCATTGCCGGGGCGCGACGTTGCCGGTGACCGAAATGCAGCCGTGACCGCCATTGGCCAGCAAGGCCAGAACCGACGGGTCCTCGCCCGAGAGCTGGTCGAAGTCAGGCCCACAGGCAATCCGCGTCTTGAGCGGCCGCACCGGATCGTTGCTGGCGTCCTTGACGCCGACCACATTGGGAAGCTTGGCCAGGCGCGCCATGGTATCAACGCTCATGTCGACGACGCTGCGACCGGGTATGTTGTAAATCACCAGGGGCAGATCGACAGCGTCATGGATCGCCTTGAAATGCCGGTACAGCCCTTCCTGGGTCGGCTTGTTATAATAGGGCGTCACTTGCAGCGAACCGTCGGCGCCGGCCTGCTTGGCGTGGCGGGTGAGCGAAATGGCTTCTTCGGTGGCGTTCGACCCGGCGCCGGCAAGCACCGGCACGCGGCCCCGAGCCACCTCAACGCAAAGATCGATAACCCGTTCATGCTCGCCATGGCTGAACGTCGAAGATTCACCGGTTGTGCCGCAAGGCACCAGCCCATCGGTGCCTTCCGTGATCTGCCATTCGACGAAAGACTGAAATTTCGTCTCGTCGATTGATCCGTTTGAAAACGGCGTGATAAGAGCTACGTAGGAACCCTGAAACATGGTTCCATCCTTCCGTGAATGAGAAATTTCGCGCAACATACCGCCAGCGCCCCCTTCCCGCAAGTTTACAGCCTTTCGGACAACCGCTAGTTTGCTCAAGCTCGCGCGGGGGAATAATTTGAAAACAGAGCGACCGGGAGAGTTTGATCGCGATGAGGATGTTACGGCATATCGCGATCGGATGGTTGCTTATGGGCGTCCTGATCCCGACCGGTGGGGCGCGGGCAGGCCCGCCGCTTCCCGACGACGAGGCGCTCTATAGCGCGGTCTTCGCCGCCGCCGAGGCAAGGCAATGGAACAAGGCCCGCGGCCTGGCCGCCAAGGGCAATTATCCGTCCCTCGGCAAGCTGTTGACCTGGATGCGGCTGTCGAGAGCGCAACCGTTGCCGAGCTTCGAAGAAATCACCGCCTTCATTCGCGCCAATCCCGATTGGCCGGGCCTGGACAAGCTGCGGCGAAATGCCGAGTCCGCCATGGGCGACGCCATGGACCCGTCCCGGGTGATCGACTGGTTTGCCGCCTACCCGCCGCGCAGCAGCGTCGGCAAGATGCGCCTTGCCGAGGCCTACCGTTCAAGGGGAGACGATGAGACAGCGGCGGCGCTGTTGCGTGACGCCTGGGTCAACGGCGACTTATCGCGCGGTGAAGCCAAGACCTTTTACCGGCGCTATCATCATAAATGGCTGACCGCCGAGGATCACGCCGCGCGCCTCGATGGGCTGCTGTGGGATGGCAAAAGGGGCGCCGCGCGACGCATGCTGCGCAGTGTCGACGCCGGACAGCGCGCCCTCGGCGAGGCGCGCATGTCTCTGCGGGCCTTCGCCGGCGGTGTCGACGGCGCCATTTCACGGGTTCCCGACGCGCTGCGAAACGACCCCAGCCTGTGGTACGAGCGGTTGCGCTGGCGCCGCCGCAAGGGTTTGCATGAGAGCGCCCGCGAAATTCTCGCCCGCCTGCCCGACGATCTCATACGCCCGGCGTTATGGTGGGTCGAGAGCAAGATCCAAATCCGCAAGGCGATCCGTGCGGGGCTCCTGGCGCAGGCCTACGAATTCGCCGCCGATCATCGGCAAAGCGAAGCCCTGCCCCGCTCCGAGGCCGAATGGCTGGCCGGCTGGGTTGCGCTGCGGTTCCTCGACAAGGCGGATCAGGCCTACCAGCATTTCACCGCCCTCTACAGCGGGGTGAGCTACCCCATCAGCCTGGCCAGGGGCGCCTATTGGAGCGGCCGGGCGGCGAAAGACCCTGCTGTGGCGCGAAAATGTTACGAGACCGCGAGCCGCTTCCCGACCACCTTTTACGGCCAGCTGGCCTTGGCCGAGCTGGGCAAGCGCGGGCTGTTCGAACTACCCGCCGCTCCGGCGGTAAGCGAAGCCGACCGCGCCGCCTTCCAGAACCGCGATTTGACGGCCGTGGTCCATGCCCTGGCCTGGGTCGGGCCGAACACTCTGTTACGGTCTTTCGTGCGCCGCCTGACCGATCTTGCAACAACACCCGGCCAGCGTCTCCTGGTCGCGGAAATCGCCGGCGAAACCGACCGCCCCGAGGTCGGCGTGCTGACCGCCCGGCGCGCCGCCCGTACGGGAACCACGCTGATCGAGTTCGCCTATCCGGTGATCGATTTTCCGCCACCGCGGGGCGCGGGCCGGGTCGATGACGCGCTGCTTTTGGCCATGCTGCGCCAGGAGAGCGGTTTTTCCCGAACCGCGAAGAGCAGCGCCGGCGCCCTCGGCCTGATGCAGATTATGCCGGCCACGGCGCGCATCGTCGCCCGCCGCCTCGGCATGAAATACGACAAGGCGCGGCTGACCGGCGATCCAGTCTACAATCTTACCCTGGGGCAGGCCTATATGGCCGAGCTGCTCGATGCCTACGATGGGTCTTACGTGCTCGCCATTGCCGCCTATAACGGCGGGGCGCGGCGGGTGCGCTTCTGGATCAAGAAATTCGGCGACCCGCGCGACCGCGATGTCGACGTGATCGACTGGATCGAGCAGATTCCCATAACCGAGACCCGCAATTACGTTCAACGGGTGATGGAATCGGTTGCCGTCTATCGCCGCCGTCTCGGCCGTCCGGCCCCGGCAAATGACCTGTGGCTCGACCTTAATCGCGGTCTGAGATAACGTTTCGCCAGGAGGACAATACAGATGGCTCACCCCCGTTTCAGCGATATCAGCGCCTGCGTGTTCGACGCTTACGGCACCCTATTCGACGTTCATTCGGCGGCGGCGCGCTATCGCGGCGACCTCGGCGACAAGGCCGATGCGGTTTCCCAGACCTGGCGCGACAAGCAATTGCAATACACTTGGCTACGCAGCCTGATGGGTCGCCAGCACCACATCGATTTCTGGCAGGTGACCGGTGACGCCCTCGATTTTTCCTTGGAGACCCATGGCATCGACGATGCTACATTGCGTGACAAACTTCTCGCCTGCTATCTCGAACTCGACGCCTATGACGAGGTCAAGGAGGTGCTGACTACGTTGAAAGAGGGCGGCATAAAGACCGCCATTCTGTCGAACGGGTCGCCCAAGATGCTCGCCGCCGGGGTCGAAAACGCGGGCATCGCCGATCTGCTCGACGCGGTGATCTCGGTCGAGGATGTGGGTATCTTCAAGCCCGACCCCTCGGTCTACGGTCTCGCGGTGGAACGGCTCGGCGTCGCCCCCGACCGCATCTCCTTTCAGTCGTCGAACGCCTGGGATGCGAATGCGGCCGGCGCCTTCGGCTTCCGGGTGGCCTGGTGCAACCGCTTCGGCCAGCGTCCCGAACGGCTGCCCGGACCGGCCGACGTCGTCATCGCGACCCTGAGCGAACTGCCGCCCCTGCTCGGTCTCTAGTCCGTGGCGTTTCGCGAGCGGCGGATTACCGCCCAGGACGGATTGTCCCTCTATCTGCGCGATTACGGCGACGCCAACGCCGCCCGGCCGCCCGTGCTCTGCCTCGGCGGCATTTCGCGCAATTGCCGGGACTTCGAGGCGCTCGCGCCCCATCTCGCCGCCCATCGCCGGGTTATTTGCCCCGATTATCGCGGGCGCGGCCGGTCGGATTACGACAGCGACAGCCGCAACTATACCCCGGCGGTCTATCTGCGCGACGTCATCGATATCCTCACCGCCCTCGATCTTCACCGGGTGGTGGTCATCGGCACCTCCATGGGCGGCCTGTTGGCCATGGCCCTGGCGGCGGCCCGGCCCGGCGCCTTGCGCGCCGTGGTGCTCAATGATATCGGCCCCGAACTCGACCCCAAGGGCATCGCGCGCATCAAGACTTATCTGGGCGGCGACGGTCGCTGGGCCGATTGGGATGCGGCGATCGCCTTCCTGAAGCTGAGTTTCCAGCATGTCGGCCTGACCAGCCGCGAGGCATGGCTGAGTTACGCCAAGCGTATATTTATCGAGACCGACGGCGGCGGGCTGCGGCAGGATTTCGACCCCGCCATACTGGACCAGTTCAAAGCCGTCCCGGCCCGGGCCATGAGCTATTGGCCGGCCTACCGCGCCCTTCGCCATATGCCCCTGCTGGCAATTCGCGGCGAATTATCCGACATTCTAAGCCTAGAGACCTTCGAGCGCATGGCGGAAGAGATACCCGGCCTCGCCGCCGTCACCCTGGCCGGGGTCGGCCATGTGCCGCTGCTCGACGAACCCGAACTGGTGAGCGCCATCGATGACTTCCTCGACCGACTTTGAACCACCGACCTTCGCCGACATCGAAGACGCCGCGCGCCGCCTCGACGGCGTGGCGGTGCGCACCCCCCTGCTCGAATCGCCCCTGCTCAACGAACGCATCGGCGGTCGTCTGCTGATCAAGGCCGAGCCCTTGCAGCGCACCGGCTCCTTCAAGTTCCGCGGCGCCTATAACCGCATAAGCCGCCTCGACGCCGGGGAACTGGCGGGCGGCGTGGTCGCCTTCTCATCGGGCAACCATGCCCAGGGTGTCGCCGCCGCGGCCCATGCGATGGGAACTCCCGCCGCCATTGTCATGCCCGAGGACGCGCCGGCCATCAAGCTCGACAATACCCGCGCCTGGGGCGCCGAGGTGGTGCTCTATGACCGTTATCGCGAGGAGCGCGACGTCGCCGCGCGCAATCTCGCCGAGCAGCGCGGCGCCACCCTGGTGCCGCCCTATGACCACCCCCTGATCATCGCCGGCCAGGGCACCGTCGGCCTGGAAATCGCCGAGCAGGCGGACGCCGCCGGCGCCAGGCTCGATGCGGTGCTGTCGCCCTGCGGCGGTGGCGGGTTGATTTCCGGCTGCGCCCTGGCCCTCGCCGAGCGCGCGCCCGGCACGCAAGTCTATGCGGTCGAGCCCGAGGGCTTCGACGACACCACGCGATCGCTGGCTTGCGGCAGCCGGCAGGAATCCATCGAGGGCGCCTCATCCTTCTGCGACGCCCTGCTCGCCAAGACCCCCGGCGCCCTGACTTTCTCCATCAACCGAAAACTTCTCGCCGGGGGGCTGGTGGTGAGCGACAGGGAGGTGGCCCAGGCCATGGCCATGGCCCTGATGTATCTCAAACTGGTCGCCGAACCGGGCGGCGCGACCGCCCTGGCGGCGGCGCTGAGCGGCAAATACGATTGCCGGGGCAAGACCGTCGCGGTGATCGTCTCCGGCGGTAACGTGGACCCGGCAACCTTCGCAAAGGCCATATCGAAATGAAACCGACTACGGAAGAGCTGATCGCCGCCGCCGACGCGTTCTACGACGAAGGCGTGGAAATGCTGTGCGATCTGGTGCGCTTCGATTCCACCCTGGGCAACGAGGCGGCGGCGCAGGACCATGTCGCCACGCTGTTCGCGGAGCTCGGCCTGATGGTCGACAAATTCGACATCGACATCGACGCCATCAAGGACCAGCCGGGCTTTTCGCCGGTCGATTGGAGCTACGAAGGCAAGCAGAACGTCGTCGGCGTCCACCGGCCGCGCGCCAATACCGGGCGTTCGCTGATCTTCAACGGCCATATCGACGTTGTGCCCACCGGTCCGGCCGACATGTGGACCGACCCGCCGTTCGAGCCGGTGATCCGCGACGGCCGGCTTTACGGCCGCGGCGGCGGCGACATGAAGGCCGGCATCGTTTGCTACATCCTCGCCTTCAAGGCCCTGCGCGGCCTGGGCCTGCAACCGGCGGCGCCGGTCTATCTGCAATCGGTGGTCGAGGAGGAATGCACCGGCAACGGGGCGCTGGCCTGTCTGGCGCGCGGCTACACCGCCGACGCGGCGATCATTTCCGAGCCCTTCGAGCAAAGCCTGATGACGGCGCAGTTCGGGGTCATGTGGTTCCGCGTCCATGTCCGGGGCAAGCCCGCCCATGTTCTCGACACCTCGGCCGGCGTCAACGCCATCGAGGCGGCGTTCGAGCTGGTCGGGGCGCTCAAGGAGCTCGAGACGCGCTGGAACGAAGAGGATTTGCGCCACCCCAGCTACGCCGGCGACAAGCACCCGGTCAATTTCAATCTCGGCATTATTCACGGCGGCGAATGGGCGTCGTCGGTGCCGACGGAATGTACCTTCCATATGCGCGTCGGCTTCTTTCCCGGCATCAAACCCGCCGAGGTCCGCGAAAAGATCAAGCAGACCATCGAAGCCGCGGCGGCGGCCAATCCGGGCATGAAGGAGACGCCGCCGAGGATCGAATTCGTCGGCTTCCAGGCCGAGGGCTGCACAATCGACCCCAACGAGGAAATGATGCGCATGATGGCCGACGCCCACGAGCGCGTCATGGGCGAGGCGCCCGCCTTGATCGCCACCACGGCGACCACCGATGCGCGTTTCTTCAATCTC
>ERZ813253.15-NODE-15-length-85779-cov-11.871632_pt1 | contig 85779 bp, 84 predicted proteins | sample MGYA00520893_ERZ813253 | MGnify/ENA primary metagenome ERZ813253 (study PRJEB31669, sample SAMD00080414) | marine metagenome | biome: oceanic hadal pelagic zone biome; feature: marine hadalpelagic zone; material: sea water | place: Pacific Ocean:Izu-Bonin Trench...
CAGCGAGTATTTGAGTGCGAATGAGATCGCCGCCGCTGCAATGGCTTACCCAGTTATCGGGCCTCGTCGGTTCAACCCTCAACAACAGGTGCCTATGACGTGGCCTGCAGCACCAGAGGTGGCGCACGTCTATATCGATCAGCTACTGAGAGACAACGCCATAGCTGAGGATGTCGCAGAACGCATCGGCGACATGCTCGACCAAGTCACGCAGGCGATGGATAACGGTGGCGACAATAGACTCGCCCGACAGATCAATAGCTCTAGGCTATCGGTTCAAGGATCGAACGTCGACGCCCTGACGCGGCATCGACTTGAAAAATTACACACCACCCTAAAGGGGATCGCCGCAGGTCTTCGTGACTGACTGGCAACGTTGGCTGTGCCGAGTTCATAGGGTTTAGTGGGGACGTCGCCCTCGACAGTATCCCTGACGCATCTCTCCCTTCTCACAGACCACCAACATTGCTCGCCAATTCTCAACAAAATGATCGGCATCTTTCTGACCTAAAAGTTCAACCATACGAGGATAGAGCCTTCCTTTGATAAGTTCATACTCTCTACGAACCTGATTACGATACCAGTCAGATGCATCCTTTATTGTGACGTCAATATAACCAATCTTCTTGAGATGGACTTTGTATTCTTCCAATGTTTCAAGTGCAAAGGTAAGACCTTCTATTTTGAACCAGTAAAACATGTCTTCTGACAATGGTTCTTCTGATTTGGTCCAGTCATAACATGTGAGGTAACCGCCAGGTTTGAGCACTCTATAACATTCTCCGAAGATATTTGCCTTATCCGATACTTGCGTGATCGCAGCTGATGTAGTAACAATATCAAAAGACTGATCAGGAAAATCAAGTGCCCCCGCTTTGGCAATGCGAAACTTGCATCTATCCTGTAATCCCATCTTAGTTGCTGCCTCAGTGGCTCTCTTGATTAGTGGTGCCTCAAGATCGATGCCAACAACATCCGCACCAAATGTGTTGGCCATCTCAAAAGCTTGGCCTCCTAAACCACAACCAATATCAAGGATACGTTTTCCTGCTGTTTCGATGCCATTAAACAGTTTTTCGACATTACCCGAACCGCCTGGAGTCATATAGCCTTCTCCCCAAATCAGCTCCAACATAGTGATCAAATTGTCGTAATATTCGTCTTGGTGATCCATTCTTTCTTCTGTTGTAATACTTATTCCCACTCAATAGAAACGTGTTTTTAAACACTTGATTTTAAAGGGTTTTTTAGAAAGTTTGTTTGGACTTTGTATCATTCTTTCACTTTATTCCCACTCAATAACTAGATTACGTCTTTTGATCAGCCAATTTATAGGCAGGCTGCGTTACCGAGTAAGCCCAATAGGAAAAAATAAACTGGAATGGTAGACGAACATAAAGCAGTGCAACAGGGAGATCAGGAAAAGCCTCAGGTGTAATAGCCATATAAATATTAGCAGGATAAACGGCAACTAGCAGAGCAACTAATCCCCAACCAGCTATTTTGCGCAGGCGAGGAATCAAAACACAGACGCCTCCTAGCACTTCAAAAAAGCCACTGATATAAACAGCCTCAGAATGCAATGGAAAAGCCGGAGGCATAATGGATAAATAAAAGTCTGGATTAACAAAATGATCTACTCCTGCATTGATAAAAAAAGCAGCCAACCCAAATAGAACCAACTTTTTCCACCAACCGGCAGGTAGTTGAAATACAGCAAAAAAATTAGTTGTAGCGTTCATCTTTTTAACTTTTTCATTTCAGAACTCTATTCCCACTCAATAGTTTGATGGTCTGAAACCCTTGAAATACCTATGTTTATTGGGTTTTGAGTATCCTTCGATTACTCCCACTCAATAGTTATCAGATAACCCTGGGCCATCTCTTCGCCGATGGCCCACAGGCGCTCTGCCATTGGCTTATCGAATATGTGGTTATCACCACCGACGGTAACCGCATTACAGTCCTCAAAATAGGCGCCGCTGACTCCCTTGAGAGCGGGATTGGTAGCCACATAAACCTGAGTGGCGGCCCCCTCTTGGGGTGTTTTCGCAATGAGGTCGCCAAACCAGTCAAACGCTTTGCGCAGAACTATAGGGGCGGTGCGAGCGATATTGGTTTTGACCAAACCCGGGTGAATAACATTGGAAGTAACGCTGGAGCCTTCCAACCGTGCGGCCAGTTCAAGGGAAAATAAGGCATTGGCCAACTTGGATCGGCCGTAAGCTTCCTGCGAATCGAATACACCTTCACCTCGAAGGTTGTCAAAGTCTATACCCACCGCAGGTGCCTGACGATAGGCAGAGCTACTACCAACATTGACAATACGACCTGCCTGAGCCTGTTTCATCAAGGGCATTAACCTGTTTACCAATACGAAGTGACCCAGATAATTCACCACGAACATCTTCTCGACGCCGTTCACCAATTCCAATTCGCCAAAGGTATTAATGCCCGCATTACACACCAGGATATCGATGGGAAGACCTAGTCTGGCAACTGTGTCTGCGCATTCTACAACGGATTGCAAGCTGGACAACTCCAAGGCCACGGGGGTAGTAGTGCCCGGCACGCCGGAACAGGCTTTACTGGCTTTCTCAAGAGTTCTACCGGTACCGATAACATGTGCACCCCGCAGCGCTAACACGCGCATGGTCTCGAGGCCCAAGCCGGAATTACAGCCAGTGACCATGGCCGTCTTTCCTGTTAAGTCCAATCCCAGGGTCACCTCCTCAGCTGTCGATGTCGCACCATAGCGTCCCACCGGATAACTATCGTCAATGCTTACAACAGGCTCATCTCCATCGCAGCCCCCTAGCACCGGCATTGCAGCCATCGTTGTTCCATACAAAAACTGTCGCCTGTTCATTTTTATCCTCTCATTCCCACTCTTTATTCTTCCTTGTAATCTTTTCCTAAAACTCCCTTTTCTTTCAGAGTTTTTATCAGTTTTTCTACTCTTACAAATGCTACTATTCCCATCATTCCGAAAACAAACCCGATTACTGCTAATCCTTCCATAATTTTCTCCTTTTAATTTACTGTTGCCAAGATATTTACTTAAAAATATTTGCCGTGGAAATCTTGAATATCAGGATCTACTAGTGCATCTGATACTTTTAATTCTCTAAAGAGAGTTAAAGAACTTAAAGTTTTACAACGACTTAAGGCTACATAAGCTTGACCGGTTGCAAAAGCTCCATCGCCTAGATCAACCGAACAACTTTCCAAAGTTAACCCTTGAGATTTATGGATTGTTACAGCCCACCCTAATTTAATAGGGAATTGCTTAAAAGAAGAAACTACCTCTTCTAAAACCTCGTCATAGTCATCATCATAGGTAAATTTCACTTTGTTCCATTCTTCTCTTTCTACTTTATAAGTCTTTCCGTCAACTTTTACCTTGATACACTTCTTCTTTTTATCTAAACATTCAGAGACTGTCCCTACAGTGCCGTTAACCCATCGTCCTTCACAATCATTTTTTATGAACATAACCTTTGCACCTTTCTTTATTCTTAATTCTCGTGGTGCAGGAAGGTCATTTTCTTTTAATTCCCCGAATTCCTTAGATTTAATAACCTCTTCAGGGTTGTCATTGTGAGACAATTTATGATGATTAATCTCTTCCGCCCTATTCTTTCTAGAAGTCAGTGTCATAAAAGGATCTACTTCGAGTGTTGAATCGAAACAGAGGTTATTAATTCTATCTATTGTTGTCTCCAAATCTTGCCCTAATCTAATGTTATTGAGCAAATTATAGAAATTATCATCTTCTTCTTGCCTAAAAGATTTTGTTAACTCATAAAAAATTTTTCCTTCTATTTCCTTATAACTGTGAGCATCAAAGAAATAGACTGAGTCGTATTTCTCATATATTGCTCTTTCTTCATGTTGTTTTACTACAGGAGGTAATTGGAAAAGATCACCACAGGCTAGCACATCAACTCCTCCAAAAGGCTCAGTTGATTTTCTATGAATTTGTAATGATTGAGAAACAGCATCCAGCATGGGAGCTCTTACCATTGAAATTTCATCAATAATTAAAAGTTCAAGATTTTTAAGTAATTTATTAAACCTGGGATCTTTGGATTTAGTAATTTCAGGAATTGTGTCGAATCCAATTCTGAAAGCAGAGTTGATGGTAGCACCTCCAATATTAAGAGCAGCTATACCTGTTGGTGCAACAACCATCTTTTTTTTATCAACTTGAATTTTTACACGTTCTAACAAAGTGGTTTTTCCTGTCCCAGCTGCACCTGTTAAAAATATAAATTTTTGATCGCCATTTTCCTCAGTAAATAAATCAACGATTTCATCTTGGACTTCGTTAAAACTATTGGATTTATTGTTCACTTAATATTTACGTAAGTTATTGATTTTATTTATTTTATTCCCACTCAATAGTAGCAGGTGGTTTGCTGGAAATATCGTAAGTGACTCTGGATATTCCCTCAACTTCGTTAATAATTCTTCTGGAAACATGATGTAGGAATTCGTATGGAAGTCTTGCCCATTGGGCCGTCATAAAATCAATTGTTTCAACTGCTCTGAGGGCAATCACATAATCGTATTTTCTATCATCCCCCATGACACCGACTGATTTGACCGGCAGAAAAACTGCAAAAGCCTGACTAACCTGATGATACAAATCCTGCTTTACCAGTTCTTCTATAAAAATAGCGTCTGCTTCTCGCAACAGATCTGCGTATTCTTTGTTTACACAGCCAAGTATCCGGACTCCTAATCCGGGTCCAGGAAAGGGGTGTCGATGCACCAATGTATCAGGCAGACCAAGTTCAGTGCCAATCTTACGCACCTCGTCTTTGAATAAGTCCCTTAAAGGCTCAATAAGCTTGAGTGACATATTCTCTGGCAACCCTGCTACATTATGGTGAGATTTTATAACGTGGGCTTTTGCTGTTTTAGCCCCAGCTGATTCAATGACATCAGGATATATTGTTCCCTGGGCAAGCCATCTTACATTTTCTATTTTGTTAGCCTCCTGCTCGAAGACTTCAATGAATGTATTACCAATAATTGTTCGTTTCTTTTCCGGATCGCTCACCCCTTCCAATTTACCAAGGAATAAATCTTCAGCATCAACGCGAACAACTTTCACCTTTAAGTGATCGCCAAATACTTCCATGACTTGATCTGCCTCACCTAAACGCAGCAAACCGTTATCAACAAATATGCAAGTCAATTGATCACCGATTGCTTGGTGCAACAAGGCTGCCACAACCGATGAATCAACACCTCCAGAGAGACCCAGCAAGACATTATCATCTCCTACTTCATCCCGTATTCTCTTGATATCAGCCTCAATGATATTCCCAGGATTCCAATGACTGCTGCATCCACAAATTTTATGGACAAAATTTTCAATAATAAGTTGGCCTTTCTCTGTATGGGTGACCTCGGGATGAAATTGAAGACCAAAAAAAGATCGTTCTAGATCCCCCATAGCAGCTAGGGGAGCGTTGTCGGTGCTGGCTATGGAATCAAATCCAGGTGGTAAAACTTCAACTCTGTCGCCGTGACTCATCCAAACATCTAGCTCATTGGCTGGTTCATCCAAACCATCAAAAATCCCCACAAGTGAATCCATTGTGATTTTTGCATACCCAAATTCTCGATGAGATGACGGTTCAACTTTTCCACCCAACTGCTCGGCCATGGTTTGCATCCCATAGCAAATCCCCAAAATAGGAGTACCAAGTTCAAAGATTTCATCGTGGGCTTTTGGTGCATCTTCAATGAATACTGATTCAGGACCTCCGGAAAAAATAATTCCAGACGGATTGAATGCTCTGATCGCTTCCATATCCGCATCGCAGGAATAGATTTCACTGTAGACCCCGGCCTCTCGTATCCTGCGGGCAATGAGTTGTGTGTATTGAGACCCAAAATCAAGAATCAATATTTTTTGCAATCTTACATCGATATTGGCTTTCGATGACATCATTTTATGGCCTCACTATTCGATCAAAATCAATCTAATGAATAGTTGGGTGGTTCCTTGGTGATGGTGACATTGTGGACATGACTTTCTTTTTTCCCAGCATCGGTGATTTGGACAAACTCAGTTTGGGTCTGCAACTGGTAGATATTTTGACACCCGGTATAGCCCATTGCTTGTCTCAACCCCCCCACAAGCTGCTCCACGATATTTGATAAACTCCCTTTGCAAGGTACGCGTCCCTCTATGCCTTCCGGAACCAGTTTTTCATTGGCACCAACCCCTTCCTGAAAATAGCGGTCTTTTGAGCCGTGCTTCTGGGCCATGGCCCCAATTGAGCCCATGCCCCTGTACGCTTTATAGGTTCTTCCCTGATACAGTTCAACGTCACCAGGCGATTCGTCTGTGCCTGCAAAGAGGCTACCGACCATGATTGTGTTGGCTCCAGATGCTATGGCTTTTGCAATATCACCTGAATACCGAATGCCCCCATCTGCTATGGCCGGTATGCCTTTGGCAGCGAGTGCCTGGCAGACATCCATAATGGCAGTTATCTGTGGCATGCCCACCCCGGCAACCACTCTGGTAGTGCATATAGACCCCGGCCCTATACCCACCTTGACCGCATCGGCACCGGCGTCTGTCAATGCGATTGCGGCTTCTGCTGTAGCAATGTTGCCGGCAATCAACTGCAAATCAGGGTACTTCTTCCTTGTTAACTCAACTCTTTCGATGACACTTTTGCTGTGACCATGTGAAGTGTCAATCACAATAACGTCCGCACCAGCTTGGTAAAGCTGGTCTGTCCGTGCAAGCGATTTTTCTCCCACGCCTACTGCAGCGCCAACCAATAAGGCGCCACTTTCATCTTTGGCTGCCAACGGAAAATCAGTTGCTTTCTGAAAATCTTTCGCCGTAATCATGCCTTTGAGCTTAAAATTTTCATCCACAACGAGGACTTTTTCAATTCTGTGGTGGTGCAGAAGTCGTAAAACTTCTTCTTTCTTTTCACCCTCTTTAACGGTAATTAATCTCGCCTTAGGCGTCATTACAGAACTAACCGGCGCATCCAATTGATTTTCGTATCTCAAATCACGGTTGGTTACAATGCCTACTGTCTCCTCGTTGTCCACAACCGGAACTCCCGAAATATTATTTTTCTTGGTAATCTCAAGCACATCACGAATGGTCTTGTCTGGAGAAACTGTTATTGGATCGGTAATCACCCCGCTCTCAAACTTCTTAACTCTATTTACCTGTGCTGCTTGGTCCCCAATACTGAGATTTTTATGGATAATACCCAATCCCCCTTCTTGAGCAATCGCAATTGCAAGCTGAAATTCTGTAACCGTATCCATTGCAGCAGAAATCAAAGGGATATTGAGACGAATCTGCTTCGTCAATTGGGTGGTTAAATCGGTCTCGCGGGGAAGAACATCCGAATAATTCGGCTTGAGCAAAACATCGTCAAATGTCAACGCTAGTCTATCTAGTGGCATACGGAATTCTACACTCCTATGGAGATTAGGTAAACCTCCTGAGAGATAGTTTTGTATAATTGGTATTTTCTCCTATGGACAATATTGACCAAGAACATATCTATTCCGTCTCGGAACTCAACAAAGAGGTTTATCAATTACTCTCTTCGACATTTGGCGTCGTCTGGATAGAAGGTGAAATTTCTAATTTCCTAAGATCCTCTGCGGGTCACGTTTATTTTTCGCTGAAAGATGAGATTTCCCAGATCCGATGCGCTATGTTCAGACAGCAAAATCAACTGGTTAGTTTTCCAATTGAAGACGGCAAACAAATACTTGCCAGAGCAAGAGTAGGTCTGTATCAGCCCAGAGGCGAATACCAATTGATTGTGGATTACATCGAAGAAGCCGGGGAAGGGTTATTAAGACAGCGGTTTGAACGGTTAAAAAGTAAACTCCAACAGGAAGGTCTGTTTGACAGCGCCAATAAATTACCTCTTCCTGAATTTCCACAAACACTCGGTGTCATTACTTCCCCCTCAGGCGCTGCCATTCAAGACATTTTCAATATCACGAGACGCCGATTTCCCTGCATCAACGTCATTGTTTACCCAACCCTGGTCCAAGGCAGAGAGGCCACGCAGCAAATAAGCAGGGCAATAGAAATAGCCAATGAAAGGAATGAATGCGAGGTCTTAATTCTCGCAAGAGGTGGAGGGTCCTTAGAGGATTTATGGTCTTTTAACGAAGAACAGGTTGCTCGGGCAATGTTTCATTCACAGATCCCAATCATTTCTGGCATTGGTCATGAAACCGATGTCACGATCGCCGATCTGGTGGCAGATTACAGAGCACCTACTCCTTCTGGGGCTGCAGAAGTTGCCTTACCCGATGCAGATGACATCCAACAACGACTGAAAAATTTCAACAGGCAATTTTACAACACCATGCAACTGTTATCGGCCATGGTTAGGCAAAAATGTTTATCTCTGGATGCACAGCTCCAGCAGAAACACCCAATTTCGATCCTGGAACAATACAACCAAAGACTGGATCTTGCGTTGCAACGCATTAAATCAAGCCCTAAGGAGTATTTAGCCAAAACCTCCAGTCGAATTAATATTCTGAACGCCTATCTGTTTCGGTCCAGTCCATTGTCCATGGAGCAAAACTTGAAATCTGAAGTAACTGCTCTTTACCGGAGGCTGGTTGTTGCGACCCAAGGAATTTTCAGTAATACAGAGCAGCTACTCTCGATTACTGTTGCAAAATTGGATGGAGTCTCACCATTGAATGCATTGGGTCGTGGCTATGCGTATGTGGTCGATCCTGGCACGCAAAGAAATATAAAAAGCATTCGACAGATCAAGGTTGGGTCCACTATCAAGGCCCGGTTAAAAGACGGCAGCTTCGGTGCCAAAATCAGTTCTGTCGATCCGATAAAACCAAAAAATAGAGATTGATCAGGATTTTCTTTTTTTTCGCAACCAAATGATTCTTTTTCTTTTTCGCCACTGCCGCGTAGAAAGTTTGTTCTTTTTTTCAGAATAAGGGTTGCTGCTGTTTCGAAACTCCAAACGAATGGGTGTTCCCCAAAAGCCAAAACGCTTGCGTAATTGATTGGCCAAGAATCGCTTGTAACTTTTACGTAATTTGTCTGTTTGATTCCCGTAAATAATAAAAATCGGTGGCTGACTCCCCCCCTGATGAGCGTATTTCAATTTAATTCTTCTGCCTTGAATCGATGGCGGTGGATTGGTAAGGACCAAATGCTCTATCAGTTTGGACACCTCCTTTGTAGGCACTGTTTGCAATGCAACATCCGCGGCATTGATTGCCGATGACAATACAGCATCTAGATTTTCATTCTCGCGTGCAGACACGTTGTTGATGTCTACAAAATTAACGAATCGAAGTTTACGCTCAATGTTCCTCTTTAAAGCCTCTAATTGATCCTCATTAAGTGCATCAGACTTATTTACAGCAATTGTTAGAGCCCTTTCATTCTGTAACACCAATCCAATCAGCGAAGCGTCCTGGTCGGTTATTCCCTCAACACCATCGATCAGTACGATCACGGAATCAGACAATTCAATGGCCTGCAATGCTTTGACAATACTAAATTTCTCCACCGTCTGATGAATGTTTTTTCGCCTTCTGATGCCAGCGGTATCGATCAAAGTCAACTCTCTTGAATGGTACTTAAAATCAACATGGATAGCATCTCGGGTAGTCCCCGGCTGCTTTTGGGTCAACAATCGATCTTCCTTGAGGAGGCTGTTTATGAAAGTTGATTTGCCAACATTAGGCCGACCAATCAACGCAATGGAGATGGTTGATTCTGGAAGCTCAACGCGCTTTACTTCGTCTATATTCGGTTGCAAAAGTCTAAAAATCTGCTCTTTAAGAGGGTCACAATAATCCCCACGGAGTGCGGAAACACAATTAGGTTCACCTAGACCAAGGGCAAAAAATTCAGCCGCACTCTCCTCTCTATTGGTGCCTTCAGTTTTGTTGACAACCAAAATTATGGGTTTATTTTCCTTTCTCAGTTGCCTTGCAATTTCTTGATCACTGCTAAGCAGTCCTTGTCTTGCATCAACAAGAAACAAAATTAAGTCGGATTCTTCAATTGCGAGTTTTGTCTGTTCCTGAATAACCGCCGAAAGGTCTCCGTGATCGTGAACCAGACCACCGGTATCAATCATGATGGCTTCGAGTGATTGATGGCTCATGTGCCCGTAGATACGATCACGGGTAAGCCCAGAAAAATCAGCCACTAAGGCATCTTTGGTGCCGGTCAGACGATTAAAAAAAGTGGATTTGCCAACATTAGGTCGGCCAATAATTGCAATAATGGGCAACATCGAATGGCTCCTTCATATCAAGAGTTTGGTATTTTTTTCTCAACAGAAACAAGATCGCCACTGTCTGTTAAAACATAGATTGAATTGTTGAGTACCAGGGGCGCATTGCTGATTTTGCTTTTACTAATTCTGATTCTTTCTTGTGTCTCACCCGTGGCTTTGTCAAGCCAATGCAGATAACCTTCCAAATCACCAATTACAATGGAATCATCCATAATCACAGGTGCAGTTGGACTTCTGTACAACAAATTCTCTTTCTTCCAAATTTCGCGTCCTGTAAACCGGGACAAAGCCATGATGGTACCATCGGTTTCAGAAACAAACACAGCGTTTTCGTCTGCAGCAATGCCCGCATAGATTGAGGCTTCAGTAACCCAAATAATATCTCCAGATTCAAGTGCCATCGCTCCCAAGGCTCCTTGATAACTGCCCACGTAAAGTTCATTACCTAAAACCACCATGGGAGCATCAATGTCCATGACTTTTTCAATTTCCGTTTTCCCACTGGGAGGGGTCAACATGGTTTCCCACAGCAATGTCCCATTGGTAACATCGTAGGCGCTCACCTTCCCATCATCAAAGCCGCAGAGAACGGCATTGGCAAAATTAACCGGCGCGGATGTACCCCTTAGGCTCAATCGAGGAACTTTGTGCTTGACCAACCATTGTTGTGTGCCGTCTTCCTTGGACAATGCAGTTAAGCTCCCATCAACAGTGCGTACAAATATCTTGTCATCTTTAATCGCAACTGGTGCAAGAATCTCGCTACTTACTGTGGTTGCCCACAAGACTCCCCCCGTTAGTGCATCCAAGGCAATCAATTCCCCATTGTTCGTGCCCAATACCAATATGCCATCTTTGAAAGTAGGTCCAGAAGTGAAACTTAAGTCAAAATTAGTTTTCCAGACTTTTTTACCCCTGTTGGTTTCCAAGGCTACAACATTGCCATTAAAGCTTGCTGCATAAACCTGTTCCCCGTCGGTTGCTGGTTTTAATGCCAGTCCCAATCCCTCATGTCCTTTACCAATGGATACGTCCCATTTTTTATCAACCTCAATAACAGCCTCAAATTCAACCAACTCTGTTGGCAACAAGACATCTTCATCATCGCCGCCGAATAAAGCACATCCTTGGAGAATAATTAGCATGCAAAATGGGAGAGCTATTCTCATTGACGATTCTTGGAAGTTTCCTGGTACAGATTTTATTACCCCTAACCTCATGCATTGCCATCCTTTGAATCTTTGGTGTCTTTAAGATCGTCACTTTGAATGTCTTTGAATTTCATTTGGATGTATTCGTAATCAAATTGACCAGGCAGGAGTAAATCTAGAGCTTTCAAGTAAGCTGCTTGTGCCTCGGGGTATTCTCCTTTCTTGGCAAAAATATCGCCTTTGATTTCCTCGTACTTGGCCTCAAATGAACCCATTGACTCCGTTTCGAGTGTTTGCAAGGCTTCATCGTACAAATTTTGTTGTAACTTGATTCTGGCAATCCGGATTCGTGCGATGTGTTTAAGTGATTCTTCCGTTGAATTGTCTATTAGGAACTCTAGTTGAAGTATCGCATTTTCGTAATCTACTGAGTCCATAAAAAGCTTGGCCACGAACAGATGACCTTGATCCTGATAGGGTGTGTTGGCAAAATCGGTATCCATTTCCTGCAGGTATGTCTGGGCTTGGGTTAAGCGTTGTTGTTTGACAGCAAACTCTATTTTCGAATACAACTGGGAAGCCATTTCCGCTTCTTTGAGTTTGTTCTGTTGAAAAAATTGGATACCAAAGAACCCTGATATACCTAGAACCAGCCCTCCCATTAAGAATATGCCGTTCTTTTTTAACCAGTTCTTTATAAGTTCTGCTTGTTGTTGATCTGTCAGGTTATCATCCATTTTTCTATCTTTCGCTTGTACAGTTTGTCTATAAAAATTGATCGATTATACTTAATAATTCTTTTCTATCAACAGTCTCCTGATGCCCTTCTGATCGCATGGGTTTGACCCCCACGGTTTGTTTGCTAATCTCATCGTCACCTAAAATTAAAGCGATATCTGCACCGGCCTTATCTGCCCTTTTAAATTGCTGTTTAAATTGACCTCCGTTTAGATTCATCTCAATCGAGAGATTTGGATACACATCTCTCAACTCCTCAGCAAGCAAAAATCTTTCTCCCTCAGCCTTTGATCCAACGGCAACAATATAGATTTTTGGGGTGTTATTCTGCTCGTTTTGACCCGATACATCAACCAATTCAATCAAACGCTCAAGACCAATAGCACAACCGATTGCTGACGTGGACTTGCCGCCAAGCTCTGCAACCAATGCATCGTATCTACCACCCCCACAGACTGTTGCCTGTGCACCCAATTGGTCAGTGGTCCATTCAAAAACGGTTCGCGTGTAATAGTCCAGACCCCTAACAAGCCTGGTATTCAAGCTGTACTCAATGGCATGATCTTGCAGCATTGCCATCAGCTCTTCGAAGTGTTCGTTTGATTCTTGGTCAAGAAAATCTACCATCTTTGGTGCCGATTCAATGATCTCCTGAAGATCAGGATTTTTGCTGTCCAAAATTCTCAATGGATTGCGCTCCAATCTTCTTAAGCTGTCCTCATCAAGCTCCTTTTGATGATCATTGAAGTAATCCTGCAATTGCCGTTTGTATTCTTTTCTTGATTCAGGACTGCCCAATGAGTTCAGTTCGAGTTGGAGAGGGCTCAAATTTAATGCTTTCCAGATTCTTCCGGTCAATAAAATCATTTCAAAATCAATGTCTGGCCCTGGGAATCCAAAAGCCTCCATGTTGATTTGGTGAAATTGACGATACCTCCCTTTTTGCGGTCTCTCGTATCTATACATCGGTCCGATGGACCAAAGTTTTTGAGTTTGATTATAAAAAAATCCCTGGTCAATGCCTGCCCTAATGATTCCCGCGGTAGCTTCAGGTCTTAGCGATAGAGATTGATCATTGCGATCAATAAATGTGTACATTTCTTTTGCAACAATATCCGTGTTTTCACCGATTGTCCTCTGAAACAGCTCACTTCTTTCTACAACAGGTGTCCGGATTTCATTGTATGAGTATGCGTGGAGTACATTTTTTGCAACAGCTTCCACAAACTGCCATTTCTTGACTTCGCCTGGAAGAATAGCTGGCATTCCTCTGACAGATTTTATCTGATCTGACATTCAATTCACCTTCATTTCTATTGCATAGATACCAATTATCAATGATGGGATATATACATACCCAAAAGCGTTACCAAGAATAATAATACACTTACGTAGGCAATAATTTTCAACGCAACCAAGTGGTCGGTTATTTTTGATTTCGAATCATAAGACATTTAATACACCTCAAATTCTTATTCGCAGATACCAATTATCAATGATGGGATATATACATACCCAAAAGCGTTACCAAGAATAATAATACACTTACGTAGGCAATAATTTTCAACGCAACCAAGTGGTCGGTTATTTTTGGTTCCAAGACTTCTTGACCTCTAATATACGCATTCTCAGATAAGGTCGCCAGCATCTTTTCAGCAGGTAGGCCCAAGAATCGTGCGTAATTTTTAAGATGACCTGTGATGAATACTTCGGCGCCAATTTGATCAAAATTTTCCTCTTCCAAATGATTGATAATAGAAGGATTGACATAGAGCTGTTGGGCGACATCTTCGATTTCCAGTTTTTTAGATTTCCTTGCCTGCTTCAACGAATCTCCAACAAACAAACACTGCTGTTCCGATGGGGCTAATTCTTTATTATTTTTTCTCATAATGAATGTATTAATTTAATGTTTTTTTTAGCTTTTGTCTCAATGATTTTTTGGCCAGATTATTGACAGTTCCAGCCAACTGGCCACAAGCCGCCTGAATATCATCCCCTCGGGTGGTTCTTGTTATTGCCATTATTCCAGATTCCAAAAGTATATTCCTAAACTCATTAATTTGATCGGGTGGTGTAGGCTCGTAGACAACCCCTGGAAATTTATTGAACGGAATTAGATTGACTTTGGCGGGCCGATTCTTCAAAAGCTTTGCCAGTTGTTTGGCATGTTCCCGTAGATCATTGACATTTTTTAACAAAGTGTATTCAAATGTAACGTTTTTTAGATTCTGCTTTTTAGCGTAAAACCAACAAGCACTCAATAATGATTCAATGGGATGAATCCTATTGATTGGTACCAACTCATTCCTCAATTCATCAAAGGGTGCGTGCAACGAAATTGCCAATGAAACATTCACGTGGTCTGCAAGCTTAATAATTTGTGGTACAAGTCCTGAAGTACTGATAGTCACACGTCTTCGAGAGATATTAAATCCATTTGGATCGGTCAAGATTTTGGTCGCCCTAACTGTTTCTGAGAAATTTGCCAAAGGCTCCCCCATTCCCATGAAGACAATGTTAGTGATTAAATCATCGCGTTTAAACTCGTTCTGCAAATCCTGTTTTGCTAACAATACTTGGCCAATGATCTCAGCCGATGACAAATTTCGATTGAACCCTTGATGGCCGGTGGCACAGAATGGGCAATCAATCAGGCACCCTATTTGGCTTGATACACACAATGTCCCTCTGTTTTTTTCTGGGATATAAACCGCCTCAATGGCTTGGGATTCTCCTTGGTCAATCATCCACTTGATGGTTCCATCAAAGGACCGTTCTTTTTTAGTCGACATGGGGATGTGAAGGGAGTAGTTCTGATCCAGATATTGCCGGAGATCTTTATTCAGATCTGTCATGGAATCAAAATCAAAGATACTGCGATGGTACAGCCAGTCCATTAATTGTTTTGCTCTATATTTTTTTTCCCCGATACCCTGAAAAAAAGAGACCAGATCATCGAAAGGCCTTCCAATTAAGTTATTCTTGTTGGTGGTCAAGGGACTCCCCTTAGGCTAATCAGCCAAAAAAGAACTCGATCTCAGTTCTAGCTGTATCAGGCCCATCAGAGCCATGAACAACATTTTCTTCGATGCTGGATGCGAAATCACTTCTAATGGTTCCTTTTTCTGCCTCTTCCGGATTGGTAGCACCCATCAATTTTCGGTTGAGCTCGATTGCATTCTCTCCCTCCAATACTTGCACCATTACTGGACCAGATGTGATGTAGGTCAATAAATCATTGAAAAAAGGTTTGTCCTTGTGAATGCTATAAAAACGATGTGCATCGGCGATTGTGAACACAGTCATTTTAGCCTTGATAACAGTTAAGCCTGCGTCTTTAAAACGCTTCTGTATCTCACCAATGATTTTTTTTCTAACTCCGTCTGGCTTAATGATTGAAAGTGTTTGTTCGATAGTCATCAACGTTGCAGAACTCAAGATTCAAACACTAAAGCTCTCACCACAACCGCACTCACCGGTTGCATTTGGATTTTTAAATTTGAACACCTGATTAAAACCTTCATCAACAAAATCAATCTCAGTGCCCTTGATATACGGCAAGCTTTCTTGATCGACTAGAATTGAGATGTCTGAAACTTTATATAGCTCATCGGTTTGATTAACTTCAGAGGCATAGTCTAAAATATACGCATAGCCATTGCAGCCAGTTGCTTTGACGCTGATCCGAAGTCCTACTGCATCTGGCTTCTTCTCTAGATTTTGTTTAAATCGTTTAATTGCATTATCAGTAAACGTTATATTCATTTGTCACTTCACCTCTGTTTCCTTTTGGTCAATGCAAGCATTGACAGCATTTTCAAGCAGCAATATCCGATCCATCCTGTTTTTGGGTAAATCTATGATCTCATGGATCGCAAATGCTTTAAAGTCCGTACAATCCTCCAAATCTCTGCCAATCACTTTCTCAACATAATACGCCGTAATAGCCACTAATGTTGGGCAACCATTGACGTTGTATTTTGCGTCGGTAATTGTACCTTCTTCAACCTTAAAATAAAGATTAATTTGCATCCCTAGAGGATTAGAAGCGGTGCCAAGAATATAGTTGCTGTGCTGATCGCCACATGCATCATAGACATGCTCTTCCTTGTCAAAATAATGTCTTGTTGAATCTTGTGTCATTAGATTTCTCGGAAGCTATTTTATACCCCTTAAGTGGTTTAGGCGATTGACCGAATTTCTATACAGTTCTGATGCAAATTGAGCATCCTCAAGTGTGGTGTTCCGGCCGAAACTAAACCTGACAGTTCCGTTGATACAATCTTGAGACAATCCCATCGCCTTTAAAACATGAGAAGGTTCTTCACTGTCAGAAGTGCATGCGGAACCTTTGGAAACAGCTATTGTTCGCATATCATAGATTATGCTTTCTGCGTGCAGGCCCTTTGTGCTGATACTGAGAATACCTGGAAAAGCATGGTCAGGATTGCTGTTGACCTGCATTCCTGTCAAGCCTTTGCAGTTGTCTAAGAAGACGGTTCTGCACGCCATCAAATGGTCGTGATCATCTGCCATTTTATCTTTAGCGATTCTATACGCTCTGGCCATGCCGCCGATTTGGTGGGTTGCAAGCGTGCCAGGTCGCAGCGCTCGTTCTTGCCCACCTCCAGATAAAATTGGCTCTATTCTTCCGACCGATTCTTTGTCAATGAACAAGGCTCCAATCCCTTTTGGACCGTAAATTTTATGTGCACTCAAAGACATCAAATCAATATTGCAATCCTTGACATCAATAGGCAGCTTACCGATTCCTTGGGCCGCATCCACGTGAAAAAAAATATTACTCTTTCGACAAACGTGACCCATCGACCTGATGTCATTGATGCTGCCTATTTCATTGTTGATGTGCATCAAACTCACCAATAAAGTCTTCTCACTGATTGCTTTCTCTAATTCATTAATATCAATTGAACCGTTGGTATTTGGAGACAACAACAACAACTCCAAACCCTCTTTTTCCAATTGCTTGCATGGTTCAATAACCGATTTATGTTCAGCGAAGGAGGAAATGATTTGCCGCTTGGAATCAGTTGCTTTAAACCTAGACAAACCCAGTATAGCCAAGTTATTTGCCTCGGTTGCACCTGATGTCCAAATGATCTCATCCGGTAAACTGTTAATCAATGAGGCAACTTCCAGTCTTGCATTCTCAATCAGCTCGTGCGCTTGTTTGCCAAAAAAATGATCTGTTGCAGATGGATTGCCATAAGAACTGTTGTTCATCAATGCTCCCATTTCGGCAACCACCTCCTCGGCAAGTGGTGTGGTTGAAGCGTAATCAAGGTATATTTGTTGCATCTTTCCTCTCATATTGTAATCTTGATATTGGCTATTGTTTTGCTTTATATGAGGCCAAAATACCTCTCATTATATTAATCTCATTTTCATCCATTTGCGCTCTGTTGAAAAGCGTTCGTAAGCGTCGCATCAATTGTTTAGGGTTTTTTGGATTTAAGAACCCAGTTTCCAACAACACTTGATTCAGATGTGCATAAAAAAGCTCAATTTCATCATTTGAAGCAAGATTCCTCGCTCTGATCTCAGCGGGTAAAGCTTGGTCAGCAACGCTCAATTCATAAGCCACTATTTGCACAGCCATTGCCAAATTCAATGATTTGTAGGATTCACTCGATGGTATATTGACCAGTTGGTTGCAGCAATCAACTTGTTTGTTTATCAATCCAGATTTCTCTGGTCCAAATATTACTGCCACTGGCCTTTTTTTGGCTTCTGCAACTATGCTTGGTGCAGCCTCTCGGATGTTTGTGATGGGGACACTGATTCTTCTGGTTCTGGAGGTGGTCCCAATAATCAAACCACAATCTTTAATGGCATCCGGTAAATTGCCGTAAACCTCCGCATTTAGCAAAATATCCAGGGCACCAGAGGATCTTGCTCTTGCCTCTGGGTGAGGATGTTCAATTGGGTTAATCAAGCACAAGGTGTCAAAACCCATCGTCTTTATAGCGCGTGCTGCAGCCCCAACATTCCCAGGATGGGAGGGCTCAAATAAAATAAATTTAATTTTTGACTTCACTAAAATCCCAATCTTTTCCCGATAAAGTCGAACAATTTGTTAAAAAGTTTTGTTATTCTACACATTATTCATTTTCTGTATTTGCTTAACGAAGATTTTACCCATGCAAGCCCTTTTAAACACTGCAATCAAAGCCGCACGAAAAGCAGGAGATATTGCTCAAATGAATTTTGATCGAATCAACGAAAGCGATATAAAAACCAAAGGCTACAATGAATTTGTTACCTTCGTTGATGAGCAAGCGGAAATCGCAATCAAAGATGTTATTCAATCACGCTATCCAGACCATGGAATTATTGCGGAAGAAAGTATGCCAAAAGAGAGCGATGGGTGTGACTACGTATGGATAATAGACCCTCTAGATGGGACGACGAATTACATACACTCCTTTCCGGTTTATGCCGTTTCTATTGCCTTGAAAGTAAAGGGTTTGCTTGAAGTCGCTGTAATTTATGACCCCTCGAGACAGGAGCTATTCACTGCCATCCGTGGTGCAGGTAGTCAGCTCGATGGGAGAAGAATCAGGGTCAGCAAACGAACTACCCTGGAAGGCGCATTGCTGGGCACAGGATTTCCCTACCGCCAAAAAAATGACTGGCTGAATGTCTACCTGGAAATATTCTCTGAATTCTCTCAAAAAGCTGCAGGCATCAGAAGACCTGGAGCCGCGGCACTTGATTTGGCTTATGTGGCCTGTGGTAGGCTCGATGGTTTCTGGGAGTTTGGACTGCGTCCTTGGGATGTGGCTGCTGGTATTTTATTAATCCAGGAATCTGGGGGGCTTTTTGGCAATCTAATCCCCAACCAAGACATGATTGAGTCGGGGAACATAATTGCAGGGAATCGGAGAGTTTTCGGTCAAATGAAAGCAGTCATCTCTAAGTACGACAATAAACTGATTAAATTAAGCTAAAATCAACCCTTGGCATTCTATGGCATGCCATCATCAACTTTTTCTTTTTTAATTAGCATCAGATCTGTGGTTGAAACATCTAAAAACAACACCGAAGTTGTGGCCACGTAAATTGATGAATAGGTACCGATAACAACCCCGATAATGAGGGCTAGAGAAAAACCCTCCAAAGACTTACCACCAATAATGTACAAGGTAAAGAGTACCAGAAGTGTGGTGCCACTGGTTATGATTGTACGACTGATTGTTTGATTGATTGATGTATTAATAATGTCCAGCGTTTGTTCCTTTCTTCTTAGTCGGAAATTTTCACGAATGCGATCAAAAACGACAATCGTGTCGTTTAATGAATAACCCACCACGGCCAAAATAGCAGCCAAGACAGCGAGATCAAATGTGATCTGGAATATTGAAAAAACACCCATGGTTATGATCACATCATGGATTAATGCAACGACTGCACCTATTGCAAATTTCCACTGAAACCTAAAAATAATATAGATCATGATCATCATCAAGGCAAAGAGCATGGCCAATCCACCTTGTTCGGTTAATTCATCCCCCACCTGAGGGCTTACAAATTCTGAGCCCCTTAACTCAACAGCATTGGCAGAATAATTCAAGATTTCTTCAATTTGCTTGCCTATTGCCTTGTTGTCGATATTTTCTCTTGGCATGATACGAATATTGATGTCTTTTGAACTGCCAAAGCTTTGGACAATGGCTTCAGGGAACCCTCCAGATGCCAATTCATCTCTAATCTCACTGATTACTGGTGGCTCTTGGAAAGAGACTTCAACCGAAAAGCCACCTGTAAAGTCAATCCCTGGATTTAAACCCTTAAAGGTGAGAGCAGCCAGAGATGTCAACAGCAGAATCACTGAGATTGCCAGAGCAACATACCTTTTTGAGAGAAAATTGAATTCTTTGACAATCATTCCTGTTAGATCCTTAGTTTATTAATGGTTCGTTGTCCATAAACAATATTGACAATTGCCCTTGAGGCAATTATTGCCGTGAACATTGAGGTGATAATGCCAAGGGTTAGGGTGATTGCAAAACCCTTGATTGGCCCGGTCCCAAAGGTAAATAGGACAAGCGCTGCAATCAAGGTTGTAATGTTGGCATCTGCGATGGTGCCAAAAGCCTTTTGATAACCCGCCGTGATACTCGCTTGGGGTGAATTGCCAATTCGAATTTCTTCCTTAATTCTCTCAAAAATCAGAACGTTGGCATCAACTGCCATACCTACTGTCAATACAATACCTGCTATTCCTGGTAAAGTTAAAGACGCTTGCAGCAACGACAACAAAGCCATGACCAAGGTGAGGTTTATCAAAAGACCGAAGTTGGCAATCAAGCCAAACCCTTTGTAATAAAAGACCATGAACAACAGAACCATGGCTAGGCCTATGACAATAGCCTGGAAGCCTCTGTTGATGTTATCTTGACCAAGACTCGGTCCAATTGTCCTTTCCTCAACTTTAAAAATGGGGGCTGCCAAAGCACCGGCCCGGAGTAAGATTGACAGATCCCTAGCCTCAACAACTGATACTCCCGTGATTTGAAATTGGCTGCTGAACACACCCCGGATTGTGGCAATGTTGATGACCTCCTTTTCCAACACTGAAGAAGTAACGAACTGGCCATCCCGTTCTTTTGTTTCTTGCCTTTGTTGGATAAATAAAACAGCCATGGGTTTGTTTAAGTTTCTTTTTGTGGTCTCGAGCATTGATTTCGAACCCTTGTTGTCGAGTCGGATCGAAACTGCGGGCCTGCCCTCAGAAAATGTCTGGGAAGCATCAATTAACTGATCGCCTGATACAATTGTTTTCTTTTTCAACAACACTGGGTTTCCTACCCGATCTACAAACAATTCACAGCCAATCGGTGCCCTACCCTTGGCTTCTGCAGCAAAAGCACTCTCATTCTCACAGACCATCCTGAATTCCAGTGTTGCTGTTGCTCCTAAAATCCTTTCCGCTTGGGTTGGGTCTTGAACTCCAGGCAATTGCACAACAATTCTATCGAGTCCCTGGCGTTGGACTATGGGTTCCGTAACACCAAGTTCATTGACTCGGTTTCGCATCGTTAGAATATTCTGCTGGATGGCAAAATCACGTCTTTGCTTCAATTGATCCTGCGTCATCTCAACTTGGAGGCCTGGACTGGTTTTGCCTGGCACCGTCTCGATCACCAATAGGGGATCAATCTCCCTGATCAAACTTCTGGCGCGACTTAAATCCTCTGGATCGAAGAGTTCAATGCTGATTACATTGCCTTGTTTTTTTATATTTCTGCGAATTCTTTTGTCGATCAATGCTTTGTTGATGTCAGCAATGTATTGATTGAGTCTCTGTTCAATAGCTGCATCCAGATCAACTTGAAATTTAAAATGAACACCCCCTCTAAGGTCCAGCCCCAAACTCATTGGCTTGAGCCCAAAACGACTAATCCAATTGGGTGTACGGGGTGCAAAAGTCAAGGCAACAGTCGCTGATCGGCCCATATAAGCCCTCATGGAATCGCTTCCAGACAACTGCTCTTCGACCTGGTCGTATCGAATCAAAATTTGTTTTTCTTGACGCCTGATCGATTTATAACCACTGTTTATCTCTTGTAAATATTCCTCTATATCGCTTGTTTCCAATTGGCTAAAAGCCAGACCATTTTCCTTGGCAATGACCACGGCAGGGTCCTCGCCATAAAAATTGGGCAGTGCAAACCATACCCCCAGGATGATAACCACAACAACCATCATATTTTTCCACAGAGGGTATTGATTCATTGGTTTTCTAACCTTTTTTGATTGTGCCTTTGGGCATCAATGTACCGATGGTATGACGCTGTACTTTTACTTTCACACCCTCTGATATTTCTATGAGGACGTATTGTTCTTTGATTGCAACGATCTTACCCAATATACCGCCGGCAGTGATAACCTCATTGCCAACAACCAAACTTGAAATCATTTCTTTATGCTCTTTCTGTTTTTTAGACTGGGGTCTAATTAAGAGAAAATAGAACACGATAAAAATAACAACCAAGGGCAAGAATCCTAAAAATTCACCCACTTGACTGCGCCCATGCATTTTCAAATAAAATATTCATGCTGATCCTTTGATAAAAATAATTGTGCAATTATGACACATAAACATTTATTGCTGATAACCCTGAATGAAGGCATTAGCAAATTTTTTGAATTCATTTTTTCGAATAGACTCTTGTATTTGGCTCATTAAATCGAGATAAAAAAACAGATTATGGATGGTTGCAAGCCTAGAACCAAGGATTTCATTGCATTTTAGAAGGTGCCTAATATAAGAACGTGAGAAATTTTGACATGTGTAGCAAGAACAATTTGCATCCAAAGGATTGGTATCTCTTTGATGTTTGGCATTTTTGATCCGCACGACGCCCCCAGAAGTGTAAATTTGACCATTGCGTGCGTGCCTGGTTGGAATAACGCAATCAAACATATCAATCCCAACGGACACCGATTTTACAATATCAACCGGGGTCCCAAGGCCCATAAGATATCGAGGAAGTTGTTTCGGCATTTTTGGAACCAATGATTCCAAAACATCCATTCTCTCTTGTTCCGGTTCACCAACGGACAAACCACCAATGGCCAATCCATCAAAATTCAAATCCATGAGTTGCTGCAGATTTCTTTTCCTAAGCTCTTGGAACATCCCGCCTTGAATGATGCCAAACAAAGCAGAATCGTCATCGTGTTTCACAGCGTTAAAAGCATCAAAACTCCGATGTGCCCATTTTACCGACCTCAGCATGGATGATTCTGCTTCACTTTTGCTGGCAGGGTAATGGGTGCATTCGTCGAGTACCATTTGTATGTCGCTGCCAAGAGTGTCTTGAATCTGCATTGCTTTTTCAGGTGTTAAGCGAATAATGTCACCATTAACGGGGGAGTCAAACTCGACAAAGTCGTCATTGATTTTAGTTTTTTTAGAGAGACTCCAAATTTGGAAACCGCCTGAATCAGTCAAAATAGGTTTTTGCCAACCCATAAAATTATGCAAACCTTTGTGCAGCGAAATCACATCCTCCCCTGGCCTTACCATTAAGTGGTAAGTATTGCCGAGAACGATTTCTGCGCCCATTGCCAGCAATTCATCTGGAGTCATTGTCTTGACTGTAGCGTAAGTCCCTACTGGGATGAACACGGGTGTTTGAATAACCCCCCTGGAAAAATGCAACTCCCCAACCCGAGCCAGGGCATCTTGATTGAAAATTTTAAATTGCATTCATGCTCTCCTTTAAACTGATTTCTCAAGAAACATTGCATCACCGTAACTGTAAAATCGATAGTCTCGATCGATCGCATGTTGGTAAGCCTGTTTAATGTTATTTCTCCCAATAAATGCGGATACAAGCATGATCAAAGATGATCCCGGTAAATGGAAATTCGTAATTATTGCATCAACAATTTTAAACTCAAATCCAGGATAGATGAAGAGATCTGTGTCACCGCACATTGGTTTTATCCTCCTGGATGAAACCGCAGATTCGAGAGCACGGGTTACGGTGGTTCCAACAGCAACAACCCGGCCACCTTTAGTTGCAGTGCGTTCTATTTTACGGCACAATTCCTCGTCAACAATCACATGTTCTTTGTGCAGTCGCTTTGTTTTGAGTTGTTCTTCCCGTAGAGGCATAAACGTGCCCGCTCCAATGTGTAGGGTAACCATTCCAATCTGTATCCCTTTCTCCCGAACTGCCATCAGCAATCCCCGATCGAAATGCAGGCCTGCTGTGGGAGCTGCCACTGCACCCCACTCCTTTGCAAAAACCGTTTGATACCTATCTTTGTCATCTGCATCGGGCATTCTTTTTATGTATGGTGGCAAAGGAATATGACCAATATCATTAAGGATATTAATGATGGGCATTGAAAATTTTACCCGAAGAAAATCACTTTCTAAGGTTAAAACTTTGAGGGTCACTTTATTGCCCAAATCAATCAGGCTTCCAGGTTGAGGTCGTCTATTGGACCTGGTTTGGACCAGGGCAATATCCTTTTCCAAAATTCTTTCAACCAAAATTTCCACCCTACCACCGGTTGTTTTTTTACCAAATAAACGAGAAGGCATCACCTTCGTGTTATTTAACACCAGTAGATCATTTTTCGAGAGAATCTTTGGAAGTTCTGAAAATATTCTGTCATCAAAATTGCCGTTGTGAACACAAAGAAGTTTGCTAGAGCATCTCTCATCAGTTGGTTTCTGTGCAATAAGATTTTCTGGGAGGTCAAAGTAATAATCTGAGACTTTCATCGTGAATATTCTACCCAATTATCTGACTGGAAAATAATATTGAGCAAATTAAATATAAAGAGTGTGGACTGCGCATTTTTGCCAAGGTATTCTTTTTTAATGGATAGCCGGGATGGCGGAATTGGTAGACGCGCCGGACTCAAAATCCGGTGGGGTTAAACCCGTGAGAGTTCGAGTCTCTCTCCCGGCATTTGATTGGTAAAGTTTATGATGAAATTTTGTTCGCAATGTGGGGGGTCAATTAAGTTTGAAGTACCCAAAGACGATGATATACCCAGATTTATTTGTACCCAATGTGATTTCATCCACTATGAAAACCCTAGGGTAGTTGTTGGCTCTGTGCCAATGTACAAAGACCAAGTCCTTTTATGCCTCAGAGCAATCGAGCCAAAAAGCAACTATTGGACCTTGCCTGCAGGATTTCTTGAAAATGGAGAAGGGCTCACAGATGGGGCTGTGAGAGAAGCAAAGGAAGAAGCGTTGATTAAACCAATAATTGGGCCTTTGATCGCAGTGATAGATGTCATTCATGCACATCAGGTTCACGTATTCTTCAGAGCTCATCTCCAGAATTTAGAATTCGGTCCCGGAAAAGAATCGTTGGATGTTAAGTTGTTTAAGCTCTCAGAAATTCCATGGGAACGAATGGCATTTAAAACCGGAAAAATTGCACTCAGAGCACAAATTAACAAATCCGAGGACGATTGGAAGCCAGTGTATAAAACACTGCCCTAACCCTTCTGTAAATAGATAAAATTTTATGTCATCATGTGCAACAAGATTTGAAACCATAGGTACAAAATGACGTTTTTAGTTGGAGAAAGCTGTATTAAATGCAAGTTGGGTGATTGCGTCGAAGTTTGCCCTGTTGATTGCTTTTATGAAGGTCCAAACATGCTTGTCATTGATCCTGATGAGTGCATAGATTGTGCGTTGTGCGAACCTGAATGTCCCGTTGATGCTATTTTTGCTGATGATGAAATCCCTGAGGGGCAAGAAAAATTTCTGGAATTAAACCTAGAACTATCTCAAATCTGGCCGGTGATCACTCATGCGCCAGCACCACCTCCTGACGCTGATGATTGGCGAGACGTCAAAGACAAATTGAAATATTTGGAACGGTAAATCAAAGATCAGATTCCAATCGAGCTTTCAAGGCATCCGCTGGCATGTAGCCAATAATTATCTTTCCTTTGTCAGTAACCATCGTTGGTGTGCCCTGTACCATAAACACTTGCCCAAGACTGTAGTGTTTCTGCACTGGTGTGTCTGAGCAGACTTTAGCTTTCAAGTTTTTGCCCTGTTTAGCCCTTGTTATGGCACTCTGGCGATCCTGGCTGCACCAAACTTTTTCTGCCTTTTCCCAACTCTCTGTATCTGGACCTGTCCTCGGGAAAAAGAGATAACGAACCCGAATACCCTGCGCCATCACCTCGTCAATTTCACTGTGAAATTTCCTGCAATAACCGCAGTCCACATCGGTAAAAACGGTAACAGTGTGCTGAAAATCGTCAGGTGTAAAAATCACCATTTCCTCTTCATCCAGCTGATTGAGAAAATCTTGCCGGACTGATGTTCTTTCCCGCTCTGTCAAATTAGTCCCCGATTCTGTATCGTAAATATCTCCGCGTAGGATAAATTTACCATCCTGACTCATATAAAAAACCTGTGACCCAATGGAAACTGTGTATAGACCTTGGATACTTGATTCTGTGATCTTGGCATCTTTGTCTCCAGGGAAAACATCGAACAACTCTGCAAGAAGTCTTGATTTGTTCTCTTGGATCTCATTCATCTGAGAAGTCTCTGAATTATCGGCAATCGAAGATTCACCGGCAAGGATTGGGTGGATATTCAGTAGTAGAAAAATGTATAGCAATTTTCTTTTCATATTATTCACTACGTCTAGTTTACAAAAAATCAACCTCTGGGATGGTATTTTTCATGGATATCTTTGAGTCTTTGTTGAGCAACATGAGTGTAGATCTGTGTGGTCGATAAATCACTGTGTCCCAGCAACATTTGCACCACTCTTAAATCGGCACCATGGTTGAGCAAATGTGTCGCAAAAGCATGCCTTAGCGTATGCGGTGATAAATCAGATCTGCTCCCTGTTTTATTTGCGTACTTCTTGATCAACTGCCAAAATGCCTGTCTGGAAATACATTCAGAGGTTCTCGTTGGAAACAGGTAGTCTGTACTCCGCTCCCCCAGAATCTCATGAATGGGACCTTTCAAATAACGCTTCAGCCAATTTTTTGCAATCCCACCAAGAGGCACCAACCGTTCCTTGTTTCCTTTTCCTATAACCCTGATAAAGCCTTGGTTTAAATTTAATTGAGTATGCTTTAGCTGCACCAATTCCGAAACTCTTAAGCCAGTTGCGTAAAGTACTTCAAGCATTGTTCTGTCCCTGAAGCCCAAGGGTTTTTTGACCACAGGTGCTTTAATGAGCTTAATCACTTCTTCCTCAGAAATCATTTTCGGCAAGGATCTACCCAATTTAGGCATTGAGATTTTTAACGTTGGGTTCTGAGAAATAATTTCTTGTCCACAAAGGTAGTTGTAAAACCGCCTAAATGTGGAGAGTTGTCTTGCAGAAGAACGAGAACTTGAACCCAAATTAGCTCGTTCGGAAATAAAATCCAACAAGTCAGCCCTTGAAATCTTTCTCAGTGTTAAGTTTTTATTTATTGTCCATCGTTCCAAAATTAACAAATCAGAACGATAAGCCGACAAGGTGTTTTTAGCCAAGCCTTGTTCCATCCATATAGAGTCAAGGAAAGAATCTATATCAGAATGCGAAGAGTTGGGATCTGGAATCGAATGTGTCATAGTTTTTCAATGATTGTGTATCATAGCCTATAAGAATAGGACGTTTTGCCATAAAAAATCCAAAAAATTTGCTGTGAAAGTACTGAACGCATATTTCTTCGGCTTCTGGGCCTGGCTTGTTTTTCTAATTGTAGTCTTGGGTATTATTCTCTGCTTTCCTTTCACTTCTAAGGTTCGAACCACTCGTTTGATAACCAAAAAAGGGGTAACCATAATTCTTAAAGTACTGCGCTTTAAAGTCCGTGTTAAAGGCTATAAAAATCTTACCGATGCTTCATCAATTCTCGTTGCCAATCATGCCAGTTACATAGATCCTATAATATTGAGTGCGGTGCTGCCTCCTCAATATGCCTACGTTGCGAAAAGAGAACTGAAACACGTTCCCTTTCTTGGTTATATCGTAAGAAAATTGGGTACACATTTGGTAGACAGATTTAATGCAATAAAAGGCGCCAAAGACATAAGACGGATTATGACCAGCAGCCAAGGATTGGACTCGATTATTTTTTTCCCCGAAGGGACTTTTTATGCAGAAGATGGGTTGGGAAAATTTAAGTTGGGTGCTTTCGTCACCGCTGTAAAAAACGATATACCAGTCATACCGGTTGCAATCAATGGAACCCGGCAATTGCTACGATCAGAAATTTGGTGGCCGAGCAAAGTTCCCCTCACCATCACCATTTTCCCACCCATATACGCCAAAGATGTTGACAACGGGGCTGAAGGGATTGCTGAAAAATCGCGTAGTTTGATGCTAGGCGAAATTAATGAGCCTGATTTGAAAGAAAAGTCATTTCCTTGATTTAACTTCCTTTTCGATCGGTGACGTATTCAATCCAGGCTTCGGCATTTCTTTTATTGCCATCGGTACCCAATTCAACGGCTTTTTCAAAAGAGTTGATGGCCTGGATATATTCCTCTAATTCCGTTTGTGCCATGCCCATAAGGATGTAAATATCTCCAGGTTTCGCCAAATTGCCAGTGTTTAAAGCCTGGCTTGCCGCCAGCTTGATGCCTTCCCAGTCTCCCTTTTCATTCAGCAACATGGCTTTTTGAATGTATAGGTCTCCGTCATTGATCATGGGCGCCAAAACATTGATAACCTCGATGGCCTGATCAAATTCTCTAGCAGCGGTCCAAGCACCGAGTAATAATTTCAAGTTTTTCTCGTTCTTCTCCAGTGAGCCGTTATTGATGTTTTCTTCGACTATCGTGGCTGCCTGGTATGGGATCTCTAAATATAGGCTTAACCGAGCAAGGTTCTCAAGGGTTTCTTTCTTGCTGATTGCGTTATTTTTGTAGCCAAGAGTCAATGCTGAAAGAGCATCAGGATCTTTCTGCAATTCCATGTAAGCGCCCGCCAGAGTTTCCCAGTACTTTTCCTTGTCTGGCCAATAGGTGGCCATTCTTTTGAGAATTTCGACCGCTGCTTCAAAACGTTTGTTTAAAAATAAGATTGCTAATTCCAACTGGTGCCAGCTTTCTTGGGGTTTTTTGGATTTAATATTGGCAATATGGATGTAAGGAAGTGCCGTCAATTGATCGCCTTTCTGAAAATACGCTATACCCATCATAATATAAGCTTCTGCCACTGGATCAGATGCATATTTAAACCACTGCATCAACCTGCTGATTGTCGAGTCCCAATCTTCTCTCGACCCGTACAGGCTCGCTAAATTAAAGACCGTGCTTTGATGTTGGGATGTCGACAATATGTCAAGGTCGGTGCACTTTCTGAATACTTCAATTGCCATATCAATGTTGTTCTGTTGTACGTATACAAACCCCATAAATTGATAGATAACTGCTCTCTCGTAGTCGTTAATGTTCCAGTTGAGCATGGATTGCAAGCTCTTCATGGCACCTTCCAGATCACCATTACCGAATCGTTCCGCAACGCTTTCGAATTTCTTGTTGACGTTGTAATTCATTTGCGGTGCAGTGCTTCTTCTCTCAAGGGCGGTTCTCTCTTCTGTTAATGGATGGTAACTGGATAATTTCTCTGCCGAGAATGTCTCTGTAATCCCTAAAAAAACTGTGCTCCATAACATTGAAAGTGCTAAGGCATGTATTGTTTTATTGTGCAAAACGGATGTCATTGTTGTATTAATTAAAGTCATCGAGTGTAAACTCCAGCGTTTGGATTGCTTTTCTTTCAACCGGCACTCCATTGATAATTCTGGGTTTGAATTTCCACTTTAAAACAGCCCTTATCACATTCCTGTCAAACATTCTTTTTGGCTCGGCTTGAATCACACGCACAGCCTTCACGGAACCATCCGCTCCAATGGTTACCTCAACCACAACATACCCCTCTATGCCTTCAACAAGAGCTTCTCGGGGCCACTGGGGGTCTATCCTGACAATGGGCAAGACATCGCCTTCTGCCAAAGGATTGCCTGCCCAGTTGCCTAAAAATGGTCCTCCTCCTGCGATGCTGGGTAAATCTATGTTGGGTATTTCGATCTTTATTCTGTTCATCGTAGGTTTTACTTGTTTCTCAACTATCAGTTTGGGTGGCGGTGGGGGCTCTTTGGGGGGCTTTGGTTTCTGTGGTTTCCTTCGGTCCTTAATACTCAGTGTCTCATCTTCCCTGATTCTGATGAATTCCATAATCTGCCCTTCAGATGAGGCATTTTTATTTTGCTCACCGGAGTCGATTAGGGATTGCATTAAAAAAAACAGTCCAAGTGAGATCAATACGCCGAGAATTAATGCGGACAAGTACCTCAGCTGCGGTTTTAATCTAAGAGAAATGGCAGCCATGCTTTCACCTTTATTTTTTCCGGGCAGATAACGATATTTTAGAGATGCCGCTCGATCGGATTTGATCCATCACATCTAAAACCAAGCCGGTTGAGGCTAATTCATCAGCAACTATAACCACGCTGCTTTCAGGATTCTCAGCGTGTGCCGCCTCTATCATGAATTTTACCGCCTCCAATTCAATGGGGCGCTTGTTCATCCATATTTGATCACTGGGAGAAATCGCTATGAGAATATTGCCCTGTTCGGCTCGAATCGCCGTTTCTGCTTCTGGACGATTGGGATTTATTCCTGTTTCTTTGATAAATGACGTGGTTACGATAAAGAAGATCAACATAATGAACACAATATCCATCATTGGCGTTATGTTGATCTCGCTTTCCTCTTCCTCTCTTCTTTTTTTCCTTAACATGATTATTTCTGTGCTGCCAACGAGACATTTTTTGCCCCCGCCAAACGAGATTGATCGATCACTTTAACCAAAAAACCAGCAGCGGCATCACGGTCGGATACAATAACCACAGAAGCACTGGGTTTAATGGCTAAATTTGCTTCAATATTTGCCCGAACTGCAGCAATATCCACAAGTCTTTCCTGGACAAAAATCTGGCCTTCAGCTGAAATCCGAACCGATATCACTTCCGACCTTTTTTGTTCCTTTACCGGTGATTTAGTCGGGCGATTGACATCCAATGAAATTTCCTTGACGAAGGAAGTGGTCACAATAAAAAAAATCAGCATGATAAAAACTATATCAAGCAAAGGCGTGATATTGATTTCACTTTCATCTTTTTTTCTTTTGTATTTTCTTTTCATGCCAACTTATTCATTGACCAAAAGATCCGTAACTTTTGCAACTTCGACATCCGCTCTTCGTTTCAGCAAATTGGCAATGTACAATCCAGAAATTGCTGCCACCAAGCCTGCCATCGTCGGTATGGTCGCTTGGGATATTCCACTTGCCATTAACCTTGCGTTTCCGGTCCCAAAAAAAGTCATTACATCAAAAACCTTGATCATACCGACAACGGTCCCGAGCAAACCCAGGAGAGGCAAAATCTGCATCATTGTTTCTATGGTTAAAATAAAACGGTGCGTGTCGACCGATATTTCTGATATCAACTGATCCTTGATCTTGCTTGAATACCAAGTTTGAGTTTCGTTTCTTGATTGCCATTGGCTGGACGTCTTTTTAACTCGTTCTGGAAGTACATAGCGAAAAAACCAGAATCGTTCGATAATCAGCGTCCACATGATAATTGTGACCATTAGTATGCCCCACAGCACCGGACCGCCTATTTCAAAGAAACTGCGTATTGCGATATAAATATCGCTAAAAATATTCATGGTATTTATAGGTTTTGCCGTTCAGCATGTCTTGCAATCAGGCCCGCGCTTTGTTCCTCAAGCACCTCAATCAAAGTACCACTCCAACTGGTTAAAACGCTATGCAAAAAAACCAAGGGTATTGCCACAATTAAACCCAACATAGTTGTCACAAGAGCTTGGGAAATTCCACCTGCCATCAGTTTAGGATCTCCTGTTCCAAAAAGTGTCAACGCTTGGAAAGTCACAATCATGCCTACTACTGTTCCCAAAAGACCCAACAACGGAGCCACGGCAGCAAATACTTTGATGATGCTGTGGTATTTTTCCAGTTTGGGAACTTCCTTTAGGATTGCTTCATCGATCTTCAGCTCCAATGATTCTGTGTCCATTGCATCGTGCTCATTGTGGACGGATAAAATCCTCCCCAAGGCATTGTCTTGAGAGACAATATCAGTAGTTAATTGTTGATTAATGGCCTGGCCGTCTTGACGGAGAATAAGGAGGCGCCATAGGGACAATGCCAAGCCAAGTAAGCCAATAAAAATAATGACATAGCCAACCAATCCTCCTTGATTGATTCTCTCGGCAAGGCCAGGCGCTTGGATTAATAGACTTAAAATTTGTCCACGGCTTGGGTCAACTGCCATGGTGGTATAACCAGCATCCAGTGCAAAAAGATCCTTGGCCATTGATTGATACCGCCGAGCAGGCTGTCTGGCGAGCACTTGCAAACTTTGGGTATCTGGGACAAATTGGAGAAAGAAATTCTCTGTAATTGCATTAAAAACTCCGACCCTTACAATTTCGGCATCTACAATGGAACCACCTGGAAGTACCACCTGTTTTTGGAACCGTTGAACTTGGCCTGATTGGCTCATTTCTCTGAGCAATTCAACCCTGAGACCATGCATCTGCTCAATCGAAGGTATGCCTCTGGCCTCTACCAAGCCAGTAAGGTTTTTTTCTCTATTTGGGAATTGCAAGGAAACGATTGAGTTTTTAACGATTGCAATTGTTTCACCGGCAACCTGCCTCACAACCCCAAATAATTCACCAAAATTACCGATGCGTATTCTCAATGTTTCTTGAATATCTTCTAAGGTCTTTTCATTCTCTTCAAATTGTTTCTGCAATCGGACGCTTCGTTTTTCCTCTTGATCCAAGCGTGCTACTGCCTGTTCCAGAAGGAATTTTTGCTGGTCTCTTGCAGCTAAGAATTTTTGCTCTCTTTGATCGTTGATGACACCGCTTGCTTGCCTGTCATTTTCGATTATTTCTAGCAATTGCTCTAAAGTCTGGATATTTTTGAGTTTTTCGCTAATAACTGGATCGGTAGGAAATTCCTGCTCTTCCTGTGCATTCAGCTGCACACTTATCGTTAAAATAAATAACAGGAAAGAAATAATCAGTCTGGTACTTGTAATGGTCATCTCCCCTCTCCAGGTGCCTCAATGGGCAACTCAAGAAGATTGGGCGTGACCTGTTTTCTCGCAACTCTGAGTCCTTGGGTCACATAGCTTTGGTATTTGTTCGGTAATTTTTCCCATTGCCCAGCTTGTTTGTTCCAAAAACCCGTTTCCTCCTGATCTGGGGTCTGATAAGTGAGTGAAGTTCTGCCTATCCTAAGAAAGTCAACCTGTCGACTTTCTCCATCAATTTCCAACAATCCTGTGTAGGCTTCGATGTCACGGCCATAGGTTGTTTCAATCTGATAGGCATCCATAATTTGACGGTATTTTTCTGAGACGGTAACGTCGGATAAATTCATAATTGTTCTCAACCTTGCCACCCTAGCTTTACGTTCTTCCAACAAGAACGGCACATCCAAATCAATAAATTTGTCCAATATTTCAATACTGTCGAGCATCAATGGAACAATCCCACGTTCGATCAAGGCAAACTGATCAAGTTGTTTTCCGATGTCTGTTATTTGAGCTTCTTGATCGACAATGAGTCGTTCAACGTAGTCATTGTAGGCAATCAACCGGTCTATCTGTTGCAGTACTAGGCGATATTGACCAAGTAGATTTTGCCTTTCATCGGACAGATTGCTGACAATTATTTGAGAATCTTTAGAGCCAAGATCTGAGCTTCTTTGAACAAACAAAGTATCATCCAGAATCTCAATTGGGTCAGGAAGGATTATTTCTGTCTCTGTTGTTTCTTGTGAAAAGGAAAAATTAGCGGTCATCAATGTTCCTAAAACGACTGCCATCCAGACTGGAGTATTTCTTGGTTGTTTTCCTTCAAGCATAGCTTGTATCCCTATGTATCCTACGATCAGTTAGTAACCTGGACTATAGCGCACGTTATCAGATACCGCATTGAAAGAAAAGCATCAAAAGACAGTATTTTTAAACGAAAAGATTGCATTACATATCAGTGTAATTGGGTCCCCCACCCCCTTCCGGACACTCCCACTGAATATTTTGACTGGGATCTTTGATATCACAGGTCTTGCAATGAATGCAATTTTGGGCATTGATTTGAAATCTCATCGAGCCGTCACTGCTTTCAAGCACTTCATAAACCCCAGCAGGACAATACAGTCTGGCAGGTTCGCCGTATTTTGGGAGATTGGTTTGTATGGGAATCTCTGCATCAATCAAATGAAGATGGCAAGGCTGATCTTCTTCGTGAGCAACCCCAGACAAATATATTGAAGAGGATCGATCAAAAGTAAATGTTCCATCGGGTTTAGGATACTCGATTGGGTTTAACTCGGATGCTTCCTTTAACTTTGCATGATCTGGTTCTGAAACGCGAAGTGTAATCGGCAATCGTCCTTTAAAAATATTCTGATCCAACCAGATAAATACAGAACCGAGATAGAGACCAAACTTCTTCTGTGCAGGTGAAAAATTTCTAGCCAGGTGAAGTTCTTTATAAATCCAGGATTCTTCAACGGATTTTTGATAATCAACCAACTCAGCTTCCGGGCTCTCTTCAGCAAACGACTGGGCTATGGATTCTGCAGCTAACATCCCTGACTTCATTGCGGTGTGAGTGCCTTTGATTTTTGCACCGTTGAGAAATCCTGCGTCGCAACCAACCAAAAGTCCACCGGGAAAGGTCAACTTGGGAAGAGATTGCAATCCTCCTTTGTTCACAGCTCTTGCGCCATAGGAAACTCGTTCAGCTCCAGCGAGAAGATTATTAATTTTTGGATGCAGTTTCCATTTCTGGAATTCACCAAAGGGATCGAGGTATGGATTTTGGTAATCCAAGGAAACGATGAGGCCCAGATAGAGTTGATGATTCGGGGCATGGTAGACAAATCCTCCGCCTTCAGTTCTTGAATCCAAAGGCCAGCCTGCAGTGTGCAGAACTAAACCTTCTTCATGCTTCTCTGGGTCAACGGCCCAAATTTCTTTGAAACCAATACCATAATGCTGAGGGTCAGAATCTGCGTCCAATTTGAATCGTTTGATTAATTTTTTACCCAGATTGCCTCTGCAACCTTCAGAGAGTACGGTGTATTTTGCTCTGAGCTCGTAACCAGGTTCGTATCCGTCTTTTGGTTGGCCCTCCCTGCTCAGACCCATATCTCCCGAGACTACGCCGACAACTCTCCCCTCTTCTTCGAGGAAATCAACAGCAGGAAACCCAGGGAAAATATTTACTCCCAGTGCTTCAGCTTTAGATGCCAACCATCGACACAGTGAACCCAGACTAATAATGGAATTACCGTGGTTGTTCATGGCCGTGGGGATCAGGAAAGAGGGCACACCAATGCTCGCTGTTTGATTGATCAAAAAAGACATCTGATCCCTTGTAACTGGCGCTCTGATAAAAGCATCACTCGCCTCCCAATCTGGCAACAATTCATCCAGTGCATGCGTTTCTACAACCGCACCAGAGATAATGTGAGAACCAATATCAGAGCTCTTTTCAAGCACGCAAATATTCAAATCAAGTCCTTGCTGTTCAGACAGCTGCATTAATTTTATTGACGCACTTAACCCAGAAGGTCCTGCGCCGACTATCACTACATCAAATTCCATTGATTCACGTTCTTCAGCCATAACAATTCACAATCAGTTTGAGTGTTATTCTACCAATGTTTTGAAGTCGTTTGATTGACCAAGTGTTTTTTATTGATGAGAGAGAGTAAAATTATCCAAACTGAATTACTAGCAATCAAAAACTAACAACCATAAGGTGCCATAATGGCAGGAAAATTGATTTTGTGTCGACACGGTGAAAGTGAGTGGAATCTTGAAAATAGATTTACTGGGTGGGCAGATGTCGGCCTATCACCGAAAGGCGAGCAGGAAGCGAAAGATGCTGGTTTAACCCTCAAACATGAACAGTTATCTTTTGATCTTGCTTACACCTCAGTATTGAAAAGAGCTACCAGGACCTTGTGGATTATGCTTGAAGAAATGGGTCTCACTTGGATACCTGTCATCAATGCTTGGGAGCTCAATGAAAGACATTACGGTGCCCTCCAGGGCCTAAATAAATCTCAAGTTGCAGCTGAATATGGAGAAGAACAAGTCCAAATTTGGAGAAGAAGCTACGATACGCCTCCACCTCCTTTAAATAACGATGATGAACGCCACCCCAGATTTGAGATCCGCTACGCCGGTGTCTCAGATTTACCTGCCAGTGAGAGTTTAAAAGACACCCTTTTGAGGGTCAAACCATACTGGCAAACAAAAATCATACCCTCTTTACTGGGCAACCAAGACGTTCTAATCGTAGCTCACGGCAACAGTCTGAGGGCAATGGTTAAAATGATTGAAAATATTTCTGACAAAGAGATCATGGATTTTAATATTCCCACCGGGATACCACTGGCCTATGAATTTAATGAAAACCTCAAACCAATTAAACAAGGCTTCATTGGGGATCCGGAAACCATTAAGCAAGCAGCACAAGCAGTTGCAAATCAGGGATTGGCCTAAGAGAATAATTTAAATGCTGTATTCGATCGACAACATCGCACCGGACTGCAATCAAGCAAACTTTATCGCTCCCAATGCCACCGTTATCGGCAATGTCCAGCTGGAACAAGATGTGAGTATATGGTTTAACGTCGTCATTCGGGGCGACAACGACCCCATCAAAATAGGTGCAGGCAGTAATGTTCAGGATGGGTCCATACTCCATACCGACATCGGCGCACCCCTAACCATCGGTAAAATGGTCACTGTAGGTCACAAAGTGATGCTTCATGGCTGTTCCATCAGTGATCACTGCCTTATTGGGATCAATAGCACGATCCTGAATCATGCTGTGATTGGCAAACATTCCATAGTAGGAGCCAACTCATTGATCACTGAAAATAAAGCCTTCCCAGACTATTCCTTGATCATGGGATCCCCAGCCAAAGTGATTCGGGAATTAACCGATGAGGAAATAAAAATGATTCAATATTCTGCGGAGGGCTACATTCTCAACGGCAAACGTTTTGCCAAAGGCTTGGTTAATTTCGAAGCCGCATCAACCCCTCTTGAGACATAGATGCAATCAACACCCCTTCTCGTGAAAAAATCCGTCCTGTTGCAAATCCCCTAGCACCGGATGCTCTAGGGCTGTCATAAGCAAACAGCATCCATTGATCCACAAGACAGCTTTTGTGAAACCACATGGCATGATCTAGACTGGCCATCTGGAACCTGTTTTGCATTATATTGGTTCCATGGGGGAGTATGGCGGTGGTCAATAAGTCGTAATCGGAGACGTAGGCCAAGAGTGCCTGATGGAGAGAAAGTTTGTCCGGAACCTTTCCCTTGGCCTTGATCCAAGAATGTTTGCTAGGCTCTCTGGTTGTTTTATCCAAAAAATGTGGCAATTCCACAGGCCTGATATCAAAAGGTCTTTGCCGAGTCAGCATTCTTTGTATTCTTTGGGGTAATTGCTCAATCCATTCCGGCTTGATCAAATCCACCAAATTATCAAGCTCTTCTGGCGGCTTAACATTGGGCATCTCAGATTGATGCTCCAAGCCCTCTTCCGGTCTCTGGAAAGAGGCCGTCATATTGAATATCTGTTCTCCGTGCTGAACCGCTATGACTCTTCGGTTGGAGAAGCTCCCACCGTCTCTCGCTCTGTCGACTTCGTAGACAATGGGAGCTTCAAAATCACCACGCCTTAAGAAGTACGCATGCAGGGAATGCACATTACGATCTTTCACAGTTCGGCTGGCAGCAGTGAGTGCTTGCCCCAACACTTGGCCACCAAATACTTGTGGACTTCCGATGTCTTGACTTTCACCGCGAAAAATATTCTCTTCAATACTTTCAAGATCAAGCAACTCAATCAATCGCTCAATCGTGGTATCCATGGTATCTGGATTGTTCATGATCAGCCGAGGTGAAAAAAAGAGACGGTCTCAACAATGCACGCGGGTTTGCTCTCACCCTCGATCTCTACCGAGGTTTCTCCAATCAGCTGAATCGCCTCGGAGCGTTGTTTAACCGTTTTGACCACCGATCGAGCACGAATTCGACTGTCGACTGCAACCATATTGGTAAAACGAACCCTATTCAAGCCGTAATTGATTCCCATCTTCAGGTTGGTAAATTCTAAAAACCCTGTCGTCATTGCCGGAATCATGGACAAGGTTAAATAGCCATGTGCAATGGTTGTCCCTCCTGGCATTTCTTTTTTTGCCCGTTCCACATCGACGTGAATCCACTGGTGGTCGTGGGTCAAATCTGCAAATTGATTGATATGTTCTTGGGAGATTAGCAGCCAATCGGAAACCCCTACCTCCAAGCCCTCAAGGGCTTTTAAATCTTCAAAAGATGAAATGATATGTCCCATAATTTTTTTAGTCAACGGTTAGATCGCCCAGTGTTTTCATGAATTCCATCCGGGTTGCTTCACTGGTTCTAAAGCCCCCCAACATGGTGCTGGTAACCATGTCAACACTGCTTTTGTGAATGCCCCTTGTGGTCATGCAAGCATGCCGAGCAACGATAACTACACCAACGCCTATGGGTTTGAGCACATCGTTAATGCAATTGGCAATCTGGGCCGTCATTTTTTCCTGCACCTGAAAACGCCGAGAGTAAGCGTCCACAACCCTCGCCAATTTACTGATACCTATAACTTTATGATCGGGGAGATAAGCAACATAGGCTTTGCCTGTAATCAAGGCAATATGATGCTCGCAATGGGATTCAAAAGTGATGCCCCTTAGAGTGACCATCTCGTCGTAGCCATCAACATCTTCAAAAGTTCTTTTCAAGTATTCATATGGGTCTTCTTGATAACCGCTAAACCAGTCCAAATAGGCCTTTACGACGCGTTTGGGCGTCTCCTTTAGGCCTTCTCGATCGGGGTCATCCCCTGCCCACTGAATAAGAGTTCGGACGGCTTTCTGTGCTTCCTCTTCGGTTGGTTTGTTGTTGTTTTCTGTCATAGTATTACCCTAAAATTTCTCTATTGATCTTTCAAGTTTTAGGAATCGTTAATATTCGCGCCCAATGATCGCATACTCAAGATTCAATTTCACTTAAATCATCTCCTGGATAATTCGTATTTTTTAGAGCATTTGGATTTTTAGCGTCGATGACCTTAACCTTCGATTGCATTAATAAGTCCCTTGGACTGTTGGTAGGAAGCAGGTTGGAATTGCTAAGAACCCCTGAGAGAAGATTGGGTTCGTAAATGGCACAAAGCGGTTCAGGCAAGTCATCTTCTGGACTGTTGAAGGCTGTTGCATCGAATGCAGCATCCCTCTCCTCCATCAATTGCTCAAGTGTTTGTTTATCCAACCAGGGCATGTCACAGGCAACAACCAGCCAAGCGCTATTCGGATGGATTTTGTGTGCAGATAGGATTCCTGCCATGGGGCCAGACTGGTTGTACTTGTCAATGATTAATTTAAACTTGGCCCGGACAGGGTCTCCAATTTGATCCTCTTTGATTGATACGTAAATTGATTTTAGGCACTCTTGCAAAAGATCGTGAGTACACTCCAGAAGTGTTTTTGAAGCCAAACGCATCAACGCTTTGTCTTGGCCCATTCTCCTACTTCGGCCTCCGGTGAGTATCAGTCCATGCAGTTGTGGCATAACAGAACAGGGGTGTGGTTGTTACCCAACCGTGCGTTTGCCTCCGGTTTTTTTCCGGAGTTGTATGTCGGTGATCTGAATCTCATGGGAAAGTGATTTGCACATGTCATAGACCGTGAGTGCTGCCACGGTTGCTCCGGTGAGTGCCTCCATTTCGACTCCTGTTTTGTGTTCTATAGCGACCTCGCAAAGGATCACTAAATCACCGGTATCATTGAAATCGATTGAAATTTTGCACGAGTCCAGTCCCAGGGGATGGCAAAATGGGATCAATTCATGGGTCTTTTTCGCAGCCATGGTGCCCGCAACAATGGCGGTATCGATTACCGGCCCTTTCTTGGTTTGAATCTCACCGTTAGCAAATTCACTCCTTACTGCCTCTGGTAATTTAACCCGGGCTGAGGCAACAGCGGTTCTTTTGGTAACCTCTTTATCAGAGACATCAACCATATTGGGGCGGTTGTTTTTATCGACATGGCTAAGCATTTTTTCCCTTCTAATTTTCCTTCGGTATCAATTATAGCCTTATTGTTTTACTAGAATTAGGATTCTATCAAAACAGGACCTCAAGAAATATTACTGTCAATTTAATTTATAATATCAATAAACAAATTAAGAAAAAAACATGGGTTTAACGCTGATAGAAAAAATATGGCAAGAACATGAGGTCATCAACCAAGGTGATGGCAACAGCCTGATTTATATCGATCGAATTTTTCTGCACGAAAGAACTGGAAGTATTGCCTTAAAAGGTTTAGAAAAAGCAAACCGTTCTGTGCGTAATCCATCTCATGTTTTCTGTACCCTGGACCATATTGTTGACACGTTTCCAGGACGTGGGGATGAAACACTCATGCCCAGCGGTAAAGACTTCATCATCTCTACCCGATCGTCTGCCAAAAAGGCTGACATCAATTTCTTTGATTTGGGTGATCCCAAGCAAGGGATTGTCCATGTCGTTTCACCGGAACAAGGGATCGCTCTACCTGGAGTTACCCTGGTTTGCCCAGACTCGCATACCTGCACCGTTGGAGGTTTGGGAGCATTGGGGTGGGGCATTGGTTCCAGCGAATGTGAGCATGCATTGAGTACGAGCACGCTGACGGTAAAAAAACCAAAAATGATGCAGGTAATTTTTGATGGCACATTGCCCGTTGGAGTCACCGCCAAGGATTTAATTTTGCATTTAATCCAGAAATGCGGTGCAGCAGGGGGTACCGGTTACGCAGTTGAATTCTCAGGACCGGTAGTTAGAAACCTCGAGATTGAAGCACGCCTGACGTTGTGCAATATGGCTGTTGAGTTTGGCGCATGGACAGGCATTGTCGCACCGGACGATAAAACTCTTGAATACATTGCAAATCGTCCTTTCGCACCCCAAGGTGAGACTTACCATAAAGCCCTAGCCCACTGGGAAAACTTGAGAAGTGATAGCGATGCTCACTTTGAAGCAATCCTTTCCATTGACTGTGAAACAATGTCTCCATTTGTTACATGGGGAACCAGCCCACAACATGCAATTCCAATTGATGAGAGTATTCCCGATCCTGCCCAAGAAACCGACCCAAGCACACAGAAATCCATGCACAGGGCGCTGCAATATATGGGCCTTAACCCTGGCACAAAAATGAAAGACATCGCCATTGATGCGGCCTTTATCGGTTCCTGCACCAACAGCCGATTAAGTGACCTTAGAGCAGCTTCAGAAGTATTGAAAGACAGGAAAGTTGCATCTGGAGTAAAAGCAATTTGTGTTCCAGGCTCATCACTGGTGAAACAACAAGCAGAAGAGGAAGGCTTGGATCAGATTTTTAAAGCTGCCGGTTTTGAGTGGCGTGAATCCGGCTGCTCGATGTGTTTCTTTGCAGGTGGAGAAAGCTTTGGCGAACAACAACGTGTAATCACCACGACCAATAGGAACTTTGAAAACAGACAGGGTAAACGCACACGTTCTCATCTCGCCTCTCCTGCAACGGTGGCTGCTTCAGCGGTGTCTGGGAAGTTGAATGATGCTAACAGCTTGGAGATTGGATGATGGAGCCATTTGAACAGCACACTGGCATTGCTGCACCGTTGATGCAAATCAACATCGATACCGATGCCATCATCCCAAGCAGAGAAATGAAATCGGTGTCAAAAAAAGGTTTGGAGGATGGGCTGTTTGCAGAATGGAGATACTTATCCCTTACAACCAGGAAGGAAAACCCGGAATTTATTCTTAATCAAGACCCATATCGGAGTGCATCCTTGCTACTCACAGGAGAGAATTTTGGCTGTGGATCCTCTAGAGAACATGCAGCCTGGGCCTTATACCAGTGGGGTATTCGGGTAATTGTTGCCCCAAGCTTTGGCTCTATTTTTTATAATAATTGCATCCAAAATGGGATCCTTCCTGTCGTTTTGGGACCGGAGAAGATAAAAGAATTGCAGACTTTCGTCGAACTTAACCCAGCTGTCAATCAACTGACCGTGGATTTAAGGGCTACCATTATTAGTGCTGGGAGCAATATTTGCTATCCTTTTGCCATTGAACCCAGCGATCAACAGAATTTGCTTCAGGGGCTTGATGCGATAGGATCGACCCTAAAGATGATGTCCTCCATTGAGGCATTTGAAGAAAATGACATTCACCGTAGACCTTGGGTCTATCTCTGATGCAAATCAAAGGCACGGCTAAGTAACTGTTACTTCAATACCAACAGATTAAACAATGGGTTTGTTGTTTTTACGACGAACTGCAACGATTGATGAGCGTGGAGGCTGGTTGGGTTCCTTTGATGGCCAATTTGAGCCGATTGGAACTTTTCGAATCTGAGTGAACTCTCTGCCATCTGTTGTTTTCATGGTATACCGCCTTTCCTCAGAAGCCATATCTCGGCGCACGCCATTAATAACCCCAGGATGCTGGGGGGTGAGGAACAGTGTTTTTTGATCTGTGCTAAATTGCAAACCGCACAATTCAGCCTCAATCGGTCCAATAGCAAAAGGCAGAGATTGGCCTAGATAGGGTCCTGAAGTAGGTATAAACCATGCACTGTTGTTGCTGTAAATACCTCGGATTGTGCTGTTGGAGACACCATCACGGTCGGTGACCGATTCGTTTAGTATTTCTGATGAAATATCCGTCACCATCCACAGGTTGCCTTTGTCATCGATTTCAAGATTGTCTGGACTTGCCCAACCTGCGCCGCCATCCGACGGCTCACCACCCACCGCCAGTGTTTCCCACTTGAAGGTCAAAGATTCGGGCGCAGCATTGTTGTCATCCTCAATTTTGACGATGATACCGGGGCGATAAGGGTCGTTTTGATTGTCGGTAAGATTTGTATTTGCCTCGAAGTCATCCCAAGCAAAAATCTCTCTGTCAGGACTGTCAGAAGAACCTCCGGTAATCGCCGTAAAAGCAAAATACAAAACGCCTTTGTTGTCATCAAACTCACAGTCTTCAGGCCTAGGACAGCCCGTTGCTCCTACCGCATTAGCGGCATAGTGGGCATCAATTAATATAGCCCCTTGCAGCTCGATTTCGTCATCACCTTGATACAAGTCACCTAACTTTTTGAAACCGATGTCCCGATAAATTGAGTTGACATCATCATCCTTCGTGTATTTTTTTATACCGCCTTGTATTCTATCTGGATTTGGGAGACTGACCGTGCCACCGATAGACTTGCTCGGCAAGACTGGTTCAAGGGCTGTATCTGGGATCAGAGGTATCCAATAGCCGGTTCCATCGTTGGAAAATTTAGCGGCATGCAACACCCCTTCTTCCAGCAGTCTTGAATTGCTTTTCGATTTCGGATCGGACACCTTAGCCCTGCTGATCATTTTATAAATATGCCCACCCTTGCTGTCATCACCAGCGTAGACTGCAAGTGGCCTGTTTTTCTTGCAATTAATGGCAAATGCTTCATGGTGGTATCGACCCAGCATGGTGTGTTTGGTGCCATAATCGTCCTTGTTTTCAGGATCAACCTCAACTCCCCAACCGTATTTATTTCCGGCCAACTCAAAAATATTGCCTAGACCACTGAAGGTTGTTGTGACAAAGGGTATTGTTGTCGGTGGAAACGAACTGCCATCAGCCTTGACCGGACCGTACACGTGAGCATCATGCCACTCCTCTGCACTGATCACGGTTCCCCATGGAGTTGTTGTCCCAGAACAATTCCAATAGCTGCCTACACACTTATCTGCCAAACCATCGTCAAATCCAATTTTGTTATGCTTTCTGAAAACAGCGCTGGCTGGACCGGTGGATTTGGATAACTTGGCTGGATCGTTAAGCGCTTGGGTCATTGAGATTCTTCTGTCTCGGTCTGAAAATGTTCTGATCCAATCGCCGTTGTTGTTCCTCTCCACTGAGATGACGGAAATACCCATATCCGCAGCACCTTCTAGGGCAATGGACTTAATCATCGCTTTCCTGGGATCCTCTTCATCCATTGCTGGAAAATCCCAGATTACATTGTCCTCGATTTCATCAAAAACACCGTCGGGCAGACTATAGCCCATGACCATAGGAAAGGTTTCCAAATAGGTTTCCAAACTGTCAAAATCCATGTTTTCGTGATTGACCACCAAATACGCTCGATCCTTTCCAGTTTCCACAAAGCCAACGTGGTCGTTATTGTAACCGTATCTGGAATCGCCCACAGGATCGCCCCAAGAAGCAATCACATTGTAGGTAAAGCCTTCTGGCAGGAGCAAATCATCCTGGACTTCATGTTCGGAGTAGAATTCAATTTGTTGGTCAGGGGTCAGGCCATCTGAAATCATAGGAATTGCCAGGTCAACCGGTTTCCATGATAAATTTTTCACCATATCCGCGACCCGCTCTTGTGCTTGAAGACCGGCGGAGGACAGCAAATCAACGCCCGACGAGAAAATAGCTGAGCTGAGTCCGAAAAATTTTATAAATTTTCTGCGATCGAACAGAGTGAATTGCTCATTAGCTTTTTTCTTCATTAAAGAGTTTGCTCGTCTGTCTAAAGATTTCTTATGGTTTTGTTAAAGAGATTAATACAATTTTAGATGGGTAAGCATAAGGTATTTATTTATTTTTGAAAATTAATTTTGTGTTAAATATTTCTCTGAAAAACCAGATCGCATAGAATAGGAATCAATAATCAAGGAAATAACCATGACTGAGATTGATGTACTAGTCAGCGAAGTAGGACCAAGGGATGGCCTGCAAAGCTTAGATACCATCATGTCGACGGATGCTAAGAAGCGGTGGATAAAAGCTGAAGCTGCGGCGGGTGTTCGTGAAATTGAAGTGGGATCTTTTGTGCCCGCAAAACTGCTTCCACAAATGGCCGATACTGGAGAAATTGTAAAATACGCAAAAACCATTCCTGGTCTAACCGTTACCGCTCTGGTGCCAAATTTCATTGGAGCAAAAAACGCGATTAAAGCCGGTGTAGACAAGATGTGCCTACCCCTATCTGTCAGCGAGACACACAGCCGAGCAAATTTAAGGAAAAGCCATAGTGAGGTTCTTGGAGAGATTGAGAATATTGTTCAGTACATCAATTCTTTGGAAGCAACAAAGCGACCTGAGTTTGCAGGCAATCTTGCCACTGCATTTGGATGCACTCTGGAAGGCCCGGTTTCTGAAAAAACTGTGTTGTCGCTTGCAGGACAATTGATGGAGCTGGGCTGCGATGAAGTGGGCCTTTCAGACACCACCGGTTATGCAAATCCAGCACAAATTAAGAGATTGATCCGACTGGTAAAAAAAGAAGTGGGTAATGATCGTTTGACCAGTATCCATCTGCACAATACCCGTGGACTCGGTTTAGCCAATGCCCTGGCCGCTTTGGAAGAAGGGATTACCACTCTGGATTCTTCTTTGGGAGGAATTGGTGGTTGTCCATTTGCACCCGGTGCGAGTGGCAATATTGTCACTGAAGATCTGGTGTTTATGCTTGATTCGATGGGGTTGCAAACGGGTATAGATTTAGAAGCTCTGATCGAGGTCAATCGTATGGTTAAACAGTCTCTACCGAAAGAAGAATTGTATGGGTTTACTGTTGATTCTGGGCTGCCTAAAGGTTATCAAAATGGTGGCTGGGGAGTAGCTGGTTAATAATTCTTAATATTTGTATTTGAGATCCAGAAAAATTTTTGTGTAATCGATCGTCATCTTTTTATCGTTATTGAACCAAGTAAACTCAGTACTAAAATTCTTTGAAAAAGCATAACTTAAATTGACGACATGGCCTTTATGCCCTGCTCCGCCGCCGCCAAAATTAGAATCAGTGAGAGCACCAAAAACTGCATTTTTCTCTACATCCTTATAAAAATATGTCATCTTCCATGCATCAATGAATGCGAGTTGTAAGCCAATCTGATAGCCTTTGTCATCACTATTTGCATCACTGTTGTTTACCCAATCAATGAAAAAGACTGTTGGGATTTTTTTAGAGCCAACTTTAGTGCTAATCTCGGCAGAGATATTGTTCACTGCATAATCATTGAGATAATTCTCATTTGCATCAATTGGGTTGCCAAAAATTTTACCATTCCATGTAATCTCGGATGCGGGTCTTCCATGAATATCCTTGAAAGTGTACCGAGCCAGTGCAATTTTGAATTTGTCTCCTGCCGATGTTTTACTTGAAATCCCAATTTGCAAACCGTTTATGGAAATAGCATCGACCGATTCATGCTCATCCATCGAGAAAGTTCCTATTGAGCCAAATACAATTCCTTTATTAAACTGAAGAGCTAAACCCTCTGGGTTGTAATCTCCATCAAAAATTAGCTGGCTCTTATTTGCTCGGTAAAATGGATTTTTAACTTTGCCTCCCAGGAGGCTGGCATTATCAGAGATCGAATAATCAAAATACAGCTGATCCAAACCAATGTCCTTGAGGGAAAAATCGTGGCCTAAGTCTTGATTTGCTGAGATAGGATTCTTCTCAGCGGTTGCAAATCTGAGATTAATCTTTAACTGTTCATTGATTGCGCCGGTTAGGCCAAAGCGACTTCGGATCCTGTTTCTTCTGCGCGAAGAATCTTTGCTGTCATCATCAACAAAGCCGTAGCGGTAACGAAAATCGGTCTTGAATTCAACCGGGTTCTCGTTTGCATTGACAGTTACTAAGGAAAACCAGGTTAATACGATAAGAGGGGTAACTATACTTTTAGTCATTCACTCTTCCTTTGTTGATTCGACCACTGATGAATTAGAGAGATTTCTATATATATCACCTGACCTAAGTAAAGAATCCCTTAAGAGCAAAAAAGAATAAAATTGATAACCCTGCACCCACTGGCAAGGTCACAATCCACGACAAAATAATTTTACCAACAACGCTTAAATTGATCGCTCCTATGCCCCTAGCAAGACCCACACCCAATACGGCACCAACCAGCGTATGGGTTGTGGATATGGGTAAACCAGTTCCCGAAGCGATGACCACAGTTCCGGCAGCCGCTAACTGTGCAGCAAACCCACGACTGGGTGTCAGCTCTGTAATTGCTCTTCCCACGGTCATCATCACTCTAAAACCCAACATGGCAAGACCGATAACAATCCCGGAAGCACCAATCAACAATATCCAAAACGGTACATCTGATGTTGCGGCTATGTCCCCTCCACTTTGGATCACTGAAACAATTGCTGCCAAAGGACCTATGGCATTAGCAACATCGTTAGAACCATGAGCAAATGCCATTGCACAAGCGGTGAGGACCATCAAGATGGCAAATACTCTCTCGACACCATCAAACATAGCTCCATTTTTTTCCCTTGTTGTATTGTCGATTCGCTGCAATAGGAGCGCTCCTATAACGGTAATCATTAAAGCGAAAACTAAAGACCAGGCAATACTCTGTGAAGTAGTAAGACTGACTCCCACATGCTTTAATCCTTTTACAAAAGTAACCATTGAAACTAAAAAGGCTGTTAGAAACATATAAAAAGGAACGTACCGTTTAGCATTCATGAATGGGTTTTCTGTTTGTAAAATTAATTTCTTAACGCTGGTAAATAACAGGAATGAAATGGTTCCTGCAATCACAGGAGATATCACCCAACTGGCAGCTATCGAAGCAACTTTGGGCCATTGGATAACATCGACTCCAATACCAACCGCAGCAAAACCTACGATTGCCCCAACGATTGAGTGCGTGGTTGATACAGGCCAGCCAAAATACGAAGCTATCAACAACCATATGCCAGCTGCTAGTAAAGTACCCAGCATGCCAAAAACAAGCAGTTCGGGTGTTTCGCTAATGACTGCTGCATCGATAATTCCTTCCCTGATGGTTGCTGTAACTTCTCCTCCAGCAAGATAAGCGCCGGCAAATTCAAAAATACAAGCAATCAATACCGCTTGTGCTACGGTCAATGCTCTCGCACCAACGGAAGTGCCCATGGCATTGGCAACATCATTTGCGCCAATTCCCCAAGCCATGAAGAATCCAAAAATACAAGCTAAAATCAGTAAGACTTGTCCATGCTCTGCTATAACTTCAAACATTCTGATCCTCTACCATTATTTGGAAACCAAACGGATTAAAATATGCCCCACCGTTTGTGCTATATCTGCAAGGGAGCCTATTCTGTTAATGACGTCATAGAGAAACATAACATCAATGGGTGAAAACTCTTTCTCAATTACGAAAAAATCATTTCTCAAAGCCGCTTCTAACTCATCATCCTCATGTTCAAGTTGCTCCAACTCTGCAACGAGGTCTCGCAATATATTTGCATCGCTTGAACCAAACCCACTTCTTTGCATTTCATCAACTTTTTCAATGGCTATAGAAGCTTGTTTGGCGGCATTTATGGCAGCCTCAGCAAAAGAAATAAATTGCTCACTTATTTGCTCTGGAATTTCCATATGCCTGCCAATCATGATGCCTGAAATGTCTTTAGCAGTATTTGGTATCGCGTCCATGGTATAAACAAGATCAAGTAGATCTTCTCTAGCAACAGGCATAAATAAGGACTTTGGCAAGTTGCTACGAATTTTATACTTAATACCGTCTGCAACATGCTCAAGATCAATTATTTCTTGGCGATACCGAGAAGCAGCATCCCAATCAGAATTTTTCGCAGAAAATAAGAAACTTTTCAGAGCTACAGTTGCCTTTTTTCCTACATCCATATGTTCTTGCAGCGCAGAAAAAGGGGACCTGGCAAACATGCCTAAAAAAGATTCGTTAGTCATAAAAATTACCTCTTTTTTTCATTGTTGACATTTTATTTTATCAGGATGGCAATTTTGTTACCGCAAAGTAACATGATTAAAAATGTTTTCAACTAGAATTTTTTTTTGCATCGCCTTAATGCATCAAAATGCTTGTTATTATTGGTTTTTTTCTGCAGTTTCTTCTACCAAATATGAAATGATATCTAAACGGTCAGAAGCATTTTTAAGACCGGCAAAAACCATTCTATTACCGGGAATAAACGCATAGGGTTTTTGTAGAAATTGGTCGAGGGTATCAATATTCCAGAGAATTTTTGAAGACATCAATGCATCTGAATAATCAAACCCCTCCTGGTTACCTGATTCCTGTCCTAAGATCCCATACAAATTGGGACCGACCTTATGGGACTCATTTATTTTCAATGAGTGGCATGCCCTGCATTGAAGAAAAAGCTGCCTACCCCTTTTATAATCCCCTTGCACAGAACTGTTATTCAAGATTTCCTGAGAACTCAGATCAGAGGGAACGTTATTGTTGCTGACATCAGCAGATGGCTTTGATTTTCCACAGCCAACAAGGATCAATACTATGAGCAATAAAAAAAATAGGTTTGATTTTCTCACTGTTAGAACGCTAACTAATTGACAGAGCCTTTGGCTTGTTATGAAAAATAGTTTATTCAAAAATTACAGGTCCGCTGTCTTCTTCTAAATTAAATGAAGATAATTCAGGATGTTCAGTCATCATTCGAATGAAGTATTCTTCTGGCAACTGGTTGATGGACTTTAATTTAACGCCGGATGCATGCCAGAGAGTGTGCCCTTCAACTTCATTCATATCCATCCAAGACAACCATGGCATCAATACAGTGGAACTGAACAAACTGGGTAATGAGATGACATTTTGGTCAAGAAACTGGTCTAGGGGAGCAAACATTGTAGATCTTTGCATTCTGGGCTCAGACAGGCCTGGTGGGTAGGCTGTGTCATTCTGGAGCCATACTGTTTCCGGACCAAACGTCCAATCCAACAGCAAGGGTTTATCCGGCATTTGATCAATGAAAGCCTTGGGTCTTGCGCCCATGGTAGAGATGTTAAGGCCTCTGCCAAGACTTGCTTGCCTGATATTAGGCAGTACCTGATTGATTTTTCCGGTAAATGGATTTTGGTACTCCCGGATCATTTTTCCGGTATCTATGTCTCTGAAAAAAGTCAGCATATTACCAAGAACTTCATAGGAACCATCCTGCAGTGGAAATACACGGTAACTTTCCATGCCTTCGATGTTGACCATCGGAATCGGTTGCTCAGAAGCGATCTGAGCAAACAAAGTACCATTATAATGCCATGGGATTTGACTTGTGCTGTCGAGACTGGCTTGCATGCGAATTAAATTAATCAAGTTATTTAATGGCAAGCTCATGTCGGGTGCATCCTCAGGAACAGTACCGTGCATTAACCCAGAAGATCTTTCTGCAGCCATCATTGCCACGGCTCCTACCCCTAATAAAAAATCCCGTCTTAAAATTTCAATTGACATTATTGTCTTCCTGCATGTGTTGTCGATGCCTTTAAATGTTCAACAATCTTGTCTGCGAGAAACTCTGCCACTGCCCTGTGGTCATCTGTTACCTGCCACATTGACCATGTTCCAGCGTACTGATTTTGTACCGGCTGTTTTTCACTTGGCATTCCAGCTTCAGAAGCATAACCCAGATGACCAAAATGTGACACATCAAAAGCCAGAGATGGATCCAGGTCATCTCGTCTCACATGCAAAGGGGCTTGTCGCAGTGGAGGGTAAGGTTGCCCATTGGGACACCCACCCATGTTAAAACAGCAAGGTTCTTTCTGTTTGGAGTCTGTCGAAACTTTGCATGTTTGCTCGACCCAAACACCCCAATAATCGGCAAAAGGATGCCCAACCTCAGGGTAGGTTGCGAAATCCAGTTGATCAATTTTAGACCAATTTCTGTAACCGATCTCTTTAGCTATTTGATTAGGTACTTCAACCAGGTTGAGCACAGAGTTTTCCATGATCTGGGGGAAAACAACCACAATATGCTGCACACCATTGATGCGAAGTTGCTCGAGTGCCTGCCAATAGCGGAACTTCCAATCTCCCTGCGGTCTTTGATTTTGGGTATCGTGAAGAAGAATATAGCCCAGATTTTCACCACGCATTTCCCTGGTGCGTTCCAACTGGGTGAAAGCTGGAGGCCCTGGTTTCACAAGTTCATTTCTTACCATATCTCCAAACCAACCCCCGAGGATGTTTTTGGATTGCATTTCTGGGAATTTCTCCAACAACAAATCCTTGATGTTCTGATTCAGGATAAGGGTGTCATTAATTTTCGGGTCAAAGACCTGGTTCATTGAGAGAATGCCATGATTGACCAACAGTACCCCTGTATTCTCTAGAGCAATCTCGGCATCAAACTCGGCCTCGATGCCATCAACTTGAAACTGTGCCAATCTGAGATCATCGATTACAGGATTTGGATATTCTTCATAATCAATTATAGGGTTGTCTTTAGGGCTACCACTGGAGCGGGTCCATCCCTTCGGTTCAGTAGGATAGGATGTCAACATCAACTCCTTGGGGTCATTGACCCATTCGATGGTGACATCAGTTTGCTGACTTTTATTGTAGTTACGAATGACTTTCTTCGCAGTTGTATAAACATCATAAGTTTTAGAAAACCTGGCTCCTGCGGTTGTTAAATCAATCATTACGATCCGGTCAACACCTATTTTTAACATCCGTTCTACCGGTCCATCGACGTTATAACGATCGGGATCACAGAGATGCCAGGTCGGATCAGTGGTGCCACAGTATCGCAAAGGATCACCGCCGGGAATCCCTGGATTGAAAAGCATTCTTGGGTTTGCCAATTCGCTCGGATCTGGGCTTATCCATGTCATCTTATCGACAATAAAATCAACTCCCAATTCATTCTCATAATTATCCAAAATGGAGCTTAATTCTGCTGTTATCTGGCGCTTTGATTCTGGATAGGGATCTACACCACCGATGCGTTCATACTCAAAAGCATACTTACCAAGTTCTTTGGAGGCGTTGCCAAATTTAAGCATTTGAGGCCAATAATCAGAGTTCCAAATGATTTGTTGGTAAACAGGACTGTTCTGATCGTAGGAGAATATTTGCATGGTGGCATCCCAGAGTTGTTTCTCCCCATAAGTCTCATTACCGCCATGAGAAACATATAAAATGCCTATGCGCTCTCCTTGAAAAGAATCTCCTCTTATCTGCTGTTGATACTGAGAGGAACCAAGAATAAAAAGGCTAAAAGCAAGAAGGCTGATTCGTGACAATTTTTCAAACATGTCACTCAATGAAGACTTACAGTCCTAGAGCACCAGGATTCATCAAATTATCTGGATCGATTGATTTTTTGATGTTTTTTAAAGCTTTTGCTGCTTCTTCCTGTCTTCCTTGCTGATAAGGATAACTCTTACCTACTTGAAAATGAACTGCTCCTAATTCTGAATATATATCCTGAATTTTACTTCTAATCTCAGCCACCAGTCCACGTCCCTCTTGGTTTTCATCGTAGACAGGTAACATATCCAGATAATCCTGATCTAAATAGTTTGTGTGAAAGAGTGACCGCTCATCTTTCCAATACAAAGCAATTTCATAGAGGAAACTGTGGGTAGAATAGGTCATATACATCGCCCCTGCTTCAACCGAATGAGTTTCCATTTTTTCTTTATTTTCTTCATAGAGTTGCATGAGACGATCATGAAAAACTTGCATTTTTGAAAAGGATAAAAACCCATGCATGGGAACCCATCTCTCCCCTTGAGGGCCTAATATTGGATACAAAGGCATAAAAGGCATTGCACCCAATACTGTGGGTATTGTATTGGCTATTTCAGTTCCATAGGGACCTACTGCCCTTCTGGTTTGGGCTAATTTACTCTTGACCTCAGCAATGCTATAACCTTCAACTACAAAATGCGCCGAATAATCAAACCCTGTTAAAAATCGTTTGCCAGCTATAGCCATTTTTCCAAGTTGGATGATAGCCTCAAATGGGTTTCTGACCGTTTTTAAAACAGCAAATGCTGCTTTAATCGCGTCGGATAAAGTTGTCCTACCAAGCTGGCCTTGCTGCAATTTTGGATCCAATCCCCAATTACTTGATGCCGACTGTTCTCGAGCAGCAGCTGCCATTCCTTCACTCATAGATGCATAATCCTTGAATCCAAATGAACTTGTTAAAGTATGCGTTGGTAGTTTTATCAACCTAAGTGTAATTCTAGCCTTAACTCCAAGGGCACCAGAATCCCCAGAGAATAATCCGGTTAAATCAGGTCCATAATACCTAAAAAAAGCAGAACTATTTTCCATAGAAGAAGATCCTGTTTTAAGAATTTCTCCACTCGGGAGAACGATGTCGTAGCAGAGTATTGACTCTGGAGATCCCCCATAAGCACTGGTTCCCATACTCAGACTATTCTGAGAAGAAGAACCTCCAACCGTAGCCTTCAACCCAGAAAAAGGCCCCCAGAATGGGGTACGCAGATTTTTTTCTGCTAATGCAGCTGCCATTTCTGCCCATGTGACCCCTGATTCAACAGTCACAAACATATCTTCTTCATTAATCTCAACTATTTTATTAAGTCTGGAGGTGTCAATCGTGATGGATTTTGGAGTGGTAGGTAAATACCCATCGGTATAAGAAGCACCTCCTCCTCTGGCCACAATAGCCGTACCTAAACCTGTAGCAACTCTAACAACTTCTTGTAGTTCTTCTACACTGCCTGGCTGAACAACTGCAATGGGAATTTCAAAAGATCGATAAACGTCCATGGAATAAAATTCCAATGACTGTTGATCGGTCAAAACATACTTTTTACCAATTGCAGCTCGCAGAACAGAGACTGTTTCTTTTTCAGCCTGACTCATATTTAAAATCTCCTAGAATGTAAATTTTACTCCGCTAAATTGATGGACCACTGCGATCTATTCTCCGGTAAATAATACAATTTTGAACCGCTTATAGCTCTATGAATCCGTTCAGCATAATTCTCTCTACCATTCCCTGTCCATGCGTAGACCTTTGTATTTACGCTAATGTCTCGCAAATTGGCTTCCACATCGTAGCCAATCATATCCTTGGCAACTCGTTTTAATTCCGTTCCAGCTTTGAGAGCATCAACTGCTCGAGCGTGTGTTTTTTGGGGTTCAATCTCAGGTTCTCGTTTGAGTGCATTGGCATTTTTTGTATCGTACCAAGGGAAATAAAGTTCACTGTCGCGAGCAAAATACCATCCACGCATTAAATGCTCGCCATACTCCGAAGGAGTTAAATCGGGAGCATAATGATCGCGTATTGCATGCATTTCAGATGCATTAGGACACCAGGGATCTATTAAAGACAATTGCTTGACTTCCAAACTGTCAATTAGGCTCAATGCCACAGCAATGGAACTGGACATACCCATGGAAACAAGGTGAACTGGACCCAAGTTTAATTGCATGAGCCCTTCTGCCAACATCTTCGCCATGGTCTGCGGTTGATAATCGTCTAGATGGGTCGGTCCTGTTTCGCCGTGCCCTGGAAGATCAATGAATATTTTCCGATGCACGCTCTCACAGTACTTTGCGATCTCTATTGTGGCATTAGAAGAAGCCGCAAAATCGTGTAAAAATACCACTGACCGGTTAGTCTCCTCACTCACATTCGATTGATCTGCTTCCTGGCAATAGAAAAGTGGGCCAAAGGAAGTATGGACAAAACCTTTGAGCCTGACAGCCTTTTCTGGCATCACAACAGCTTCTGGCTGAATGGTTATTTTTGCTAGCGAAAATTCCCTAAAGATTTCTCGGGCTCTCGCTTCAACTGCTTGAGGATCGCTGAGTAGTTCTATTTGCACACAGTCCGGTGTGATTTCCAATCGCTGTGGGTGATCGCCAATTGGATCTCCTTGGTAATTCAAAAGAAATGTGGGTGTGTTTATTTCCTGTACTCGTTCTTTGGATGGATACAAGAATGCAGCCCTGTAAGCGGTTTGGGCCTCCTCTGTTGTTCGCAACAGATCCAGAACAAAGGGTTGTTTGAGCTCGGGACTTGGCAGATCGTGACTCAATCTGTACTTTTCTTCTTTCAAGAACCAAGGGAAAAAAATCAATTGATCTCTCAGTCGAGACCAGATCCAAGGCATTTGGCTGCCATTCGGAGTCGGCTCGAACCATTCGGTGTAATGCTGCAAAATAAGCTCCACCTCATCTTTATCCGCAACCCAAAGCCCATTAACCACCACCGCCTTGCAAAGATCAGGATACAGTCTTGCCATTTCCGCTCCGATAATGGCTCCGGTGTGAAACCCATAAATACAAAGTTCTGATAAGCCCAAAGCGTCTACGAATTCCTTTACCATCTCGGCATAGATAGTGATGTCGGATGGCGTACCCTTCCTGTAATCAGACAATCCAAAGCCTGGAGTATCGGGGGCAATGACGGAGAATTCGTCGGCAAAATATTCTATGGTGGTAGCCATTTCTGCAGAAGATGTTGGGCTCTGATGCAGCAATAACAAAGGCGGCCCTTCGCCTGATATACGGTAGTGAACCTGACGATCTGTAAGCGTTACAAATCGCCTCTCAATAGATAAATTCTCTAAAGATTGGTACACGGTTAAAACTTCATTATAATCAACTAAATTAAGGCTCTTAACTGAGAAACTAACGCTCTAATTGTAACCAACTTACTGAGAAACAAACATTATGGCAATCGTTTATAAGTCATTCCCTGTTGGCCCGTTGCAATGCAACTGCACGATCATTGGGAACACCGATACTGGATTGGGTTATGTCATCGACCCAGGCGGGGATGCCGACACCATTCTAGAGACCATCCGGAAGTTGGACTTGACCATTGAAGGAATTTTTCACACCCATGCTCATCTTGATCATTTCCTAGCTTCTGCTGAAATCAAAGATGCCACACAAGCGCCCATCTACCTGCATGAGGCGGACCGGTTTTTGTGGGATACCCAGGAAATACAATGTCAGTTCTTTAACATCGAATACAAACCCGCACCACCACCAGATTATAAAATCGAAGACGAACAGGATCTCGAGCACTGTGCTGGAAAGTGCATCCACACTCCTGGACATACTCTGGGTTCAGTCAGTTTTTATTTTGAAAATGAGAAAGTTTTAGTTGCCGGTGATACGCTGTTTCTAGGCTCTGTAGGACGCACAGACCTGCCCGGTGGGGACTTCAATACACTTAAACAATCCATTCAAAGAAGATTATATACACTGGATGAGAAAACTCTTGTTATACCTGGACACGGACCAGAGACAACGATTGGACAGGAAATGACTACCAATATGTTTGTTAAATACAATTCTTGAGTGCCTAGTTAATCCGTCTAGGAAACGAATAAATATTAAATCGGTCGGCTTGCAGGAAACCTGCTAGGGTAATTTCATATTCCCACGCAGCATCAACAGCCAAACTCGAAGGTGCACCAATGGAAACAACGACTGGGATTCCTGCCAGTGCTGCTTTATGAATCAGTTCAAAACTGGTGCGACCACTCAAAATCAGCCCTGACTGAAATAAGGGAAGGTTGTTATTCTGCAATTCACGGCCAATCAATTTATCAAGGGCATTGTGGCGTCCGACATCTTCAAACAAACTCAAGATAGATCCCTGTTGATCAAACAACGCAGAGGCGTGCAACCCCCCTGTTTGACTGAATGCATCTTGTTGTTTTTGTAAGCGACCAGGCAGGGTTCTAAGAACCGATTCAGCAACCAAAAAGTCACTCTTTGACGAATGATACTGCTGCAAGGATCCAATATCATCCACCACCTGACTGCCACAAATACCGCAAGAGGAGTTGATGTAAAAATTTCTGATTTTCTGTGGGTCCACACCCAGAGTTTCATCAAGTTCTACCAAGACCGTGTTTTCAATATTGCTCGAATCTTCCAAGTTATCCATCCGGGTGATTGCTTGCACATCACTTTTATTTTTAATAATGCCCTCTGAATATAAAAAACCCAGAACCAACTCAAAATCATTGCCCGGTGTACGCATGGTAACAGCGAGGTTTTTTATTTCTCGGGAGGAGTGTGCTCCAAAAGCGATGCTGAATTCCAGAGGTTCCTCAATGGTCACCTCATCAGTAATCTCCTCTGTAGCCCCTTGATCGTTCTGGAGAATGGTAATGCTTGCTGATTTATTCACATCAAATTAGAAGAAGATTAAGCATCAATATCAGGCAGTTGATAATCTTTGTAGATCTTTCTAAGCTCAAATTTTTGGATTTTACCGGTCGCCGTATGGGGTAGTGAGTCAACAAAGACGACGTCATCAGGGATCCACCATTTTGCTACCTTACCTTCGTACCATTGGAGTATTTCATCCTTACTCAGTTCTTCTCCCTCCTTGGCTTGCACAAGCAACAGCGGTCTTTCCGTCCATTTGGGGTGATTAACCCCGATGACGGCGGCCTCTGCAACTTTGGGGTGATTGATTGCAGTGTTCTCCAGATCAATTGAGCTGATCCATTCTCCACCTGATTTAATCACATCCTTGGTCCTGTCGGTGATTGCCATAAATCCACGCTCATCAATGGTGGCCACATCGCCAGTCTCAAACCAGCCATCTTCCTCAAGCGTTGTTCCAGGCTCTGCTTTAAAGTAGTCGCTGAGAACCCAAGGCCCTCGGACTTTGAGGCTACCAAAAGCCACGCCATCCCAAGGCAATTCGTTGTTGTCGTCGTCGGTGATTTTCATTTCCACGCCGTACACCCCTCGACCTGCTTTTAACTGAGCCTCTAACAACTCATCTCCTTCAAGATCTTCCATGCCCGGTTTAAACTGATTGAAAGTGCCTAATGGGCTCATTTCCGTCATTCCCCAAGCCACGTGGACATAGACATCGTGCTTTTCTTGCATCTCTTGGGCAATAACAGCAGGACATGCGGCTCCACCTGTAATCACACGCTTCAAACTGGGGATTTGTTTGCCGGATTCCTCAAGATAAGCCAGCAAAGCCAACCAGACGGTTGGCACTCCCTGGGAAACAGTCACCTGCTCGGACTCGATCAACCGTTGAAGAGTTTCCCCATCGCCCATTTTTGATCCGGGTAAAATAATTTTACTTCCGCACAACGGGCCTGCGTAAATTGTGCCCCAGGCGTTGACGTGAAACATTGGCACAATAGGCAGGATGCAGTCGCTTGCAGAGATACCAAAAACATCGGGTAAAGCAGCTGCGTAGGCGTGCAAAATGGTTGAGCGGTGATCGTACAAAACACCTTTTGGGTTGCCAGTCGTGCCCGATGTATAGCACATGGCACTTGCCGTTTTCTCATCAAATTCAGGCCATTCATATTCGTTGGACTCTCCTGCAATGAGGGTTTCATAGCAAAGAAGATTCGGTAAGGAAGACGCCGGCATATGATTCTCTGAGGTTAAAACGATGACGTGCTCAATGGACTCCAGTTGATCATGGATATTTTCCAATAAGGGTACAAACATCGGGTCACAAAAAATAACCCGGTCTTCGGCATGATTGATAATGTAAATCAGTTGTTCGGGAAACAACCTAGGATTAACTGTGTGGCAGATTGCACCTGAGCAGGAAATTGCATAATACAGTTCAAAATGGCGATAGTCATTCCAAGCCAACGTTCCTACCCTATCGCCTTGCTGGATTCCCAATGATTGGAGTGCATTAGCCAACTGTCTGGTTCTTTTAAAGGCGTCTTGGAATGTATAACGATGGTCAGGATTATCGGCAGCAACCGATACTATTTCTTGCTCTGGAAAATTTTTTTCAGCATGAATCATCAGAGATGAAATCAACAAGGGAGTGTCCATCATTAAACCCAGCATAACTCTCACCTCCAATCAGTAATTAAAATCAACCACCTATATAATACATTTCTACTTTCTGTTTGCCGACTTCAGTAAGGTTCAGAGACCTTAATTCACTGTAGCGGTCAGCACGCTCAGACCAGATTGAATAAATTCTTTGTTGGATTTCGTGGTCGGTCAATCCTTCTGCAAGCCAAGGTTTTACGTCTTTGCCAGTGGAGGCAAATAAGCAGTTGTAGAGCTTACCATCGGAGGAGAGCCTGGCTCGAGAACAGGATCCACAAAATGGTTTGGTCACCGAAGATATAAAACCGAGCTCCCCTTTCCCATCTTTGAATCGATACCTAGATGCCACCTCTCCTTCATAATTTGGCTCTACACCTTCTAATGGCCATTTTGCTCCTATCAATTTGACAATTTCCCGACTTGGCACTGTTTCAGATTTCTTCCAATGATTGATGTTGCCCACATCCATGTATTCGATAAATCTTAAAACAATAGGAGTGGAGCGGAAATGCTCCACCAGCTCGAGTATTTTTTGGTCGTTGCTCCCGCGCTTAATAACTGCGTTCACCTTAATATTTTTCAGACGAGCAACCTGTGCTTCCTCTATCCCTGCCAACACCCTGTCGAGCGACCCTCGACCACCAGTCATGGTTTTGAACTCGTTTGGATCGATTGAATCTAAACTCACAGTTACCCGGTTCAGGCCAGCTGCTTTCAGTTCAGAGGCGTATTTGGCCAACAATACTCCATTGGTGGTCAGAGCAATATCCCGAAGGCCGTCAATGCGACTAAGATCACCGATAAGGTCCGCTAAATTAACCCTAAGCAAGGGTTCTCCGCCTGTTATCCTAATTTTATCAACACCCAAACTGACAAAATTTTTCGCAATACGCAGTATGTGCTCAAATGGCAGCCGTTGCTTTGATGGTAGAAATTTGAATTTTGAATGGTATTTTTCTTCTGGCATGCAATAAGTGCACCTAAAATTACACCGATCCATCACGGATATTCTCAGGTCTTTCAGCGGTCTACCCAAAGAATCCTTTATGGGTTTTAAGTAGCTGAGATTTTGTCGATTTTTAGTCATAAAAAACTTAAATATTGTTTGCAACTTAATTATAATAGCAATTAACCGTAACTGGTATAGACAGCGTTGATTTGAGCAGCTTGCAGACGCTATAAAAAAATTTTGCTAAATAGCATAAGACTCGAACAGCGCAAGCTATCGGGTTTTTTTATGCACAAAATTGAAACATTAATTGCAGAAAAAGGTTGGCTCCTCGCTGATGGTGCCACTGGAACCAATCTGTTTTCAATGGGCCTCGAATCAGGAGACCCACCGGAACTTTGGAATTTAGAATTTCCGGATCGAGTTTACCTTAATCATCAAAACTTCATTGAAGCCGGGTCAGACCTCATCCTTACCAACACCTTTGGTGCCAACAGATTTAGATTGGCGCTGCATAATGCAGAAAATCAAGTTCACGAACTCAACGTTGCAGGAGCTGAAATTGCGCTTAAAGCTGCTGATTTTTGCGAACGAACAATAATAGTTGCAGGCTCGATTGGACCATCAGGTGGAATCATTGAACCTCTGGGTGAACTGACTAAAGCTGAAGTTGAATCTGCGTTTACTGACCAAGCTATAGCACTCAAAGAGGGTGGGGTTGATGTAGCTTGGATTGAAACCATGTCATCAGAAGAGGAAATGGAATGTGCAATTATTGCCACTAAAAAAACAGGCCTTCCCATTATTTGCACATACAGTTTTGATACCCATGGTAAATCCATGATGGGTCTTGAGCCCAAAGAACTTGTGCGACTCGCTGAGCAACACTCACCTGAAATTATTGGCTTCGGTGCTAATTGTGGGATTGGGGCAGCCGAGCTGATTGGCTCGATATTATGTCTTGCAAAATCCAGAAAAAATCACTCAATGCACATCGTTGCAAAGGGAAACTGCGGCATACCTGTGTTTATTGATGGGGAAATAGCCTATACCGGTACCGAAGAAATAATGGCCACCTATGCTTGTTACGCTAAAAAACTGGGTGCCACCATTATCGGTGGCTGTTGTGGAACTAAACAAGAGCATGTCAAAGCGATGGCCGATGCCTTGAATGCGGATAACATGGAATGCCCCTTAGAATTGGACGCAATAGTACAGTCAATGGGGCAAATGACGAAAGGTAACATTGCTATGGTCGAAAAGTACCTGAATTTAGAAAATACATCTGCGGTAACAGAAGACAAACCGAGAAAATTGAGAAGGCGTAGACTGAAAAGAACTAAAAATTAATTAGAATGTTTGTGTATTCAAATTAATGCTGTTTTTGCATCTGTGTACTCATACCCTAACTCATCAGCGACTGCCTTAATGGTAACCCTCCCCTGGTGGACACTAAGACCTTCGCAGAATCCTTGATTGCGAGTCAAAGCTTGCACTAAGCCTTGATTAGCCAAATCTTCAACATAGGGCAATGTTGCTTGATTAAGTGCATAAGTTGAAGTCAGGGGTACGGCACCAGGCATATTCGCTACACAATAATGTAAGACGCCCTCTTCTACATATGTGGGACTGGAATGTGTGGTCGGTCTGCTGGTCTCTGAGCAACCGCCTTGATCGATAGCAACATCGACAAATACTGATCCGGGTTTCATTTTTTTCAACAAACTCCTGGATATAATCTTGGGTGCAGATGCCCCAGGTACCAAGACAGCACCTATTACTAAATCTGCGGCAGCAATGAAAGTCTCGTTTGATGCAGAATCAGCAAGAACTGCATTTAAGTCGTCGCCAAAAACTGTTTCAAGGTAATCAAGTCGCGCCGCTGATTTATCTAAAACCGTGACATTTGCTTGCATACCAAGGGCAATTTCAATGGCATTGTACCCCACTACACCACCACCAATGATGGTCACTTTTGCGGGATCAACATTGGTCACCCCGCCCATCAAGATGCCGGATCCTCCCTTGGCTTTTTCCAAACAACTTGCACCTGCTTGCACCGCCATCCTGCCCGCTATTGCACTCATGGGTGTTAACAAAGGATAGCTTTTATCCTCTGCCACAACAGACTCATAGGCAATGGCACTGACTCCGGAGTTTACTAGAGCATTGGTTTGTTCAGGATCTGGTGCGAGATGGAGGTAGGTAAACAATATTTGGCCTTGTCGTAGCAATGCACACTCGTCCAGTTGGGGTTCTTTTACTTTTATAACCATCTCAGCCCGCTCAAAAATTTCATCTCTTGTAGCAACTATTTCTGCTCCAACCTTAAGGTAGTCTTGATCACCTTTGCCAATACCCAAACCAGCGTTGGTCAAAACCATGACTTGATGACCACCATTGACAAGAGTTAGAACGCTTTCAGGGGTAAGGCCGACTCGGTATTCGTCGGGTTTAATTTCCTTGGGGATACCAATTAACATCTTGGAAATTCCTATTCGACGATTGGCATCGACAAATCTACGGCACTGGATTGATCAAGGTCCGGCCAACGGGTTGTTACCGTTTTCAATTTTGTAAAAAATCTAACACCATCCATACCGTAAATATTTGAGGATCCATAGATGGAATCTTTCCAGCCACCAAAACTGTAGAAAGCCAGTGGGACCGGAATAGCAACATTGACTCCAACCATTCCTATTTGGACCTTATTGGTGAATTCTCTGGCAATGCTGCCATTTGATGTAAAGACGGCAACCCCGTTGCCAAAACGGTTATTGTTGACAAGGTCAAGAGCCTGTTGAAAATCTTTAGCTCTGAGCATGACCAAAACAGGCCCAAATATCTCTTCGAGATAAATTTTCATATCAGGAGAAACACGGTCAAACAAGCTTGGTCCTAAAAAGAACCCTTCACCTCCATTTGTAATTGGATGCTCCCTTCCATCAATAACCAATTCGGCACCTGCAGATACACCGTCTTGGATGTAGTTCATCACTTTTTTCTTGTGCTCTTTTGTTATTAAAGGTCCCATGTCGTTACTGGGGTCATTGCCTGGACCAATTTTTAACGCACCCATCTTCCTCACCAGTATCTCTTTTAATGGTTCTGCAATACTGTCTACGGCGATTACAGCTGAAATGGCCATGCATCGCTCACCAGCGGATCCATAGGCTGCTCCTATGATTGCATTTGCAGTTTGTTCAAGATCGGCATCGGGCATTACAACTGCATGATTTTTTGCACCGCCTAGTGCTTGAACACGCTTGCCAGAAGATGAGGCTTTGTTATAAACATACTCTGCTACTGGGGTGGAACCCACAAAACTAAAGGTTGCGATATCGGGATGTTCGAGAATGGCATCCACCATTTCCTTGTCGCCGTGTACCACATTCATAACCCCATCAGGAAGTCCTGCTTCTTTGAGCAGTTCTGCTAATTTGACAGAGCAAGAAGGGTCTTTTTCTGAGGGCTTAAGGATAAAGCAATTGCCACAAACGATGGCAATAGGGAACATCCACATCGGCACCATAGCTGGGAAGTTAAAAGGAGTCACCCCGGCACATACGCCGATTGGCTGCCTCATGCTGTAGCAGTCCACGCCGGTGCCAACTTGTTCACTGAATTCCCCTTTCAACAAGTGTGGAATCCCACAAGCAAACTCAACGACCTCAATGCCTCTTTGCAAAGAACCGGCTGCATCAGGAATTACCTTGCCATGCTCCAAACTAACGATGTCAACCAATTCATCTCGATGCAGTTCGAGCAATTCCTTAAACTTGAACATCAATTGTGCCCGTTTGGTAATTGATGTTGTTGACCAAGAGTGGAATGCATGTCTTGCTGACTTAACTGCCGTCTCGAGGTCAACTGCACCTCCCATTGGCAGTTTCGCAATCACTGCCCCGGTGGCAGGATTGTAAATATTGCCAAAACGATCGCTTGCAGATGGTTGGAAACCACCGTCGATCCAATGATTAATAATTTTGGTCTCTGTCATATTGGCTTACAAATAAAACAATTAAGCGATCGAACTCAGAGATGTTTTCAGCATCGCAACCACCGTCCGTATCTCATCTTCAGAGGCAATTAACGGTGGGCACAGGGCAATGGTATCGCCTGTGGTTCTTACAAGAAGCCCGTTATCAAAACATTGCCTAAAAACACTCATAGCCCTCGCAGTGGGACTCCCTTCAATTGGCTCGAGTTCCACGCCGCCGAGCAACCCATAATTTCTGATATCTATCACATAAGGGCATCCTTTGATAGTTTGCAGTTCTTCTTCCAAAATGGGTGCCAAACTCTTTGCCCGAGCAAATAGACCTTCTTCTTCATAGACACGAAGTGTTGCAAGCCCTGCGGCTGCGGCTAATGGATGACCTGAATAAGTGTAGCCATGATATAACTCTATATTGTCCTCTGGTCCGGTCATGAAAGTTTCATAGATGTCTTCTTTAACCAAAACACCGCCCATTGGAACCATGCCACTGGTCATACCCTTGGCAATTGTGATCAGATCAGGCTTGACCTTAAATGCTTCCGCAGCAAAACTCTCCCCGGTTCTGCCAAAACCGGTAATCACTTCATCAAAGATCAAAAGCACTCCATGATCGTCACAAATTTTCCTGATGCGGTTAAGATAGCCTTCTGGTGGAATCAAGACTCCACCCGAGCCTGCAATCGGCTCCATGATTACGGCCGCTACTGTTGAAGGGTCATGTAAGAGAAATATTTCTTCCAGCTCATCGGCCAGATGAGCTCCCCATTTAGGTTGGCCTCTGGAAAAAGCGTTGTGCTCAAGATTGTGGGTGTGCTTCAAGTGATCAACCCCTGGCAACAGCGCCCCAAACATTTTTCTATTGGGTGATATACCACCCACCGAAATTCCACCAAAGCCAACTCCATGATAGCCCTTCTCTCGACCGATTAACCGAGTTCTTTGGCCTTCCCCTCGGACACGGTGATAGGCCAAGGCTATTTTCAAAGCAGTATCGACAGCTTCAGATCCAGAATTTGTAAAAAATACGCGCGTCAACCCATCGGGAGCAATATCGACCAGTTTTTCTGCCATTTCAAAAACGGTTGGATGACCAAGTTGAAAAGCAGTCGCATAATCAAGCGTTGCTGCTTGTTGTTGCACTGCCTCCACAATTTTAGGGTGACAATGTCCGGTGTTGCAACACCACAAACCTGAAGCGCCATCTAGTATTTGTTGACCTGTATGAGTGGTGTAAAACATACCACTTGCTTTGGTCAATAGTCTGGGGTTCTTTTTAAAATAACGGTTTCCCGTATAAGGCATCCAGTAGGCCTCAAGATTAGGCAGTTGGTCAGTCATGGTTGTCCCTCCGGGAACTTTAAATAAACTAAAATTACAAAGCCTACAATAAAGATTTTTTAAAAATTTAACAATATTTAAATTGAATTTTTTTAAATAATTGTTTTTAATAGGTTTTTATATTTTTTGTTTAATATATTTAACAATTTAACACCATGAGTAATGAAATTGACATTGGCATCAGACTGAAGAATTTAAGAACAGAGAGAAAGATCTCGCAACGGCAATTGGCGATTAAATCTGGCATTAGCAATGCCACGATCTCCTTAGTTGAAAACAATAAAACAAACCCATCGCTTGGGCTACTGAAGCAAGTCCTAGATGTAATACCCATTTCCATTGGTGATTTCTTTACCATGGACGTCAAACAGGAAAACAAAATAGTTCACCGTGCGGATGAACTGACTGAAATTGGGAGTGGGCTTATTTCCTATTTGCAGGTTGGTAACAATCTGAAAAATTATAAATTACAAATGATGCTTGAACGATACCAACCTGGCGCCGATACCGGAAAGTCTATGCTGTCTCATGAATCCGAAGAAAGTGGATTGGTTCTCCAAGGTCGTTTGGAATTAACGGTTGGAGATGAAGTTTATGTTTTAAACAAAGGGGATGCCTATTTGTTCAACAGCACATTGCCACATCGCTTCAGAAATACAGGGCGGGAGGAATGCGTCGTGGTTTCAGCTTGTACACCCCCCAGCTTTTAGTTCGTTGTGTTAAAACTTATTAAAATAAAATCCAACAATAGCCAAGTTCATGAATCTAAAATACACTATATACAGACAGTACAGATAATAAATTGAATTCAGAAAATTATGTCCAAAACAGAAAATAAAGAACCGTCTTTTATCTCTGTACCAATTGCGTTGCTGACAATTTCAGACAGCAGAACTCTGGCAAATGATGATGCCGGAGATCTTCTGGCTCAAAGGATTGAGAGCGCAGGACACCAGTTGGCTGGCAGATCAATTTGCAAGGACAATATTTATAAAATAAGAGCCCTCGTTTCGCAATGGTTAATAGAAGACAATATACAAGCAATCATAACCACTGGAGGCACGGGGATAACAGGATATGATGGAACTCCTGAGGCGATTCTCCCGCTACTGGATAAGGTGATTGATGGCTTTGGTGAGATGTTCCGCTCACTGTCATACCAAAATATTAAAACCTCCACTTTGCAATCTAGGGCTTTCGCAGGGGTTGCAAATGGAACCTTTATTTTTTGCCTACCTGGCTCTCCTGGCGCCTGTAAAGATGGATGGGATTTGTTAATTTCTCATCAGTTGGATCATCGCACCAAGCCATGTAACTTGGTTGAACTAATGCCAAGGCTTCAAGAATAAAGTCTGATAAAGGATATGATGACGGCTCGTCCCTTAGAAATAAAAATGTTTCCATGTTTATTTGATAATTATGGTTTTCTAATTCATGACGCTGAGGCAAACTTGACTGCAGCCATCGATACACCTGAAGTACGTCCCATTCAAGATGCACTGGCTAGACAAGAATGGCAACTGACTCATATTATCAATACCCATCACCATTTTGATCATGCCGGCGGCAATCTCGAGCTAAAGCGTAAAACCGATTGCACTATTATAGGACCAAGTATGGATCAACAGAGGATTCCAGGAATTGATGTTGCTATAGATCACAGACAAGAATTCAAATTTGGCAATCATGAAGTTGTCTGTTACCACACCCCCGGTCACACCACCGGCCATGTGGTATACCATTTTGTGAATCAGCAAGTGGCTTTTGTTGGTGATACTTTATTCGCAATGGGATGCGGTCGTTTGTTTGAGGGCACCGCAGAGCAAATGTGGTCTTCCCTGCAACTGATCATGGAATGGCCGGATGAGACATTGTTGTATTGTGCTCATGAATATACCCAATTAAACGCAGAATTTGCATTGACTATAGAGCCTAAAAACCTGGAACTCATTCAAAGAAAAGCTGAGGTTGACTCAATGAGATCAAACAATCGGCCTACCGTTCCTACCAAACTTGGGATTGAAAAGAAAACCAATCCTTTCTTAAGGCCAAACAGTGAAGAAATCAAAATCAATCTAAAGATGACCCAAGCCTCGGATACTGAGGTCTTTGCTGAGATCAGAAAACGTAAAGATAACTTTTAATAGCCCAAGCCATCCCCTATCGATTCAATTATAATAGACCCTATGCGCCCGTAGCTCAGTTGGATAGAGCGTGTGGCTACGAACCACAAGGTCGGGAGTTCGAATCTCTTCGGGCGCGCCACCTGGTTGGTAAAGTTGTAATATAAAAAGAATTCGCCATTAAAACAGACAATTATTTGACTGTCAAAGTGGCCTGACCGGAAGTCACTGACTCCAGATTACCAAATTGCATTGCCCGTTTTGCTTCTGAGTTATTCCCAATGTACGCTTCCAAAAAAGTTGTACTGGTTGCCGCAGCAATTTTCAATGCTGCATATTGAAAAGGACCCGGTACATCCGTTCGGCAAATCAGTCCTCCTAGATAATGATCTGCGCCCTCGATAAATACATAGTGATGGGGTGCTGAAGATTCGGTTAATCCTTCCGGGACCTGATACTTAAATGGAGACTTGACCCGAGTTGAGCCAACCTCACTGAAATCATTGGTACCGGTTGAAATAAAGGTTGGTATTTTTACCCCAATCCAAGGATCTTTCGGCATCAATGACATTGTTCCGGGATCACTGATCATCAGTAATGCTTTGAACCGGTCTTCATCAGAGCTCTCCTCAGAACCATCCATTGGGTTAACCAGTTTCATGCCTGAAACCAGCATAGCCGTGGCTGCTCCCATCGAATGCCCGGCTGCTACAAGGTTTGAGGTATCCATTTTTCCTTTCAAATCTGGAACCATTTCTTGAATTAAACCGAGTGAATCAAGAATAAAGCTCATGTCTTGTCTCCTGGTGACTGAAACGTGCAACATCTGGGAATACATTTCCCTAAGATTTTCGCTCTTGATCTCAAAGCCCAACGATCTGGAATCCATGTGGGTGGGTTGAATAACTACATAGCCATGAGAAGCCCAAAAATCTGTGAAGCCCTTGTACATATCACCTTTGGAACCCATTCCATGTGAAAACACAATCACAGGAAATTGTCCCTCTGCATCTGGGTAGGCAATTCTAATGGGCAACTGTTTGTCCAGTTTTTGAAAATCCAAAAACAATTGGCTAACTGCCTTTACCTCAAAACTTCCTTGCTCAAAAGCATATTGGTTTCCTGTCCGATCACAGGATGACCATAATATCGTTGATACTGAAACAATAAATAGTTTTAACAATCTTCGTCTTTGTAAAAAATTCCCCATCAAACCAATACCCATTTCACTTTCCCAATCAATGAATGTTTTATATTAGACAAACTAATATACCTTGTTTTAAACTCCATATCAGCCTACTAACATGCTATAAATTCAGCTATATTAACCACTACAAAAGAAGATCATGTTCATCAAGAAATCTGTCGTAAACAATGACCCAAAATATCAAAAGTTATTGATATTAATCACAATTCTTTTGTTTGTTGCCGCCTGTAGCGATCCAGAAGTATCGAACGAAAAAAGAACCATTTCCGGTGAGATTTCCATTCCTGAGACAATTGAAATGAACCCGCCAATTAATCTGACCATATTTCACGCTGTCTCAGGCATTGGGTTTCAAGAACATCCACTGTATGAAATTGAGTCGTTCACGTCGGATAAATTAAGGTTTCAACACACTTTCGATTACGATGCCAAAGGCAATCAAGGCTTGTTGGTCTATGCATGGATTGATCTTGATGGCGATGGAATTAACTGCACGCCTCTCTCCCGCATTGATCTTGCTGGTGTCGCCGTCAATGAAGAGTTTCCAAAAACCAATGAGCTCTTCCAAGTTGAAATTACAACGCCGTGTGTTGGTCCGGATTGGTTTTACCCAAGCAAAGAATAATCTAATCTATCTCAAAAACGCTGTCTGCAAAGCCGAGACCGGCCTCTTTACGACGCTTGTCGATAATCTTTTTGGAATAGGTCCATGAATTATCGTTCGCAGCCATACCAAGAAATTTTTCAGGGGCCTTAAAATAAATGGGGTGGTTTTGCTCAACATACGAATGGATATGCTCGGGTAAGTCTTGCCAACCATTGGCCAGTTTAAAGGATTGACTGTGGTAAATCATAATACCCGGAGTATCGCCCATTTCCATGAAAGGCAACCACATTGCCAACCTTCCCCAAGCAGTGTGGCAAGAAGCGCTGGTTCGTTCAGGGTCATTGATTTCAGCCAAACTGCCACGTATTGCCCACAGTTCACCGGATTGGTAAACATCTTGTTGTGAGTGCAAAGGGTATTCAGCCCTTGACATTGTATTGGGCTCCGCTCGCAAGACATCAACTTGGAATACTAAATTATCCCCATTGACAACATAGGGATAAGGTGGGGCAAAACGGCCCCCCTCGATGGGGTAGATTCTATTGACAGGATCATTCAGAATGGGAATCACTTCCACAGTCTTGCCAGTCATTGGATTTTTCCATGTTTTCAAAACTTCATTTGTAACCGGATCAAGATAAAACAAGGCTTCCCTATGAGAGAAGTGCCAAGCGTGAGATTCTCTATCGTACTCCAGTCGACTGCAACCAATGCCGTAGGTGTTGAACAACAAGATGTTTTCTTTACCGGGTAGCCATGCCCATGCCTTGCCACCAAATCCACCTTGGACATCAGCACCAGATAAATCTGCCTGCAATTTTAACAAAGCAACCTGATTATCAAGCGGTTGGTCCAAGTCCAGTGGTCCTGGGTTAAAATCATCGGGAAGATCCTTTAAATAATCTGCCATAATATTTCTTTTTATTGTTGTTGTGTTTGGCTGCTGCTGGGAGCAATTCGGTTGACGTAGAGGGCGAACAGAGATACAGCAATATTACAAAAACCAATCAAAATAAAGGGGGCGGAAGGGTCAATTGAATCGTAGATTCTGCCGCCAATACCAGTTGATATCAGAATGCCTGCTGCACCCGCCAGGTTAAAAACACCAACGATCGCACCTCTTTTCACCTTCGGTGCTTCCTGACCCAACAAAGTGGTTGCAGCAAAAAAGGCACATTGATGCCCCACTCCTAAAAGCACGAATAAAGGTCTTGCTTCTGCTGCCAGAACGTCATCAACAAAAAACATGGATAGGTAGCCAGCTGCAGCTACCGCCATGCAAACAGAAACTGCTTTAATTCGATCCACTTTATCGATCAGGTAACCAATGATTGGTGATGCGACGAGCGCAGACATGGATGAAGTAACAAATACTAACCTCGCTGCCGATTGTGCCTCAGCTGTTGTCATGCCCATATCTATCCCGGCCATTGTTCCCCATAGAACCAAGAATGTGCCTATAATAACCAGATCGGCTCTGGCAACAAATGCGGATGCGTAGACCAGCTGAATTCTAGGGTTCCTTCCTTCTGCCCATCCAGATTTGAGTTGTTGTAAATAAGGTATTTTTTTCTGTTCTTCAGTCGGTGTTCCTTTCTGCAAGCCAAAAGCAACAACAAGAGCGGTGATGACACACATCCCAGCTACAACCCACATGGCATATTTTCCTGCAGTGATTTGATCGAAACCCATGTCAGCAAAATTTTTCGGTAGCCTTGCAAAAAACAGCGACACAATGATCACCCCCGTTGCGTTTAATATTCCCGTGACCGCAATCATTTTCCCTCGAGTGTGATTCTGGGGGTAATCGGCAGTTACTGTACCCAACATTCCTGTCGCCGATCCCATGCCTATGGCATAAATGACTCGATAAACAGTGAGTTCACCGATGCCAGTGGCCAGAGGATACAAGAAATAGGCAAGGCCCATTGTCAACATGCCAAATGAATAAACCTGTCTACGCCCTATTTTGTCTGCTATCAAGCCAATGGGAAGAAAAATAGAGATTAAAACTATCTCTGCGATGACTTGCAAATTCCCAACTATGGTTCCTATTTGGCCTCTTTCGTATGCAAGATTCTCGAGCAATACGTAGTTGGTGGAATAGGAAATAAAAGTCAATAAACCGATGGTTGTGAGAGCGCCGTAGCATATGGTAAAGAAATTTGTTTTGGTAACCCCTGGCACCAGGTCAATTTTAAACTTGCCAGCGGGTAGAAAATTTAAAGTTTGGAATGATTTACTCACATCTTATCCTTCTTTAATATTTTTATATGCGTGTATAACTTATTATTAATAATGAACCTATAGAATACAGATTTGTATGAAAACTCAAAACAAATAATTTATGGTATACATCAAAATCTATGAAAATCTTAAAATATCTTTTAGTTCTTTTAGCCTGCTTGGTTGGAGCGATCTTGATTATGTATGCCATTAACAGTAAGAAAATTGCAGTTGTAGTCACTGATTGGGGACAGCCGGAAGGTTTCTCTGATAGTTACTATCAGGGTATTGCGCAAAGAAGTCGTATTGGAATCCAAGCATCTAGTGTAGATGAAACATGTACAGAGAATTTCGTCGGTGATTACCCATATCGTTCATCAATGGGAAGTTACCCTCATGTCAGTTCTTTCTTGACTGAGGGTTTTGAAGAGTATTATGACAGCTTTGGTATGTACCGTTTTGATCCCACTCAGGGTCTCTACATTAACGTCCTTGATGAATCAGTTACCTTATCTAGAGAAGAGGCTGAACAATATGAAAGAATAAAAGTTACGGGTTCAGGGGATGGTTATGGCAGAAGAAATATCTTAACCGTCGACCCTAGAGATGGAACTGATCCTTTGCCTGATTACTATAAAATCTTTGCCTCAAATGGCATCCAAGATGTTAGAGAACAAGATGTCGTTTTTTATAGACGAATTAATAAGTTACTAGGTGCAGAAAAAGAATCGACTGGCATGCATCCAATGACTGATTTTATGGAACTCTATCTTACTGATTTCATGAAAAACTATTTTGGAGATCAAGTCACAATCAGATTCGGGATGTATGAGAAAAATTCAGGTTATTCTGCAAGGCATGATGATGTTGCATTGGCAATGGCTAGATGGGGAGGTTTCAAAAATATGCTTCTCACTCGAGAAACAACTGATCACAATTTTTATGCTAATCATTTCATGACACGCAATAAAGTCTATTACAAGTTATGTAAATCCGGATTAATAGATCGTGTTGATCTTAAACAAATCAGACAAGTGGGGCGAACTCCTGAATACAACCTAATGCTCATTCATAATATGAAGCGATATTTAGAGCAATATTCTGACAATGAGGAAATCTCTCTAATTTATGCAACTTATGGACTGCCCTGGCCAGGCAGAAATCCGCAAGGTCCCCTGGGTGCACCACATCCTTGGATTAAAGAGGTCTACCATGAAAATGCATTTAATAATTATTTGAGTTTCAAACGATATGCCGAAGCTCATTATGATGTGACACATGGCGGACGCTGGAGAATTAATTTCAATCGATTGGATGGTTTTGGAAGCAATGACAGTCGAACTAAAAGCCTATATGGTTACTCCAGATTTCCAAGTCAAATTTTTGGTCATCCAGAAGATGAGCTTCGCTTTCAGACTATTCGGGATCAATTAGAACAAGCAATTAAAATTGAACAAAGAAAAAATATTATTATTGTTCCTTCACATTGGTATTACAACGGTCAAGATACTTCATTAAAAGTAAGAGAACTAAACAATTTACCTCTAAATACGATCGAAGAAATGAATCAGGGTATTTTTGATATTTCTTGGTGTGAGAGGTATCAAAGTGATGGGTCCTTGGAACAATTATTAGGTCAAGGGCTTAACTGTCCTCATGGCTTCTCAAGTATTACTCTGATGGAAACTTTTGATGAGGTTAGAGAAGAATTCAACATTGGTTATGCACAAAGAATTAGAGGGGGCATAGAACAATTTGGTGTGCTTCCTGATTTAGGTATTGAAATACTAGCCGCTGGCCCAGTTTCTTATCAAAACGGTGGTTTGATTGAGGTAAAGCATGGAGAGTTACAAGGAGCAAAACTGTTTGTGCGATCAGATGCTCATCCAGGTGAACCTGAATCTTATAGCTATCAAACAAGTTATAGACATCAAAATTCAAGGGATCCCAATACTGATGAGACAGCTATAAGGCCATTTAATGAATTCACAACCTATGATGATCATTTAATCAGTGCTTGGTTTGACTTCAATGCGATGATCGGAATTCAGAAAAACAGCAAACCTGATACAGAGATGCCAAAACTAGTCAATGCAGTTTCAGATTCAGTCTATTTTGGGCCTTATAGAACACTGTTTAATGCACCAGCTACTATTACTATCCCGATTGATAGAACTAAAGTAAGTGATGCTAGTAAAATTCAAGCTTATATTTTTAATGACCTTTCCCAAACATTTGACCCTCTATTTTCTGTCCCTGGAGGAACAACGATTTCAGTTGACATAAATGAAAATACGGCTAGCTTTGATACTCAAGTGTTGGGTGTTTTTGTTCTTGGAATAAAGTAGTTTTTAAATTGCCAAAGCAAAGCGGACCGATAATTTCTTATCAGTCCGCTCAAATGAGTTGGGATGATTCTCAGTTGCCTAATTTAATCAGTAAAGGAATACTTGATAAATAAAATGATAACTACTTTCTTAAGGGTGCAGGCTCTTGTTCTTTAGAATACAACTCCAAGCTTGATAGACTGGGTGTCTTCGGGTCATAAGTTTCTGGAGCTGTAAAATATTTTGGATAATGTTTTTCAACATAATCCAGAACCTGGCGACTGTGAACTTGTTCAAGATCTTCACCTGAACCCATGAATGCGGCATAGATCATATGCCCAGGTGTTTGCCCCATAAGCATCCAAGGTAACCAGGGTGTGATCCTGTTCCACGTTCCGCTGAAAGGCAAGGTTGTAAGATTTGAATCCTGCATTTTTGCAGCATCAATGTGGAAAGCAAAGGCCTCGGAAATCTGAACCATAGGTCCAGCAGATTCTCTAGCCCATTTTTTGGGATTAAGTGCATTGGGATAAAAAAGATTGATGTGGATTTCCATGTCAAGTCGTTCGCCATGTTGCTGCCAGGGCAAAATAAATGGAATCTTTGGTAGTTCCTCCCGATTGAGGTCCCCAAATTTAGGCGGCTGTGGAAAGTAGTCTTCAATGACGTAATTAAAAGGGTCATTGGCAATATGGACAACTTTTACATCTTCATTGGTCAAGGGATTTTTCCATTCCTCTAGAACTTCTCCTGTTCTAAGATCCGTATACAGCCCAACTTCTCTAAGTATCTTTGCGTACGATCCGTCTTCTTGTTGCTCCAATCGAGAGACACCAAACCCTTGAATACCAAGAACATCTTTGATTGGCTGATGGGGTCTTACCGCCATTATATAACCTTTGAACCATCCAACTTTTTGTTGTGATTCATCAAGATCTCCATTCAATCTGGAATATGCAATTTTGTTGCCAACACCCGTCCTTAAATCAAGATAAGGACCGGTTAGAGAACCTCCTGTGGCTTTGCCATAAGCTGAGGGTAAATCGGCACGCGCGTCTTCAGCAAACAAACTGAGGGCTGTGTAACCAGCACTTAATGCTCCCAAGTTTCCTACGTTCTTAAAAAAATCTCTTCTTTTCATACTTGTGCTCCCTCTTTTAGGAATGTTTTTTTCTGCGTTCAAAGAATAGCAAGAATAAAGCCAAAATCATAAGGCTAACATTTGCGAATCCTACCAGCGTAAATGGTGCGGTTGGACCAACACTATCAAATAAATATCCACCAATCAGGGCGACCAGAAGAATTCCTATTGCGCCGAAGAAACTAAAGCCGCCAATCACTGCGCCTCTGCCTTTAACAGGGGCGGCGCTACCAATAAGAGAGATAGCTGATATGTTGGCAAAGATTTCTCCCAATCCAAGCCAGGCAGCTCCTAAATGCATCTGAGTGAGAGCTAGTTGTGTGTTAAAAATGGAAAACCCTATTACTGTTGGAGCATTTATGGGATCTTCGATATACCCTAAGTATAAATAGCCTCCTGCAGCAATAAACATGGCTATAGCAAGAGCCATTACCCTATCGACTCGATCAATAAAAAAATTGATCAGTATTGCACCCGGGATAGCAAAAGCTTGGACTGTAATATAGAAGCCTGTTGATAGTTTAAAGGCTGCGCCTGGACTCATACCTTGAGTGCTGGCTTCATTAAATAACCACAGTGAAAAAAAGGTACTAACAACCGATAAATCCCCCCTTGAAACAACTCCTGCAACATAAGCTAGAGCCACCCTTGGATTTCTGGCAGACTCAAATGCCACTTTTAGGGTAGCTAAATAAGGTTCCTTTTTTGAGACTTGGGCAGGAGCTCCTTTTTTTAGATTGGTGAAGAGGATGGAAGCAACTATAAGGCACATGACAGAAGCAATCCAAGCAGTGTAACGGCCTGAAAAAACATTGTCATAGCCCATATCGCTAAAAAATCCCGGCATGTTTCTAAAAGTCCCAATAATCAAAACCAATCCGAGTCCATTAAGTATTGATGTTGTGGCAATTAATTTACCCCTAGTACTTTCATGCACATAATCGTGAGCAACTGTAGGCAACATCACTGTATTGGCAGCGGCACCTAGAGCAACAACGATCCTGAAGATAATCAACTCTGTTGAATCGGTAGCCAATGGGTAGAGAAAATAACCGATGCCCAGTAAAAAGAAGCCCGAAGAATAGATTAATCGCCTGCCGACCTTGTCCGATAAGGCACCAAAAGTCCCAATAACCAAAATCACAACAATCTCTTGCACCGCGGTAAGTGTCCCTGCAAGTGCACCCGTTTCTTCCTGAGGGATTTCTAAAATCCGAAACATGAGAGGACCAATCACGTTAACAAAAGCCATACTGGCAATACCAAAAAAAGCGCCAAAAAATAAGGTAAATAAATGCCGCCTCTCAATATCTGGCATTAACAAAATGGGTCCAAATTTTAGACCCATCCTTTCTTCACCAGGAATTGAGTTTTCTCTCGTTTCACTCATAATCATGGAATATTGCTCGATGCAGATTTGAATAACAAGTAAGATTTATCTTGTTTTAAGTCACAAAGAGGAACTTACAATAAAAATACTAAAAAAAGTCTTCAAAGTCATATTGATCCTTGTGGCATTCATTGGTGTTGTATCTTTGGTCGGTCTCTACAGAATGGATGCTTTCAAAACCATCGAAAACAACACTCCTGAATTCTGTGAAACGTTCAATATGGATGGTAGCGCTGAAGATATCGAAATAGATTATGAAAGGGGGTACGCTTACCTTTCTTTGCAAGATCGAGCCGCTTTGATTAGCGGGGAAAATGTTCAAGGTCGGATTGTCAAAATTAACTTGAATAAAAGCCCCTATGAAATCACCTCTGCACTTACTGAACAACCTGAGCATTTAAGACCCCACGGCATCAGCCTCTATATCGATGACAATGGAAGAAGACATCTTGCGGTTATCAATCATCCAAAAAACAGAGGTACGGAGCCGGAAAATGTAGATCTTTTTTCCGAAGAAAATAATGGGGTTTTTAAATACGTTGAAACAATATCCGACCCACTCTTTAAAAGTCCAAACGATGTTCTGTTGGTTGCAGCAAACAAATTCTATGTGGGCAACGATAAAGGTGGTGAGAGCAGCTTAGATAAGATTCAGGAAAACCTTGGGCGCCCAATGTCAACTATCGCCTATTTTGATGGAAGCTCCACCTCCATTGCAGCGAGAAATTTATCGCAAGTCTCAGGCATTATTGGTTCCAAGGATGGAAATTTTATATTTGCATCAGAAACAACCGCAAAAAGAATCGCGGTTTTTAGCAGGAATTCTAGCAATGGAGAACTGGAAAGAATCTATCGGATAAAGCTCAATGGATCACCAGACAACATTAATGTCTCTGAAGATGGTTCATTGATAGTGGCAAACATCCCTAAAGTCATGGCATTAATTCAGCATTTTATTGCTTTGCAAAAAGGCGAGATTAAGCCATCCCCTTCTCAAGTGGTCCAAATTAAATACAAAACGGTTGTAGATCGTGATCACGATGATTCAAATTTGTGGGACTCAAAAGTGACAGAAATAGAAAAAAATGAGTTATTCCTGAGTGATGGCACTGATATTTCTACAGCCAGTGTTGGTGCAATATGGGATAATCGTTTATTTATAGGGTCTATTGATGATAAAAAAATGCTTATTTGTGACTTATAATGGTTTTGAGAAAATATGGGAAAAATGATGATAGAAGATTTTCAAGCACACGTTTCTAAAGAAAGAACCCATCTTTCGCAAGTCAGGAGAGCCTTCACCACCGGACTTGAAATAGAAGCCGTCGATCCGGGGCTGGTTAATTTTTACGTCGTTTGTTGTGGGTATCTGGAATACTCATTGAACCGACTGATAGCTCAAGACAACATTTTGCACGATCTGTTGGTCCCACACATTGAGGCAACAAACCAGGAGTACCTAGACAAACTAACAAAACTCAAGAGGGGCCTGAAGGCAATGGAAAATGCGATTGAGAAATTGAGTATGGCAAAAAACAATTTAATAAAATCTGGGTTGTATGAAACCCATGCTTTTAAAGAGGAAGCCCGTGCATTTCTAGATGTGTTCCTTAACATGCTTGCTACCAACCGACATTCAACAATTGATTTGGAAAGTAAGGTTTTTACCCCCAAAGATTGGGAAAAACTTGCAGGAGTCACAGAAGAAAGCATTCAAATGGAAGAAAAATTGTTTCTAAACACAAAACTCTCTGCACCCGAAGGGTGTGATCCAGAGAGCTTCCCACCCCTTGGGCATCACCAAAAACCGAGCTAAACAATTGCTGAAATATAAAATCACTGCCCTGATTGCTTTGTTGTGCCTGTACCCCCTTCAATCTCAGTCCTTTGATAACGAAAACCCGACCGTTTTCATCACCGGATCCAACAGAAACATAGGATTGGAATTTGTGAAGCAATTTTCGGAGAACAATTGGAATGTGATTGCAACGGCTCGTAACCCAGAGGAAGCTAAAGAACTGCAAATAATAGCAACTGAACAAGACAACGTGGTCATCGAGCAATTGGATGTAACCGATCACGAACAGATAGAAAGCCTAGCAGAAAAATACAAGGATCAACCCATTGACATACTGCTGAATAACGCTGCAAAAACTCCTCGATACAAATCAGCATTTAAAAAAATCAAAGGGGTGGATTTTGACATCGCTAGATCAAGCTTTGAAATAAATGTCTTAGGTCCACTAAAGTTAATTCAGTCGTTTATGCCCAATGTCGAAAAATCACAGGGTAAAAAAATCATAGCTCTTTCAAGCAAGGTAGGGTCATTTGGTGAAAGACCAAAAATACCTTTTATGTACAGCTATTCTATCAGTAAAGCTGCGCTCAACAGTCTCCTGCACACGTTGTCATTTGAGTCAAAAAGAAAAAATATTGTGGTGGTTGCAATTTCTCCAGGAATGGTAAATACCACCCCCGGCATGAAACTACTAGGAGCCATAGAAATTGAAGAAAGCGTCACAAAAATGATGCAAGTGATAGACGATCTGACGATGGCTGACAATGGGCATTTTATTGATTACGAAGACGGCAGACAACTAGCCTGGTGAGAGATAATTTACACTACACCAAGCACTTCTAAAGCAGCTCTTTCTCCAGATTCCATAGCACCTTCCATCCCCCTGTTGGAAACAGCAGTGTGTTCGCCACAAAAGTGAATTCGTCCATGCGGCATGGCAACATTCCTACCAAACTTCCTTATCTGGCCCGGCCCCCAAATTGCCCAATCGCCTTCTGAATAAGGATTCTGAAACCATGAATGGTATGCCACTGGTTCCAGTTGGTCCTTGGCGCTTGGTCTTAATGTTTCAATAGATTCAATAACAGATCCTATCGCATCAGTTTCTGTCATCTTATCCAGTTCATCGGCCAAAGGGCCTCTTAACCAAGCCGTTAAGCTCGTTACTTCACTGGGTGAAGAGGCCTTACGCTCTGCGACCACCATGCCTGCCTTTGCATCGGTGAACATATTTGGACTCAAACCATCTTTTTGCCAAAAGGGTGATCTTGGAACCATATGCAAAAGATTCAGCTTTTGAGACCTAAGGGTATTGATTGCCTCAGCTTGTGGCCCAGTAATAGAAGGGGAAATTGTGATTTTTTTTAACACCGAAAATGGTACAGAGCAAATAACATGCTCGGCTCTGTATAAAGATCCATCCTTACAGACAATTTCGCTATTGTTCTGTGTTGTGGTGATGGCAATGACTTTTTTATGCAGTTGAACCTCATTGCCTAAATTGCTTGCCATGGCTTCCGGTATGCTCATATTTCCGCCTTCGGCTGTATAGCCGAATGTGTTGAAGCCCAAAGCAATTTGAGAATTCATAAAGGCATTCACGAAAAAAAGCATCAACATGGAAACATCTTTGGCTGTATTTCCATGGGTGATGTTGGTGTTGTAAACCAGATTAATCAAGCTATCAGCAAATCCCTGCTCACGCATCCATTGATATACCGATTGGTCCAAATGAAAATTTTCCGGATCCATCCACGCGTCTGTAGCCAATAAGGGGTTGTTTTCACTAACTACTTGCTGGAAGAACCTGCTTGGGAATATTTCCTTTGCCCCCTGAGGAAGAACATTTTTTGGGTGGTTTGGCCAATCTTTGATTGGCACAATTGTTTGATCAATCGCCAACTCTTGATGCATGAAGTAGGGAACGATTGGGGTTATGTCTATTAACTCAACGTTAAAACGACGAGCAGTATCGATAAGCCGAGCATAACCTGGACCAAAACTGGTGCCACCCGATTCAGGGTTCCCTGGTACAGAACGCTCTGATAGTACTCTTCCGCCGACTCTTTTATCTGCTTCCAAAACGGTAACATTATAACCCTCGTCTTGGAGTATTGTGGCTGCATACAGACCGGATAACCCTGCCCCAATTACCACGACATCAGATTTGTTTAAAGCTCTGACTGGTTTTTGGAAAACAGAGGCAATCGCGCCGGCTGCCATAGATTTAAGGATTAATCTTCTCGCTCTTGATGGGGTCTTGGAAGTTGAATTATTGATGGGCATGACCATCCTACTTACTCTTTGATAGATAAGGTCTGATTGACTGCCACGTTGGTTAGTTGTTGAATTGAACCACTCGGCCAAATAATTTCAATCAAATCAATTTCTTCTTTACCTGCCAGACCAAAATGCAATCTCAGGTCGTTGGCTGAATTGTAACCGTGAGCACTGTTGTGTTCACGGTGTTGCGTCAAATCACCAGCGACAACTTTTACTTTTGCTCCGTACCCATCCACATTACTCCGATTGCCCTTCAGATCTATTTTGATCCAGTTATTGTCGTTGCCTTTGTTTTGCAACAAATAATTGCGACCAGATTCTGTGATCTGTTGTTCTCCAGTGTAGAAAGTTCGATTGGTAAAAAAAAGATCCAAAAAACCATCGTCATTTATATCGGCTGCACCAACACCACTGCCGACGCCAAATCCTTCAGCGCCTGATTGATTGGTAACATCAGAAAATGTTAGGTTGCCATTGTTTCTAAAAAGTTTGTTGTACGCTGGCTCAATTGCGATGTAGAACTGAACAAAAATGGGCATATCGATAATATCATTGATCAGCGTGTTTTGGAGGCCGCCATTATTGACGTAAATATCAATCAGTCCATCGTTGTCAAAATCGCCCATTGCACAACCTCTGGCCCCTGATTTGTGCTGAACCCCAGAAGTCATGGTGATGTCTTTAAAAAATAAGTCCCCAGTTTCAATCAATTGGTTAATGTAAAGCCGATTGGATTGATCTGCCATTGGCATAAAAACATCCATGTCCCCATCATTGTCAATATCACCAATGCATGCTCCATTGGCATTGCCTGGATTTAAAAATGCTGAAGCACTGGGTGGCTTGAACGAATCCGTAATATTTTTAAACGTGGAATCTCCCTGATTCAGAAAAAGTATTTTTTTATCCCCTTCATTGGTAATCAGGAGATCTATCCAGCCATCTAGGTCAACGTCTGTCCAATTGGGTGATCCCTGAGAGTTCGCTTCCATAACCACGTCTAAGATGCCGACACCTGCTTCCGTTGTCACATCTGTAAATGTGCCATCCCCATTATTCCTGAACAAGGCATTGTCAACATCATACTCAGCACATTTCCAAAACAAGTCAAGATCGCCATCATTATCGTAATCAGCCCAAGCAACACCCCCACTTGTACTTCCAATGCCACCAATTTTCTGGTCGTTGATATTACCTGCACGCATTAAATTTGCTTCTCGGGTCACGTCTTTGAAATTTGGCTCACCAGTTTCAATTAGCAAATTTCTATAAAGTGTGGTTGGGGTGTGTTTTGATCGGTCTGACGGTGGCATGTTTGAAATCACCATATCCATATCGCCATCGTTGTCGTAATCTCCCCAAGAAGCACCCCGGCCTAATCCCGTCTGATTGTCCACTCCCCTTAACAAAGCTACGTCGGTAAAATTTCCTGAACCATCGTTTTCAAATAATCGGTTGCCCTGGTTGGTGCCGTGATACTCAGTAACAACATAAATATCGATGTCTCCATCGTTGTCGTAATCCACAAATGTTGGACCGGAACTATTGATGGCAAGGTCGGCAATACCACTCTCGAAGCTGATATCGGTGAATTGAATATCACTCCTAGATACGCAAGGGGATGAAAGGGAAACAATGATTGCCAGTAGAGTAAGTGGTTTTTTCATAAATGACTAAAAGAGCTCTAAAGCTTTGATGACATCATCTGTATCGGAATCAACATTAAAATATTCTAATGGCATTTTTATACTCCAAAGATGAGATCGTAAATTACGAGAATAATATACAATTCTATATAATCCATAATCCTAAGGATAGGAGAGGTGGAACGATGGACAAAGTACACGACAAAGACAACTTCTATAAGATCTATGATTGGGCTGGCTCCGACCGTAACAAGTTGCCGTGGGCACACGATGAACCAACGCTGTTCCTTCGCGATATCGTCGCGCAGCGCGGTAAACCCGGCAAAGCACTGGACATCGGTTGTGGCGCCGGCACCGATTCCCTATACCTCGCTGGCGAAGACTGGGACGTAACCAGCCTCGATTTCATGCCCGCGGCGCTGGAGATGACCCGCGCACGCGCTGCGGCAGCTGGATTGGAGCTGACAGCCATCGAAGCTGACGTCACCGAATGGGAGCCGACCGATAAATTCGACCTCGTGCTTGACCACGGGCTGTTGCATAACATGAATCCCGACCGCTATCCGCTCTACCGCGAGCGCGTTATGCGGGCCGTTGCTGACGACGGCGAGTTCGTTATCCTGCACTGGCTGAAACGCACACCCGATGAACCTCAATCCGAAATCGGTCCGACCCGGGTTTCCCGCGAAGACATTCAGAAGTTTTTCGCGCCAGAATTGAAAGAACGGTTTTTCGCGGTCGAAGAAATCGATGGGCTGACCGAGAGCGTTGGCGTTTCAATGGCCCAGGGCTATTATTGGTTCAAGCGTGCGACTACTGGTGGTGCAGCGGCACATCGATCGGAGCGCAATGAGCAGGTGCAAGCTTAAAATTGAAATTAAAAGATTTAAATTCTAGCAAACAAGCAACATTACTTTTTAGCTCGAACCGATAACCCTAATTCCTTCAATTGATCTGTTTCAGGTTGGCTTGGAGCATCCGTTAACAAACAGTTTGCCGTTTGTGTTTTGGGAAATGCAATAACGTCTCGGATACTTTTTGAGCCAGTCATTAACATGACCAAACGATCGATCCCAAAAGCGATTCCGCCATGAGGAGGACAACCAAATTGTAAAGCCTCCAACAAAAATCCAAATTTCTCTTCTGCTTCCGTTGAGCCAATACCAATGATTTCAAAGACAGCTTGTTGCATTGTTTGTGAATGAATTCTCATTGAACCTCCTCCAATCTCATGGCCGTTGAGAACAAAATCATAAGCACAAGATAGAGCTTCACCCGGATTTTGAATCAACTCGTCTGTAGTTGTTACCTTAGGTGCCGTAAATGGGTGGTGTTCAGCAATCCATCGTTTTTCTTTTTCATCCCAATTAAACATTGGAAAATCAGTAATCCACAATGGAAACCAGCCGTTGTTCATTTGGTCAAAATCCTCTGCCAGTTTTACCCTAAGAGCTCCTAAGGAGGCATTAACAATACTGATTTTATCAGCACCAAAAAATACAATATCGCCATTGGCAAGAGCTAGTCTTTCTATCAAGGAATGTATTGTCTTTACATCCAAAAATTTTAAGATTGGCGATTGCAAACCATCAGCACCAGTGGATATGTCCTCAACTTTAATGTAGGCAAGACCTTTTGCACCGAATTCACCAACAAATTTGGTGTAATCATCAATGTGTTTTCTAGTGATATTTTTTGCATTTTTTAATTTTAAACAAGCAACACGGCTGTCTTTATCGTTGGCAGGACCGGAAAAGACATTGAATTCAACTTGCCTCATTAAATCACTCACATCGACCAGTTCCATTGCTACTCCTAAGTTTGGCTTATCTGTTCCAAAACGAGCCATTGCATCTTCGTAACTTAACCGAATAAATGGATCAGGTAATTGTTCGGACAAAACTTCTTGGAAGAGATTTCGAATCATGGATTCCATGGTTTGTAGAACTCCTTCCTCATTCACAAAAGACATCTCAATATCAAGCTGTGTGAATTCTGGCTGTCGGTCTGCTCTTAAATCTTCATCTCTAAAGCAACGGGCTATTTGATAATATTTGTCAAACCCAGACATCATCAACAGTTGTTTGAACAATTGGGGTGATTGTGGCAGGGCAAAAAAATCACCTTTTTGAGTCCTACTGGGCACCAAATAGTCTCGAGCTCCCTCAGGTGTTGCTTTTGTAAGTATTGGCGTTTCAATGTCTATGAAATCTTTTTTATCGAGAAAATTCCTCAATGATCGGACTATGTCATGCCTTACTTTTAGGTTATCCGCCATTTCGTTTCGTCTTAAATCCAAGTATCGGTATTTGAGGCGGACGTCTTCATTGGCATACTCATTATGATGAAAAGGCGGTGTAGCTGAAGTATTTAAAACAACTAGAGATAAGACCAAGAGTTCGATTTCACCGGTAGGAAGCTCTGGATTTATTGTTCCTTCAGGTCTTTTACGAATGGTGCCTGTAACTGAGAGGACATATTCACCTCTTAATTTTTCCGCCTCTGAGAACAAGTCCTGATGTTCAGGATCAAACACTAATTGAAGCAATCCAGAAGTATCCCTAAGATCCACAAAGATTATTCCACCGTGATCCCTTCTTCGATGCACCCAACCGGCAACGGTGATTGTCTCACCCACATCGGCAACATTGACCTCTCCGCAGTAGTCGGTTCTCATTGGTTGTTCAGTGTTCATTGGTAGGCAACACAGTCTTATTCTTCAGTATTGCCATTATTGTTGTCCTGATTAGGGACGACCACTCCGAGCGAGATCACCATTTTCAATGCGTCTTCGACATTCATATCCAGTTCGATGACATCCTTTTCGGGCACCATTAAAATCAATCCTGAAGTAGGATTTGGTGTGGTTGGGACAAAAACGCATACAACATTTTCACCGATCTTACCCTGTATCTCACCCAAATTTTTTGATGTTTGAAAAGATAGGCTGTACAAACCTTTTCGGGGATATTCGATCAACAAAACCCTGCTGAACGATTGCGATGAATCCGAAAGGACAATTTCAAGAAATCGTTTAACCGCTGAATAAATATTGCGAACCAGTGGAATCCGATCTAAAAGAGATTCCCAAAAATCAACGATCTTCTTACCAAAATAATTGGCTGCAATCAGGCCAGTGCCCAGCAACAAAAGTAGCGCCAATAAAATGCCAATGCCTTTGATTGGTAAACCTAGTATATTGGACAACCAACTGTCCAAGTTTCCAAACAGGTCAAATAGAAGTCTGAGAACGAAGATGGTTGCGCCCAATGGTAACCAAACCAAAAGACCAGCGACTATTATTGTTCGTAATTTTTTCATTCCATAAAATTTAAAAACCTATCATTACAGTTTGCCCAACCAGCGAACAATTTCTCACATTATATTACGTAATGTCTTTACTTGTTTTATCTTCTGATTTTTTCTTTTTATCAGCATCTTTTTCTGAGGTTTTTTCATCGGATTTTTTGTCTTTATCTGATGTTTTTTCTTCCTTGTTTTCTGCAAGGTTTTTTCGCCTGTCTTTCTTAAAATCAGTCTCGTACCAGCCCTCCCCTTTCAATCTGAAATTAGGGGCGGAAACCAATTTTTTCAAGGCATCTTTTTTACACTTAGGACAATCGCTTAAAGGTTCTTCACTGATGCGCTGGAGAACCTCAAAAAAGTGCCCACAATTCTGGCATTTGTATTCATAAATAGGCATTTGATTCAGAGTCTATTCCAGTCATCTTAAAAGTTGAGTATATTACGATAGACCAATTTAAATAGCTAAAGATTTTAGCTCTCAGGATATTGTAGGTCCTCGATGTCCTCTCTTTTTAACTGGCCATTAGATAACGCCACTAAAATTGCTTGGATGTCTGCAGGAATTTCGGACGTAATTGTTAATTCCTCATGAGAAAAAGGGTGCTTGAGCTTTATCTTGTTTGCATGCAGTGCTTGCCGTTTGAACTGTTGCAATTCACTCTGCAAAACCTTGCTTGCACCTGAAGGGATCATCAATCGTTTCCCGTATAAAGGGTCACCAAGAAGCGGATATTTAATATGTGACATGTGCACTCTGATTTGGTGCGTTCTACCAGTATCCAATCTCAGTCCTATGTAGGTATGGTGGTCAAATTTTTTGAGAACTCGAAAATGAGTTAGCGCCTGTTTTCCATTCTTTGAGATTGCGAATAGATCGGAAGAGCGTCGTGTAGGGAAAGAGTGTAGATCTCGGTGGTCGCCGTATCATTAAAAACAAAAACGAAAGTGTGACAAACATCAGTAG
>ERZ813253.16-NODE-16-length-85631-cov-29.115106_pt1 | contig 85631 bp, 85 predicted proteins | sample MGYA00520893_ERZ813253 | MGnify/ENA primary metagenome ERZ813253 (study PRJEB31669, sample SAMD00080414) | marine metagenome | biome: oceanic hadal pelagic zone biome; feature: marine hadalpelagic zone; material: sea water | place: Pacific Ocean:Izu-Bonin Trench...
GATGAGGGCGAGATCATATGGAACGGACATTCAATCAACCGAGAAGACAGGGTGAATTTTGGATATTTGCCGGAAGAGCGTGGTTTGTATCAAAAACAAAAGTTGAAGGAAACACTCCAGTATTTGGGTCGCTTGAGGGGAATGAGCAGAAAAGAGTTGAACTCGGAAATTGATAAGTGGCTGGAGCGCTTTGACTTTTCCGATTCCGCCGACCGCAAAATTGAAGAATTATCCAAGGGAAATCAGCAGAAAGTGCAATTTATCCTCGCATTACTGCATAAACCCAAATTCATCATTTTAGATGAACCGTTTACCGGGTTAGATCCAATTAATCAGGTTTTACTAAAAGATATTATTCAGGAACAGCGCGATGAGGGTGTTACGTTTATTTTTTCCACACACCAGATGGAACAGGTAGAGCGGTTGTGTACGAATATTTGCCTGATTAATAAAGGTAGAATATTGATAGAAGGGCCTTTATCCAAAGTGAAAGAAAAATACAGAAAACATGCTGTTACAGTAAAATATGAAGGTGATTTGAATACAGGCGGCTTGGAACATTTCATTCCGGAGTTTCAACTTGAGAATGGTGAATTAACAGGTGTATTGAAAACTCCTACTACTGATTTCCTGGATTGGCTGAATAAACAAGTGGAAATTATTTCTTTCGCACACAGTACTCCAACACTGGAACAAATATTTATCCAGGAGGTTTGTTCCGCCGCATGAACCGTATTCTAAACATTATGAAATGGGAATTTATGGTGCGATTCCGTTCTAAGATGTTCCTTATATCATTATTCATGCCGCTAATATTTATGGTTTTTAGCATTATTCCGGCAATGCTTATGGATAAAGGCGGAGATTCAGAAGTAAAGGTTGGCATTGTTAATCATGCCGAGCATATCACTTCTAAATTTAAGAAAAATATTGGAAATAAATATCAATTTGATGATGGAAAGCCAAAATACTGGATTTTTGATTATGAGAATTTTGATGAAGCAAAAACAGCATTGCAGGAAAAAACGATAGATGCTATTATGGTGATTCCTGCCGGAATTATGGATACGTCCAAATCTAAATATTTTGCCAGGTCTTTGAGCAATTTCAAGGTTATTGATGAATTGAGAAATACGCTATCTCATACCGTTATATTACAACGCATGGAAAATCAAGGTGTGGCTGTAGAAATGGCTGAATCAATCAGCAAACGCGTTAGGATGGATACATTTGAAGTCAATAAGGAAGGGAAATTAACAGAAGGCAATGAATTAATGGTTTTATTAGGTCCTTTCTTTTTTGTTTTTTTGTTAGTGATGGCTGTATTTATAAATGGTCAATTGCTCCTCCGCAGCGTAATAGAAGAACGCACCAATCGCATGGTGGAAATTTTACTATCCACTGTTTCTGCTCGGGAACTTATGACCGGTAAGATTTTGGGTTTAGGATCATTAGGTATGGTTCAGATTCTATTTTACCTGTCCATAGGCGTTATTTATGGTATGGTAAAAGGAATCGAAATCGTCCGTTTTGACGAATTGCCCATCCTATTTATCTATTTTTTAACTGGATACTTTTTCTTCGCTTCGATCTATGCAACCCTGGGAACATTGTTCGATAATGAACAAGATGCCCAGCAGTCAATGAGTATTGTTTCCATCATCGCCATGGTACCATTAATGGGTTCATTTTATTTCATGGCAAATCCGACTGCGCTGGTTACAAAAATTCTATCCTTCGTTCCGCCTATGACACCATTTATGATGATCTTGCGAATCAGCAGTGATGCGGCTGAACCATGGGAAATTGCTGCGACTGTTGTGCTCATGATTGTTTCAGTATGGGGGATGATGACGCTAGCTGGAAAGATTTTTCGAACCGCATTGCTTATGTACGGTAAACGAGCTACACTACCGGAGATCTGGCGTTGGATTAGGGCTTAATGGATTTAGGATAAGAAGTAATGATTAAGATTAGGAACGTGAAAAAAAATCCAATAAAACAATACTTTTTGTTAATGACCCGATAAATAGTAAATATTTATTTAACAGCAATTCATAAAAGTCCTAAATTGGATGGCTTTATTTTAATAATTAATACTCATTTGGAGTAATAAATGTCAGAAAGTTTACACGAATTTACAGATTCAAATTTTGATGCAGAGGTAGTACAATCCGACCAGCCCGTATTAGTGGATTTCTGGGCGGCATGGTGCGGTCCCTGTAAAATGATAGGACCGGTGGTCGAAGAGATCGCTGGTGAATATGCTGGTAAAATCAAAGTCGGTAAAGTAGATGTGGATGCGAATAATCAAGTGTCCATGCAATACCGTATTACGAGCATTCCAAACCTGCTAATTTTCAAAAACGGTGACGTAGTGGATTCCATAGTCGGCGCGGTACCCAAGCAGGAAATAACAAAACGATTAGACGCAATTCTTTAACAAACAGTTATATGAATCGTAAGGTCATCATCATTGGATCCGGACCTGCCGGACTCACGGCAGCAGTCTATGCAGCTAGAGCGAACCTGAAACCTCTTGTTTTTGAAGGTAGCCAGCCTGGCGGACAATTAACAATAACCACTGATGTGGAAAATTATCCCGGATTCCCTGATGGTATTATGGGTCCAGAACTGATGGACCTTTTTCGTAAACAGGCCCAGCGCTTTGGCGCTGAATGCCACTTTAAGCATGTTTCAAAAGTAGACTTCAATCAACGTCCCTACAAAGTATGGGTGGTTGATGAAGAATATTCTACTGATACCGTTATTATTGCTACCGGTGCGACAGCCCGGTTATTAGGTCTCGAAGCAGAGACTAGACTCATGGGGCGCGGCGTCTCTGCCTGCGCTACATGCGACGGTTTTTTCTATAAAGACAAGAAAGTGCTTATTGTAGGCGGCGGTGATTCCGCTATGGAGGAAGCAACATTTTTAACCAAGTTTGCTTCTGAAGTATGGATTGTTCACCGTAGAGATGAATTACGTGCTTCAAAGATAATGCAGCAACGTGCATTTGATAATCCCAAGATTCACTTTCATTGGAATTCGACCATTTTAGAAATTCATGGTACAGTAGAATCTGGTGTTAGCGGTGTTACGCTGTTAGATACGACAAACAATGAATCGCGTGAAGAAGCATGTGATGGAGTTTTTATGGCAATTGGACACATCCCCAATACAAGCCTGTTTGAAGATAAAATGGAGTTAGACAAGAAAAAATATATTGTCACTGAAAACGGTAGTACAGCCACTAAACATCCCGGCGTTTTCGCCTGCGGAGATGTGCAAGATTCTTATTACCGCCAAGCTGTAACTGCGGCTGGTACGGGTTGTATGGCTGCCATAGATGCCGAACGCTTCTTAGAAGAAGAGGGACACTCCTAGAAAGACCTACGGTTCATTACTCAAAGAAAGGAAAGAGTAATGAATAGAAAAACGCTTATATTTGAAGTACAGGACCTTAAAAAGGTTTACAATCAACGCAATATCCTCCAAATTGGAAGACTACAAATTCATCGAGGTACTATCTATGGAATTGTCGGTCCAGTTGGATCCGGAAAATCGTCATTATTAAAACAACTTTCTGGATTAGAAAAGCCAACTGAAGGAAAACTTCTTTACGATGATAATCAATTTAAAACATCCATTTTAGGAAAAATTAAATCACCAGATGATATCAAGTTTGTTTCGATATCAGGTGACAAGAATAATGAAAGTGTATCCAGATTTTTCAAGAGTCGCCACAGTAAACGCAGTGAAGAAATTAGGAAACAGTATTTCAATAATGGTTTCAAGCGTTACATGTGGGATCAATCCATCGATACCTTGTCGCAAGGTGAATTGAGGTGGATAAAATTAGTAGATGCTGTGGAAAGTGATCCACGTGTATTAATTATCGAAAATTACGGTGCGATGCTTGATGATGAACTTGAAAAGGATATCAGCCGTCGATTGCGCCGAATGAATCGCAACTTGGGAACTACGATTATTATGTCTGCCACAAACCCAGTACGATTGCAAAAATTGGTTTCAGTGATGATCTTTTTGGATAATGGACATATAGCTAAAATTCGTTCTGGAAATCAAAGCAGAAATTCCCCTCGAAATCAAGGTCGTTCACAGAACAACCGAAAACAACAACATCGACGTAATCAAAATTGATGCATTGTATTAATGTGTCCTAAAAAGATAGTAAATTAATCTTATCATGAAACGAATAATTCGATCAAGAAAAGATAGAATAATCGCTGGAGTCTGTGGTGGATTTGCTGATTATTTTAATTTGGATCCATCATTGATTCGATTGGGTTGGATATTTTTCACATTATTTGGTGGTTCTGGAATTCTAGCTTATTTTTTAGCTATGATTGTTCTTCCGGATGAATATTCAGCACCCTATTATGATAGAGATGATGTTTCACGTACAAAGAATGATAAGACCATTCTTTGGGGTGCATTATTGGTTTTCGTTGCCCTTATTTTGTTTTTTATGCACAATGATCTTCTATACTTAATTTGGACACGTTTTTGGGATAGCAGTATAAACTTGTTTCTAGCCATTGCGATTTTGGGTTTTGGTGTGTATTTGCTTTATACCAAGCGATCAGAATTAGCATCCATAATGAATGAAGGTACGGGTTTACCCTTGCATCTGTCCAAAGCTGACAGCAAAATTGCAGGTGTCTGCGGAGGAATTGCTGAATCCATCCAAGTGGACAGTACCTTGGTTCGGTTTCTTTGGGTGTTTGGCACCTTTATGAGTGCCGGGATTGGTATACTACTTTATCTTGTATTAGCACTAATTCTGCCTTCAGAGCCAGGCGAACAGTCAGACCGTATTTAATGGACAGTAAGCGTTTTCATGCACTGGCTGAACAATTCAGCCAAAAGCATATACTTGTTATGGGTGATCTTATGCTGGACTCGTACATGTGGGGTCAGGCCAACCGTATTTCACCTGAAGCGCCTGTTCCAGTTGTATCTGTCAAGGAAGTGACACATAGTCCTGGCGGTGCAGCCAATGTAGGCTGGAATATTGCTTCATTATCTGCCAAGGTCACCATGGCTGGAGTTGTTGGAAATGATATCCACGGTGAACAATTACTTACGCTTATGTCTGAACGTGGGATGAATGTTGAATCGGTTACTGGTGACACGAATCGTCCAACAACCGTAAAAACACGAGTGATCGCCAATAGTCAACAGGTTGTCCGTACAGATTTTGAATCATTGGATGAACTGTCCAACGAATCCTTAGAAGCAGTACAAGCGTCTGTTTTAAAAAATATAAAAGATGTCGACGCTATCATTTTGGCCGATTATAATAAAGGATTGTTTTCAGAAAAAATGATTGGTTCTATTTTATCAATAGCCAATGAAAATAATGTACCTGTTTATGTTGATCCAAAACATGATCATTTTTATTTATTCAAGGGTGTTCGATTCTTTAAGCCCAATGCTAATGAATTTGATCAGGCGATGAATTCAGCTAATATTGAAGATGGCGGCAGAGCACTGCAAAAAATACTTGACGTAGAATTTGTGTTGGTTACATTGGGGGCAAGCGGTATGCTTTTAACTACTGCAGATGAATCTATCAGAATTCCCACAAAAGCACTTGCTGTTCACGATGTCTCCGGAGCGGGTGATACGGTGATTTCAGTTTTTACACTTGCCGACCTAGCCAGAGCGACACCGGAAGAAGCAGCCACAATGGCAAATTTAGCTGCCGGCCGCGTCTGTGAAGAAGTGGGTGTAGTACCTATCGACCTGGAGATGTTGACCGAAATGCTGAATAATCATCGGACCTGATTTCTCTTTTTCTGATTTAAATCGTTTTTCAATTTTATGGGTAAAATGTTTCATAAATCCCTAACTTTATTTTTAATACTGACTGTCATTAGTCACGTCAACTCCCAACCGGATAATCGCTATGATCCCTTTGATTGGGTTTTGTATAGGCAACTTGGAGAGATTACCTCCATTACCGAAGGGTTTGCCTACATTTATATAGGTACAGAGAGCGGTGGTGTGGTGCGCATTCAGCGAATCGGTCACAATCTGGAAGAGCCGCTGACCACTGCACAGGGTCTGAAAAGTAATTATATCTCTGCAGTTCATTTTGACCGCTATACAGGCAACCTATGGATCACAGCGGGAAACTATATTCATTCAAGTCATAGCCGTGAAGGTAATTGGTATATTAATAATATGGATGAATGGGGTTTGCCAAATCAAACTAAAATTATACGAATGGGATCTTCACCGAATTATGTATGGATCCAAACTGGAAGTGGGTATATAAAATTAGACCATATTTCTGGTATTTATTTGGGTACATATACATACCCGGACAATGAAAAAATCTATTGGAACAGTAGTTGGTTATATCCGGAATTCGACATGAATAAATTGAATGAATATTCTCTTTCAAATGGTTGGATGCTCGTTGGCGGTAGCGCTGTAAATCCTTCCGGAAGAGATTTAAGAATAACAGTATTTTATATAGGTCCAGACGGCGATGTAGTTTTGGGACTAACGGATGGTACAATTTTTGTAGGCGATAATAGATTGAAGTTTTTAGACCCAGTAACAGCAGGTTTAGGGAATAATGATGTGCAGTTTATACTTGACGAAAAGACATTTATTATCGGAGGACGTTTGTCCAGCAAAACCATTGGCTTTACCTATTTTGATCACAGAAGAGGGTTTCTGGAAATTTCTGGGTTTGATGAAAATATTAACCTTACAACTGGCCCATATTATTGTGCTGTACGAGTTGGCGAAGAAATTTGGTATGGCGGAAATGAAATGATAGCAGTACATAATGAAAAAGATGCTTTTTGGAGAACATTGGATGAAACCAGAGGATTTAGCGGCTCAATCATTACAGCTTTAGAAGCAGATAGTGAATTTGTTTGGATAGCCTCGTCTTCCGGAATTTCAAGACTCAATCAACGTAACAAAAGAGAAAATCCCCTTGGGTTTGAAAGAATGTTTAAATATGTTTATATACATGATATTGAACTTGTAAATAATCAATTGTGGATAGCGTCTGATTACGATTTGACTGTAGTAAATTTGTCAAATGAAAGGGTGCTAAACTTTAAACAAATTGGTTCGCTGGGCAATATGGCCGGAATCGAAGATGTGCTTTCAGGTTTCAAAGTGCTTGAACAATTTAAAGACGAAATAATCGTCAGTTCAAAACAAGGTGTTTGGAGTTTTGATTATAACACTCAAACATGGTCAGAATTGGTTGACGCCTCTGTTTTTGCTGGCCGTGAGATATTTGCATTGGCTCGATTTAAGAAATATATTTTCCTGGCAACTAATGATGGCTTTATTCGTTACGATATAAAAGATAGATTCATAAGTGATTATTACTATGATTTTATAGGCGAGATTCATGATATGAAAGTAGATAAAAAACATTTATGGCTTGGAACATCAAATGGTTTGATAAAATTTAAGTGGACGAAAGATTGAAGAATTTTAAAATATTAATGATTATATGTTTGGCATTTGCATGTGTGAGTGCCCAAAGAAATATGCGAGGTCGTAAGGATCTAAAAGTATCCAATATAGAACAGTTCCATCTCATGGTTTTTCCACAAGCTTCATCTGAAAAAGGAAAAATTAAACTTAATGCATATATTATGATCCCTAGCTATGCATTGCAGTTTGTTAAAGATAATGGTGGCTTTAAATCGAGTTTTGAAGCACGTATCAGACTATTGGATGATGAGGGTAACCAACTCGATAATAAATCTATCAGCGAAACGCTGCTGGCTACGGATTATTTAGAAACAATACGTAAATCTAATTGGTATTTTGTTGAGTATGATTTCAATGTTAAACCTGGTAAATATACCATTGTGAGTGAAGTGATGGATATTGATACGCGCAACAGTGGATTACGGGAAAAGAAAGTTGACCTATCAAAATATAAAGATGAATTTATATTATTTCCTCCTCAAGTAATGATCGATTATACAGGTACGTGGCAAGGGGAGAATAGGCTCATGCCTAGTTATCAGAATGAAATCAGTTTCCAGCAATCATTTATTCCTATTTATGTAACTGGAAATGTTTTCAGTGAAAATTATTCTTTAAAACTTGTATTAAAGGATATGGACGGAATATCTGTTTCGAAATTAGATACGACGTTTACAAATATAGACAATTATTTTACTCATCAATTAAATATGCCTGTGGCAGAAGTGGGTGGTTTACGAGTTGAATTATTTGTTTCATTAGAACAAGGGGAAAATTTTGATGAAGAAGTAATTGAATTAAAAATAAAAAGGCCTGGAATTTCATCTTACATACGTGATATAGACGAAGCAATTGATCAAATGAGGTATATTTTAAACAATGATGAACGATCCAAACTTTCCAAGGCAAAGAAAAAGGATAAAGAAGAATTATTTTATACATATTGGAAAGACAGGGACCCTACGCCGGAAACAAGTAATAATGAGCTTATGGATCAATATTATTCCCGTGTTCGTTATTCCATTGATCATTTTACATCATTTACACCAGGTTGGCGAACAGATATGGGCATGATTTACATACTATTTGGCCCACCCGATGATATTGAACGTCAATATATGAATAGCAATCGTAATGCTCAACAAAATTGGTATTATTATCGTATCAACCGCAGTTTTACCTTTTTTGATGAAAACGGCTTTGGAGATTATCGCTTAACCACACCTTATATTTATGGCCGTACGTGGTGAGTGTGCTAGAACGTTTTTCATATAGTGGACTCGAGTCCTATAAAAAATGTCCAGCCCAATTCAAATTTCGCTATATTGATAAAATTCGTAAAACGGACGAAGGAATCGAAGCTTTTACAGGAAAACGTGTGCATGAAGCTTTGGAATTTCTGTATACTGAAGTTCAATCAGGACGCTTGCCGTTCATAGATGGCATTTTAGAGCATTATGAACAACATTGGGAAAAAAATTGGCATGACAGAATTGCCATTGCAAAACGAGGAGAAAGGGTAGAAGACTATTATCGATTAGGGGAAGATTGTATCGCCAGATTTTATCGAAATAATCAACCTTTTTCAGAACGAGTTGAAGGAATTGAATTAGAATTGGACTTCATGCTAGATAATGATGATTCATATCGCATGAAAGGGATCATAGATCGCTTGGATCATGATGGCGATGGGAACTACGAAATTCATGATTATAAAACCGGTAAAAGAGCCATGAGTCAGGGGCAGGCTGATCAAGATAACCAATTAGCATTGTATCAAATAGCACTTGAGCAACAACGGGAGGATGTACAAACTGTTTCTTTGGTATGGCATTTTGTACGTTATGGAATCGTGGTGAAATCGAAAAGAACGAAGGAGCAATTGCAGCATTTAGTAAGAGCAATGAAAAACCGCATTGATGAAATACGTTTGAAAGAAAAGCAAGGAGGTGAATTCCCTGCTAAACCAATGATTCTATGTAATTGGTGTTATTATTGGGAAGAATGCCCCGCGCAGAGTGGTTCCAATCCTTATATTAGATAATGACATTGATTTTGGATTTAGATGAAAATCAAATTCATAAACAATCATGAAATTTAAAATCACAGTATTATTACTTATTTTTATTGGATGTGATTCAATAGATAATAAACCCATTTGGTTTAAAGGAAATCTGCACACACATACTTTATGGAGCGATGGTGATGCGCCGCCGGAAACTGTGGTGAATTGGTATCGTCAGAATGGATACAAATTCTTGGCCCTTTCTGATCATAATATTCTTTCTGAAGGTGAAAAGTGGATTGATGTACTTGATAGTGCAGATACTGATGCATGGCCGCCGCCCTTTACGATGAAAAAGCTGGAAAAATTAAAACATGAATTCGGGGATGATTGGCCTGTCTTGCGTTATAAAAATGATACACTGCAAATGCGATTAAAAACGCTTTCTGAATTGCGCTATAAATTCGAAAAACCTGGTGAATTTTTATTGATTCAAGCTGAAGAAATAACAGACGAATTTGAAAATTATCCAGTCCATTTAAATGCCACCAATATTGAATCATTTATTCCACCTCATGGCGGCAAAAGTATTTATAATGTTTTGCAGAGAAATGTTGATGCGGTCATTAAACAACGTGAAGAATCAAATCGTTCTATGTTTGCTCATGTAAACCATCCAAACTTTGGTTGGGGAATTGTTGCAGAAGATTTGATGAAATTAAAGGGAGATCCATTTTTTGAAGTCTATAACGGCCACCCAGATGTTAGAAATATGGGAGATGATACTCATCCTGGCACTGAAAGAATGTGGGACATAATTCTTACGAATCGTATTCATAATAATATGGGAGTATTTTATGGATTAGCTACTGATGATGCTCATTCTTATTATAATATTAATGTTGGAAAATCAAATGCCGGTAGAGGCTGGGTTATGGTGAATGCAAAATCATTTAACGCAGAGGATTTAACCAATTCCCTGATGAATGGTAATTTTTATTCAAGTGCAGGTGTTTTGTTGGAGAATATCGAGATAACTGAAAATCATGTAAAGATATTCATTCGCCCTGAATTGGACGTTACGTATACAACGTTATTTTTTGGCACAGCTATAAATACAGATACATCATCAATTCCAATTTTGGATGATGAAAATCAATTAATGCATATAACCCGTAAATACAGTAAAGATATTGGTCAGGTAATGGATGAAACAAGGGACAATCCGGCTATTTATAAATTCAAAGGTGACGAATTATATATACGAGCTAAAATTATTTCCAGCCGAAAGCATCCCAATCCGTATGCCGAAGGTGATTTTGAAATGGCATGGACGCAACCTATTTTATTATATACAAAAAATTGAATTATTTATGAAATCTCATATCGTTTCCCTTAAATAACCGTTTTATTTTCCACCCCTTAATATGAAACTAAAACAAAACGAAATATCTGCAATCAAGGTTTTATTAGCATCAGCTGAAAATCGCTCTAACCAAACATTAGAAGAATTGCATCGAAAACTTTCATCTGATGATCTTGTTGAGCTTTATATCGATGGCGCTGCAGACCTTCATTCAAAAACATCTGGAATCGGCGGTGTTTTTTTTCAAAATGGTAATGAAATTGATTCATTTTCTGAATTTTTAGGTGACGCAACTAACAATGAAGCTGAATACAATGCTTTAATACGTGGTTTGCAAGTGGCTAAAGAATTAAACATTTCTAATATATGTATCTATGCGGATAGTTTATTAGTTGTAAACCAAGTGAATGGTGAGTTTAAGGTTAAGCATGAAAATATGATTCCATTACACGCTTTAGCCACAGATTTATTAGATGACTTTGACTCATGGACATTGAAACATATTTTACGGGATAAGAACACTGTCGCAGATAAATTGAGCAAAGCCGGCATGATGAGTGGTCGATAAAATTTGGTAACTGGTTTAAGGATAATATACGAATGAAAACATTGATTACAGCCGGTGGGCATGGAACTCGTTTACGACCCATTACACATACACAGAACAAACATTTAATTCCCATAGCAAATAAAAAAATGCTGGCTTATGCATTGGAATATTCAAAAAATGCCGGAATAAGTGAAGCTGGGATTATAATCAATTCAGGGGATACCTCTATTTCGGATGCTTTTGGTAATGGAGAGTCCTTCGGTTTAAAAATAACATATATAGAGCAGTCTGCTCCATTGGGATTAGGACATGTTGTAAAAATAGCAGAACCGTTTATTGGAAAAGAGCCATTTATTTTCTATTTAGGTGATAATATTCTTGTAGGCGGTGTTAATAAATTTATTGAAGATTTTCGTTCTAATAGATCTAATTGCCACTTGGTTTTAAGTAAAGTCCCCGATCCAAATAGGTTTGGTGTTGCAGATGTAAAAGATGGAAGAATTATTGGAATTGAAGAAAAGCCTGACAATCCAAAAAGTAATTTAGCCGTAACAGGTATTTATTTATATGATAATCATATTTTTGAAGCTGTAAATAATATTGCTCCATCAGCCAGAGGTGAGTTGGAAATTTCTGATGCTCATCAATATCTATTGGATAAAGGATACATAGTGTCTTTTTCAGAAATTACAGGTTGGTGGAAAGACACAGGAAAACCATCAGACCTTTTGGAAGCAAATCGATTGGTCCTTGACAATATTAAAGATAATCGAATGGGAACAATAGATTCATCTTCAATTGTAAGCGGAAGAGTTGTCCTTGGTAAAAATTCAAAGATTATAAATTCAAATGTACGAGGCCCAGCGATTATCGGCGATAATGTAGTAATCGATAATGCCTATATAGGTCCATATAGTGCAATTGGAAATGGCTGTACAATTTTAAATAGTGAAATTGAATATTCTATTTTAATGAATGATTGTAAGATTTCAAATATTTCACGCAGAATTGAAGCATCTTTATTGGGAAATGATGTACACATGTTACGTACCAAATCGAAACCGGCCACACATCGTTTTATATTAGGCGATCAAAGTCGTGTTGAAATCGATTAATTTTTCTTAAATGAAAACAAATGATTCTATTTGTAATTTAACTTATTTAAATCAATAATATTTAAGGAAAATCGATGATATATGGTTTAAATTTGTTATTCTATTTAGAATCAATAAATAATCCGAGCGTTAATTAAATGGGTATATTTTCCGCACTCACAAATTCATTTTCATGGATATCTGGTGATATCGCCATTGATTTAGGCACTGCCAACACATTAATTTGGGTTAAAGGTAAAGGTGTTATGATCAATGAACCTTCAATAGTTGCCCGTTCTGTACATGATGGAAAAATTGTTGCTGTTGGCAACGAAGCGAAAGCGATGATGGGTCGAACTCACCGGGATCTTGAAACTATTCGACCTTTGCAGGATGGTGTTATAGCAGATTTTGATATGACGGATGGAATGCTTCAAGGATTTATTAAAAAAATTAATATTAATCGATTAGCTCGCCCATTAATGGTTATATGTGTGCCCTCTGGTGTTACGGAAGTTGAACGTCGTGCAGTAAAAGATTCGGGGGAAAGAGCAAACGCTAGGGAAGTCTATTTAATTGAGGAACCAGTTGCAGCAGCCATTGGTATAGGTTTGGATATTAGCCAACCGGTCGGGAATATTATTGTTGATATTGGTGGTGGTACTACAGAAATAGCTGTAATCGCATTAAATGGAGTAGTGACCAAAGAAACAATTCGCATCGCCGGAGATGAGATGGATGAGGCAATTGTTCAATGGTTTCGAAATGAACATAAATTAGACATTGGACTTCCTACGGGTGAAGCTATAAAAATATCAGTCGGTTCAGCTATGCGTATGCGAACAGAAACAATTTCAGTAAAAGGTCGTGATTTAGTTAGTGGAATCCCAAAAACAATAGAAGTATCATCAGATGAAATTCGACAAGCTTTAAAAGAAACGGTAAATAGTATAGTCGAGGCTGTTAAGAAAGCATTAGAGCGTACTCCGCCTGAATTGGCATCAGATATTTTAGACAGAGGAATTATCATGACCGGCGGTGGAAGTATGCTTAAAGGTATTGACCAAATAATCCGAGAGCGCACGAATGTCCCTGTTAATTGCGCAGAAGATCCTTTATTATCAGTAGTAAAAGGAACTGGAATGGTGTTGGATAATATCCGTAAATATGAGCCGGTGTTGATTTAATATGTAATGAGAAATATTTACCTCGCCTTAATCCGGCAACGTGATCATGTTGCCTTTTTTCTCGCAGTACTCATATCATTCTCATTAATTCTTTCCAATAATACTCAAGATATTGTCATCCTTCAAGGTAAGGCGAATGATATATTTTCTTTTTTATATAAACCTGTGGCTAGGTTACGCTCTATGGCAGTTGTGGAAGTCGAAGCAGCTGTCCTTCGTGAAAAAAATATTCAATTAAAACTACAGATTGAATCAATGCTTAATCTTGTTGCGGAGAATGAGCAGTTAAAAAATCTTCTGAAATATAAACGTGAAAGTCAATTAACACTATTACCGGCAAAGGTAATTAATAAAGGTCTTACGTCAAATTTGAATACGATAACCATCGATGTTGGTTCAAATCAAGGCGTTGGGCTTTATTCATCGGTATTGACTCCAAATGGTGTTATCGGAAAAACAGTAGCAGTAGGAAAATATAGTTCAATTGTACAGGTAATAAGTGATGTAAATTTTCGTTTGAGTGTTCAAGTGTTGCCTTCTGGTGCAAGGGGGATTTTGCGCTGGGTCTATGGTGATTTGTGTGAAATTCGTGAAGTTCAGAAAAATTCAGAAATCAAAATTGGTGATCGAGTTCTAACATCTGGATTCAGTGACATCTATCCGAAGAATCTGCCTGTTGGTATTGTGGCAGGAATAAGAGAGGAGAGAGGTAGCTTTCAAAAAATTATTACTGTACGCATAGCTGAGAACCTTGGTTCTTTAATTAATGTTTTTGTAATAACGGAACAAAAAGATGCTTTGGAGTAATTTTCTTTTAACAATGTTTGGCGTTTTTTTCTTACAATTCTTTTTGTCAGAATTTATGTCAATCAATATGATACGTCCGGACTTCATGACTATCTTTGTTTTGTATACAGCTATAAAATTTGGTCGATTTTATGGAGTTATTGCAGGGTTTACGCTTGGATTACTAACTGATTTAGCAGGTGTCAGTTCATATTTTGGGCTTTCATCATTAACATACTCATTCAGTGGATATTTAGCTGGTTATCTAAAGAATCAATATAATCGTCTTATTCCTCTCTATTTTCATTTGTCATGGGTTAGTATTATTTTATTTCAATTTTTAGTATACTGCTTTGTTCGGTATCAATATTTATATGAAACTAATCTTATTCAATTCACGATAAAGTGGGTATTGACTATGGGATATACAATGGGTTTCATTCTTGTGCTCCAACTAATTTTTCCGTTTAAAATTTATTCTCATGCTGAAAGCAGCTAACCTTATTCCTCAAAAACGACTTTTAGTAGTAAGCGGCGTTGTAATAATGCTCATGCTCTCATTGGTAATAAGGTTTTTTTATTTGCAAGTATATTTTTATGAAAAATATAAGCAAAAAGCTGAAGTAAATCGCATCCGTGCAATTCCATTGAACGCCCCTAGGGGATTAATATTAGACCGCAATGGAGAAATTATTGTGGATAATTATCCTACCTATGTATTAACAGTAATCCCCGGTGAAATGGTAAATAAGAGTAAAAATTTCCAGATTATAAGTCAATGCACTGGTATAGATAGTACTATACTTGAGAGTAATTATAAAAAATATTATCGCGGTAGATTTTTACCATCGAGAATTGCAAAAGATTTAACATTTGATCAATTAAGCCGAATAGAAGAACACAAATCGGAATTGACTGGAATAAATTACAGCCAATTTCCTGAACGCTATTATTCAGGTAAAATAAACGCATCCCATTTACTTGGTTATGTGAAAGAAGTGGATCAAACTTTATTAAAGAATTTAGATGTAGAAGGTAATTATCTTTATGGTGATTTAATTGGATGGAGAGGGTTGGAAAAAAAATATGAAAAGCATTTACGTGGCGAAAAAGGAGTATTATTTGTAGATGTTGACGCGTTTGGACGTGAAATGGGTCATTCAATAGATTACCAAAAAGTAATTCCAGTCCCGGGAAACGATTTGCAAACATCCTTATTAATTCCTTTACAAAAGATGTTAGAAGAATTACTCGAAGGTAAACAAGGTGTAGTTCTTGTCTCTTCGCCTAAAACAGGTGCGATGTTGGCAATGGTGAGCAAACCAGATTATTCACCTGACTTATTTACAGGGACTACAACCATTGAAGAATGGCAGAATATTATAAGCAATACAGGGAAACCACTATTAAACAGAATGACTCATGGATTATATCCTCCCGGTTCAACATTGAAGATGATTACAGCAATGGCTTTGATGGAAAAGGGAAAAATTAACTATTCAGAATTAATCAACTGTAACGGCGTTTATGAATTGGGGAATAGACAATTTCGCTGCTGGAAGGAAGGAGGGCATGGCAGTATGAATTTAGAGCAAGCAGTTGCCCAATCATGTAATATATATTTTTATACGATAGTACAGAGATTAACATTAGATGAATGGGCAGTAGCATGTAAAACATTTGCTTTTGGAGAACTCACAGAAATTGATTTGTCTTCTGAAGCAAAAGGAATAGTCCCGAATTCATCGTATATGAATAAACTATATGGTAGGTGGGGCTGGTCAAAAGGCCATTTATTAAATCTTTCATTGGGTCAGGGCGAACTTGTGGTTACTCCCTTGCAAATGGTTCAATACATTAATATTCTTGCAATGAAGGGCAAAGCTCCAAGACTTCATGTAGTAGAAGGCGCTATAACCAAAGAAAAATCTATAAATTATTATTCACAAAAAACATGGAACCGCATGGAAAAATTTATGCAAAATGTTATTACATCTGTTTATGGTACAGGAAAGCGAGCCAATCCTAATATTACCGGATTGACTATAGCGGGAAAAACCGGTACTGCACAAAATCCACACGGCGAACCACACGCCTGGTTTGTTGGGTACGGGGAAAAGAATAATGAATTAGTATCTGTGATTGTTTTAATTGAGAATGGGGGGCATGGAGGTGAAGCAGCTGCACCTATTGCCGGTCGTGTTTTTAAATTCCTTTTTTCAACTAAAGAAAATATGAAATTAGCATTTACATCATGATTCAATTATTTTTTTTAAAATTTAAAGAATCAACAATAAGCATCTTAACAATTGCATTATTACTTACATGCGCTGGATTGATAATATTAAAAAGCATTAATTCTGGTCTGGAAAGTAATTATTTTCAGCAATCATTTTATAAACAACTCTTATTTTTAATCCCAGCATTTTTTGCATTTTTAGTAGCGTTTTTTATTCCAAGGCATACAATTCATCGCTATATCTATGGCGTCTATGGATGTATGATCATTTTGATATTAATTCCTTTTTTGGGCGACCAAATTGCTTCAACATATCGTTGGATTGATATTGGTTTACCTTTTGGTTTTCAACCATCTGAATTTGCGAAGTGGATTGTGGTAATAGCGTTAGCCCGTTATTTATCTGATCATAATTTGGAAATGAATCACTTTACAGCATCTTTACTTCCTATTATCATTGTCCTGATTCCTGCAGGTATAATTTTGAATCAACCTGATTTAGGATCGGCTATTATCATTATGATTCCGGTATTGCCAATGCTTTATTGGATTGGGGCAAGACCTTTTCATCTTTTTCTAATTGTAGCACCATTGATTAGTATACTAACTGCTTTTCATTGGCTGTCTTTTGCAATTTGGGCTTTTATAATGATGTTTGTCATTTTTAAAGCAAAACCAAATTTAATTTTTAGCGTATCCACATTTTTTGGAAATATATTTTTAGGATTGCTATCTCCAGTTTTATGGGGATTACTTCAAGGGTATCAACAAAAGCGGATCTTAACTTTATTTAATCCAGAAATAGATCCCCTAGGTGCTGCATATCAAATCATTCAGAGTAAAACAGCTATTGGAGCTGGAGGATTGTTTGGGAAAGGTTGGGGGCAGGGGACACAGACACATTTAAAATTTTTACCAGTGCAAGAATCAGACTTCATTATTTCTGTCGTTGGGGAAGAGTTCGGTTTTATTGCAATTATAATTTTACTCATATTGTTTTCATATTTTATTCTTCGTACAATACGTTTGGCTTTTATAATTGACGATCGATTTTCCAGTCTTGTTTTAGTTGGTTTAAGTACTATAATTACTGCTCATGTATTTGTGAATTTTGCTATGACAGTTGGAATGATTCCCGTAAAAGGTTTGCCACTGCCTTTTGTATCGTATGGCGGGTCATTTTTACTGTCTAGTTATATTATGACAGCGATTATTATGAATGTAAGTATTGATCCAAAAGATTATTAAATAGTTCGATGTACATGTAAAGATTCGTCGGTAAATTCCGCGCCTATCATTTTGCATAATAAAAGAAAATAAATAGTGAATCAACCACATAAAATTGCCATCCTCTGTTTTATTGCATTATTTGCTGGAAATCTATCTGCTCAATCAAATACAAAGCAGTTGAAAAGATTAAGCGATAAAATAATTCAACAAAATAATCGTATTGACGAATTGGAAACAAAGCTAATCATTTTGCTGCCTGAATTGCAAAGAACACTAAAGGCAACAGTCGCTGCAAAAGAACAAACAGATTCAGTCTCAATTCTCATTATCAACCGAATAAATATGATTCAAAATAAAATTAGATTATTGGAAGATAAGGCTGCGTATTCTGATAGTACAAATTTTGAAGTTTTAGCTCAATTAATCATGATAGAAAATAAAATAATTACACTGGCTAATAGTTTTACGGAATTATATAAAGTCCGAAATGACCAAACTCCAGCTTCGCCAAGCTCAAGTATTAATCCTACTGAATATAAAAGACTCTACATCGAAAGCTTGAGTAATTTTCAAAACGGAATGTATGGGTTGTCCATTAAAGGGTTTTCCAAACTTGTTGTAAGTGATCCACAAAATAACCTTGCTGATAATAGTCAGTATTGGTTGGCGGAATGTTATTACTCTCAAAAAAATTATAAACGTGCTATTATAGAATTTGAAAAAGTATTCACATTTTCTGGAACAGATAAAGATGATGATGCTCAACTAAAGCTGGGCCTAGCCTATCAAAGCATGGGCAATTTGGAAAAATCTCGAGAAGAATTTCAACGATTAGTTGACTATTTCCCAGGAAGTGAATTTTATGATAGATCAAAAGAAGTCCTTAAACAATTAACCATCAAATAAAGAAAAAAATATTAATTATGAGTAAACTTTTCTACATGACAACGGAAATTATTCCATTCGCAAATACATCAAGTCTGGCTTCTTTTTCTACTAGAGTTCCTTTACTTTTACAAGATAAAGGCCACGATATACGTACCATTATTCCAAAGTATGGATATGTAAGTGAACGCAAATACATTTTAAGAGAGGTAATCAGACTTAGGGAGATACCTTTTCAATTCGATGGTGAGGAAAAAATACTATCAGCGAAAAGTGCATTTATTCCAAAAACACGTGTACAAATTTATTTTGTTGAAGATAATGAATGGTTTAAACCTCAAACAAATCTTGTCTATAAATCAAAAAACGGACGTATTCTTTCTAACAATGATGAACGATTTGCAGTTTTTTGTAAAGCTACTTTAGCCACACTACCGCATTTATTCTGGAAACCGGACATTTTCTTATGTAACGGATGGCAATCTTCTTTACTGCCGGCTATTTATAAAGAAGAATATGCAAGCAAGGACTTTTATGAAAATATTAAAACAGCTCTTTTAGTACATAATATGGATGATGAATACACACGTTTTGGACAGACTGCTTTTGAAAAATCAGGATTAAAAATTCCATCTGCGATGAAAAAAGGATTTGTGAATGCATATGAAGCTGCTGCTGATTCTGCTGATATGATTATTGCTTTAGAATCGCCATCTAATAATATTACTGAAAAATTACTTAAGCTTCCTGCTGTAAAAGCCAATAAGAAAAAATTAGTTACTGTTAAAGTTCCTGAAGGAGATATGTTGGATTATCAACCTGTTGCAAACAAACTTGATAAAGTCCTTGAGAAACTTATCGGTTAATCTTACGTATATAATCCCTTCTATGAAATCCTCCGTTATACTCAAAATCCTTTGGATTGGTCTAGTTAGTGCATTCATTACTGGTTGCATGGAAGACCCTTTACACGCTGATTTAAGCCAAGATGGTTTAGAGTTAGAAGTAAGAGAGTTATTTGATATTGAAGGTGTCACTTATCAAGTTCCTCCTTCCATAGGAAGTAAGACAAAGCTTCATTTAGGTAATGACGAAGATTATTTATATAAAGCCCTGTTGTTTAAAACGTCATTTATTTCTTATGAATCTAGTTTGTGGACGTTATCTTCATTTCTTGATTCTACAATTACGATTGATAGTGCATTTTTTACAGTAGGTATTTCTAAAGATACATTGGAAACACCTGCATCTTTTTCAATGTATTATTTTCCTCTCATTGAACTTGATTCAATATTTAGTGAAACGAAGTCTCATTATTTAAATTTTACAGACTCTGAAATTGATATGGGTGAATTTGTTTCAAATGCGGTAGAAGAAAGTGTTGAAGTGGATACTGTAACTACGATTTATAGAATAAGATTTCCGGCAGAAAATTTGTTGGATTCTACATTTGCTGATACATCATTAAATTATACATTAATGTTAAAATTAAACAATCCGAATGAAGAATTGTTTGCATTCTACAGCAGAGAATATGATTATTCCAATGATCTGACAGCAAAATTAGAAGTGCATTTCCGTCAATTTATTTATCCTGATTCTGCTGACACTTCACAAGCCATTTCAATTGATACATTATTCAAATCATTTCTAACGACTCAAGATTTAAGCATTATGGTTCCGCCTGCGTTAACTCAAGAGGATACATCATATATAACAATCGGACGTGGAAAAGGATTACGTAGTTTAATAAAGTTAGATTTTTTAGACACTCTTCAATTACCCAAACAAACAACTTTTGACAAAGTTCAGTTAACATTGCATATTGTACCTGATACGAATATTTCTTCATTTAGTATTTGGGCAGTTGCACTTAAAGATACATTTGAATTATCAAGTTTTGAATCGTTAGAGGAAGATGATTACTCTGTTCACAGTTCTCTTTTTTCCAGTGGATCTGTTTTGAATGGTAAAGTTGTATTTAATATAAAGAGTTTTTTACAGAATCAATATTTCGAAAACATTGATAATCTTGGTTTAAAGCTTTATGCCAACATAAATAATAATCTGCAAACTGAAGTACATTTTTATTCATCTAATCATGACTCATTATTTCCAAAACTATTTATACAATATGTGGCTCCGTAGACTTATTCTATTTTTATTAATGTCTGTTTTGTTTGGGCAGTCAATTCATAATGCGTATGGTCTTGGATTAATTTCCTTTAATCATAATGCTGCATCATCAGCTATGTCCAGTCGTGGAATAGTTCCTTCATTCAATCAAAATATTTCTCTTTCAAATCCTGTTACATGGAATAATTTGAAGTTTGCATATTTAACGGCAAATTATAAAGGTGATGAATTTTCCAATGATTCAAAAGTAAATGGATTAACCGGTATAAGCAGCGCTCAATTTGCAGTTTCAATTGGTGAAAATTATGCCTGGGGATTTGGTTTGAAGCCTCTTTTTAATCAGCAATATATGATTGTTGATAATCAAACAGAATTTTATTTAGAAGGCGACACTCTTTTTACGCAGCGATCCCTAGATGGATCTGGAGGAGTTTCATCCTTATATACAGCTTTTTGTTTTCCCCTAACTAATAAAGAAAATATGGCGGTTGAATTAGATGTATTATTTGGTTCTTTACGTAAAGATGCCAAATTTTCAATTGATCAACGTAGTTATCATCAATTCCATAGACAAATATATTCCGGTTCACTTTATAAAGTATTTTTGTCATCGGATCGATTTAATAAAAATAAAAATCCATTGAATTTATATTTCATGTTTGGTGGATCATTAAATGCTTTAAAAATAAAACATCATTCATTTCAACCATTTGAAGATGTTAACCTAAATGGCTATTACGATAGCGCTGATATTCCAACTCCTTCCAGTGTTCCAACAGCAGATTTGAATATTTATAATAATGTATTAAAACCAATTGAATTGGGATTTGGTTTTGATATGTTAATGGCAAATAAAGTTCACTTAATGTTTGAAGCTCATAGTTGGAAGGATAATGGTGATAAATCGGCATCACTTTTTCCTTTAATATCTTATTATGTAAAGCAGTCACAGCAGTTTTCATTAGGGTTCGCAAAATTTTCACCCGCTGTTGCATTTCAGTTTTCTCAGAAATTACAGTATAGAGGTAGCGTATATTTTCGAAAAGATTTTTTGGAATATGATAATGTTAGTGTGGATGAGATGGGTATTGCAATTGGGCTTGGAATTAAATTTGGATTTGCAAATAATCAAATTGACTTTGCATATAAGTATGGTATTCGCACTAGCGAAATTATTTCTAATGAAAACATTCAACATTTCTCGGTTGGTTTACAATTAGGCGATTTGTGGTTTGTTAAAAGAAGACCGAAGTGAGGTAAGCATAATGAAATCAATTCATATAATAAAAATAATCACCATTGCTGTAGCAGCATTGTTTTTATCAATGTGTGTTCCACCAGAAGATGGACAAGGAGATGAAGATGCAGCTTATGAAGCATATTTAGACTCTTTACGTGATGTTCGTTGTCCAAGGTTATTAAGTAGCGCTGCTGAATATTATAAAAATAGGGACTGGCAATCGACAATCAACGTGTATAGAGACATTGTTGATTTAGGATGTGATCGCGATGACCCACAAGAAGTTTATCAATATTATGCTATTGCTTATGAATTTTTAGGTGAATATGACAGTTCTGAATTTGTATTAGTGAAAGGGTTGCAACTATTGCCTAATAATGTGCAATTGCGTAAACGTCTGGTCTACGCATATTCGAAACAAAATAAAAAAGATTTACAGATTGCAGAATTAAATCGATTGATTGAATTAATGCCTAATGATTTGGATATTGTAATGGACTTATCAGAATTATATGGAGATCAAGGATTGTATAATGATCAAATAGATTTTCTAGAACAGATTTTGGAAAAAGATCCAACGAATGAAAAAGCACAAAGCGAAATTGCTCTTGTATATGAAAAAACGGGTAAGGATCCATTGGATGTTTATAGAAAACGCTTTGAAAATAATTCGGATAATGTTTCGTATGGCTTAGATCTAGCGGATCGACTACTATCAAATGATGAACCCGATGAAGCTGTTGATGTGTTGAATAAAGTTATTCGATTGGATAAAACCAGTAAATTGGCTTTTCGAAAGCTTGGGCAAGCATATTTCAGCGCTGATGATTTGAATAAGTCATCAAATGCTTATGAGGAACTTTTTGAGTTGAATCCACGAGATATTAATATTGCATTAAAAATTTGTGATGTAAATACAGCAAACCAAAAATATGCAAAAGCATTACGCTGGGCTGATAAGGCTATTTCTATTGATAGAAATAATGGTGAATCATACGGTAGAAAAGGAAATGTATATTATAAATCATTTCAGGATTGCAGGAGCCCCGCAATATCATTGGATGATAGAGTGGTAGCAACATTTGCAAATAGAAACTTTAATAAAGCAAATGAACTTGGCTATAGTCGTTTTAAACACTCCAATTCCTGGTTGAGTGACAATGAAGTATTGTTTAAGAAAACACAATGGTTTATGCTTGATGATGATGTAAAAAATCAAGGATATGTAACACCTCGAAGTAGTTGTTATAATTGGATAAATGAAAAACTTAAAAAAGAATCAAAGTGGTAAATTGATAGAAGAGTTTAGTTTTGAATTATCTTAAAGATGCTGACCCTGAATTATATAATATATTAATGCGAGAAGTGGTGCGTGAAAAAGCAACCCTCGAATTAATCGCATCAGAAAACTTTGTCAGTTATCCAGTTTTGGAAATGGCTGGCGGAGTAATGACCAACAAGTACGCAGAAGGGTATCCTGGGCGACGATACTACGGTGGATGCGAACATGTGGATGAAGCCGAAAATTTAGCAAGGGATCGTGCCAAAAAGCTGTTTAATGCTGAATATGTAAATGTTCAGCCTCATTCCGGTTCTCAAGCTAATATGGCGGTGTTGCTCACATTTTTAAAAACCGGTGATTTAATTATGGGTCTTGACTTGGCTCATGGCGGTCATTTGACTCATGGTAGTCCTGTGAATTTTTCTGGAAAACTATTTAATGTAGTTTCTTACCAGGTTGATAGGAAAACAGGTCGAGTTATTTTTGATGAAGTCAGAAAATTAGCTAAAGAGCATAGACCGAAGTTGATTATCTGTGGCGGAAGTGCATATCCAAGATTTATTGAATTTCAGGATTTTAAAAATATTGCTGATGAGATTGGTGCATTCTTAATGGCTGATATTGCTCATCCTGCGGGATTGATAGCAACCGGTCTTCATCCTTCACCCATGCCGTTTTGTGATGTGGTAACAACTACAACTCATAAAACTTTACGTGGACCACGAGGTGGTATGATTATGATGGGCAAAGATATGGAAAACCGATTTGGTGTTGTGGCTCCAAAATCAGGCCGTGTGAAAAATATGTCTGAATTAATAGATTCCATGGTTATGCCGGGAATTCAAGGTGGCCCATTAATGCATATTATTGCGGCCAAAGCAGTAGCCTTTGGTGAAGCATTGCAACCTTCTTTTAAAGTTTATACAAATCAAATTGTTAAAAATGCCCAAGCTCTTGCAGATGCTTTTTTGAAAAAAGATTATCATTTGGTTTCAGGTGGAACAGATACTCATGTTATTTTAATTGATTTGACGAATAAGGGTATTACAGGTAAAGCTGCTGAACTTGCACTTGAAAAAGCCGGCATCACTGTAAACAAAAATATGGTTCCCTTTGATGAACGTAGCCCCTTTGTTACAAGTGGAATTCGTATTGGGACTCCTGCTGTGACTACTCGTGGTTTAAAAGAGGAGCAAATGTTAATTATTTGCGATTTGATTGATCAAATAATTGTTGATCCGGAAAATGATAACATAATCAATCATGTCAATGCTACTGTTAAAGAGTTATGCTATTCTTTTCCTCTCTATGATGATCTGTTGAATTGATCATTTTCCTATCTTTTTCAATAAAATATCTAAATTCAACCCCATGTTAACTAATCGTTTTTTTCAAATAATAATTTCTTTATCCATGAGCTTATGGTTTACATCCTGTTCCACTGCGTATTATTTGGTGAATTATCCTGATTTTGCGAATGATGTTTTTTATCGCAAAGTAGTAAAAGCCGAGAAAAAACTTGATGGCAATGATGCAATACTTTATTTGGATGCTACAAAATTACGGACACAATTTACGTATGCGTTTATGGTTGAGAAAGCAGATCGTATAATTGAAAGTGATTATGAATCAGGAAAGGACCTTTATTTAAAAGCAGTAGAAAGTTTTGAACTGGCTATTTCCCATGGAAAAACATCTTTACAACTTCGTCATCCTCAACTACAAAATATGATGGATTGGATTACAGAAGACGTAACATTTACCGAAAATGATGTACCGTATTTGTATTGGCTCGGTGCTGCTTATGGAGGTGCAATTGGATCAAGCAGAGGAAAAGCGAAGTGGGTAATTCAACTTCCGATTGTTGGCTATTTATTGGAAAAAGCCCTGGTGATTGATCCAGCATGGAATTTTGGGGCTATTCATTCTGCATTGATTTCCTATTCAATGGCTCGAACTGATCTATTGGGGAATAATGTTGAAAATGCAAAAATACATTATAGACAAGCTATGTTATTTTCAAGTAATCAAGATGCTGGAGCTAAAGTTTCATTTGCTGAAAATGTACTAGTATCCATACAAGAAAAGGACAAATTTGTTACATTGCTTAATGAAGTATTAGCTATGGATTTAGAAAAAAATAAGGAATTATCATTGGGAAATATGATTGCCCGTAAACGGGCACTTTGGTTACTTTCTAGAACAGATGAGCTCTTTTACTAAATGAATACTTTATACCGCATAGTCTTTTGTCTCTTGTTAATGGGTGAAGCCACCGCCAAAAAAACTATTATTAAAATGGCAACATTAGTTCCTGAAGGTACTGATTGGCATGGCATGCTTGTTGAACTGGGACAACGTTGGAAAGAAGCAACTAATGGACAAATAGTGTTACGAATTTATCCAGGTGGAGTTGTAGGTGATGAACGAGATATGATTCGAAAAATGAGAATAGGTCAAATTCATGCTGCGGCTATATCATCTGAAGGCTTATCTGAAATTAATCCAGATGTTACAGGATTTGTTATTCCGTTGATTTTTGATGATTATGACGATGTCGATTGGCTCAGGCAAAAAATGTCTTCTCATCTTGAGGAAGGAATAAAAAACAATGGATTTGAAGTTCTATTGTGGGCTGATATTGGTTGGGCCAAGTGGTTTACATCAGAACCGATAGTTTATTTAGATGATCTCAAGGATAAGAAAATTTTTACATGGGCAGGTGATTATCGTACTCAAAACTTATGGGAACGTGCAGGATTTCAAGCTGTGCCTTTGGCTTCGATAGATGTATTATCAGGATTTCAAACGGGTCTTATAAATGCAATTGCAACAACACCATTATATGCTTTGTCACAACAATGGTTTGCTACGGCCAATTATATGCTTGATATTAACTGGGGATTGTTAACAGCTGCAGTGATCATTGATAAAAGAATTTGGAATCGAATTTCTACAGAAAATCAAGTTAAAATGAAATCCATCGCGCGTGATATTGGCATAATGCATCAACAAAAAACACGTCATATGGATAATGAAGCAATTAAAGTAATGCAGGAATACGGATTGACGGTTTATAAACCCACCACAGAAGAAAAAGAACATTGGAAAAATTATTTAAAAACATGGTATCCTGAAATAAGGGGAAAATATGTGTCAGAAGAAATTTTTGACATAGTCACAGGATACATGGCTGAAAAAGATTCATTGGACGCATTGAAGCAAATATCTGAATAATGGCTAGGCAAAAAAAGCCAATCACTCAACGTCTCCAAGGCGGCGAGGACATTCTTGCTTTAACTGTATTTTTTCTTTTAGCATTTCTACCTGCATTTGAAACATTATCCCGATTGTTTGGTAGGTCAGGAGTGCCCGCATCGATCATTTTGGTACAGCACATGACTCTTTGGATCGGATTTGTTGGTGCAGTCCTGGCTACCCGTCAAAATAAATTATTAGCTCTAACAACAAAACCCTTATTTCAAGCTGATGAGGAGTTTCATTTTGGGCGTTGGTTAGCGAAAAACATTTCATTTATTGTTATTATTTCATTGATGTGGGGAAGTTGGAGTTTGATTAGAATTGAATTTCAACACCCTTTTGATATTGCTCAAAATATTCCACGATGGTTTGCCCAAGCTATAATGCCTGTGGGTTTCACGCTAATGGCCATCCAAGTATTTTATAGCAGTTTTAATAACCGTATGATGCGTAGTTCTATGTTAATAATGGCTTTTGTGTGGATGTTTATTGCATTTTCTGATGCGTTTAATGAAAATACATTCATCCTTATTATTGGTATTGTCGCCATTCTTGTTTCCCTTTATTACGGTGCTCCAATCTTTGTGGGTTTGGGAGGAATTGCAGGCCTTCTATTTTGGAGCGATAATATATCTATTGCTGCTATACCTGCAGAGGCTTACCGGATTGCCCTTTCACCTGCATTACCTACAATTCCCTTATTCACATTGGCTGGATACATTTTAGCTGAAAGCGGTTCTTCACAAAGAATGTTTAATGTATTTAGGGTGTTATTTGGTTGGATCCCCGGCGGTACTCCAATTGTTATTGTTTTCCTCAGTGGCTTTTTTACTGCGCTTACTGGTGGCTCTGGAGTAACAATTTTAGCTTTAGGCGGTTTACTTTATCCGTTATTGAGAAAAGAAGGATATAATGAAATGTTTTCACTGGGATTGATTACTGTGGCTGGTTCTTTAGGTTTACTATTTCCACCCAGTTTGCCGGTAATACTTTTTGGAGTGACGGCTGGAGTATCTGTTAAAGATATTTTTATAGCAGGTTTTATTCCTGGAATTGTACTTGTTTTAGCAGTGGCGAGTTGGGCTATTTTTCAAGATAAAAAGCAAAATCATAAAACAATCTCATTTAATGTTAAAAATATAGGTTCTGCTTTATGGGCAGCAAAATGGGAAATGTTAATTCCCTTTTTAGTGTTGTTTGGTGTTTTTGGTGGATTCACTACTTTAGTGGAAACGGCAGCTATTATGGTTTTTTATACTTTTGTAATAGAAGTTTATGTATATAAAGATTTAAAAATGAGTGATTTTCCACAAATTGTTTTGAGTTGTGCAACATTGATTGGTGGGGTGTTAATCATTATGGGTGTTGCCATGGGATTGACGAGCTATCTTGTTGATGCAGAAATACCCAGTCAATTACTTTCTTGGGTTAAAGCAACAATTTCATCAAAATTTGTTTTCTTATTAATGCTGAATATTTTGCTTTTAGCTGTTGGTTGTCTCATGGATATTTTTTCAGCTATTATTGTTATTGTTCCACTCATTATGCCATTAGGGCTTCATTTTGGAATTGATCCTATTCATCTAGCAATTATTTTCATAGCGAATCTAGAACTTGGTTTTGTAACTCCACCGGTAGGGATAAATTTATTTTTATCTGCTTATCGTTTTAATAAGGATATGCCAACAATTTATAAAGCGACGTTACCTTTTTTTATTGTTCGATTTATCGCAGTATTGCTTATTACTTATGTTCCAATCATTTCACTTGGGTTACTAAAGTAAATGTGGGAACAATCACATGAATTATTCATTTCTTGACTATTGATACATACACGAGATATATTCGCCGGCGTTAAAAAGGAGCAAAATCGAAACAAAATCGTTATTAATTAATAATAGAATAATACGACGGGATAACCGTCAAAACAGGAGAACATACCGATGAAACGATTGATCATGGTCGCAACCATGGCCTTTTTAACATTTTCACGCCCTTTATATGGCCAAAGTGAAGCTGGAGCCATCTTTTTACTTATTTCTCCCGGCGCTCGTGCTGGTGGGATGGGCGAAGCGCATGTTGCCGTTGCGGATGATGCTTATGCAAGCTTTTGGAATCCAGCCGGATTAGCCTTTCTAAAAGGATCAGAAATGGCCCTCATGCACGTAAACTGGCTACCCAATTTAGCTGATGATATGTATTACGAATTTTTTGCTTATCGCAAACATTTTCCATATTTAGGTACACTTGGTGGGCATCTTATTTACTTAAACCTAGGCGAACAAATTCGTATGGGTGAATCTGCGGAAGATTATCTGGGTACATTTACCAGCTATATGATGGCTTTCACATTATCTTATAGTTCATTATTATCCCCCAAATCGTCGCTGGGGATTAATGCTAAAGTCTCCTATCAGCATCTTACTGAATTTGGTGCAGGTGGTGAAAAGGGAAAAGGAACATCTACAGACTTTGGATTTGATATTGGATATTTAAGAAAAGAGTTTCTTTCTCCAAATCTTACTATTGGGTTAACCATCACTAATATAGGACCCAAAGTGTCATTTATCGATCCTGCTCAAGCAGATCCCCAGCCAACTAATTTCACACTTGGATTTAACTATGCTTTAGTCAATTCAGAGTTCAATAAACTCTCTTTGGTCTATGATGTAGATAAGCTCCTTGTTGCAGCATATCCTGATATGGACTGGGATGGTGATGGTTATATTGGTGGTTATGATGAAGAAGGTCATAAATCTGATAAGAATGCAGAGTATAATAGCGATGGACAACATGAAAGAGCTCATTCTGATCCAATCTATATAGGAATATTTACATCTTGGGTCGATGATTGGCTAATTGGTGGTGATATGGATATGACGAGAACATCAAGCGACGAATACGATCATATTATAGGTGGTTACCGTTGGAATGATGATAATGGTAATGGTGAAATTGATGTTGCTGAAGGTGAAATGATTGCTACAGAAGGTGAGCCCGGTGACGACGGTTGGGGTGCTTATAATGAATACGGACAAAAAGAAGTGGGTAGCGCAAAAAAACGTACAATAATGAATGAACTTGATAAGCTTGTGCACAATGTTGGCATGGAATATTGGTATGGAAAATATTTTGCTTTACGCGCAGGGTATTATTACGATAAAACTGGAAAAATCATGAATCCAACGTTTGGTGTTGGTTTGCGATTTGCAAACTACGGTTTTGATTTTGGTTATACTTCTGGTGCACCCGACCATCCTCTGGCCAATACAATGCGTTTTTCTATAAATATGGAATTCTAAAATTCCATAATTTCCCTTTCACAATATTTCCAATATGAAAAGCCTATTATCACTATTCATCGTATTGATAATATGTTATCCTCTATCTGCAGATATAACTGGAGATATTACTGTAAAAGTTATACGAGTTTCCTTTCAGAATGATGACATTGAAGGAACAACTGGTAATGGAGATTTTCTGTATTCATCTGAATTGGATTTGTGTTCAGAGTACACTATCGATCCAGTTCCACACGATAAATCATATTTTGAATCCCAATTAAAAGCAGTCGATAATTATTTCAGAGCTGTATCGTATGAAAAATTTGGGATTGATCTTAATAATTCTCAAGTTTACCCGGCTGGAAGTCAGTCGAGTTATGTCCTCTCAAACACAATGGATCATTACCATCCCTATGGTGAAGATGATATGTATGAGCAAAGGCTTACTGAATTATTTAAGGAAAGTGTTGAATTGGCTTTTACATCAGATGGAGTAGAAATATCAAGCGATGATATTGTCATCATTATCCATGCCGGTATAGGGCAGGATTTTTCTCTACCATTTTTAGATCCGACTCCCGAGGATATACCGTCCACATATGTTGACGCTGAAATGCTGCAAACATACACAAATGGTCCTATAACAATTGGCAATTCTACAGTAGAACATGGAATCATTTTACCTGAAACGCAAAATCATCTTCTCTATGACATTGCAGAATCCATGTTTTCCACTTCTTCAACACCGTGTGAATATCAATTTGGTCTTACAGGTACTTTTGCTCTCATGATGGGTTTTGCAGTTGGATTACCACCATTATGGGACACGGAATCAGGTCAGACCGGTATAGGCGTTTTTGGACTCATGGATCAAGGATCGAATAATGGACGAGGATTAATTCCATCTCCACCGGAAGCATGGACGAGAATGTATGTAGGTTGGGAAGGGGCAACTGTTGTCAAACCGGGAACAAACGTACAATTAGCCAGTCGATCGGAAGATAATTTGATTCAAGTGAATATTAATGCCAGTGAATATTTTCTCATCGAAAATCGTACCAATTGGTTTCGTGAAAATGTATCCGTGGATTCAGCTCGATATCTCATGTATGAACAAAGCGGAAAAGAACGCTATCCGCCATTCGTAGAAGTACTGTTTGACTCTATTGCTTTAGAAAAGGATGAAAATGGTGTCGTTACGTCAATTTCCGATTACGATATCGGTTTACCTGCTTCCGGACTTTTAATCTGGCATATTGACGAAAATCGAATTGACAGCGGAATTCCAAATTATATGATTAATGGAAACCGTGAAAATCGCGGTGTAGACCTTGAAGAAGCCGATGGAGCACAGGATATCGGCTATCCCAACATTTTCCTCTTTGCGGACCCCACAGGAGGCTATTTTGGGGATATGTGGTTCCGGGGTAATCCAGAATACGAAGCACTATATCCCGATCAAGAGGGGCAACCCTTGGAATTTGGTCCATTTACTCATCCAAATACAAAAAGCAATGACGGCGCCACGACCTATTTGAGCATCAACAATATTGGACTACCCCAAGATACAATGTCATTTTCTGTAACAAACGCCATGCTGGCGGATGGATTTCCAGATTCATCGCTTCATATTTGGTTAACATATGATTTTGATGGTGATGGTGTAATGGAAATTATTGGAGGGAAAGATAGTTTATGGGTTGCTGAAGAAGGCAATATTTCAAACAAGCTATATTTTTATTATACCACAAATCAGATCTATGATTTATCTGTTGGAAATTTTAATGGAACCAATCAATTAATTGTTTTTGAAAAAGACAGTTCCACTACTAATATGAATTATTTTGGATGGAATTCAGTGCTGAATGATATGAACTGGGTATTTTATGATAATCTAGATTTCACAAATGCAGTATTTGTCAATGATCATTTAGGAAACCATCAATACAAACAATCATCAGATGATTTCTTTTATTCAGCAAAAGTTGTCAATAATGATGAATCAATAGATAGTGTAGAGATATCTGCTTCTATGGCTGATTTGGATCTGGATGGAAGTGCTGAATATGTTTTTTTGGGAGGGATGAAAGAAGACAACCAATTAGTCGACATACCAGACTTCTATGGAACATTAGAGGTAAGGCATTTAAGTAGAATCACTGTATCCGGTTTTCCTTTATATCCATATACTCTTACTCAAATAGTATTAATCAAAAATTTATATGGTGATAACCATCCGGAAATAGTAGTTCAAAATGCAGAAGGAGAAATCATCATAATTAATTGGAAGGGCGAGCTTGAATATCGCTTAACTGATTATGGCGAACTCATTTGTTTGAGCAAATACGAAGGTCGCAATGCTATTGTGACAGAATCTGCCATTTGGCTCTTTGATGAAGTGAACGAGAATTATGGCAATGAATGGACATCAACCCACCACGATTTTGGAAATACGCGCACACTGCATTTAAATATTCCCAAACGTATAACGGATACAGCTTTGATAGATAAAGACAAAACCTACGCCTATCCAAACCCGGTTTATGATGGTAACGTTAAAATACGCATTGCAGTTGAGTCAGCAGAAATAGTGGAAATTATGATATATGATTTTGCAGGATATTTTATAAAGAAGTTTACCATGGATAATTTGGCCCAAGGATCCATTCATGAGCAATTGTGGAATGTTGATGATGTAGAATCCGGTGTTTACTTCGCGAATATTAAAGCAACAAACGGTACAAAAAGTGAGTCAGAAATTTTGAAGATTGGGGTTATCAAATAGTTTATGCAGCGCATAAAATTCATGTGCTCAATGACCATTCTTGCGGCCACGCTTTTTGGTCAATTTCGATACAACCATCCGGAAATTAATTGGCAGACATTTGATACAGATCATTTTCAAATCCACTTTTATGAAGGTACAGAAAGTTCAGCTCGTGAGGGTGCCTACGTTGCAGAACAAATATTTCCTCACATAACGGGACTGTATGATTACGAGCCTCAAACAAAAACCGACATCATTTTTACCGATTTGGATGATATTTCAAATGGTGCCGCCTATTACTACGATAATAAAATCATTATTTGGGCATCGCCATTGGATTTTGAATTGCGTGGCAGCCACCGCTGGCTTCAAAATGTGATTACCCATGAATTCGCTCATATTGTTTCATTACAAAAAGCCATGAAAGCGGGCATGAAATTCCCCGGTGCGTATTTTCAATGGATGGATTATGAAGATGAAAAACGTCAGGATGTGCTCTATGGATTTCCTCAAAAATTGGTTAGCTATCCATTACCTGGGGCTGTTGTTCCACCTTGGCTGGCTGAAGGATCTGCGCAATATATGTTCGAAGGAGCAGACTGGGATCATTGGGATTCCCATCGCGATATGATCCTCCGTGACAGAGCATTAAATGACAATTTATTATCATTCACGGAAATGAATACATTCGGGAAAAAGGGCATCGGCAATGAATCAACGTATAATTCCGGTTTTGCTCTTTGCAATTTTATAGCTGAAAACTATGGTGCTCATGCATTAAAACAGATTATGATTGAATTATCAAATCCGCTTCAATTTTCAATCGATAAAGCAATTGAAAAAGCAACGGGAGTAAGCGGTTTTCAAATATATGATGATTTTAAAATTTCGATTGAAACTGAATACAAAGAATCAACTCAATCCATAAAATCGAATGAGGTTAAAGGTGAAGTTCTAATCGATAAGGGCACAACCAATCTTCATCCCAAGTGGTCACCCGATGGAAAGATGATTGCATATATTTCGAATAAGGAAAATGATTATTTCGGGCAAACAGATTTATTTTTATACGATTCAGAAAAGCAGAAAAGTGAAAAATTGGATGGTGGGGCACTGTTTGCGCCTTCATGGCATTCATCGGGAAAATATATTTATTATACCAAAAAACCAACGATTCCTAATAAGCACGGCTCTCGTTTCTTTGATATTTATGTTTATGACCTAGATAAAAAGAAGGAGAAACGTATTACCAAACATAAACGTGCATATAATCCTGTTTTTATTTCCAGTGACAGCTCACTTGCATTTTTGTCATCACATGATGGGAGTCAGAATATTTACCACTACGATTTGAAAACAACGCAAGTCACTCAATTAACCCATTTCGATGATCATTCAATATTACGCGGATTGAGTTACGATCAGGAAAATCATCGATTATTATTTAATAGAACGCTGCATCATTATCGCGATATTTATTATTACTCATTGATGGATTCAACGGTAGACGTTTTAATCGCAAATGAACTTTGGGATGAACGTGATGTACATTATTCAAACAGTCAGATGATTCATTCCGATGATCGGTCAGGGATATATAATCTGCGAATAAATGATGATGATTATGTCACCAACGTAACCGGTGGCGCATTTATGCCTGATATAAATAATGATGGTGAAATTGTGTATTCGCTGTATGAAAATGGACAGTACAAAATTGCGCTATTAAGTAATCCGAAAAATGTTGAAAATGATAATGTCGGATACAGTCCGGATTATTTCATGAGAAATTCAGGACATTCAGATCCTATAGTTGATCGTGATCTTACAGTATCAAGAACCTACACAGACGATTTTACAACTATGTTTGTATTGCCGAGACTGATGCTAGATTATAATACTGTCAAACCGGGTTTTTATTTTTACTCATCAGAAGTGTTGGAAAGATTAAATGTTTTCGGTGGTGCAACTATCAATAACGTTAAAGATGTTGATTTATTTTTCATTTTTGAATTTAAACGTTTTTATCCAACTTTGTTTGCAGAAGTATATTATATAACACGAAACATTCAACAAACAAATTTTTATTCATCCTATAAATTGGATGATAATTTGAAATTTCGTTTAACTCAATTCAACGCTGGAATGCGCTTTCCTTTATTCGGTGTTTCACAAATGGAATTAATTTCGACTTGGCAGGTTTATAGAGCGTTTGTAAAAGAAACTATTCAACAGGAAAATCTCATGGCTGGCGTTGCCTATGATTATTACAAGGGATGGGTAAATGGTTTCAAGTGGCAGCTAAATAATATTAAAAGACTAGCTGACAACAATATAAATCCTGCAAAAGGATATACGGCGAATGTATCAGCAATGCATGAGCAAAATGATTTTATCACAGGTTTGAATTTATCAGATGCAGGAACATTATTGGCAGAATATGGAGATAATGATACTTGGCGTTTAAATGTGAGCGGAACGTATCATATTTCAATCCCCCATACAAATCGTTGGACGATATCTTTAGGAACGCAATTTGGTTGGTTATCAAATGATAATGTAGATCCATTTTTTAATTTCTTTGGTGGTGGGATGATTGGTATGAAGGGGTATCCGTTTTATAGTATTGAAGGAACACGTCAACTCATCAATGACATAACATTCCGCGTTCCATTATTTACTCAAAAGCATGTGCAATTAGGTTGGTTTATTTTACAAAATAGTGTTTTGGGCATTGTTTATCAAAACGGAAATGCTTGGAAAGGTGATTTTGATTCATCTAAATTAATTCGCTCTGGTGGAATTCAATGGAGGATTAATGGCTTTTCTTTTTATAATTTCCCGACCGCTATAGAGCTAGAAATGCATCGCGGACTGGATATAATTAAAAAAGAAGTCAATGAAGAGGTTTATACCTATGGTAAAGAAGATAGATTTTATTTCAAACTCTTATTCGGATTTTGATTATGAATAACACAATACTAATATTACTATTCACTACAATGCTATCAGCTGGCGATCTGTATTTATTTGATGATCGTTTTCAACCTGCACTTAATTTGAATACTACGGAATTTATTTTGTCTGACACTACAGAAGATATTATAAAGGATTCAGTTACATTAGTTAATTATCCAGCTAAACCTATGCTCTATTCGCTTATCCTTCCTGGATTAGGTCAATATAAAAATGGGGATCCACTGTGGAAATCCGCTATATTTATTGGCGTAGAAGCAGCGTCTATAGTTGGTATGTTACAATGGAATAAGCAAGCAGAAGATATTCGCAAACAATATGAACTTTTTGGTGATAATCATTGGTCTATAATAAATTGGGTAGAGAATACGTTGTTGAATCCTGTAACGGGACTAATTCAATACGAAGATTTTAAACTAGACGGTACGCATAAACTTGAATTGCATTTATCAGGTTCATTGGCTGAAGCTTTTGGTGTGTTCGTTTCTTCGGATTCATTAGTTACACATCCAGAGTGGATTTATAGTGATGAATTATCCATTTTTCAAGATCAGCATTTTTATGAAAATATTGGAAAATATGATCAATTTGTTGGCGGATGGGATGATATTTTCGAATATTATATAGTAGAAAAAACAGTGGAAGATACTATCGAAATCATTCTTATGACCCCCAATAAAAATGATTATAACAATGAACGTGATAAAAGTAATCAATATTTAAAATTAGCTAATTATGCTGTGTCTGCTATTATGTTTAACCATGTAATAAGTGGTATTGAAGCTGTGCTTACAAACCAGCGCAAAGCCAGAAGCAAAGCTGAACAATCTAAAACGGACGTGGGGTTGTATTATGACCCACGTAATAAATATGGTATTGGCGGTATATCCGTTTCATACAAATGGTAAATAAATGAAAAAACGATATTTTTTAATTATTTTAACATCCTTCTTAATTACTTCATGTTCATCTACAAAACTTGTAGATGAAGACTTGCAAGTTCAATTTGATCGAGCCATGGGATACTTGGAGAAAAAACGTTATCTTCGAGCTCAAGAGGAATTTAACAATGTAGCTATTCGGGGTTTACACACTGATTTAGGTGATGATGCCCAATTCTATTTAGGAGAATCATATTTTTTAAATAAAGAGTATGTTTTGGCAATGGCTGAATATGATCGCCTGATTCGACGTATGGGATTCAGTGATTTTGTACAAAAGGCGCGTTGGCGTATTTGTCAATCATTTGTCGAACAATCACCTAAATATTATCATGAACAGTCTTCTACAGAGCGGGCATTGAGCAAATTACAGGAATTTTTGGATGATTATCCGAATACAGAATTTCATGAAGAAGCATTAACAACTATTACAGAAATGCGTAATAAACTCTCTACAAAACTATTCGAATCAGCTCGATTATACATTAAAATGGAAGAGTATGAATCTGCTATTATTACGTATGAAGATTTACTGGCGAAATATTATGATACTGAATGGGTGGATGACGCTCATTTCCAGATTGTGAAGTGCCATGTTTTGTCAGGTGATATAGATGAAGCTAAAGAGTATTTGGAAAATCACAGGAATCAGATTTCAGATGATGATTTGTTAACTGAAGCTGAAAGTTTTATTAATAAAAATAATTAATATAAATCAGTTATGAAGAAAGTTTGCCTTTTCGGCGGTACATTTGATCCACCCCATATTGGTCATTTACTAGTCGCTCAAACTGTAGCAGAAGCTGAAGATTTCGAAAAAATAATTTTTATTCTTGCAAATCAACCGCCTCTGAAAAATGATTTTTCAAAAGTTGATCACAGACTTTCTATGTTAAAAATGGCTGTAGCAGGCAATCCTAAATTTGATATTTCAGAAATTGATATAGACAGAGGTGGGGTTTCTTTTACAATAGATACTATTAAGGAATATAAAAAAATTGAAAATTTAAATTCAAAAGAAATTTATTATTTATTTGGTAGTGACTCTTTGATAAGCTTTCACAAATGGGAACAAGCAAAAGACATTTTAAACGAATGTCAGGTTTTAGTCGCGATTCGACCCGGATTTAGACCTAGCTCAATTCCCAGCTGGGTGTTGAAAAAAATTCAGTTTGCCAATATTCCCCGTTTTGAAATATCATCAACTACTATACGTAAGCGTTGGGCTGAAGATAAAACAATTCGTTACATGGTTACTCAACCTGTTTGGGAATATGTTAACGCTCACAAACTATATTCTCAATGATTTTAAGTATAACATTATTATTATTAGGCGGATTGCTCTTATTTTTTGGAGCAGAAAAAATTGTTCGTGGTGGTTCCCATATAGCTTCGCGTTTAGGATTGTCTCCGTTGGTGATAGGTTTAACCATAGTTGCTTTTGGTACATCATTACCGGAGATGGTAGTGAGTTTAGCAGCAGCGAAAGATTCATCATCCATTGCTATTGGTAATGTTATTGGATCAAATATTGCCAATGTAGGATTAGTATTAGGAATAAGTGCCTTCATTTTTCCTTTGACGATTACGTATGCAAATATTCGTAAGGATCTTTTCATTTATTTAATTGCAGCTTTGATCTTTATATATTTTTGTTCTGATGGATTAATCAGTAGCGGGGAAGGTGCTATTCTATTTGTAGGAATTATTGTATATACTTGGTATGCAATCACTCATCCTCGACATCAAGTAGAAAAAGATAGCCATGGTAAAGATTCCATGTCAAAATGCTTTTTCTATCTACTGATTGGATCCATATTTCTCTATTTTGGTTCAAAACTTTTTGTAGAAGGTGCCGTGTTTCTTGCTGAATTGCTTGGAGTAAGCAAAATGGTAATCGGTATGTCCGTAGTTGCTTTAGGAACTTCTTTGCCGGAATTGGCGACGTCTATAGTTGCAGCTTTTCAAAAGGAAAGTGGTATATCGGTTGGAAATATTATTGGTTCAAATTTGTTCAATATTTTATCTGTCATTGGTTTGGTGAGTTTTTTGTACCCATTACATGTTCCAACGGACATTATGAAATTCGAAATACCCTTTATGTTGGCTTTTGGAGTTGTTCTCTTTCCAATTACTTTAATGAAGCAACCTATTCCCAAGATTACGTCTGGTATTTTGATCGCCGGTTATTTAACATTCATAATTTTATTATTTAATTGATTAAAGACCCTTGTTGTCATTACATAAATTCCATTTATAGATTAACATGATGATTCAACTCGAAAATGTATCATATTCATATCGTAAAGGCTTCGGTCTTGCAAATATAGATTTAACAATCAATGACGGTGAATTTGTATTTCTTATCGGTCCAACAGGATCAGGCAAAACTACGTTATTAAATTTAATGTATATGGATTTATTACCGGATAGCGGAAGGGTTAGTATAGGAAAATATAATTCTGATTCAATCAAAAAACGGAAAATTCCTACATTGCGAAGGACAATTGGTATCATCTCTCAAAAATATCATTTATTAAATGATCGTAATTTATTCGAAAATGTGGCGTTGCCTTTACACGTTATAGGGCACAATCAGAATGATATTGCTGGAGCTGTTGAAGAAATACTTGAGGAGGTAGGCCTTTCTGGATTGGAAGACCATTATCCTCAAGAATTATCAGGAGGCGAACAACAACGCGCATGTTTAGCTCGGGCATTGATAAAAGATCCAGATATCATTCTGGCAGATGAACCAACAGGGAATATGGATCCAGTCTCATCATTCGATTTAATAAAATTACTTGAAGAAATAAATAGTGAAGGCACGACTGTATTTATGGCTTCTCATAATTATAGTTTAATTAAAAGTCGTAATCATCGTATTGTTGAAATTCATAATGGAAAACTGCGCAGCCAATAATGGATAAATTTCTATTTCTACTAAGTGAAGGTTTTAAAAATTTATGGCGACATAAATTGACTGTTTTCACGGCTGTATTCTCTGTATTTCTGTCTCTATCAACAATTGGAGTCCTTTTTATTGCGGAGCAGAATACTCACAAGCTTATTGAGTACATGCGTACTAAATATAAAATAGAAGTCTTTTTTGATGGATCAGTTTCAAATGAGCAGGCGAGTCAACATGTTCAAGAAATAAGTAAAATTCCCGGTGTTTATTCCACAACCTTGATTACAAAAGAAGAGGCTCTTAAAATCTATAAATCACAGTTTGGTGATGATATATCTCAATTTTTAGACTACAACCCTTTACCTGTCAGTTGTGTGGTGAATATAAAGCGTAAGTACAGCGGATATCTACATATGGCGCCTATTATAGAACGGATTAAGGGAATCGACGATGTGGATATGATTAAGCATCAAAGCCGCCTTATTAGTAGAATTGAAAAATTTTATGAGAAAGGATTGTTGGGATTATCCGGAATCGCCTTTGCAATTATTCTAGTGACTGTAATGATTATTTCTAACACAATTAAATTAACGATTTATTCAAATAAAGATTTGTTAATGGCATTAAAAATGATTGGCGCAACAAATACATTTATCCGTATGCCTTTTATTCTTGAAGGCATTTTTCAAGCTGTCCTCGGGGCTATTTTAGCTTCAGCAATGTTGTATGGAATAGTCTATGGGGCGAATGAAATGTTAAATCAAATAACTACGTATACAATTAATGTTGATTGGATGTTTTTAAGCTGGTTGTTTTTAATTGCTGTAGTCATTAGTCTTTTTGGCAGCAGTCGGGCAATTTCCAGGTTTATAAAGTAACGTCTAATGAAAATAGTATATTGTTTCCCAAATTAGAAACTATCTAAATTTTAAACTTAATATGAATCTAAAAAAATCAGATATCTCCATTAGAGAACAACAGGTCCTTAAAGCGATAGTAGAAGATTATATTGTGGATCATGTCCCAATAGGATCGAATGTGCTCAAGAATAAGCATGCTTTTGACTGCAGTTCTGCCACATTGAGAAACGCTATGGCAAGTTTAGAAAAAAAGAAACTAATGATGCATACGTATACGTCATCCGGTCGCATTCCGACTGATTTGGGCTATCGTTATTATGTAGATCATTTAATGCAGCAATCTGGTAAATCATTTTTAGACTATAATGCAATCGAGACTGAACTGACTATTTCGTCAAATAGTGTTGATGCGTTATTAAAAACAACGGCGATAATGCTGTCGAAAATAAGTCATCTTTTTGGCGTGGCAATGATTCTACAATATGACCGCAGTATATTGAATGAAATTGAATTAGTACATTTGTCTTCTGACCGTATTATGGTTGTTTTAGGCATGAAATCCGGACTAGTGCGATCAATCGTACTCAATATGGTTGTATCCGTTAGTGAAAAAGATATTTCAAATATTACAGTCTTATTAAAGGAAAAATTACTTGGGCTCACTCTTAAGGAAATTCAAAATACAATTGCTGAACGAATGCAGGATTCACCTTTGGCAGATCATGAAATAATTCAAATTCTTCTAAACAACCCTAAAGAACATTTTGTAATACCGGATAATGAGTTGGTTTTTACATCATCAAATAGAGAATTATTAGATCAGCCGGAATATCAACATGTGGAAAACCTGCAGAAAACGCTGGTGGCAATCGATAATGAAAACGTAACTCAATATTTCAAAACTTATTTAAATAAACAAAATAATTATATGCTCATTGGAAATGAAAATATGGAAACTATGTATAATGATTGCACCATCGTTACTCATGTTTTCGTTGGATCGTCTTTTCAAGGTCAGATTGGCATAATAGGGCCTACGCGTATTCCTTATGCTAACATATTAAAAATATTAAACAATTTTACGGAGATCATAAATCGTGTCTGTTAAATCAGATAAACAAAAAAAGTCAAAACAAAAGAAAAATCAAATTGACAGGAAACATCAGCTTGAAAAGAATATTGAAGAATTAACACTTCAATTAAGTCAAATCGAGGATAAACATCTTCGCTTAAAAGCCGAATTTGATAATTTTCGCAAGCGCAAAGAACAAGAAGTCATAAACCTCATACGTTACGAAGGTTCAGATGTTATAAAAAATATGCTCTCCATCGCTGATGATTTAAATCGCATGAAAGATGCAGTTGAGCATCCTGAACATAAGGATAGTTCTGATTCGATTAAAAAAGGAATAGATTTAATCTTACAAAAAATCTATAAAGTATTTGAAGAACGTGGAATCGAATCCTTTTGTGAGGTGGGAGACATTCTTGATTCAGATTTGCATGATGCTTTAATGGTTAAAGAAGAAAAAGGCAAACAGGAGAATGAAATACTTGAGGTGTTTGAAAAAGGGTATAGATATAAAGATCGTATCATTCGTCATGCAAAAGTAGTGGTAAATAAAGTATGAAAGATTTATATGATATAATAGGCGTGAGTAAAAATGCATCCAACGACGAAATAAAAAAATCTTATCGTAAAATAGCTTTAAAATTTCACCCTGATAAAAACCCGGGGAATAAAGATGCAGAAATGAAATTCAAGGAAGCTGCAGAAGCGTATAGTATATTAAGCAATCAGCAAAAACGTCAACAATATGATCAATATGGTCATGCAGGTGTTGGAATGGGTGACCAAACACAAGGGTTTAGCGGTGGTGGATTTCATCATATGTCTATGGATGATATTTTCAGTCAATTTGGGGATGTATTTGGTGGGGATGTATTTGGAAGTATTTTTGGTGGCGGACGAAGGAGTGGACAAACAGTTGGACGAGGTAAAGATTTACGTGCAACAATCGAACTCACTTATAACGAAATTGTAAACAGCGTTGAAAAAACAATTAGAATTAAACGTCTCGAACATTGTGATTCATGCGCAGGAAGCGGAGCTGCTCCTGGAATTACTCCGACTACGTGCCAACAATGCGGAGGGGCAGGTCGCATTCGACAAATGTCCCAATCATTTATTTTTCAATCTGTCGTTGAACGGGAATGTCCAATTTGTAAAGGGAATGGTAACGTAATAACAAAACCCTGTAAAAGCTGCAGTTTTGGTTTAGTTAGAAAAACGGTTTCTGTAAAGGTGCAGATCCCTGCTGGTGTTGAATCAGGTAATTATATGCGATTGCAAGAACAAGGGAATAAAGGTGAATCAAAACAACCTGCAGGAGATCTTGTCGTATTTTTTGAAGAAGAGAACCATCCACATTTCGTTCGTGATGGTGAAAATGTATTTTTAGAAGCAGTGATTTCTTATAGTATGGCAGCTCTCGGCACTGCGATTGAAGTGCCCACAATTGATGGGGGTAAAGTGAGCTTGAAAATTCCATCTGGAATACAATCTGGGCAAATATTAAGAATGCGTAAAAAAGGATTTCCAGTATTACGAGGTTCTTCACGTGGCGACCAATTAGTACGTATTCACGTGGAAACACCTTCAGGATTAAATAAAAAGCAAAAATCACTATTTGAAGAATTAGAATCAAAAGAAAATAAAATTAAAAACCCTTACCGCAAGATTAAGCTATAATGACAATTTTTACTCAAAAAGAGCGTTTTATTTTTCAATTCTTAATTTTATCTATCGCTATAGGGGTAGGTGTTGGTGCTTTTCGTAAAAAATATTCTAAACCTAACTTTACTGATCAAATAAATAATGAGATTTCAGAATACAAAATAAAGAGCAATAATATAGAAAAAGCCCTAATAATTGATACTCAAGAAATTTTATCAAAAACGGATGACATTAAACCCAAGATTTCCGTAACATTGCTGGATATAAATACAGCCATTAAAAGTGAATTGATACAATTGCCTAAAATAGGACCTGTTATGGCTGGAAGAATTATTAAATATAGAGATGAAAATGGCCCATTTAAAACATTCGAAGATTTGTTGAAGATTAAAGGAATTGGGTCAAAAACATTAGATCAACTAAAACCATACATACAAATAAAATAATATGATTAAAAAAATAGTTAACCTTCGATTTAATTCAGATTTATTAGAGCTATTTATAATCTTTGGATTCATTTTCATGATTATCACTATTTATGTGCCCAAAGCAATTTGGGAAGAAGAAGCTCAAGCTGAAAAACTAAGCCGTTCTAATATTCAAAATGTTTTTGATGTTGAATCGTTTTATAACACATTAACAGATACCTTTAATACAGATGGACTCTGGGCTATAACACTTATAAATGCAGTAAGAGACTCAATGATAGCTGATTCTACATATCTTGAAGATCGAGTCTTAACTTTAAATGGTAAAGAGTTTGCTGTGAATATTCCCAAAGGGTTTGATGTCGATTTTGATACAACATTTGGTTTCCCTAGAGTTCGCCGCGATACTATAAAGGATACAACCCATACGATAGTCATGTATCTTGAAGAATTGGGCAAAAATGATACTACATTTGTCCAACATAAAAAATTGCCTGAATTTGAGATAATGCCTAACTTTGTTGCCATGATTGCTACTGAATATAAGGAACGATCAGAGTTGATTAATTATTATGATTCATATCAGCCTGATTCATCGATGCTACATTGCCCTTTGACGCATGAATTATACAAAATTACCATTGCAGATAATCAAAGTAGTGTGCGTGTTGCTAGTCCGATTACAGAATTATATAAGGAAAACCGTTATTTAATCTTTTCATTCAAAGCAAATAATCACGGTTATATCAAAGACGGTTTACGCAGTTGGGACTAGGTTCTCGCTGTGATATATCTATCATTTAATGAATCATCTCTTTTGTGTTCAGTTTGGACACAGAGAGATGGTAAATCCATTCTTACACACATTTCTCAAATCCCCCTTACAGGTGATTTAGACTCTGCACGCGGTAATGATAAAATTTTCAATGCAATTTTAGAGCAGGCTTTTAAATCACTTGCAAGTGAAATTCAAATAGATGGACATGATGCTTTTGTAACAATTCCTGACTATTGGGTATATCATGATTTTACTGAAATGGATGCCAGCATGGGGGCGGATGATAGTTGGGATTATATTCTATGGCAAAAAGAACAGAGACTAGGAGATAAACAAAACGATTTTCTTACGTATGCTGAAAATATTCAAGGGAATTTAAAACATGTAATTCATGTACCGACTCTGCTTATATCTGATATAAAACTTACAATTAGTGAACATGGCGCTGAACCCGCTTGGCTCGGAACAGAATCCATGGTTTTTACTGGACGGACAAAACATACATTTGGTGTCATTAGCGATTCTGGAAATGGCTATGACCTTTTTGTTATAAAAAGAAATAATCTTTTTGCTGGTAGTATTCGATTCGTCCAGGGCGAATGGAAAGTATCTAAATCATTTGGGTTTAAATCTGAAATTGAATCTTTATTAACATTTCATAAAAAATCTCCCAAGAAAATTTTAACTCCAGTTTATACTCTGGATACATTATCAGATAAAAAACAAAAGCATTGGTCAAATACTAAACTCAAACATATAAAACCTTTTTCCAAGGGCAGTATAGAAAACACAGTTGAATTTGATACAATGTCTAACCATTTATTATCTATCCAGAGTTTGTTTGTTGATAATTCATTCAGTCGATCAAAAATGAACTTATTTTCTGCAGCTGGATTGATAGAGAAGATAGAAGTACCGCAAGTAGAAGAAAAAAAATCAGAAAATATAACAAATGAATTGCATCAAGATAAAAAATCTAAAGGTGTGAAGAAAAAAAATAAACAAAATTATTTAGAAAAGGCAGTTATGTTCCTTACGACTGTCATTATTATTTTATCATTTGCTATGTCAATTTATTTGAAAAAAAGTGGGGATGAATCAACTCCCAATATTGGGGTTATCGAACAACCTGCTTCATCTTCTGTTGAAGTATCAATTCCTGTAAACGAAAATATCCATAAATATCCACAACAACTCATGGATATAATGCATTATTCAATTTCTATTAAGTTTGGGTTTAAATATGTTTATGAATCATTACCCTATAATACAGTCACATTTCTTTCTATGAGCGAACGTGATTTACAGTTAGAAATTGTTGACGGTGAAGAATTAGATGCGGATTTATTACCATTAGGATCAATGGTGAATTATAATATACAAGGTATTGAATGCTGTGGCGGATTTAAACATTTTTATGATTTTGTATTACCAATGTCGTCTGATGCATTACTATTTGAAATGGACAGCGCTGAATTATTACAAGCATCATTTTCAAATTTGAATGTTGAAATTGAAAAATTAGAGAAAATAGAAAATGGAAATTTCCCCCAAATTCCTTTTATCATTAAAGTATACAGCGAAGAACAAATAAAAGCAGCTTTTTCAGTTCTGTTGAAAATGAATCATAATATTGTTTTTAGAAAAATTGTGGTGAAGACACATCCTGAAACTGGAGAATCTCAATCCGTATTTTATATTTCAGTTTTTGAGCGCAAAGGTGACTGATGCGCATTCTAGCCGGCCGTTATAAGGGCCGCTCGATCAAAACAATTTCATCTAGTTCCTATCGTCCAACCCAATCTCGAATTCGCAAAAGCCTGTTTGATATACTCGGGCCTTTAGATGGCATATCTTTCCTTGACCTCTATGCCGGGAGTGGAATCATTGGTTTTGAAGCTGCCAGCAGGGGAGCTATTGATGTGACGTTTGTGGAGAATAATTACATCACCATTAAACTGTTACACAAAAATATTCAAAAATTTGATGAGGGTATTTTTTTTGCTCAAAAGCAGAATGCGCTGAATTATTTGAAATCATGCGGTGAATATGACATCATTTTTGCTGATCCCCCTTATGGGTGCAATGAGTTACCGGAACTGGTTAAATTAGGCCTTGAACATATTAAAGATTTTGGTACATTCATTTTAGAATCACGCACAGGTGATGAATTACCTGAATCGACAGATAATAGAACATATGGGGATACTCAACTAAATTTATGGAAAAAATGAAGAAAATAATTTACCCTGGAACATTTGACCCCATAACCAATGGACATTTAGATATTGCTGATAAAGCATCAAAATTATTTGATGAACTTATTTTTGTTGTCGCTAACAATCCGGATAAAAACCCATTATTTAATGTGGAAGAGCGCATGGAGATGATTCGTAGATCAACGACACACTTATCAAATACCTGTGTGGAGTCTACGAGTATTTTAACCGTTGATTTTGCTAAAGAAAACACAGCACTGGCTATTATAAGGGGTTTAAGACATGTGAGTGATTTTGAATATGAGTTTCAAATGGCTATGATGAATTATCAAATGGCTCCTGAAATAACGACTATATTCATGATGCCCAATGAAAAATATGTTCACTTGAATTCTTCAGTATTAAAGGATATAGCTAAATTGAAGGGTGATGTATCGGAATATGTTCCAGAGTATGTATTGGAGCAATTACTATCAAAATTGAATAGCTGAAATAGTGTAAATTTCCAATCTGATTCACACTATTTTAACGTAAATATAACTGACAAAATGCCGACATACGAATACATATGTAAAAAATGTAAACATATGTTTGAAATGTTTCAATCAATGTTCGATGCTCCCCGTAAAACATGTCCTGAATGCAAAGGGGCAGTCAGGCGTTTAGTAAGTGGAGGTTCTGGGCTAATTTTTAAAGGGTCAGGTTTTTATTTGACTGACTATAAAAATAAAAAATCATCAAAAGATAAAATTTCAAAGAAGGAAACAACAACGCCAAAAAAAGTTAAGAAAGAACAATAATGAATTCCGAAAATATACATTATACTATTCCTGAAAAAGGAACAAGAATCACGCGTAAAGATGGAAAACTAATTATTCCAGAAAATCCAATCATCCCATTCATTGAAGGTGATGGTATAGGCTCTGATATATGGTATGCGACAGAAATGGTTGTTAATGCTGCAGTTAAAAAGGCGTTTAACGGTAAACGTAAAATTCATTGGATGGAAATTTATGCTGGTGAAAAATCATATAATGATTATGGGAAATGGCTTCCTGATGAAACTCCAGAGGCAATTAAAAAATATCATGTTGCAATTAAAGGTCCGCTGACCACTCCTGTTGGTGGCGGTATTCGTAGTTTAAATGTATCCTTAAGACAAATATTAGACTTATACGCATGTATTCGCCCCGTAAGACACTTCAAAGGTGTACCTAGTCCTGTCGCAAAACCCGGTTCATTAAATGTCGTAATATTCAGAGAGAATACGGAAGATGTGTATGCTGGAATTGAATGGGAAAGTGGCTCTGATATTGCTAATCAAATGATTAAAATGATTAAGGAAGATTATGGTAAGACTATCAGAGAAAATTCCGGAATTGGAATTAAAGCAATTAGTCCATTTGCCACAAAGCGTTTAGTCAGGAAAGCAATTCAATACGCGATTAAAAATAACAAAGAAAACGTTACACTTGTGCATAAAGGAAATATCATGAAATATACTGAAGGTGCATTTCGTGATTGGGGGTATGAGTTGGCTAGGGATGAGTTTTCTGATGCAACTATTACAGAAGAAGTTTTTTGGGATGAATTTGCCGGTATGGAACGTGATAAAGTAATAATCAAGGATAGAATTGCAGATGCTATGTTTCAACAAATATTACTACGCCCTGAAGAATATAGTGTTATTGCCTCGTCCAATTTGAATGGTGATTATTTATCCGATGCATGCGCTGCTCAAGTTGGGGGATTGGGTATGGCTCCAGGAGCAAATCTATCTGATGAAGCAGCATTATTTGAAGCGACACATGGTACCGCACCCAAATATACGAATCAGAATAAAGTAAATCCAGGTTCACTTATTTTATCTGCAGTAATGATGCTGGATCATATGGGTTGGCGCAAAGCCGGAAGTCTGATTATAGATTCTATTCGCGAAACAATCCTTCAAAAGAAAGTAACATATGACCTTGAAAGACAAATGGATGATGCTACTAAATTATCTACATCAGGTTTCGCTGAAGCAATTATTAGCAATATGTAATTAATTTTTCACATTAAGGAATAAAAGGTGCGCCTAGTTCGCACCTTTTTTGGTTTAAATTTTTAGATTATGTTTATCGATTTTACAGTCATCAAATGCATTTCCGGCAAAGGCGGTCATGGAGCTGTTACTTTTCGGCGGGAGAAATATATTCCCAAAGGAGGTCCGAATGGGGGAGATGGTGGAAAAGGTGGCGATGTTATATTTATTGCCGATAATCAACTTCATACTCTTCAGGACATTCGTTATAAAAAAACGTATTCAGCTGGAGATGGCCAACAAGGATCTACCAATAATAGAACGGGTAAAAATGGTGAAGATGCAATTATCCGTGTTCCTTTAGGAACCGCTGTTAAAGAAATTGAATCAGAGAATGTGGTTGCGGATTTGGTTGAAGATAAAGAGCAGTTTATTGCATTGAAGGGTGGAAAAGGTGGCAGGGGAAACGCCCGCTTCAAAACGGCCACGCGTCAAACTCCTCGCTATGCCCAGTCAGGAATTGAAGGACAAGTCAATACGTATGCTCTAGAATTAAAAGTATTGGCAGATGTGGGACTAGTCGGTTTGCCCAATGCAGGAAAATCGACATTACTATCAGTCGTGTCTGCCGCTCGACCTAAAATTGCTGATTATCCTTTCACAACACTCGTACCTAATCTGGGAATTGTAAAATATGGCGATTACAAATCCTTTGTTATGGCAGATATCCCTGGTCTAATAGAAGGTGCAGCTGCAGGAAAAGGATTGGGGCATCAGTTTTTAAAACATGTGGAACGAACACAGGTTTTGTTATATATGATTGAGTGTACTGAAGAAGACCCACAATCAGTTTATGAAACATTGTCATCTGAACTAAAAACGTACAATCCCGATATGGATAAAAAACCGCAATTGGTTATCAGGACAAAAACAGATTTATTGAATGAAGAAAATGAAAAGAACTGGAAATCGTTTGAAAAATATCTTGATATATCATCTGTGACAAATAGCGGGATAAATCAATTAATATCACGCATTACAGAATTGCTCCATGAATCAGAATAGTTTAATACAATTAATTAACCTTTTGAATGTGCCTAAACTGGGGCCGCAAAGAGTGCGCAATCTTTTGACTCATTTTGAAAATGGAGATGCTGTTTTTAATGCTTCGAAAAAAGAGCTGTGTCAACGATCCGGTATAAATATCGGCCTTGCTGATAATATCATGAAATATAAGGATTTTGGATTTGGGAATGAGCAGCTTGAGAATGCTGAAAAGATGAATGTAAAAATTTACACAATCTGGGATGATGAATATCCCTTGCTGCTGAAGAAGATCTACGATCCGCCTGTTATTTTATATACAAAAGGACAACCGCTTAAAAAGAAAGAAGATACAGTCGCAATTGTAGGTACACGAAAATTCACACCATACGGCAGTAGCATGGCAAAATCTATTGCGAAAGTGTTGAACAATGCCCGTATAACAGTCGTAAGCGGATTAGCGAGAGGTATTGATACCATTTCTCATAAGGAAACTGTCAGAAATCAATGTCGAACTATAGCTGTATTGGGTAGCGGTATCGATGTCATTTATCCAGCAGAAAACAGAAATTTATATCGGGATATATGTGAGAAAGGAACAGTTATTTCAGAATTCAAATTGGGTACAAAACCTGATGGAACTAATTTTCCACAGCGTAACCGAGTCATCAGTGGTTTGTCTCACGCTACTGTTGTAATTGAAGCAGGACATAAAAGCGGTGCTATTCTTACTGCGTTTAGTGCTATTGATCAAAATCGTGATGTATTTGCAGTGCCGGGTCGGGCAACAGACCCTCAAAGTAAGGGTACAAACAGATTAATTCGAAATGGCGCATTTCCTTTGGAGCGGGGTAAACAAATAATAGAACAAATTCAACGGCGCATGTTTAATCCACATCAACCAATGCAGGAAACAATAAATCTCCATTTATCAGATGATGAACGAACACTTTTAAATCATCTAAACCATCAACCGTTACATATTGACGATATTGTGTCTACGTCTGGCGTTACATTGACGAAAACACTTACATTATTATTAGGAATGGAATTAAAAGGTGCGGTGATACAATTGAGCGGGAAACAGTTTGTCCGTGCCTAATGCTTGAATTAATTTCATCGCCGTTAAACATAACAAATAAAATCATTTGGAGAGGTGGCCGAGCTGGCTGAAGGCGCTCGCCTGCTAAGTGAGTAACCGGAGATAATCTGGTTCGAGAGTTCGAATCTCTCCCTCTCCGCTTTAAAATAATAGTTTCTTGACAATAGCCGAAGGTAAATAATTACCATTTCATTTGATCAGGCTTTGTCAGGAATAATCAAATATATCCGTTTGAAGGACACACTTTAGAAGGACACATATAGTACACCCCTCCCATACACCAAGGAAGATGTGAACTTGGTTTGGTAACCGCCTCTTAAAATTTTTCTCCAAAGCTCATATCTTGTTGTAATAATCCTTACATTCCTTTATGAGATTTTTATATATACATAATATTTTGTCATTAATTATAACCAACTTTATGAGTTGGGCATTAGAGAAACACCCAGAAATTCAACCTGTTAGTATGGATTTGGTTTAAGCGAGGAGGTTGAAATGAGAAAATCAATTGTTTTACTAATAGTTATGATTTTGGTTGGATGTCATCCTGTTTCCCATATAATTGTAGGTGAAACAAGAGCACCAGTATCTCCATCTCAAGTGAAAATATATTTAGACTATCCTGAAGAATATGAAAAAATTGCATTGATTGATGCAGGAAGTAATTTTGCATTTAAAGACCCTGCAATTCATTTTACTTGGCAAAGTAAAATGAATAAAGTCATAGAGCGTTTAAAAATTGAAGCCGCACAATTGGGTGCTAATGGTGTTGTGATGGTAGGCACAGAAAACAAAATCCATCAGTCATTTAGAATAGATAAAAATGGTAATGCCAGTTCGTCATCGTACACCGAAAAATTTGGAAAAGGGATAGCCATATATGTAATAGAGGAGAAGTAAAATGAAACACCTCTGGTTCATATTACCACTTTTGTTTGTCTTCTCTTGTGATGATAAGCAGGAATCCGAAAACATGTATCAATATTCAGGGTATGACACACTTGGTGTACAAATTATTGAAGGTTCATTATTTTTTGAATATGGTGATTCCAGCTCAATTTCTGGTGCATGGGATTTTAATGTAGTCGGTAGTCCAGAAAACATAGGCCCTCAAACTGGGGAAGGGGAATATATAGGAACAGTTGAGAATAACCAATTATGGATTAACCTAAATCCGGAATGGGCTGACAATAATGTTCATCTAGATGGTACTATTGATGGAAATAAAATAACTGGCAATTGGGTATACTCTGGTTTCGCAGGTAGTATGAATCATGGCACTTTTAGTGCAGAAAAGTAGATTAATTGGCTGACTAACAATCGCCAAAAGGAATAGGATTTAAGCAAAGAAGCATTTTTTATAGGAAATCATCTTTACGCCCCCCTAAATTTCATCCATGCGGAGCCTTGCTCCGCTTTATGTTTAAAATAAGAAGGAGTAAAACATGAGCATGATCCGAGTCACATTGCTGGCAGTTTTTGTCATCAATATAGCCAGTGTATTTGCCCAAGATGACCCTGCGGCAAAGAATATCTTCAGGGGTATGTATATAGAGCCAAAAGCTGGTAAAGTGAAACAGCTGGAAAGAGGCCTTGCTGATCATATGGTAAAACACCACCCGGCTGACGGCTGGCAAATAATGGTATGGTCAGTGGAAACTGGAAAAAGGGTCGGTCAATATTTTTACCATTCCACGGCACATTCATGGGAGGACTTTGATACCAGAGTCGTGAACCCCGGAGATGATACGCACTGGGAGAAATATGTAATAGCTTATACAGAAAAAGTTGGTCCAAATGAATTTTGGCGGTCTTTACCGGATATTTCAATGTCTAATGAAAAAGAGGTTAATAAAGCAAATGTTAACCTCTATCATCTTAGAGCTGGTGGACAAAAAGATTTTATCGAATTCATGGCCAAGTTAAAGCCTGCTTTGGAGGAAACGGGTGATTCTTATAATTATGGAGTCTTTATAAAAGAGAGCGGCGGATATATTCCAGTTATTTCTATTGACTCATATATGGAGGGCTGGAAAGATATGGAGCCATTCAGTACAGATGTTTATGAAGCTATGGCTAAAAAATATGGTGAAGATGAAGCAAGTAGTATGTTTGATAAAGTTTACGCTACCATAAAATGGGTTGATAATGAGATTGTAACTTTCCGTCCCGATTTAAGCACACAAATGGAATAAAAGATCATATTCATTAGAAAAAGCCCCGCATTTACGGGGCTTTTTTATTTCTCCAAAAGAGAATAACATACACCATGAATTTAAAAACCTACAGCCTTGTTTCCGGCTCTGTATTTGGTGTTGTCTGTATCGTGCATCTATCGACACTTTTGGGAAATCATGATTTTGTTATCGGTAGTCATACGTTGCCCCAGAGTTTCCGCATTATTGCTGCATTGTTGACCGGCTTCATGTCCTTCAGTGGACTGCGGCTCTTCACTAAAAGTTAACACTTTTGCCATTCTGATTCCTTCCGATAATTGGGAGGAGAAGAATCTCAAACATAGTTATTAAATTAATAAAACTTGAGATTCTTCAGTCGCTATGCTCCTTCAGAATGACATCATAATGTATTCCTGCGTAATATCGTCTATGGATGATATACGCTTAAACAAGATTTCAGAATCAGATGAATTGGAATTCTATTCAGCAGAAACTTCAACAGACCTAAAAATTCCCCTTTTTGAATCCGGTGTCAGCGCCGGATTTCCTTCGCCTGCAGATGATTATCTTGATCTGCCCATCGACCTTAACGAATTCCTTATTAAGCATCCCGCGGCCACGTTCTACGTACGCGTGAAAGGCAATTCCATGGAAGGTGCCGGCATTCGCAATGGAGACTTGCTTATTGTGGATCGTGCTGAAGAACCCCGCAGTAATAGTATTGTTCTGGGCGTTATTGATGGTGATTTCACAGTAAAACGAATACGAAAAAAAGGCGGCGAATTATACCTCTTGCCCGATAATCCGGATTACAAACCTATCAAGATTAATGATAATATGGATTTTCAAGTGTGGGGCGTGGTAACATACGTGGTCCATAAGCCGAAATAACCATGTTCGCCCTCGTTGACTGCAATAATTTTTACGCCTCCTGCGAGCGGGTCTTTGATCCCCGGCTGGAGAGGCGTCCCATTGTGGTCTTGTCCAATAACGACGGCTGTGTCATTGCCCGGTCCAACGAAGCCAAGGCATTGGGCATTGCCATGGGCGAGCCGGCATTTAAGAAGGAGGATGTCTACGCCAAACACAACGTGGCCGTCTTTTCCTCCAATTTCGCCCTCTACGGCGATATGTCCCAACGGGTCATGCGCACCCTGGCCCAGCACAGCGCCGCCATGGAGATCTATTCCATTGATGAAGCATTTCTGGATTGCAGCGGACTCACGGCCGATGGCCTTGATCGATTCGGTTCCCAACTGCGAAAAACAGTGAAACAGTGGACGGGCATTCCCGTGTCTATTGGTGTGGCGCCGACAAAAACATTAGCCAAAGTAGCCAATCATATCGCCAAGCGCCTCCCGGACAATTCCGGTGTCTGTGTTTTGGAAAAAGAGGAAACAATCGAATATTGCCTGAAAAAATTGCCTGTGGAAAAGCTTTGGGGTGTAGGGCGGAGGTATGCTCTTTTTCTGCGGTCCTGGGGCATCAATACGGCTTGGGACTTACGGCGCATGCCGGAAGGTTGGGTGAAGGAGAATATGACAGTGGTGGGACTCCGTTTGCAAAAAGAATTGAAAGGGGAACCGTGTATTCCCATGGAACATAATCCTCAAAAGAAAAAAGAAATTTGTACGTCCCGTTCTTTTGGAACCATGGTAACGGAATTGGATGAACTCAAACAGGCCGTCTCCATGTATGCCACCCGCTGTGCCGAAAAACTCCGTACACAAAATTCTTGCACCAACCTGGTGAACGTTTTTCTCCATACCAATCCATTTCGCCCGGATTTACCGCAATATAAGAATGTCCGGCTGGTGCGTCTGCCGGTGGCGTCTAACAGTACACTGACCATCGTCCAATCGGCGTTAAGGGGATTGGAGTCCATTTATAGGAAAGGGTACCAGTATAAAAAAGCCGGTGTTATCGTCAGCGGATTGGTGCCGTCGAATACGATCCAGTATAATGTATTTCATTCCACGGACGAGGACCGCCACATGCGCCTCATGACTGCCATGGACAAGGTGAATGACCGGGAAGGACGAGACGTATTGCGTGTGGCAGAACAGGGATTTACCCGCCGCTGGACACTCCGTCAGGAACGGCTATCCCCGTGCTACACCACCCGCTGGGCGGATTTCATGACCATTGCTGTTTGAAAACAATTAGTCCCCCTTTGATAAGGGGGACTTTTAAAAAATAATGCTTGAGATTCTTCAGTCGTTTCACTCCTTCAGAATGACATAAATTTCAGTATGTGCGGGCGTTTTACACTCACCAAAGACAAAGAGGAGATTGCAGAACGGTTCGAGATCCACATCGATCCGGCCATGTTCTCCAAAACATACAATGCTGCGCCATCACAGACTTTACCGATAATAACGAACACAGCGCCGGAACAGGCATCATTCCACAAATGGGGATTGATACCTCATTGGGCAAAAGATGAAAAAATTGGCAATAAACTCATCAATGCCCGAGGGGAGACCATTGCAGAAAAGCCCTCATTTCGTGATGCAGCGGAAAAAAGACGTTGTTTGGTAATAACAGACGGATTTTATGAATGGCAGCGCTCTGGTGGCGAAAAACAGCCCTATCGCATCACATTAGCAGATGAAAGCCTGTTTACATTTGCCGGTTTATGGGAATCATGGAGCGCACCGAACGGGAGAGACGTACGAACATTTACCATTATTACCACTGAACCCAATGGATTGATGAAACCTATCCATAAACGAATGCCCGTCATGCTGACTCCCGAAAACGAACGTGTTTGGATTTCCGATGAGCCACTGGAAGAAGTGTTACATTTACTTAAACCATACGACGAAAAAGAAATGAATGCCTATCCAGTGTCCTCTCGTGTAAATTCACCAAAGAATAATGATATTTCTATCTTAAATATTGCTCAACAAACCATATTTTAATCATATGAAAAAACGTATTTACTTATTAATCATTTTATTAACCGTCATTTCAGCGCAATCGCCTCAAATAATCAATGACTCTAAAAAAGATAATCCCATGTTAATTGGTTTGAGCCAACGCAGTGATTATGAACAGCGAAAAGAGTTCAAGGAATGGTTTAAAGAAGAATATGAATCTTATGTAATAGATGAAGAAACGCTTGAGTTAATATCGACTGTTGAAGACGAAATTAAGATTGAATGTTTTATGGGTACGTGGTGCGGAGACAGCCGCAGGGAAGTGCCTAGGATGTATAAAATATTAGATCAAATTCAATTCAACGATAAAAATTTAAAGATTGTAAGCGTGGATCGAGATAGAGTGAGTCCGAACGGTGAGCAAAAAGGAAAGAATATTCATCATGTTCCCACGATTATATTTTATAATAAAGGCAAAGAAATAGGTAGAATTATTGAATCACCTGTTGGGTCGTTAGAGGAAGATTTCACTGATATATTCATGGGGATGCCACCGGAGCCCAATTATGCTGACTGGAAACCGGAGGACGAAAAAGAACACTAATCCTCCAACGTTATTTTAATCCCCAGTTCTTTTTCTATATCCTCCACCATTTCTTTTTCTGAAGAAAAAACCATACCATCGGCTTCTACTAAACTGGCCACCTTTGGACCAAATTTATTTTGCAGATCATCATGAGAAAAGTGTGCTTTAATCATAGAACAAAGTCCGACAGCATAATTTCGTCTGCCGAAACTGTCCATCATCAAAATCGTTCGGGATGCGTCTTGCATAAAGTCTACGGCTCGCCCTTCTGTATGATTAGGGAATAATTCTGTAATTGCGTCGGCCCAGGCTTCCCGTTCTTCGAAATCCATTCTCCCATCAGCTAAAATGAGACATACAAATAAATGCGTTACGGCTTCTAGCGGTGTCATTTCTGGTTGATTATCCATCTGAATTTCCTTTCAAATTATTCCATTCCTCCAGTGTATATGTTTTCATACTAAATGCATGAATTTCACGTTTAATCATATCATGTAATGCTTCATATACTTTTTTATGACGCTCTAATAAATTTAATCCTTCAAAACTGGATGAAATGATAACTGCGCTCAAATGAGCTCCACCATCAAAGTTCTTGTGATGAATGTGACGTCCCGTATCATCTTTAATATCCATCTGATCGATGTCTAACTGCTCATGGAGTCGTTTTTCTATTTCATTATATAAATTCATAATCGTACCAAGTTTATACCCTAAAGTTTAATAAATTTAAACATGGAAACACACCCAGAAGAATTCAAATTAACGGAAGAAGATATTCAGCGTACGGAAAAACAGATCACTGAAATGGACCTAACTCGGGAACAGTCTATTCTTGCAGAGCTTCCGCTAAAACTTGATGAGCTGCTCAAATCTTCAGATATGGATGATTTTACCATCGAACTCATTAATAATGTATCAAAGTTGTACAATGTCATCATGTCCTTACCTGCATTGCATGATGATCTAAAGCGCAGAATCTTATATGCTCTCGATTACTTTGTCGACAAAGACGATGAAATTCCGGACGAAATTCCAGAGTTTGGTTATTTAGATGATTTGGTGATTGTGAGGTATGTAGTGGATCAGATAATGTCGGATAATTCCGACATGTTTCAAGCCTGATCAGCTAAGTCTTCTTCGGAAAACTGCCATTTGCATTTCGGACACCACCAGGGTTTTCCAAAATACGTTTCTTCATTTTTATTTAACTGCATATCAGTTTCGCATTTAGGGCAATTTTGTTTTGAGCCTGCTTCAGGCCAGCTGTAATCATCTCGAAATTTGATTGCGGGGTCGTAAGTCGTAAATTTATCCATATCTAAAATTAAGAAATTTTCTTTACACAAAAATAGTTTTATCAACCTGAAATTCGCCAGAAAAGATATAATGCTGAAAGAACCATCATCATTCCGATATATTGAGTAATTTTATGTTCAGTACGCAACGCTTTAAATTCTGTGTATTCGTGATCGAAATACAAAGGAACATTTACAGTATCGCCAATGGGAACATATATTCGCTTTATAGCTTGATGTAAACGCGCTTTAACGTAATCATTTTTGATTTCTGGGGGAGCATAGCCAATTTCATGAAAACCGGCTAAAACAGGTACAGGATGACGCAAGGGCGAAACACCCACCTGAACACCATCCACAAAGAGTGCAATCCCTATACTATCACACGTAATAAAAATATAACCCGTTTCCTGTATCTTTTCTGTAGAATCAGGAGTAGACGCACTCATGATTGATGAAAATAATAAAATGGTTAAAATGATTGTAGACCGGAAAAACATACATATGAAAATTATTCTACAAACTAAATCAATTCAACAAGTTAATTCATTGGATTTGAACCGAAAGACAGCGAATTTTACGCTTGAAAAATGACCTGTAAACAGCAGATCTGCAACCTATCCCGCTTAATCATTGTGATTTCGCTTTTTCTGTTTTCATCATGTGCGTATTTTAACACGTTTTATAATGCACAGGAATATTTTGAAAAAGCTGAAAAACAACGATTAGAAAAAGCAGGAGAGTCCATTCCCCCAAGTGCAATTGATGCCTATGGCAAAGTCATTGATAAGTCCCAATTTGTCATTGATAAGTATCCTGAATCAAAATATGTAGTTAAAGCAATGATGCTAATTGGTAAATCACGTTTCCATCGGAAGGAATACCGCATCGCTGAAACGATTTTTAAACAATATATAGAAACAAATACGGATGAAGTTGAGAATGCAGAATATTGGTTGGCATTGTGTAAGTGGAAATTGGGCAAGCCGCAACCGGCTCTTGATGTGTTGCAATCGATGCTGGAAAAAAGTTTAGATAGTAAATTTATTTCTTCGATTCATCTTTCTATCGCTGAAATTTACTTGGATACTGATAATGCACCCATGGCCCTTGAACATCTAATATTAGCAGCTGAAACTAATAATGATCGAAATGAGCGTGGACAGATTTATTACAGAATCGCTGAATTAGCTTATGATGCTGGTAAGTTAGAACAAGCGTTAACAGCTAATGCGGAAGTCGTAAAGAATACAACATCCAAAAAACGCAAAGAAGCAGCGAACTTACAAATTGTTCGTATTCATCGTATGCTGGGAAATTGGGATAAAGTGAAAAGCCTCATAAAAACGATGTTGCTGGATAATATATACACCTCCATTCATGGTGGTCTCGAATTAGAATTAGTTAAACTTTATCAAATGAATAAACAGATTGATGAAGCAATTACTCGGATCGAATCTATAAAAGAAGATTATAAAAATTCCAAAACGTCTGCAGAAGCGTATTTTATACATGGAGAAATTGCATTATATGACCATTGGAACTTGGATGATGCAGATAAATATTTTAGTCAAGTTACTCGTGAGTTCAGGCAATCAGAATATACATCCACTGCTAATCTTCGGGCTCGAGAGATAACGAAATACCTTGAGTCATTAGATGAATTAAAAACACTAAATGAAAACATCCTCCAAATCACGACAGCATTAGATACTCTTGATAATGATTCATTGCAATCTATTCATGAAAATGAAGTAGTTGATGCCCGCGTATCTATTTCAGGTCATTTATATAACCTTGGAGAATTAGAAGCATTCCACTTCAAGCGGCAAGATTCCTCATTGGTCCATTTTCAAAAAATTGTCGAAGAGTTTCCTGAATCTGAATTTTACTCTAAATCACTTTTTGTATTGTATTACATCAACTACACACATAATAAAATGGAAATTGCTGACGTTTTAAGTAAAAGAATTTTGGATGAATTGCCATCATCCGAATATGCAGATTATTTGCGAAAATCATTAGATCTACCTGTAGACGAAGGATCGGTGCAGGCATTGCTTCGGCAAGGTGAATTGGAATGGCTAATCAATCCGAATAATGCTTTAACATATTACAAAAATATAATTTTGAAAGACAGTCAAAGTGAAACAGCTTCTCGAGCAGCATATTTTCTAGCGTATAATTATGATTACACGTTTTATGAACCGGACAGTGCATTTAAATATTATTCTTGGTTGAATGAAAATCATGGAAAGTCTGAGCAGGCATTAGCGAGCAAAATCAGATATGAAATTTTGCAGCAAATACTCATTGAAGCAGAGGCAGATTCACTTGAAAATTGAACAAGCAATCGTGTTACGAAATGAACAGATTGCACATGGCATATGGCGTATGTCACTGGTAGCTCCAGATGTTGCTTCTGCTTATGTTGGTCCGGGACAATTTATTAGTTTATTAACCGATGATAGTTGGGATCATCTTGTTCGACGCCCCATGAGTATTGCCAAAATCAACGAAGATGAAGTGGATATTATTTATAAAATATTTGGCGATGTGACAGATCATTTTACCAAAAAATGTCCCGGTGACTCTATGAATATCCTAGGGCCGTTGGGCAATGTATTTACTGATTATAATTCAGAATTTGCTGAACCTATTTTAATTGGCGGAGGTGTAGGGCTTGCACCTATACTTAATTTATATGATGCATGTGAGAAGGCAGTTATGATAATTGGCGCTAGGTCTGCCGATGAGCATTTTCTAAATCATAAGCCTGATAATAGTGTGTATTTAACCACGGATGATGGAACTGCTGGAATTGAAGGAAATGTGTTAACGGCATTAAAGAATATGAATTTGAGTGAAAATACTATCCTCTTTGCATGTGGACCTGAACCAATGCTCATTGCTATACAAAATTATGCTGACGAAAATAATATAAGAGCCCAATTATCCGTGGAAAGTTATATGGGCTGTGGAGTTGGCCTTTGTCAGGGTTGTGTCATTGAAAGACAAAATGGACAAGTAATGAAACATAGCTATCATGAAAAATTTTCATTGGTATGTTTGGATGGTCCCGTATATGAATGTGATGAGATAATCTTTGGCTGATCTATCTATAAAAATTGGTCATACAACCTTTAAGAATCCCATTTTTGTGGCTTCTGGTACATTTGGTTATGGTACGGATAATCCGGAACTGGTCGATGTTTCTAATATTGGTGCTATTGTAACAAAATCCATTACATTGAATCCTCGAGAGGGTAATCCACCGCCGCGAATAGTTGAAACACCTTCCGGAATGATTAATTCCATCGGCTTGGCCAATATTGGTGTGGAAAAATATATCAGCGAATTGCTTCCAATTTATGAGGTAATGGATACTCCTATCATTATGAATATTGCCGGATCATCCATGACAGAATACATAGATGTGATGAAAAAAGTGGAAGCTGTTTCATCGAACATAGTTGGATATGAAATAAATATATCATGTCCCAATGTAAAAGAGGGTGGAATGGAATTCGGTGTTGATTGTGAGATGACTGAAAAATTGACAAGAGAATTGCGAAATTTGACCGATCGCTTACTGATAATGAAATTGAGCCCTAATGTTACGGATATAACTGCAATCGCTAAATCGTCGGAAAATGGTGGGGCTGATGCTGTGTCAGCAATCAACACTGTTGTTGGAATGAGCATCGATCATAAAACGAAAAAAAGTAATATTTATACTACTTACGGAGGTCTTTCTGGTCCGGCTATAAAACCTGTTGGATTAGCGTGTGTACATAAAGTATTTAATGCAGTAAAAATTCCTATCATTGGTATAGGCGGAATGGTAAGTAGTCACGATGTTATTGAGTATATTTTGGCAGGATCATGCGCCGTTCAGATTGGAACTGCTAATTACCGCGACCCTGGGATTGCCGAAAAAATATTAAATGATTTAAACGATTATCTGGATGAACAAAATCTTAATTCCATCACTAGTTTAATCGGGGCTGTTAAAACGTATGTTTAGATGGTTAATGATTATTTCATTATTATCGATTTCCTGTTCGAATTCACCTCGTTATCGAACCGGCAGTTTACCAGAAAAAAAAGGGCAAATTCCATTGGCAACAAAAGGGAAACATGCCAAAGTATTATACGGAGTCAGTTCCTATTATGGCGAAGATTTTCATGGTAAACTCACTGCCAATGGTGAAGTTTACGATATGTATGGTGTCACAGCAGCCCATAAAACTCTTCCTTTGAATACGGTTGCTCGCGTGACTAATATGGAAAACGATAAATCAATTATTCTGCGTATTAATGATCGCGGTCCGTATGTTGCCGGTAGAATTTTGGATTGTTCCTACGGTGCAGCCTTAAAATTAGGCTTTATCGCTCAGGGGACTACTAAAGTAAAGATCGAGATTATTGAATTTGGAGATAATAAATATATGAAACATAAATCTTAAAATGTCTAAATATTATTTAGCAGTAAACCCACATGGTGGTCTCAAAAAAGGGTTGGACATTTTGGATCAAGTTAAACCAGTTTTTGAAAGTGTCGGGGCGGAATTAACGGTCTTGGAGACAGAATATGCCGGTCATGCACGTAATTTGGCTCAAACTGTTGAATTTGATGGCTATGATGGCTTTTGCGCCATTGGCGGTGATGGTACCATGCATGAAGTTGTCAATGGTATGATGAATAGGGAAGATGGCCATAAACTGCCCATTGGACTTGTAACAGGCGGAACAGGAAATTCCTTTATGCACGACCTTGATTGCCTTGATCCGGTCAAAGCAGCCAAGCGCATTATTACCAATCGCAGACGTCCTATCGATTTAGCCAGGGTCAATGCCAATGGAGAAATATTGTACGCGTTTAATATTGTAGGTTGGGGTATGCCTACGGATATTAATATTATCGCGGAAAAAATGCGCTGGCTCGGAGGACAGCGTTATAATGTAGCTTCTTTAATTGAGATTATTGCCTTTCGTGAGCGCTTTGCTGTTCTTATTATTGAAGGAAATAGAACTGTGGGTGATTTCGGATTTATTTTGGGATGCAATACAATTCATACGGGCAAAGGAATGAAAATGGCACCCATGGCGCAATTGAACGATGGTTATATTGATCTAATTGTAGCACATAAGGCAAGTCGCTGGAAATTGTTTAAGATGTTTCCAAAAGTATTTTCTGGTAAACACATTGCGGACCCTATAGTTGAATATCACCAAGTAAAATCGTTTTCAATCATTCCTAAAGTCGATAATATTCTCAATATTGATGGAGAAATGATTGGCAGTACACCTATTGATGTGGATGTGATTCCTTCCGCAATAGATGTGCTTGTTTAATTACTGATTCTTCGTTGGGAAACACATTCAATTTTCTTTACCTTCCCAACCTTATTTTTTTCATTTTATGACTGATATTTCACCAAAAGGAAGAAAACTTATTAATGCTTTAGGAATTCCTGGCATATTGCTGATGATTTGGCTTGGGGGCTTCTATTTTTCAATATTTATTACAGTTGTCGTTGTATTAGCATTAAAAGAATTTTATAGTTTATACCGTAGTAAAGGGATTTATGCTTCATTAACAATGGGATTGGTTGGATCCGTATTTTTTGTTTGGTTCTATCATTTCGAACCTTATTTAAATATGCTTGCAGTCATACAGTTGGCGATTGTCTTTGTATTGCTTTTATTGATACTTGAATTATTTAGTAAAAAGATTAACCCTGTATCAAACTTGGCATATACAATTTTTGGTATTGCATATATACCTATGTTATTGGGTACTTTAATAGCACTACGCCAAATTGATATGACCTATGGTACTTATTATACAATTGCTATTGTTGTTTCAGTTTGGATTTGTGATACAGCTGCGTTTGGTTTTGGCGTGAAATGGGGGAAAAAGAAAATTTTTCCTCGAACGAGTCCAAATAAATCAATAGTTGGAAGTGTGGCGGGATTTATTAGTGTGTTAGCATTTTTTATTATTTTAGCTTATTTTGAAATACCGTCGTCAGATTTAACAATGCAAGACGTTATAATATTCTCAATAATTTCAGGCGTATTTGGACAATTGGGTGATTTTGTTGAATCCTTATTTAAACGCGATGCAGGCGTTAAAGATTCAGGTACTTTTCTTTTAGGACATGGTGGTGTTTTAGACCGTTTTGATTCATTGATTTTTGCTGCTCCTTTAACTTATTTTTACCTTCATTTTTAAGCTCATTTAGAATCATTATATAAAAAAGTAACAATGAAATTAAGATCAATACTCGCAACGGATTGCGGCAGTACTACAACGAAAGCCATTTTGATCGAAAAGATTGCTGGTGAATATCGTCTTGCCTTTCGCGGTGAAGCACCTACGACAGTAGAAGCACCTTTTGAGGATGTAACTAAAGGAGTTTTAAATGCTGTCATGGAAGTGGAAGAGTTAGCTGGAAGAAAATTAATTGACGGTGATAATATCATGACCCCACGTAAGGGTGATGAAGGTGTTGATATCTATATTTCAACAAGTTCGGCGGGTGGCGGATTACAAATGATGGTGGCTGGAGTTGTAAAAGGTATGACTGGTGAATCTGCTCAAAGAGCAGCATTGGGAGCCGGTTCAATTGTTATGGATGTTTTAGCATCAAACGATGGTCGTAAACCTCATGAAAAAATTGAGCGTATTCGCCAATTAAGACCTGATATGATTTTATTATCCGGAGGCATCGATGGCGGAACAACTAAACATGTGGTTGAACTTGCCGAAATATTAGCCGCAGCCAATCCAAAACCTCGGTTAGGCACAAGCTATAAACTTCCTGTTATTTATGCTGGAAATAAAAATGCCGCTGATAAAATTAAAGATACTTTGGGAGAGATTACTGATCTTGATATTACGGAAAATATTCGACCTGTTCTAGAGCGGGAAAACCTTAAACCATCTCGAGATAAAATTCATGACCTTTTTATGGAACATGTTATGCAGCAGGCCCCGGGATATAAAAAATTAATGTCCTGGACAGATGCTCCGATCATGCCGACACCCGGTGCTGTGGGTGCTTTGATTGAAATGGTCGCAGAAAAAGAAAATATTTCTGTTGTAGGTGTGGATATTGGTGGTGCTACGACCGATATTTTCTCTGTTTTTCAAAAACAATTTAACCGTACAGTGAGTGCAAATCTTGGAATGAGCTATTCAATTTGCAATGTACTGGCTGAAGCTGGATTGAAAAATGTTCTACGTTGGGTGCCATTTGATATTGATGAAAAAGAATTAACTAACCGAATTGGCAATAAAATGATTCGTCCCACGACTGTCCCGCAAAGCATGGAAGAATTAGTCATTGAACAGGCAATTGCCAGGGAAGCATTAAGATTGTCATTTATTCAGCATAAATCATTTGCTGTTAATTTAAAAGGCGTTCAAAAAGAACGGACTATTTCCGATGCCTTTGAGCAATCAGAGTCCGGGGAATCTCTTGTAGATATGATGGATCTGGATTTATTGATTGGCTCTGGTGGTGTTTTATCACACGCACCTCGCCGTGAGCAGTCTGCACGAATGCTTATTGACAGTTTTTTACCAGAAGGTATTACACAATTAGCTGTTGATTCCATATTCATGATGCCTCAACTAGGAGTCATGGCCAATATACAAAAAGAAGAAATAGCAGAAGATGCACGTATGGCCGCAATTGAAGTATTTGAAAAAGATTGTTTAATCAGACTCGGGAGTTGTTTAGCTCCGGTTGGGCAATATAAAGTAGGCGCTACAGTCTTAATAACTGAATTGACTTTGTCAAATGGAGAGACTCAAACGCATGTTTTAAAATCGGGTGATATTTTCAGAATTAAAATTCCTTATGAACCCGTTAAAGCTAAACTAACTCCTGGTAAAGGTATGAATATCGGCGCCGGAAAGAATGAAGTTATTGAAACAACTATTTATGGCGGCGTAGTTGGTATTATTTTTGATGGACGTGGTCGACCTCTCGAAATTTCCTCTGATCCCAAAACACGGATTTCTAATTTAACAAATTGGTCGAAAGCAGTAAATGAATATCCTAATCTTAATCCAAACTCTGAATCATAAGCATGGCACATGCTTACACACCTGGTCTTAAAGTATTACACGAAACCAAGATAAATAAAGAAAGACGTCTCCCGTTGAAAGGCACAGTAGTTGTAGAAAATGGCACAACTGTTCAGCCAGATGATATTGTTGCCAAAACAGATCTTCCGGGAAATGTTCAAATGGTGAATGTAGCAAATCAACTTAATATTGACGCTGATGATGTTAATGATGCTATGACTGTTAAAGTTGGATCTGAAGTGAGAAAGGATGATATGATAGCTGAAACGAAGGGCCTATTTGGAATGTTCAAATCCAATGTGACTGCACCAGTTGATGGGACGATAGAAGTCATTTCTGATACAACAGGTCAAGTTGTAATTCGGGAAGCACCCATTCCTGTAGAAATTGATGCATATATGAGTGGAAGAATTAAGGAAGTGATACCTGAAGAAGGTGTCGTCATTGAATCTGAAGGTGTTTTTATCCAAGGTATTTTTGGAATCGGTGGGGAGAGCAGAGGTGATCTGGCTGTAATCGTTAAAAATAGGGAAGAAGAGATTACTGAAGAATTGATCACATCAGAGTTAGCCGGAAAAATTGTAGTGGGTGGTTCGTTTATCAGTTTAAAAGCGTATAAAAAAGCAATTCAAATGAAAGTAGCTGGTGTTGTAGTTGGTGGTTTTAATTATTTCGATTTAGAAGATATTCTTGGTTATACATTAGGTGTAGCAATTACGGGTTCAGAAGATTTAGCTACATCTCTAATTTTAACTGAAGGTTACGGTAAAATTAGAATGGGCTCTCAAACGTTTGATCTATTAAAAGAGCATCATGGGAAGTTTACATCGGTCAATGGTGCGACCCAAATTCGTGCAGGAGTTATTCGTCCTGAAATTGTTATACCTCTCTCTGGCGATGAGCTAAAAGGTGATCATAAAGATGCACATGCATCAGAGGGAATTCAAGCCGGAAGTTTGGTACGAGTTATCCGAGCTCCCTATTTTGGGCGAATGGGAAAAGTAGTTGATTTGCCATCAGAATTAAGAAAAATGGAATCAGAAACAATGGTGCGAGTTGCCATAATTGAAATTGATGGTGAGAATATTGAAATACCTCGGGCAAATCTTGAAATGGTTGAAACAGATTGATGACAGAAGAGGTGATTAAAACTGAAGTTCAATCCACGTTATCTGAAAAAGATAAGGATTTTATTACACGTTTAGCAAAACGCATTCAAAGCTCCGGTTTTATAACGCCAGCAATATTTTTTATTGAAATGACAAAACCATTGGCTTTGTTGGGAAGCCATGCTATGGTATTTTTCGGTCCTATTATTAATTCATTTATTCAAACAGATGGCTATTATCGTGCCGCTGAACTTTTTGAAGAACCGGATACTGTTGAATTTCTACTGGATGAAATTGAACGTCTTGATAAAGAAAATTCTCTAACGGAAGGAGATTCCATTGAAAGATAAACAATTTTGGATTGTTTTAAGCGGCTTAATTGTCGCATTCCTTATTTTTTGGTTCGCTGGACAACCCATGTTTAACGAAGACCGTGTTGTAATGTTTATAACAATTGTTGCGATTTCTGCGACATTATTATATAATATTCGCATGGCAAAGCGTGGAGAAACATTTTATTTACGCCCCATTCCGGGTTTAAAAGCTATAGAAGAAGCAGTGGGTCGTTCCACAGAGATGGGGAAACCTGTACTTTACGTACCCGGTATTATGGACATGGACCAAGTTGAAACGGTAGCCGGAGTTATTGTTTTAGGTCATGTTGCAAGAATGACTGCTCGTTATGAAACGAGTCTGAATGTACCTGTTTCAAGATCTATTGTTATGAAAGCAGCACGGGAAGTCTGTCGTGAATCGTACATGATGGAAGGTCGTCCGGATATGTTTAATGATGATATGGTGCATTATTTAACCGATGATCAATTTGCATATGCAGCAGGTGTAAATGGAATTATGATCCGCGAAAAACCGGCTGCTTGTTTGTATATGGGTAAATTTTATGCAGAATCCTTAATCCTTGCTGAAACAGGCAATTCAATTGGTGCCATTCAAATCGCCGGAACTGCATCACAAGCCCAGATCCCATTTTTTGTAACAGCATGTGATTACACACTCATAGGTGAAGAATTTTTCGCAGCCAGTGCTTACCTTTCACAAAAACCAGAACTGATTGGCGGTGTAAGAGGGCAAGATATGGTTAAAGTAGCTGTGATTTCAGTTATTATTTTAGCCACACTTCTTCGATTTATTTATGAAACCTGGGGTGTTGGTTTTGATGCTATTAAACTTTTAACGGTTCAGTAGGAGAGCCTTATGATTTGGAAACGACAAATACCCATTTTAATTGTAGCATTTATTGGTGCATTAACTTTATTTGGTTGGTTTGTGGAAGAACCGAATATCAAAGCATTCGTAGATGATGATGCCACACAATGGTACGATATTCTAGCTAGTTTTGCAATTATCCTCGGTGCAATGAATTTAATGAAAATGCAAATTCAAAAAGTGGCCAGACAGAAAAAAGGATGGCCCTATAGTATTGTAGCTATTTTTGGATTCTTATTTGCAATCACTGCAGGATTTTTTATAAAAGGTGTGGATGATTCTGTTGCTGTGTGGGGCGCTCATGTAACGACAGAAGGAACACTATTTAAATGGATATTTGATTATATGTTTACGCCCTTGTCCGCTACTATGTTTTCTTTACTTGCATTTTTTGTGGCATCGGCATCTTATCGTGCATTCCGCATTCGCAATTTTGAAGCGTCGCTTTTGCTTGTAGCAGGAATTATTATCATGGTGGGACGTGTTCCTATCGGCAGCCTTATCTCCTCATGGGTGATTATGTACATTATTGTTTTAGCTTTAGGCATTGGTGTAAATACGTGGAAAAAAGATAAAAAGATTACATTCGGTGTTGTAGGAGTTGGAATAATAATCGTAACTGTCGCAGGCATGATGACAGGTTGGCCTTTGGATAAACCAGCAATATTCTATTTACCGATTATCCAGGAGTGGATTTATTATTATCCAAATGTAGCTGGAACTCGAGCAATTATGATTGGAGTCGGATTGGGCATTTTTGCCACATCGATTCGTTATATCCTCGGAATTGAAAAATCATATATCGGAGAATAACATAATGAAAGCATTAGAAGATTTAATTTTAAAAATTGGCAAAGTTGATAGGCGCTGGATATTTTTAGTTCTAGCTATTGCTGTGTTCATTCCCATAATCAAACCCATTGGAATGCCAATAAGGGCAACGGAGACTACAAAAGTCGTTTTTAATACTATCGAAAATTTACCGGAAAATTCAAAAGTACTTGTCTCAATTGAATACAGCCCCAGTACAAAACCGGAAAATCATCCCATGACCATCAGCATTTTACGGCACTTATTCAGAAATAATCATAAAGTGTTTGTTACGTGTCTGTGGCCCGATGGCCAATTCATGGCTCAAGATGCGTTGAAACAAGTAGCGGAAGAAGAATTTGGCAAGGTTTACGGTGAAGATTATGTTTTCCTAGGATTTCGCCCGGGAAATGAAGCAGTGATAAAAGGCATTGTGAGTAATATCCGCAAATTATACACTGTCGATGTTTATCAAACAAAAATAGATGAAATTCCTTTAATGGATGGAATTAAAAATTTCAAAGATTTTGCATTCCTTTTCTCATGTTCTGCGGGTTATCCCGGAACGGTGGAATGGGTACAGTACGCAGCAGATCCAACAGGTGTCCCCATGAGTTCAGGTGTAACATCCATCCAGGTGAATGAGGTTATGCCCTATGTTCAATCTGGACAAATGAAAGGTGTGCTAGCCGGAATGCCCGGCGCAGCTGAATATGAAGCGTTGATGGGCCAAAAGGGGTTTGCCACCAGTGGAATGGATGCACAATCCATTGCCCACCTTGTTATAGTATTATTTATCATTTTAGGAAACGCGGCCTTTTTTATCGAACGCAAGCGTTCCAGAAAGTATTAAGGAGTCAACATTATGAGCATGACAGTTATACTTGGAGCATGGATCGCAGTATTCCTTACCTTTGGAATTTTTTCGTACTTATATAAAGATAATCCTTTCTATAAAACAGCTGAACACCTTTTTGTTGGTATTTCGGCAGGGTATTGGGCATCCATTTTCTTTTGGACCCAGATTCAGCCAAATTTATTCGGACGCCTTTGGCCATCTTCGGAGTTCAGTGCAGAATCATTATGGTATAAAATCTATAATGGATTAAGTTTCTTATCAACATCGGTTTTTCCGCCTGGTGGAATCGATAAAGGCCATGATATGCATTTAAGTTATCTTATTCCATTTGCCTTGGGTATTATGATGCTGTTAAGTCTTATTCCTAAACTTAACTGGTTTGCCAGATGGGGTATTGCATATACGGTAGGTATGGCTGCGGGATTACGAGCATATGGGTACCTGAATTCCAATGTTCTTGGTCAAATTAAAGGTACTGCAGCAAGTTTCACTGACCCAAATATGCCGTTTTTTAGTTTAACATCTGTTTCAACTTTTAACAGTCTCGTCATTCTAGTTGGAACAATAACCGGGCTACTTTATTTCTATTTTTCGAAAGAACATAAGGGAGTATTAGGTAAAGCGTCCAAAGTGGGAATTTACTTCTTGATGATTAGTTTTGGCGCATCCTTTGGATTTGCAGTCATGGGCCGTATTTCACTCCTTATCGGGCGCTTTGTTGACTTGATCAAATATTCTGCTGGTGATTATAACAATGCAACTCTTTGGGTATTGGTGATTATGCTCATAATTTTGGGTTATGATGCATTTAAAAGCCGTAAAACACCTCCAGTAAATGAGGAAGCTGTATAAGTATATTTTGCCAGCATTTTTCACCTGATAAATACTAGATAATTTAATACTAGGATAAATAATGAATTTCTTGAGAGAACTGGGGATTGAAAACCAAAATTACGGCGCTTGTGTTGGAGGAGAAGATTGGATAAAATCAACTGATTCTAAAAAAATTGATTCCATCAATCCAGCAACAGGAGAAGTAATTGCTTCAGTGTTCCAGGCCACAGTTGACGACTATGAAAAAGTGATGCTGGCATCTGAAGCAGCATTTAGTGATTGGAAAAAAGTTCCGGCTCCCATTCGTGGACAATTAATTATGGACATAGGCAATGCTCTCCGTGAAAAGAAAGATGTCTTGGGAAGTTTGGTTTCATTGGAAATGGGGAAAATTAAGCAAGAGGGCGATGGAGAAGTTCAGGAAATGATTGATATAGCTGATTTTGCCGTTGGACAATCGAGAATGCTTTATGGGAAAACAATGCATTCAGAGCGCCAGGATCACCGTATGTACGAACAATGGCATCCCTTGGGAAATGTGGGCGTTATTACAGCATTTAACTTTCCTGTAGCCGTTTGGGCATGGAATGCATGCCTTGCTGCAATTTGCGGAGATATCACAATTTGGAAGCCATCTTCATCTACACCACTTTGTGCTGTGGCTGTTCAGAATATTGCCAATGACGTGCTTAAAAAACATGGTTATATTGGCATTTTCAACACATTGATCGGCAGCGGGTCCGTGGTGGGCGAGCGCATGTTGAATGATAAGCGTGTTCAGCTTGTATCATTCACAGGTTCTACAAGAATGGGACGCCATGTATCAAAAGTAGTATCTGAACGGTTTGGTAAAACGATTCTAGAGCTCGGTGGAAATAATGCCATTATTGTGGATGAAACTGCGGATATGAATATGGTTATACCAGCTATTGCTTTTGGATCTGTAGGCACAGCCGGCCAGCGCTGCACGAGCACTCGCAGAATTATTGTTCAAGAATCACGTTATGATGAATTAGTTAAAAGATTAGTAAGTGCGTATGAGCAAGTCAATATTGGTGATCCATTAGCAAAAGATACTCTAATGGGCCCATTGGTAAATCAAAATTCAGTTTCTGACTATAAGAATGCATTAGAAAAAGTAAAAGAAGCTGGGGGTGAAATTCTTTATGGCGGTGAAGTACTTGAAGGAAATTTTGTCCAGCCAACTATCGTGAAAGCAGAGAATCACTGGAACATTGTCCAGAAAGAAACATTTGCACCGATTTTATACATAATCGCTTACAAAACTCTTGAAGATGCGATTACTATTCATAATGATGTTCCACAGGGGCTTTCATCGTCTATGTTTACATTAAACATGCAAAATGCAGAAACATTTTTATCATCCGTAGGCAGTGATTGTGGAATAGCCAATATCAATATCGGCACTTCAGGCGCCGAAATCGGCGGAGCCTTCGGCGGTGAAAAAGAAACGGGAGGTGGACGGGAATCTGGTTCTGATTCTTGGAAACAGTACATGCGCCGACAAACAAACACAATTAACTGGAGTAAAGAATTGCCACTTGCCCAGGGAATAACTTTCGATCTTTCATAATTTTAGGAGACAAAATGTCAATTACACCCACGAATGTACACAAGACAATTGCCAAACATATGCTGGCAGATGGAATGGAACAGGTTATTGACCTTAAAAAGAGCCATGGGTCTTGGATGGTAGATGCCAGAGACGGAAAAGAATATTTGGATTTATTTTCTATGTTTGCTACATTATCCATTGGATATAACCATCCCTATATTTTAGAAAATAAAGATAAACTAACGACAGCTGCTTTAAATAAAGTAACAAATTCTGATATTTATTCTCAAGAAATGGCAGAGTTTGTTGAAACAATGGGTCGGATTGCTCAACCGGATTATCTACCTTATGCTTTTTATGTGGAGGGAGGGGCATTGGCTGTTGAGAATGCATTAAAGGTTGCGTTCGACTGGAAAATGCGAAAGAACATCGCATCAGGAAAAGGTAAAAAAGGAACAAAGGTTATTCATTTTAAAGAATGTTTCCATGGCCGTTCAGGATATACAATGTCACTGACCGATTCACCTGACCCTCGCAAAACATTGTTTTTCCCCAAGTTTGACTGGCCACGAGTATCTAATCCTAAAATGACATTTCCCCTAAATGAATCCGCTGTAGCGGAGGCAGAAGCCAAGTCAATTACTGAAATTAAAGCAGCCATTTCCGCCAACCTTGATGATATTGCCGCATTGATCATTGAACCCATTCAAGGCGAAGGCGGCGATAATCATTTTCGGGAAGAATTCTTCCGCGAATTGAGAACTATTTGTGATGAAAATGAAATCATGCTCATTTATGATGAAGTACAAACAGGCGTTGGAATTACAGGTAAAATGTGGGCACACCAGCATTATGGCGAAGATTGCCGTCCGGATATTATCAGTTTTGGTAAGAAAACCCAGATCTGCGGAATTTTTGTTTCTAATCGTGTGGATGAAGTGGAAAATAATGTATTTCACGAATCCAGTCGTTTGAATTCCACTTGGGGTGGAAATATAGCAGATATGGTTAGAATCACTCTTTATCTGAATGTCATTGATCAAGAAGGTCTCGTTCAAAAAGCAGCGGAGAATGGTGAATATCTAATGAATAAGCTAGATGTGCTTCAAGAGAGTAACTATAATAATGTTTCAAATTTGAGAGGAAGGGGCTTATTTTGCGCTTTCGATCTACCCAATAGCGATTTACGGGATAAATTGTTATCACTCATTGCTGATGAAGGGGCACTCATGTTGGGCTGTGGCACGCAATCCATTCGTTTTCGTCCTCATTTAAATATAAGCAAAGATGAAATTGATACCGGATTTAAAATGATTAGCAGAGCTATTTCTAAATTGTGATTTCAGAAAATAATGTCGGCGCTCTGTTTATTGTTGCTACACCGATTGGTAACTTAAAGGATTTTACTTTTCGAGCCGTAGAAACATTGCAGAATGTCAAACTTATTGCTGCAGAAGACACTCGGCATTCAAGGGTTCTTCTCCAACATTATAAAATAAATACTCCGACCATAAGTTACTTCGAACACAACCGTTTTACCCGTATACCAAAAATAATTGAGACGATTCAAAACGGTTCAGACGTTGCCGTTATCACCGATGCAGGAACACCTGGAGTAAGCGATCCTGCTTACAAACTTGTACGTGCTGCAATTGAAAAAGGAATTAGAGTAGAGGCTATTCCCGGCAGTTCAGCATTATTAACAGCATTGGTATCTTCGGGATTACCGACAGATCGTTTTCTCTTTGAAGGATTTATTCCATCTAAAAAAGGTCGTAAAAAAAGATTAAAAGCTGTTCAGAATGAAAATGCAACATTGGTATTTTTTGAAAACCCAAAACGTTTATTGCGTACATTAAAAGACATATACGAAGTAATCGGTGACAGACCAGCCGTATTAGCTCGTGAATTAACTAAAATTCATGAGGAAATAATCCGTGGAACTGTTTCAGAATTAATGTCGTATTTTTCAGAGAAATCTCCACGGGGAGAATGCGTATTAATGATAGGAAAAGATGACGAAAATGTTTACTTCAACTAAAGAACATTTCATCACATTTGAAGGTATTGATGGGTGTGGTAAATCCACTCAAGCAAAACTTCTTCTAGAAAAATTGAATGAAGAAGGATGCAAGTCTATACTCGTTCGTGAACCGGGCGGTACTCGAATTTCCGAAGCAGTGCGTGAAATTTTATTAACCAAAGGAATGGATGAGTTGCAAAATAGGACAGAAGCATTACTCATGACAGCAAGTAGAGCCCAATTAACCGATGAAGTTATTTTGCCTAATCTCCATAAAGGAAATTGGGTTGTCGCAGATCGTTACACAGATTCTACATTAGCATATCAAGGTGGCGGAAGAGAATTGAATCTAGACTGGTTAATCAAATTAAACTCGTTTGCAACTAACGATTTAAATCCGGATATGACAGTCATTGTTGACATTGTTCCTGAAGAAGGCCAACGTAGAAGAGCGTCTGATAATCCAGACCGCATCGAAAAATCGGGCATGGATTTTCAGCAAAATGTTCGTAAAATGTATTTAGAAATTGCAAAACGCTTTCCTGATAGAATTTTTGTAACAGACGGTCATGAAACAATCGAAAATATTCATCGTAAAATTTGGAACGAAATCAAAAGGAGATATTTTTTATAATGTTCGCATTCATTTTTAAAAAGAAAAAAGTTTTAATCAGTGTATTTCTTGCCGGGTTTGTTTTTATTATTATCGGAGCTTCAAATTCCGACACATACCGTAGCATAGCCCGCTCCCAGCGTATTATAAATGAAGTCTACAAACATTTAATCGTCAATTATGTTGATGAGCTGGATACAGATGAGTTCACCAAAACAAGTATCAATAATATGCTGTCTGATTTGGATCCATATACTGTCTATTTGGAGTCTGAAGATCGTGATAATCTTGATATGCTTACCCATGGTAAATATGGAGGTGTGGGAATTCAACTTGGCAAACGAGATGATCATCTGACTGTTATTTCTCCCCTGGAAGATTCTCCTGCCATGCGCGCCGGTATATTAAGTGGCGATATTATTAGCAAAATTGATGAGGAGGAAGTCAAAGATATTTCCCTGGATGATGCGGCAAAGCTTATTCGCGGTAAAAAAGGGACGACAGTCGTTTTAACTATTATCCGAATTGAGAATGAGGAACCGATTGAATTCCATTTAACACGTACGGATATTATGGTCCAAGATGTTCCTTATGCAGAAATGATTAATGATGATATTGGCTATATCGTTTTAACACGCTTTTCTAAAAATGCTCCTATAGAAATGAAAAAAGCGTTACGTAGTTTAATCGACCAAGGTATGAATAATCTAATTCTCGATTTACGAAATAATCCAGGAGGTCTGTTATCTGCTGCAATAGAAATATTGGAAATGATTTTTCCCAAGGGAGAAAAACTGCTATGGACTAAAGGTCGCACAAAAGAATCCAATCGTGAATTTATTTCCCGGAAAAATCCTCTATTAGATAGTAAAATAAAAATTGCTGTTTTAATTAATGAGGGTAGCGCTTCTGCCAGCGAAATAGTTTCAGGCGTAATTCAAGATTTAGACAGAGGCATAGTTATTGGGAATAAATCCTTTGGCAAAGGTTTGGTGCAATCCGTGTACGGTATTGATCAAAAACGATCTTTAAAAATTACAACTGCAAAATATTATATACCGAGTGGAAGACTCATCCAAAAACCGGATTATTTAAACGAAAAAGTGATAAAGAGTGTCGCAATGAAGGATAGTGTTTTTACGACCAAAGGTGGACGTAATGTAGAAGGGGGAGGTGGAATAACTCCAGATTATATTGTTGAAGATGTTCAAGTGGGACCCTTAACTCGCGAATGTTGGAGAAAGAGCTATTTCTTCTCTTTTGCCAGAGAAAACAAAAATATATTTCAATCATTTGAAGATGTTTTGAATAATGAAAAATTAATGGATACATTTTCCGATTATCTTGCAAATCATGAATTGGAAATAAAAATTGATGGTCAATCTCAATTTGAACAGAGTAAAGAAAAGTTGAAAAAATATGATGACAAAAATGCCAAATTGAATTATGCGTTCAAAATGATTGATGAATTTATAGTTAAAACAGAAAAATCTTTATTTGAAAACGAATACAGTGATTTGGAAAAAGGTGTTTTTACAAATTTTGCTCAAATCTTTGACGGGAATAAGGGGAGAATTCGTTTTAATGTTGGTCAGGATGAGGTTATAAATAAAGCACGTCAATTGCTTCAAGACAAAATGGCTTATTCAGAAACATTTCATGCCGTTTCAAATAATTAGAAATTGTATAAAACAATTCTATTATTCCCATAGTTCAGCATTAAATTCCACGACTTTTTTATGGGCGTTTAGCTCAGTTGGTTAGAGTGCTTGCTTGACATGCAAGAGGTCGGCAGTTCAAGTCTGCCATCGCCCACAGTCAAAGTGATTGGCAGTTCCCTGTCCTCCCTAATGCAATGTAGGCGGGAAGTCTGCCATCGCCCATAGTAAATCAGCAAATATATATTGTGATAAAAGAAACAAGCAAATACTACAATATCGTGGACGATTCTCCACAAAAATCAGTGTGCACTCGTACAGCTTTCTGATTTTGTATACTCTATTATTTAAGCTATGAGTGACATTTTAATAACATTCCCTGATCAATCTTCACGGTCTTTCGCTACGGGCGTCTCCTCAATGGAAATTGCTGAAAGTATTGGACCGGGATTGGCGAAGGCTGCAGTAGCTGCGCGAATTGATGGATTATTAACTGATCTAACTCAATCAATTGATAAAAATGCTGATGTTGAAATAATTACAGAAGATTCAGATGCCGGACACGAAGTTTTATTGCACAGTACAGCGCACCTCATGGCTCATGCAGTAAAATTACTTTTTCCTGATGCTAAAGTGACTATTGGCCCCGCGATTGAGAATCGCTTTTATTATGATTTTGACATTCCAGGCACATTTTCGGATGATGATTTGGAAAAAATTGAAGCAAAAATGCACGAATTATCTGAAAATGATTTTGAAGTAAATCGCATTGAGATGAGTCGAAATGACGCCTTGAAAATGTTCAAAGAAATGGGTGAAGATTATAAAGTAGAGATTATTGAACAGATTAATGAACATGATACAATATCGGCATATTCTCAAGATGATTTCATTGATCTTTGTAGAGGTCCTCACGTGAAATCAACAGGTAAGATTAAACATTTTAAACTTTTATCTACATCTGGTGCATATTGGCGTGGTGATGAAAATAATACAATGTTGCAACGCATCTACGGAACTGTATTTAGTACTAAAAAAGGATTAGATACTTATCTTCATTATTTGGAAGAAGCGAAGAAGCGAGATCATCGTAAACTTGGTAAGGAATTGGATTTATTTTTCTTTCATCATCTTTCACCAGCCAGTCCATTTTTCACGGATAAAGGTGCAGTCGTTTATAATAATCTCATAGACTATATGCGCAGCTTATATAACGAACATGGCTATAATGAAGTGATTACTCCCCAAATATTTGATATGGAATTATGGAAACAATCCGGCCATTATGATATGTTTATCGATAATATGTTTAGAATGGAAATGGGGGATAGGGAATTCGGATTAAAACCAATGAATTGCCCCGGACATACTTTGATTTATTCGCACGGACATCATTCTTATAGAGATTTACCTATACGCATGGCCGATTTTGGCCGTTTACACAGATTTGAAAAAGCAGGTGTTCTTTCAGGATTAACACGTGTTCGCAGTATGGCACAAGACGATGCTCATATTTTTTGCACGCCTGAACAAATTGGCGATGAAATCACAGATTTGTTTGAAATGGTTCAAAAAGTATATAAAACATTTAGCTTTGAAGATTTATCTATTACTTTGAGCACTCGCCCAATCAAAGCACTTGGTGATATAAAATTATGGGATAAAGCAGAATCATCACTCAAAGCTGTACTCGACAAGTCAAGTTTTTATTTTACTATTGATAAAGGTAAAGGCGCATTTTACGGTCCCAAAATTGATTTTCATGTCAAAGATGCATTGCAGCGTAGTCATCAATTAGCCACAATTCAATTGGATTTTGTTTTACCTGAACGTTTCAAATTGAAATATATAGCAGAAGATGGAAATGAAGCACGCCCGGTCATGATTCATCGTGCTATTTTAGGTTCATTGGAACGTTTTTTTGGTGTTTACTTGGAGCATTGTGGTGGTGATTTTCCACTGTGGTTAGCTCCCGTACAAATAGTCGTTTTACCTATTTCAGAAAAAGTACAAACATATGCAGAAAAACTTACAAAAAATTTAAAAGCATCTGGTTTTAGAACACAATTAGATGATAAAGCTGATAAAATCGGAGCTAAAATACGACAAGCAGAATTGAGTAAAATTAATATTATGCTCATCGTTGGAGAAAAAGAAGCAGAAGCCGAAACAGTATCTGTACGCCGTCGACATAAAGGTGATCTTGGAGTAATGGATGTTTCAGAATTGACCGGGCTTTTAAATGAAGAAATAAAACAAAGGAGTTCATAATCGGAAAAAGTCATAAACCACGTATAAATGATAAAATAGCTGCTACTAAAGTCAGATTAATTTCTGAAGATGGTGAACAGCTCGGTGTCGTAAAAATTGATGATGCAATTATTAAAGCAGAAGAAGCAGGCCTAGATCTTGTGGAAGTTGCCCCAAATTCAACTCCTCCAGTTTGCAAAATACTTAATTACGGAAAAATTAAATATGAGGCCAAGAAAAAGCTTCAACATAGTAAAAAGAAACAGCACGTCATAAAAATTAAAGAAGTACGAGTTCGACCCGGAATTGGTGAAAATGATTTAAATACGAAAATGAACATGGGAAGAAAATTTCTAATGGATGGTTGTAAATTAAAGGTAACGATTATGTTTCGTGGAAGAGAATTGAGTCGCGCTAAAGAAATGGGCGATATGATTCTTGGACGTATAACAGCTATGCTAGAAGACATTTCAGAGCCTGAAATGCAATCAGAATTGGAAGGACGGAGAATTTCCGTCATGTTTACTGCAAAGTAGGAGAACGTAATGCCTAAGATGAAAACACGTCGAAGCGCTGCAAAGCGGTTCAAATTAACCGGAACCGGACGTATTCGACGCAACAAAGCAAACCATAGACACATGCTCATCAGGCGGAGCAACAGTGCGAAGCGAAAAATGCGTAATGCAGGACTCGTGTGTAGAGCTGAAGAAAATCGCGTCCGCAGGATGCTTGGAATCTAAAGGAGTATAAGAGATGCCAAGAGCTAATAGTTCTGTGCCAAGACACAGACGTCATCGAAAGGTAATAAAGCAGGCCAAAGGCTACTATGGTGCCCGGAGCCGCAATTTCAAAGCTGCAAAAGATGCAGTTTGGAAAGCAGGGCAATATGCCTATCGTGATCGCCGTCAACGGAAGCGTTTTTTCCGTAGACTGTGGATCATACGCATTAATGCGGCTGTACGGCAACATGGTTTGACTTATTCTGCATTTATTGCCGGTCTGAAAGAAAAAGAGATTGAATTGGATCGCAAGATCCTGGCTGATATGGCCATGAACAATCCAACTTCTTTCGCCGAATTAGTCAGTTCTGTAAAGAACTAACGATGACCATCAATGAGTCCATAGAGTCGGTTCGAAAATCTTTTCGGACCGACCTTGACTCGTTTCCTTCTGATCCGAGGGAAATCGATTTACTGCGTTCAGTATATTTTGGTCGTAAAGGCCTGATTGCAGGTTTATATATCTCACTCGCCGATTTACCTAATAATGAAAAGCCTGAAGCAGGGCAGTCCATTAATAATTTTAAAACAAAGTTGCAAACTGACTTTGATGCAAAAGCCTCTACTGTTATTGATGTCGCGTCAACAACGCATAATCAGTCATTCGATTTATCTCTACCTGGTTTTCCCATTACAAATGGATCTATACATCCATTACAGCAAACATTAGATGAAATAAAGAGCATTTTTAAATCGGTTGGATTTAAAGTTGCGTATGGTCCGGAGATTGAAGATGATTATCACAATTTTGAAGCACTAAATATTCCCAAACACCACCCTGCACGAGATATGCAGGATACATTTTTTGTAAAAGATAATATTGTATTACGCACTCATACTTCAAATGTGCAAATCCATCTGATGGAAGAACGAGAGCCGCCATTACGGTATATTGTTCCTGGCCGTGTGTATCGAAACGAATCAGTGAGCTATAAAAGCTATTGTTTATTCCATCAAATCGAAGGACTATTCGTAGATAAAAATGTTTCAATGGCTGATTTAAAAGGTATTTTGGAATATTTTGTAAAACGATTTTTTGGTGAAAGTACAGTCATGCGCTTTCGCCCTAGTTTTTTCCCATTTACAGAACCAAGTGCTGAAGTGGACATTTGGGATAAAAAACGTGGTAAATGGATGGAAATTCTCGGTTGTGGTATGATCGATCCCAATGTATTTGAAAATGTAGGGTATGATTCTAGTATTTGGCATGGCTACGCCTTTGGTATGGGTATAGAGCGTATGACCATGCTCAAGTACGGAATTGATGATATTCGCCTATTTTATCAGAATGATATCAGATTTTTGGAGCAATTTTGATGCGCGTTTCAATTCCATGGCTTAAGAAATTTGTTAATATAAAGCAGACGACAGAAGAGCTGGCTGATATGCTTTCCATGTTAGGATTGGAAGCAGAGGCGCCAGAAAGTACATCATTTACCGGCATTGTTGTCGGTAAAGTTATTACAGCTGAAAAACATCCCAATGCTGATCGTTTAAAACTCTGTACTGTTTCTGATGGACAAAACGAGTTTCAAGTTGTATGCGGAGCTCCGAATGTTGCAACTAATCAACGTGTACCATTTGCCAAAATAGGTGCTGTGCTGGGTGATGATTTTATTATTAAGAAAGCGAAAATTCGTGGTGAACGCAGTTTCGGTATGATTTGCTCTGAAAAAGAATTAGGCTTATCAGAAGAACATGAAGGCATTATGATTCTGGATGATAATGCAAAAATAGGTACTGATTTCGAAGAATATTTAAAATCTAATCTGGAGTATTTAGAAATAGATTTGACACCTAATCGCCCCGATTGTATGTCACACGTGGGCGTTGCTCGTGAAATTGCAGTTAAAACCGGTCAGAAATTAGATTTCAAAAATGCAAAAAATCGGAATGTTAAAAAGAATGAAGTTTCTGAATTGCTTTCTATTAAAATTGAAGATAAAAATGATTGTCCTCGGTATATAGCTGGACTAGTCAAAAATATTTCTGTGGGACCTTCTCCTAAATGGCTACAGGATTTACTAGCTTCATCCGGACAGAGAAGCATTAATAACATCGTGGATATTTCTAATTATGTACTCTTGGAAATGGGACATCCCACACATATTTTTGATTTTGATAAAGTGCCGTCAAATACTATCGGTATTCGTAAAGCCAAAAAGGGTGAATGTGTCACTACACTTGATGATGAAAAAAGGACATTAACAAATCAATTGGTTATAACCGACGGTAAAAACCCCATCGCAATCGCCGGTATTATGGGCGGACTTGACTCTGCTGTTACAGATAAAACATCAACAGTGTTAATTGAAAGCGCATATTTTAACCCTATTACCATTCGTCGTAGTGCAAAGTCTCTTGGTATGTCTACAGAGGCATCTAAACGCTTTGAGCGCGGCGCTGATCCCCAAGGTGCTGAACATGCCTATTGGCGCGTTGTAGGATTACTTGAAGAATTGGCAGGGGGTGAGTGGATACCAGGAATCATTGATGAATATCCTAAAAAGATTAGCCAGAATACAATTACGCTTACTCGGGAAAAGATTAATATTTTATCGGGCTGTGACTTATCGGACACTTTCGTAAAGGATACATTATCACATTTAGAAATTGATATTAAAAAAGACGGCAAATACAATTGGACGTGTATTCCGCCGTCGTTTCGTCCTGATTTAGAAAGAGAAGTGGATTTAATTGAAGAATGCTGTCGAGTGTACGGGTACGATGAAATAAGCTCCAGTTTTCATTATGGTGGATTATATGATCTTGCTGAAGTGGATTCGGAAGATGTATTGAGTTCCATTGCAAAAACGATGTCCGGACTAGGATTCAGGCAATGTTATTTGAATTCTCTTACTGATGAAAAAACATCTAATCTTTTGGGCGCCCATTCTGTTGCAATGCAAAATCCGTTGAGTTCTTCTATGTCACATTTAAGAACTTCATTATTCCCCGGGCTTCTAGAAACATTGAATTATAATATTCGCAATGGCGCTTCAAATGTGAATCTATTCGAAATCGGGAAAGAATACAGACCCGGTAAAATGTATGATGAAGTGGTTCACCTCACAGGTGTTATGCATGGCGAATGGTTGAGTAAAAGCGTTCATAACGATGACCAACACCATTCAATATATTCATTAAAAGGAATAATTAATGCATTATTCAATAGATTAAATGTGAAAAATATTTCATTTTCGACACTGGATGACGATCTCTATGAATATGGATTATCTATAAAATTCGGAAAGACGATAATTGGTCATTGCGGTAAAATGAGCCAGTCATTTCTTAAAATTCTGAATTTAGATATAGATGATGTTTATGGATTTGATATTGAGCTGGATTCTATTACAAGCGCAATGAAGATAATTACGAATTATGAATCAATAGTACATTATCCTAAAGTGGACCGAGACATTAATTTTGTTTTGGAGGATGAAATACATTCCGGTGATGTCGTTAATGCAATTATGAAAGCATGTAGTGAATATTTAATCGCAGTTCAGCCGGTAAATATATATCAACACGAATCCCTTGGTGATAATAAGAAAAGCGTTACCTTTCACCTTGAATTTCAGAGTGTTGTGAAGACACTTGAGGAAGCAGAGATAAATTCAGCAATGAATGATATTACAGCTATTATAACGAAACAATTTGATGCTAAATTAAGAGACTAAAACATTTAAACAGGATTGAACTATGGATAATAATGACAATCTAGCCCGAGTTTCCATTTTTGGGCACGAATACACAGTAAAAGCTCCGGCAGACTCAACATATATCAAAGATATCGCTGAATATGTTGATACTAAAATGCGTGAAGTCCAAGAGGGCATGCCCGATATACAATCGACAGAACGAATAGCCATACTCGCGGCGATGAACATATCTGATGAACTTTTTACGAATAATAAAAACAGTGAAAATTTCACATCAGAAGTAGAAAATAAAGTTCAATCACTGATTGAAATTATCGACGAAAATCTTTAAAATAATATCCGAACTAAACAATGGCTGAAACTATTATATTATCGGGAAAAACTGTCAGCCAGAATGTATATAATTCTCTCCAAACACGTATAGACTTACTCAAATCATCAGGATGCACTCCGGGACTAGCCGCAGTTCTTGTGGGTGACGATCCTGCTTCAAATGTTTATGTAAACAGTAAAACGCGACGCTTCAATACATTAGGTTTATTTTCTGAAACGATTTGTCTTCCTGAAATTTGTAGCGAAAATGAACTTGTTTCCATAATTCACAAATTAAATAATGATGATAGGTTTCATGGTATCCTTGTACAAATGCCTCTACCAAACCATCTGAATGAATCCGTCATTATTGAGTCTGTTGATCCATTAAAAGATGTGGATGGATTTCATCCAGAAAATTTGGGTTTATTAACAGCCGGTCGCCCTCAATTTGTGCCATGTACTCCAAAAGGAATTATGCGTATTCTGAAATATTATGAGATTGATCCTTCTGGGAAGCATGTGGTTGTTTTAGGGCGCAGCAATATTGTTGGCCGCCCTTTATCAATTCTAATGAGTCTGAAACAATCTTATTCGAATGCGACAACGACAATCTGTCATTCAGGTACGATAGATATTCCTTATTACACGCAACAAGCAGATATTTTGATTGCAGCTATTGGTGTACCTGAATTTGTAACATCTGATCATATTAAAGATGGAGCTGTGATAATTGATGTAGGAATTAACAGGGTAGAGGACGATTCAGAAAATGGATACACATTGGTTGGTGATGTTCATTTTGATAGTGTAAATGGCAAAGCTACAGCCATTTCACCTGTACCTGGTGGTGTGGGTCCGATGACGATTGCCATGTTGGTGGAAAATACTGTAGAAGCTGCAGAAAGATTTGTGACGGGTGAATAGTAACTGTTAAAACAGTTACTATTCATTAATAACCAGCAACCATTCTCCAAAAACCATAATGCGCCCGTAGCTCAGCTGGATAGAGCGTTGGATTCCGGTTCCAAAGGTCGTGGGTTCGACTCCCTCCGGGCGTACCACTTGTCTTTAAGGTCGAACTTTTCAGCCTAAGACATCTACCTTATAAAATTCAGCTGTATCCGTCTATATTGCGATAGATACAGAGACACATTAAAACAAACATCCTTTTCACATTTTGCACATGATTTGCACCTTTCTGATATTAGAATAGTTCGACTTTTCAACGACGCTCAAGGTTGGCGGACAGTGCATCGAGAATTTTTTGCATAGTATGAAAATATTGCTTGACAATATATTTTCGACTCCATACTTTAGGGTAGTTATGTTGTGTTGAAAACAATCATATTGATGAAAGGTAGTAAAAGCAACATAGAGAATGGACGTAATCACACCTATTGTTGTTAAATAAAGTTAAAATACTAAATAATAAGATAAATGTTGAAATGAAAAGTCCAATTTATTTGATCAATAAACGTTTCAGTTCTTTACGACCGTCTGAAAAACGAGTTGCAGAATACATTCAGAAAAATATGGATGAAGTAATTCTTTCGTCTCTTCAAAAGGTTGCCAATAAATGTAGTACGAGTGATGCGACTGTTCTCCGGTTCTGTAAGGCGATAGGATACTTGGGGTTTGATGATTTTAAAGTATCACTGGTCCCTGAGTTACTTAAAGTTGGAAGTGCTAATTATAATCAATTAGAACCGAAACAAAATGGAAATGGTATCCACGAATCTCTACAAAAAAACTTTCTGAAGCAAATGTATTCACTTCTTCTCAATTCGGATCAAAAAATAATAGCCAAAGTTGCATCACATATATCTCGTGCAAATAAAATACTTGTTATAGGATTGGGTGGTTCGGCAGGCGTAGCACATATATTCTGTGATTCGTTGGGAAGTTTAGGCATTTTAAGTTATTGCCTACAAGATCGCTCCATTATGCAAAATGTTGTCCCCACATTGAATTCAGAAGATGTGATTGTTGGTATATCTCATTCGGGGGAAACTTTGGAAATTGTGTCTGCAGTTAAATC